>WBZR01001012.1_pt1 | contig 18179 bp, 16 predicted proteins | sample 5204231 | NCBI WGS metagenome assembly WBZR01 (sample SAMN12412403, study PRJNA552823) | activated sludge metagenome | isolation source: activated sludge from anammox sidestream of wastewater treatment plant... | place: USA: Virginia | collected 2017-08 | reverse complement strand
CATGAACACCCGTCCCGAGATGCCGGGATTGGAGCCGGGGCAATTGCTGTTGAGCACCGAGCAATAGATGACGTCACTGGGCTGGATCTGCTGGGTGTTCATTGTGAAGTTCACCAAAGAGGCAGGCCAATTGGGCATGCACAACTCGCTTATCCATTGATCCATGGATAAGGACAAGTCGGTCAGGCCCTCCGGAAACCATGGGAAGCAAGGAATATGAGCCCACATGGTCCCGTCAATAAAAAGGGTGGTCATGCCCATGGGCCATGCCTGGAAGTGGGCTGCGGTCGAGTAGACCCCGCCAAGGATGGATAGATGGTGGATCTCGGCATGGGAAAGGTCCAGGCTCCCCAAGTAGTTGTCATAAAGTAGTCCCATGGTATCCACCACCGCGGTCGGGAAGGTCAACCCGTGCGGTCCGCCCCAGTTCAGGTCGAGACGCTGGATATGAGGCGAGCCTTCCCAGGTGAAGTCTCCTCCCGAAAAGGTCATGTGTACAAGGCTATCGGGCATGAAGCCGACCTGTATGAGCCCCGGATCGTTCACATCCCTGGTCAGGGAAAGGAACTTCAGGCCTGGAGGCAGGTCGTTCAGGTACCACGGGGAACTCATCTCCTGACCGGAAGAGATGGACAGGGTGTGCAGTCCTGCGGGAAAGCCGTGATATTGAATGGCCGGGATCGACCACCCGTTCGCAAACTGGAGGGAGAGCAACTGCAGGGAGTCGAGGTGTTTGAAGCCCCGAAGCTCAAGCGTATCCCCCATTTCTGAGGGGTGGATGGTGAAGCCGACCACAGCGGAATCCAGCCCGGCTATGGCCTGGCTCGTCGTGTCCATGATGCCAGCCTGATCCACGATCCCCGGTATCAAGATGTTCAAGGCCTGCCTTTCGCTGAGGCTAGGAATGAAGACTTGGCCGCGCGATGATCCCGGCATGGCTGCAAATGCGGCGGGCAGGAGACATTGAACCAGGCGGAGGGCTATGCGTTTCATGGCGGCTTGTTTTGGAAGGATGCAGGGTGTTTCACATGGCTATTGAATGGTGGACACGTGTATTGTGCGGAAAGCTGCCTGTGTGGGAAAAAAGAAGTGTTCCTACTCGAAGGTATCACGAAAATGAGGCGACCGGATAAGGGATCGGCAAGGGAAGGTGTGGCCAAGGGGGCAGGTGGATGCCAAGCCGAGGGTCTACCTCGATGTTATAAGTTGAACGAATGAGTGGGGCCTGTCCCTGAAGCGGCCGGGAAGCCTGTGAGGAGCGGTCGATCCCCGCTTACCGGTACTTGAACCACGCCGCCATGAACGGGTTGTACGGAGCATGGACCGGCTTCCCCGTGGCTTCATCGTAAGCGGTGATGTACACGAGTTCGCGGTCCATCAGGGCCTTCAGGGCATGCACCACGGTGGCCGACGAAGGCAGGTCGTGCCTTTTGAGGAAGCTGCCGGCGGTGGGTTCGGTCACCTCGCCCTCGCGGGAGATGGCCGCGAAGAGGTCCCATTGGTTACGGGTGAGCGCGCTGCGCAATGTGGCCATGATGGCGTCCTGTTCCCGTACGATGGCCAGGAGCACGTCCACCACCGTGGCGCGCTCCAGCGGGCGCGGGTCGCTGAAGAGGCGGTTGAACAGGGCTTGCACGTAGTAGGTGTGGCCGCGGCAAATGTCGTAGCAGAACAGGGCGTCCTCCAGCCTCAGCTTGCGCCGGTGTTTCTTCATCAGGCCCACGGCGAAAGCGGCGTAGGTCTTCCTGTCGATGCGCTCCAACTCCAATTGATCGGCACTGCCGTGGAAGGGATTCCTGGCGTTGTTGAACAGGTCCAGCAGCAGGTGGCGGCGGCTGCCGGAGAAGATGCAATGCACCTTGGAGCTGCCCTGGAGCTCGGTGCGCAGCACGGCATCCATGCGGACGTCCTTGAACTCGGCCACCTGCTGGAACTCGTCGATGGCCAGGAAGATCGTCCGGCCCCGGGTGTTCAGCACCTTGAAGATCTCGCGCGTGGTGGCGGCCTCGCGTTTGGGGTCGCCGCGTTCCAGGCCGATGCTCGGCCGCCCGGTCAGGTCGTCCACGGTCACCACGGGCCGCAGCGCGGAGAACCAGTCCATCACGTTCTTGAGGAACTGCCGCGGCGTGGGGTTCAGCGCCTGGTGCACGGCGTTGAGCAGTATCGTGTTGAACTCGTGGGCATCCTGTGCGGCGTAGATGTCGGCGAACACGGTATGGGCGCCGCGCACCTTGGCCAATTGCCGGAACACATGGCGGATCAGGCCGGTCTTGCCGTAGCGGCGCGGGCTGTGGAGCACCAGGTTGCGGCCGTTGCGCAGGGCGGAGACGATCGCGGCGGCCTCCCGCTCCCGATCACAGAAGAGGTCAGGCCCGTGGTAGCCGATCACCGGGAAGGGGTTGTCCGGTTCCATGCCACGAAGTTAACCAGCATTAGTTAATTATATCAACTAAATAAATTTTAGTTGAGTGGATTGAAGATGTATGAGAACCCGGCGGGATACCAAGGTCGGACGACCGGCCACTCACAACTGCTGTCCTCAATAGCAATACCTGCCCTCCGCGATCATCTTCTTCGCGATTGCCTTGTGCAGTTCCGCCGTGTTCAGGTTCGTGTTCTTGCTGAACCGCTTCGCGCCCATCAGCATCGCTTGGCGCTCATCGCCCTCGGCGAAGTTGCTCACGGCCTCCTTGGCGTACTTGTGGATGCGGTCCGCCGCCTCGTGGACATACAGTTGGCACATGGCGATCTGCTCCGCGACGTTGCCGGCACCTTTCAGGCCTGCCAGCTTCAATGTCCGCAGCAGCACGCTTTCCGCCAGGTAGGTATTGATCACCATGTCGGCGATATGCATCAGCGTCTCCTGGTGCTTGGCCAGCTCCATGCCCAGCTTCTGCGCGGCACCGCCGGCCGTCATCAGCACGGCCTTCTTGAAGTTGGCCACCATGCGCTTCTCGTCGGCCAGCAGGCTGTCGTCCGGTTCCGGCATGTCGGGAATGCCGAGCAACTCGTCCGCCACGGCCTTGGCGGGACCCAGCAGGTCCAACTGGCCTTTCATGGCGCGCTTCAGCAGCATGTCCACGATCAGCATGCGGTTGATCTCGTTCGTGCCCTCGAAGATCCGGTTGATCCGGCTGTCGCGGTAGGCCCGCTCCACGGGGCTTTCCTGGCTGTAGCCCATGCCGCCGTAAATCTGCACGCCCTCATCCACCACGTAGTCCAGGCATTCGCTGCCCGCCACCTTCAGGATCGCTGCTTCCGCCGCGAATTGTTCCATGCCCTTCAACTGGGCCGTGGCATGGTCCGCACCATCGGCCGAGAGCTGGGCGATCGCCCGTTCAATATCATGGCTGCAGCGGTACACCGCGCTCTCCACCACGTAACAATACGTGGCCTGGTCGGCGAGCTTTTGGCGAATGGCACCGAAACTGCTGATGGGCCGCCCGAATTGGTTCCGCTCGTTGGCATAGCGGACGCTGTACCCCACGGTCTCCTTCGCGCCGCCCAATGCCGCTCCCGCCAGCTTGATCCGGCCGATGTTCAGGATGTTCACCGCGATCTTGAACCCATTGCCCCGTTCGCTGAGCATGTTGCCCACGGGCACCGGGCAATCGTTGAAGAACACCTGCCGCGTGCTGCTCCCCTTGATGCCCATCTTGTGTTCCTCGGGGTTCAGCGTGATGCCGCCGAAATCCTTCTCCACCAGGAAGGCGCTCAGGTTCTTGTCCGCCTCGCCCGTCTTGGGGTCCACCACCTTGGCGAATACCGTGAACAGGTCCGCGAAGCCCGCGTTGGTGATCCACATCTTTTGGCCGTTCAGCATGTAGTGCTTGCCATCGGGTGCCAACACCGCCTTGGTCTTGCCGCTGTTCGCGTCGCTGCCGCTGCCCGGCTCGGTCAGGCAATAGCTGGCCTTCCACTCGCCGGTCGCCAGCTTGGGCAGGTAATGCTTCTTCTGTTCATCGGTGCCATAGTACAGCGTGGGCAGCGTACCGATGCCCGTATGTGCCGCCATGGCCACGCTGAAGCTGTGCCCGGCCCCGGTCTTCTCCGTCACCAGCATGCCCGTCACGAAATCCTTGCCGAACCCGCCATATTCCTCGGGTATCGATATGCCGAGCAGCCCCAGCTCCCCGGCCTTTTCAACGATCGCCGGCATCAGGCCCTCCTGCATGGCATCGATCTCGTTCAGCTTCGGCCACACTTCCGCTGCAAGGAAGTCCGTCGCCGACTTCGCGATCATTTGTTGCTCCTCGTTCAACTCCTCTGGGATGAAGATATCCGCGGGTTCGCTTTCGCGGATCAGGAATTCGCCGCCCTGCAGGGCCTTCTTGGTTTCTGTGCTCATGGTTTCCGGTACTGTGGTATCAACGATGGAGCGCCGTCGCTTGTTCAGTCAAAAGTACGCCAAAAAAGGTATGCGCGCATAACAAATAAGCAGAAATCCGATTGGATGTGGGCGTGTCCCTCGCCGCCCACGGGCCGCCCACGGGCCGGGCCATCCGCTGTGGCTGCCTCGTTGCGCCGGGTGCGGCAGCCGCTCCGGGGTCTGCTCCTTCGTCGCGGCCTCCTCGCTCGCGCCGCATCCACGGCGCACCATCGGCAGGCCGCCGCTGCTGTCCCTCACGCGGCATTTTCGGATACGCTGCGGATATTTCCGGATATTCACGAAAATGCGAACCGGCCCGACCTTGACCCGCTTCCTTCTCACCATCCTGCCCACGGCCACGCTGGCGGCGGTGGTGGTGGACATGCGCGAAAGGCTCCACGCCCGCATCGGCTCCTTCAGCGGCCGCAACCTGCAGCCGCACATCACGCTCTGCTTCCTCGACCTGCCCGAAACGCACGAGGCCGACATCATACGGGCCATTGAAAGTGGTGTGGCCGGTCAACGGCCGTTCACGCTGCACTATCGTGGCATCACGCACTTCCCCGATCGGCGCACCATTTACATCGATCCGGTGGAGAAGGAAGCCATCGCGACGGTTCGCACACCCATCGTTGCTGCACTACGCCAGCAGCAGGCGCTAAGTCCTGCCCTTCGTGAGACGGGCCATCCACACCTCACCATCGCGGCCTGACTGATGCCCGCACAGTTCGAAAAGGCGTGGGGGATGTTGGGCCTCTGTGGCGTGGAAACGGCGGGCCAGGTAGGGGAGGTAGTGCTGCTCAAACGCCTGCTGAGGCAAGGGGAGCGGTATGCCCTAGTGCAAGCTTTCCCGCTTCACGGAACGGAGGCTGCGCATTGAGACGCGCAGCGACGGTTAGGTGATCTTCCGATCCTAGTTCAGCCGCTCGAAAATGCTCGCCGCTCCCTGCCCGCTCCCCACGCACATGGTGACGATCCCGTACTTCTGTTTCCGGCGCCGCATCTCGTTCAGCAGCTGCACGGTGAGTTTCGTGCCGGTGCAGCCCAGCGGGTGGCCGAGCGCAATGGCACCGCCGTTCACGTTCACGATGTCGGGGTCAACGCCCAATTTGCGGATCACCGCCACGCTCTGGCTGGCGAAGGCCTCGTTCAGCTCCATCAGCTCGATGTCCTTCAGCTTCATGCCGGCACGCGCCAGCACCTTGGGTACGGCCTCGGAAGGCCCCATGCCCATGATCCGCGGCGGCACACCCACCACCTGGTAGCTCACCAGCCGCGCGATGGGCTCCACGTTCAGCTGCTTCAGCATGCGCTCACTCACCACCAGCACGAAGGCGGCACCGTCGCTGGTCTGGCTGCTGTTGCCCGCGGTCACCGTGCCCTTGGCATCAAACACGGGCTTGAGCCTGGCCAAACCTTCCATGGTGCTGGGACGGGGCCCCTCGTCGGTATCCACCACATACGACTCCTCCATGCGTTTGCCATTCCCGTCCACGTAAACGCGGTTAACGGTGTAGGGCACGATCTCACCCTTGAACCGGCCCGCCTTGATGGCTGCGGCGGCGTTGTTCTGGCTGCGCAGGGCGAAGGCATCCTGGTCCTCGCGGCTCACCTTGAACTCGCGCGCCACGGCCTCGGCGGTGAGGCCCATGCCCCAGTAATGCGTGGGGTCGCTCTTGGCCACCTTGGCGTTGGGCACGATGCGCCAGCCGCCGAAGGGGATGGGGCTCATGCACTCCACGCCGCCACACAGGATCACATCGGCCAGGCCCGCATGGATCTTCGCCGAGGCGATGGCGATCACTTCGCTACCGCTGCTGCAATAGCGGTTCACCGTCATGCCCGGCACCTTCTCGGTGTCCAGTGCCAGCAAGCTGATCATGCGGCCGATGTTCAGGCCCTGCTCGGCCTCGGGCGTGGCATTGCCCACGATCACGTCCTCGATCTGCTCGCGGTCCAGGTTGGGCACTTGTGCCAAGACTTCCCTGGCCACTGCGGCGGCCAGGTCGTCGGGGCGGGTGAAACGGAATTTGCCGCGCGGGGCCTTGCCCACTGCGCTGCGGAAACCGGAGATGATGTATGCGTTCATGAGGGAATGTCTTATGTCCTATGCAGGACTGTTTGTTGCTTGATGGAAGCGCTTGTTGTTCGTCCGTTGCGCTGCACTCGCATGGTACAGTCTTGCATAGGACATAGAACAAGCGTTAGCTCCGTACGGGACGTTTCTTGTGTTTGGTCTCCAATTGCTCCTGAAGCCTGAAGATCCGGTTCATGATATGGTCGAGTTCGCTGGTGATCTTGTCCGATTGGGCACGCGTGATGTATTCGAGCTCCCGGGCAATGATCGTTTGGGTGTATAGCTCAGCTGCCGACCCACAGGCAATGCCCAGGAAATGGTAGAATTCACCGTCATGATTGCGAGCGGCACCCTCAGCAATGTTGCTCGGTACGGAGACGCCTGCACGTTGCATCTGACTTGCAAGGCCGTAGACCTCCTTCTTCGGAAATTTCTCCGTCACGCGATAAACTTCCACGGAGAGGTCCAAGGCTTGCTTCCATACAACGAGATTCTTGAAGCGGTTCATGGGATTTCAGGGTTTGTAAGGGATTGTTCACATGGGGCGAAATGCATAGCCCAGCGGCCGCCTAATGACATGGGGTTAAAGGCCTAAGCTCATTGCATCCAGCAATCTTGCAACCGTCGTTGGACATTGGACAACAGGCCTCCCCTCATGGCTCTCAGCAATCCTGCAACCTTCATTGGACATCGGACAGAGGATTCTTCACTGGTGGTTCTCAGCAATCCTGCAATCGTCATAGGACATCGGACAGTTCCTCAGTTCCTCAACACTTTCCCACTGGTAATGATCGACTGCAACCGCTCCAGCGTCTTCCGCTGCATGCACAGCTCCACGAAGGCCTTGCGTTCCAGGTCCAGCAGGTATTGCTCGCTCACCTCGGTGTGCTCGCTCAGGTCGCCGCCGCACATCACGTGGCCGAGCTTCTGGCTGATCAGCTCGTCGTGCTCGCTGATGTAGTGGCCGCTCTTCATGCTGTCCGCGCCGGAGTAGACCAGGCCGAGGGCCTCCAGCCCGAGCACGGTGATGTCCTTGCGCATGGGCGGCTGCGTGTAGCCCTTGTTCCAGAGGTTGAGCGCGCATTGCTTGGCGTAGGCCAGCTGGTGTTGGCGGCTCACGATCACCTCGTCCTGGCCGGGGCGCAGGTAGCCCAGTTCGAAGGCTTCGTGGCCGCTGGTGCTCACCTTGGCCTGGCCGATGGTGAGGAACCGGTGGCGGAAGGTGTTGGTGCGGATGTCGCCGTCGCGCAGCTCGTCGCTAAGGCGCAGGGTGAACTCCTTGGTGCCGCCGCCGCCGGGGATCACGCCCACTCCGAATTCCACCAGGCCCATGTATGTCTCCGTGTGCGCCACCACCTTGTCGGCATGCATGCAGAGCTCGGTGCCGCCGCCGAGACAGAGCTGGTGCGGCGCGGCCACCACGGGAATGCTGCTGAAACGCATCCGCGTGGTGAGGTTCTGGAACGTTTTCACGGCCATGTTCAGGTCGTCGTACTCCTGCTCCACGGCCATCATGAAGATCATGCCCACGTCGGCGCCGGCGCTGAAGAGCGGGCCGTCGTTGTAGATCACCAGGCCCTTGTATCCCTGCTCGGCGATGTCGATGGCCTTGTTGAGGCCCTGGATCACGCCGCTGCCGAAGGTGTTCATCTTGGTGCTCCAGCTGGCGCAGAGGATGCCATCGCCGAGGTCGCGCACGGTGACGTCCTTGTTTTTCCACACGATGCTCGTTTCCGGCAGGTCGGCCAGGACGATCAGGCCATCGGCGCGCGGAACGGGCTTGTAGCCCTTGCTGGCGGGATCGTAGTACAGCCGCCTGCCGCCTTCGGTCTTGTAGAAGCTGGTGTGGCCCGCGGCCACCATTTCGCGCACCCATTCGGCAACGTTGATGTCCTTCGCCGCCAGCACCTCCTTCACGCCGATCGCATCCCAGCTCTCGAAGGGCCCCAGCTCCCAGCCGAAGCCCGCGCGCATGCCGTCGTCGATGCGGTACAGCTCGTCGCTGATCTCCGGCACGCGGTGGCTCACGTAGGCGAACAGGCTGTTGAAGCTGCGGCGGTAAAATTCGCCGGCCTTGTCGCTGCCGTTGTACACCAGCTTCAGCCGCTCGCGCAGAGCCTGTCCCGCGCCCAACGCGGGATCTGTCACCTTCTTGGCGGCGGCCAACGTGTCGAACTTGGGCTTCACCTGCGGCACGTATTCCAGCGTCTTCAGGTCCAGCTGCAGGATCTCGTCTTTACTCGCCGAAGCCTTTGGCGAAGGCGAGCCTTTGCTGCGGTCCTTGAAGTAGAAGCCCTTGCCGGTCTTGCTGCCCAGCATGTTCCCCTCCACCATCTTCTGCAGGTATGGCGGGATGGCGAAGAGCGCGTTGCGTTCGTCCTTGGGGCAGTTGTCCTTCACGCCTTCGGCCACTTTCACCAGCGTGTCCAGGCCCACCACGTCGGCGGTGCGGAAGGTGGCGCTCTTGGGGTGTCCGATCACCGGTCCGGTGAGGCGGTCCACTTCCTCCACGGTGAGGCCCATGTCGGTGACCAGGTGGAAGACGTCCATGATGCCGAACACGCCGATCCGGTTGGCCACGAAGGCGGGCGTGTCCTTGGCCTGCACGGTGACCTTGCCGAGGATGCGCTGGCCGTATTCCTCCAGGAAGGCGATCACCGCCGGGTCGGTGTCCGGTCCGGGGATGATCTCCAGCAGCGGCAGGTAGCGCGGCGGGTTGAAGAAGTGCGTGCCGCAGAAGTGCTTGCGGAAGTCGTCGCTGCGGCCCGCGGCGATGGCGCGGATGGGGATGCCGCTGGTGTTGGTGGTGATCAGCGTGCCGGGGGTGCGGTGTTTCTCCACGTTGGCCAGCACCTGCTGCTTGATGTCCAGCCGCTCCACCACCACCTCGATCACCCAGTCGCAGTCCTTGATCTTCGGCAGGTCATCGTCGAAGTTGCCGGTGGTGATGCGCTTGGCGAAGCGCTTGTCGTAAATGGGGGAGGGGTTGCTCTTGAGCGCGGCCTTCAGGTGCTCGTTGGCCACGGCGTTGCGGTCGGTGCCCTCCTTGGGCGGGATGTCCAGCAGCAGCACCTCGGCGCCGATGTTGGCGAAGTGGCAGGCGATGCGGCTGCCCATGATGCCGGAGCCGAGCACGGCTACTTTTCGGATGTTACGCTTGGTCATTTCTCCGTTCGATTGTTTCGGGCAACGCGGACCACGGCGATCCCGGGGCAATGCCCGTGGCCGATGGCGCGTTGCAACAGGGGTTCATGTGAAGAGGTCATGGTCGTCCAGCAGGAGGTTGATCTTGGCCATCACCTTGTGGAAGGCTTCGAGTTCCTTGGCGGGGATGCGTGCCTGCACGGCCTTGTTGAAGCGCACCACCGTATCGCGGCTCACATCGCGCATCTCCTTGCCCCGTGCGGTGAGGCGCACCCTTGCCATGCGTCCGTCCGTGCCGTCCGGCACGCGTTCGATCAGGCCCTGGTCCTCCATTTTCCGCAGCGTACGCGTCAGGCTGCGTGCCTCCATGCCCATCTTGGGACCCAACTTGGTGCTGGGCGTCCCCTCCGGGTCGATGTTCAGCAAGACGTAGCCGATGCTCATGGAACCACCATGGGCCGTAGCTTGTTCATTGTAGAGCCGCATAATGCGGTGCCACGCCCAGCGGATGGGGTGGTCGATGGTCTCTTCAGGTCGCATGGTCGAGGCCCGAAGTTAACGCCAAATGGTATGCATGCATACTTATGGCCGGGGTCGCCAATGCCGGCTGGTTGTGCACCGGGGCGTTCTCGGTTTCAGACCGATATTTGGGAGCATCGATTGAAACCGGAGCACCATGCGAAATCCCATTTTTCCCCTGTTGGGCCTGTTAGCGGTGGTGGCGTGCCAAAAGGACCGCCCGGCCCCCATTCCCGATCCCCCCGCGAGCGACGGTCCGAAGCTGGTGCTGAAGTTCAAATTTGACAGCACACAGGCACGGTTGAACGCGGTCGGCCTTCCCGCCCCGTTGGTCGCCGGTCACGGTGCGCAAAGCCCGCGCTTCAACACCATGAGTGCGCACTATGTGGAGTTCGCCCCCACGGCGTTCACCCCGTTGGGCAGCGGGGCTGTGGTGTATTACGCACCGGAGACCACGGCGGGCGGTGCCAATGCGATTGATTTCGCCCAGAGCGTGAACGTGGGCGATGGCGGCACGTTCCTGGAGATCCCGCTGAGCGATCTCGATCCGGGGTCCTATGAGTGGCTCCGGGTTTCGCTGGCCTATCAGAACTACGACGTGGATTTCCACGTGGACACCTTGGGCCTCAACCTGGACCTTTCCGGCACCATCGCCTCATTCATTGGCTTCAACACATACATCGCCGATTCCTTCCGCGTGCATGACCAGTGGCTGGCCGTGAACGGAAACCGCTTGCAGGGCTTTTGGGCGTTCGAGGTGGACAACCCGCCCTTCCCGCTGCCGGTCACTTCCGGCCAGGCCCCTGGCACCACGGTGCCGAACCCGATCAACGACACATCGCCCATCCCTGCGGGGTCCTGCGTGGTCACCGGGCCGTTCGCCACGCCGTTGGTGATCACCGGCCACGAGACCCAGGATGTGGTGATCACCGTTTCCCTTAGCACCAACAAGAGCTTCGAGTGGACCGAGACGGACGGCGACAACGTGTGGGAACCACTGAACGGCGAGACCGTGACGGACATGGGCATCCGCGGCATGGTGCCGATCGTGCAGTGATCAGAGCGGCATCGGCTTGCGCGGTGCCCCGTCGATCACCAGCAGCATTTCCGTGCCGTCGTAGCGGTAGCGGATACGGTCCACCGGGAGCATCACTTCCTGGTGCCCTTGCTGGTCGTCGTAAAGCTGCACGCTGTCACCGGTGAAGGTGAAGTCGAACTTCCCGTCGGCACCGCGGACCTCGGTGCGGGGGGCGATACTGGTGCGCCACTGCTGCATGCTGTCCGCGTCCGCCTTCCAGCCGCGTTCGCCCACGTCGATCCAGCCCAGGTCCTTGAGGCGGCCGTCCTTCAGCCAAAAGACGTTCTGCCCCCAGCTTTCCCGCTCGCCGTAGTTGGCCAGGATGATGATGCCGTCCGCGGTATCGCCGGTGGTGAAATACGTGGGCAGCATCACGGCGCTGTCGTATGCAGGCTTTGAAACGGCCAGCACGTGCGCGCTGCTGTCCGGCAGCGGCCGGTATTGGATCAAGCGCAGGCCCTCGCGGTTGTCCTCCACGTTCTTGGCCGCCATCAGGAAAGTGCCGTCGGGCAACTGGTGCGTGGTGTAGATGAGCAAGGTGTCGTTGCGCACGTTGTCGTCCAGGTTGGGCAGGTCGAGCCGGGTGAACTCCTTGGCACCGGGGATGGCGGGCAGGCTGGCGGCCCTTTCCCCGTCCCCGGGCTTGCCGTCCGGCGGGGTGGAACAGGCCACCAGGGCGATGCAGGCGGCCCAAGCCACGATTTTCATTGGTCAAGCGGGATCACGGCACCGCTCCCGGACACCTTGGACTCCACATTGGGCTTGCCCACATAGCGCACGGTCCCGCTCCCCGATACCTTGGCGCTCAATGAACTGATGGCGGTGATGACGGCATCGCCGCTCCCTGAGATCGAGATGGTTGCCTCGTTGGCCGCCAGGTCGTGCCCGTGCAGGTCGCCGCTCCCTGAAATGGACGCGTCCAACACGCTGCATGTGCCCCGTATGGTGGCTGTGCCGCTGCCCGAAATGGAGACATCGAGTTTCTTTTCATTGATCCCGTCGATGTTGATCTTCCCGCTGCCATGCACGGCCAGCTTGGTACGCCCTGAGCCGAACACATCGGCGGAGGTGACATCCCCGCTGCCCCCGATCTCGATGCCCGTGAATTGCGCAGGGGTGGTGATGTGGACTTGAAAAGGTTCATGGGAACGCCAGCACTGGGGTGAGCGGATCTTCCAAACGCCGCCTTTGACTTCGGTTCCCAGCAGGTCGATCAGGTTGCCTTGGCCGGTGACCGTGATGGTCTGGGCAGGCCCTTTTTCAATGCTCACGGAAATGGCGCCGCCCACTTCGATGGCCGTGAAGGGGGCGATCTCCAATTCCCGGTTTTCAACGGGACCGGTCCCATCGATGCAGTTGATCGTACAGCCCGTGAAAGCCAGGGTCGCGATCAGGGTCATGGCCAGGTTGGTCCGTCTCATTTCGGAAGGGGGTTGGGGATTCGCCTGCGTAAAGGAATGAAGGATCGTGCAAATCGGCCCGGACCCCGGGGCTGACCGCAGCCCAGGGCAACCTACGGGGGCCAAGACCGTACAATGGGGCGGCTCTCCAGATGGGGCCATTCGCAGTCCGGAATGGATTCCTTGCTCCCTCTCTTTGAGATTGGACACCGCAGCATAGGCCGGGTGAAATCGCGGCTTTTGACCGGTCCGTCGCCGGTGGTCGTTTTCGAGCACCTGGGGGTGCTGTCCGGCGACGAGCTGCCCCGGTTGCTGGCCACCGCCGAGGATCACATGAAGGCGGCCGATGAACCGACGGGCATGCGGAAACGCTTGGTGAATGTGCTGGTGGAAGCCATGGACAATTTGGGCCGCCACGGTCTGGAACTGATGGGCGATGCCACGTTCGCCTTGTTGGTCCGCGACCAGGACGGCTACCACCTGGCCACCGGCAATGTGGTTCCTTGTGCCACCGGACTGGTGCTTTCGGAGCGGGTGGCGATCCTGAACATGATGGGGCGCGAGGACCTGAAGGCGCACTACCTGAAAATGCTGGCCGGCACGGGCCGTTCGGGGAAGGGGGGCGCGGGCCTGGGCCTGCTCACCTTGGCGCGCAAAAGCGCGTCGCCCATCGTGATGTCATGCGAAAAGCTGGGTCCATTCACCTCCTACTTCACCTTGGAAGTACGGGTGGGGATGCATGATGACATATCCCAAGGGGCGGCCTGAAGGGGTGGGACTGTCCTGATTGCCTACAGGACATGTGTGGCGCTGTGGGCGTAGTCCTCCAGGTAGGCGTACCGCGTGGTCAGTTTGCCGTCCTTGGCGATGGTGGCCCGTTCGATCATACCCTCCGCATCGTCGCCGCTCAGGTGGGGCATGACATGGGCCAGGAGGTCGCGCCCGAAGGACTTGGACGAGTCCCGCGGCAGTTCGCACGGCAGGTTGTCCACGCTCATCACGGTCAGGCTGCCCTGCGTCCCGAACGGCACCTCATGCCCGGTTGCGCGTTCGTATCCGAAGAATGGGTCATCAATGGTGGTGGCCCGCAGCGTGCTGTCAATGGGTCCTCCGATGTCGCAGCTGATGTCGGCCACCACCTGCAGGGCGATCGCCGGGTCGCGGAGGTCTTCCGCGGTCAGGATCTTCGGGCCACGGGCATCCCAGAAGTGGCAGGCGATGTAGATGTGTGCCCGCTTGGCGAAGGGCAGGAAATTGGCACGGTGTCCGCGCGGGTCGGCGTGGAAGGCGCCCCGGTCAAACGGCTTGCCGTCCTCGCGTACGTACAGGTCCTGGCTGCCCAGGATGGTATACACGGGCCCTTCATGGTCCTGGTGCAGGAAATCCACGGGGCTTACCCGGGTGATGCCGGCCTGGGCCAATGTTTCCATGGCACCGTTGCCCACGCGGCCGGTACCGGTAAGCACGATCCGCAGGTCCTTGGGTACGGGGAACTGCGACAGGTGGAGGTCCATTTCCACACGGTCGTGGCACTCATGGGCGGGCTTCAGCGTTGGCTTGCCGCCATTGCGTACTTCCCAGGCACGGAAGGCATTGTACGCGCCCACCACGCCCGCCCATCGGCCGAAGGCCAGCACGCGGTTGCCCTTGGGGTCGGTGAGCAGTTCATGGTCGATCAGGGTGATCCGCCGCTGGAGCACGGTATGGAGCAGTTGCGCATTGTGCGGCTGCTTCTTGATGGTGTGTGAAAAGAAGAGATAGGCCTTTCCCGCCATCAGCATGTCCAGCGGCACTTCCTTCACCCCGATGATCAGGTCGCGGTCGCTCAGGTCGTGCGTCACGCGGACATCCAGGGCGGTGTATTCCTCATCCGTGTAGGCCCTCACATTGCTCCGCTGCACGGCGATGTCGATGCCATCGAGCATCGCGTCGTGGCATTGTTGCGGGGTGAGGGGGACGCGGCGGTCGGGCGGGACCTTGCCTTCCTTGATGATGCCGATCTTCTTGAACATGACGTGTTTTGGGGCGGCAAAAGTAGAATGCGGGCGGCGAAGCCTTTCAGCGTTGAACAGGGAAGGGCGTACCGGTTCGTATCTTTGCATCGTTCTTTGAAAGCACTTCAATTACCGGGGCCGACTTGGTTTCGACAGCGGCTTCGTAGTGCGTGTAAGCATGCAGAGCGTTGGGGACACAGCTCTTTAATCCTGATCTCCGGCCTTAACCGGCAACACTGATTACGCACTTGCTGCCTAATAGCCCAAGGCTATGAAGCTGATCCCGTGAAGCACAGTAGCGGGGGCAAGTACTCCTCGGGGAGGCCCGCAGCCCTCCTTCCCGATCCAGGGGTATCGACCATGGGAAGCTGGCCAGCGCGGTGGTCCGAAGCGTTGGCGAGATAACAGGACCTAAGCTGCAGGTAGGGCGCCCTCCCCCGGCCTGCTTCCGAAAACCAACGGAGGAAGAAGCATGTGGAAAGCACGTGGTACGGTCGTTTGGACGAGGGTTCGAATCCCTCCGGCTCCACAAAAGCAAAGCCCGCCATCCGGCGGGCTTTGCTTTTGTGGGGGTCAAAACCCGATCCCCACGCCTCCGCTCAGTATCGGCCCTTGGCCGATGTAGAAGCTGTTGGGGTCCTGCAGCACTTCAAAGAGTACTTGCAGATAAAACGAGCTGCCGCTGCCCAACGGTTGCACATAGCCCCCGCCCACCAGCAGGTGGGGCACCCAGATGCGTCCCCGGTTCTCCTTGTAATAGTAGTACGGCTCCATGTTCAGGTGCAGGAACTCGGCATGCAGGAAAGCCTGCTCGATGAAGCGGTAACGGCTGAACACACGGTATCCGTAGGCGCTCATCTCGTAAGGAGGCGCATAGCGGTTGTCGCGGAAGTAGTTGTAGCTGATGCCCAGGCCGGAGGAAAGCCTGCTTGCCTTGTCCAGATGCACGCCCACCAGCGGGTCCAGCTGGATGGCTGTAACGGTGCCGAAGCTGAGCCCGATGCCGCCGCCGAACCAAAGACGGTCCTTGAAGGGGGTCCTGTCCGGCTTGGCTTCGCGCGGCTGTACGTAGGCGGTGCTGTCCTGCCCCAAAGCCCCGGCGCAGGCAAGGCAGGTGAAGGCGAGGAGGAAGAGGAAGCGGAAGCGCTGCATCATGGCGAAGGTAGTTCCGAAGGCCCCGGCTCCTGCACGTACAGGCCCCAGCAAGGCTGGGCATCCTCCCAATCGTAGGCGCGCAAGGCATATTGCTTCCACACGGGGATCGCGGGCAATGCCAGCTTCCAGGTTGCGCCGGGCGTGTCGGCGCAGCGGGGCCACGGCTCCCGGGCGATCAACAGCGGGCGGCAGGCCAACGCCGGGTCCGAGGATATGCACGGGTCGTTGACCACGTTGTCGGTGATGCCATCAGGAAGGTACCAGGCCGGGATCTTGATGCGCCACACTTCGGATTGCGGGGCGAGGTAGCGGAGTTCCATGCCGCCGCTGGGCCAATGCGAGCGCACGTAGGCGGCCAGGCGTGTGTTGCCGCTTCCGGCGGGGGCGAACACCACACAGGCCAAGGCCGCCAGGTTGATCGCCGCGATCACGGGCGCCAGGCGCGTGAACCATCCCTTGCCCTGGATCCTCGCGGTGAATGCGGGCCACTGCCGCATCACGATGTCCAGGCCCAGCACCAGCAGCAGGGGCATCAGGTCGGCCAGCGGGTACAGGAAGCGCAGTTCCTTGTGCGGCAGGACCATGTGGAAAAGCACGAATGGCAGGATCATCCACACCAGCACGTGCCGTGGCCGGAAACGGAGCAGCAGCCAGGTGGCCAGCAGGATCGGCACACCGACCACGGGCAGGGCGTACTTGATCACCCAGGGGAAGTAATACCACCACGGATACTCCATGAAATCATGGTCGGGGCTACCTTCAAGTCCGCGGCGGAGGTAGTTCCATGCCGTGAACACCGGCTCGCCGTAGAACCAGCTGTCCACGGCAAAGTCCAAGACCAGCAAGGCCACGAAGCCGGCGATGAGGCCGGCCAGCTTCGCGGCCGGATCCTTGCGGACGATCGCCAACCAGCATAGCAGTCCGCCGACCGCCAGTACCACCGGGGGCCTGCACAGAAAGGCCAGGCCCAGGAGGCCGCCCGCGCGCAGATGGTCCATGCGCGCCGGTTGCGCCTTGAACAGCTCAGCGAGTGCCAACAGGAGGAACAGCCCGGACCAGGTTTCGCCCGTGAAGCGCACATGCAGGAAGGGCAGGAACCACAGGAACCAGGAGAGCAGCAGGAAAGTGTGTTGCAAGGCCGGCGGCACATGCGCGCGCATGGTGCGGGTGAAGCGCAGCACCGCGATGAAGGCGACCCCCGCGGTGAGCAGCCGCAGCAGCAGCGTCCACGTACTGAAATCGTGGATGCCGATCGCGCGCGCGGCGGCGAACACGCCTGCCGCCACGGCGGGGAGGAAGGCGGAACGGATCCGCTTGGCGTACTCCCACGGCAGAGGCTCGGCCGGTTCACGCTGCACCTTGTCCCCGGCGAAGGCGATTACCTGGTGGAATTCGTCCGCGCTGTGGTAGCCCGTGCTGAACCAGGCCGCCAGCAGCAGCACGACGAATGCGGGGAGCAGAATCCAGCGTTCGCGTGGCATGCCCATGCCCGCGAAGATGCGGCGATCCTTGTTCCCGGATGCCGATCAGTGCATGCCTTGCTCCAGCCCTTCGCGCAGCGCCGCCATGAACTGCTCGCTGGTGAGGTACTGGTCCGGAGTCACCTTGCTGCCATGGATGCACACGGCGAGGTCCTTGGTCATCTTGCCTGCTTCCACGGTCTTGATGCACACGGTCTCCAGCTTGTGGGCGAAGTCCACCAGGGCCTGGTTGCCGTCCAGCCTGCCGCGGAAGGCCAGGCCGCGCGTCCAGGCGAAGATGCTGGCGATGGGGTTGGTGCTGGTGGGCTTGCCCTGCTGGTGCAGGCGGTAGTGGCGTGTCACGGTGCCGTGGGCCGCCTCGGCCTCCATGGTCTTGCCGTCGGGCGTCAGCAGCACGCTGGTCATCAGGCCCAGCGAGCCGAAGCCCTGCGCCACGATGTCGCTCTGCACGTCGCCGTCGTAGTTCTTGCAGGCCCAAACGAACCCTCCGCTCCACTTCAGCGCGCTGGCCACCATGTCGTCGATCAGGCGGTGCTCGTAGGTGATGCCCGCCTTCTCAAACTCGGCCTTGAAGTGCGTGTTGTACACCTCCTCGAAGATGTCCTTGAAGCGCCCGTCGTACTTCTTCAGGATGGTGTTCTTGGTGCTCATGTACAGGGGCCACTTCTTCTCCAGGGCGAGGTTGAAGCAACTGTGTGCGAAGCCGGTGATGCTTTCGTCCGTGTTGTACATGCTCATGGCCACGCCGTCGCCCTTGAAGTCGTACACGTTCCAGGTGGTGGGCTCGCCGCTTTCCGGCGTGAAGGTCATGGTGAGCTTGCCCTTGCCCTTGATCACCGCGTCGGTGGCCTTGTACTGGTCGCCGAAGGCATGGCGGCCGATGACGATGGGCTGGGTCCAGCCCGGCACCAGGCGCGGGATGTTGTTGATCACGATGGGCTCGCGGAACACGGTGCCGCCGA
>WBZR01002599.1_pt1 | contig 18183 bp, 10 predicted proteins | sample 5204231 | NCBI WGS metagenome assembly WBZR01 (sample SAMN12412403, study PRJNA552823) | activated sludge metagenome | isolation source: activated sludge from anammox sidestream of wastewater treatment plant... | place: USA: Virginia | collected 2017-08 | reverse complement strand
GTTACCTCACTTGCGCATACGACTCTAGAATGACCAACTCCCACTTATACAATCAACCACAAGGTCCTCTCTGGATAGATGCACGCTTGTTCAGGGGGGATTTATGCGTTATGAGCCATTATTTCAAGTCAACTTAGGGGAGGATTTCTTCGATGCCATCCATTGTGGTTATCAATGATGAAGGATCTGTTCTTTACCAAAATGTGGTCGAAGATGTTCAGGATTTGGTAAAGATCATCCGGGATGGCAGGAATGTACCTGGTTATGCATTGGATGATTGTCCTGAAGTGCAGGTTAATGGTCTGATTGTTCTCGCGGGTCAGTCACCTAAACCGAAAAGAAAAGCGCCGGCATTATCCGAGCGGCAAATGAGTGTTTTACAACTACTGGCGAGGGCATATACACCAGATCAAATTGCGCTAAAACTTGGGTTGACTGAAGCAACTATTCGATTACACATCAGTGCTTTGAAAAAGAAATTTGGCACAGATAGCCGTGACCAGATGATGGCGATGGCGGGCCAATTAGGATTGTGCGATCCTTTTGAAACAAGCCCGGTCCATGATCAACAGGAGGATCAGGTACGGCCAAGATGATCTGATGAAATGAAGGGGGATTCGTTGTCAGATTGAAGAAAATATTATATGATTAGAGGCGAACATATTTTTCATATTCCACATCGCAATCCTTGAAAAGTAAAGCCACATGTCCAACTTTCCGGCCTGGTTTAACAGAGCGTACAAACGATGGAGCCGATCCCAGGCGGGAGAGGAAGATTTCTTAGCCTTTTGCGATTTGTTAGGCTATCCACCTTCCAAGGTATTGGGCTGGTTGCACGGCGAGTTTATTCCTGAAGGTCCAGAAGTGTTAAGCATTGCTGGAATACTTGGTGTTGAAGTTTATCAGGCACTGGATCTTCCCAAACCAGATCCAGAGCTGATAAAGATTTATGGATCATTCTCACACTTAACCGGGCAGGACCGTTCCAATTTGGCTCTAGCTCTTCTCGAAGTCAAAAGAATTTTGGTGAAAGACAATATTTCTACTAAATCCCCCGAGGCCAAAGAAATCATAAAAATTACTTTCGAGAAATATGGGTTGAATAGATAGAACAACAAATAAGTATGAAGAGTCAACCTGTAAAACGCCCAATTCTCCAGGGCGTTTTTTGATACTCAATTTTCTTGTAATGCTATAATAAACTCAAGCAACTGTGTTTAAACATAATATTTGGGAGGGTCTTATGGACTCCGAATTCCTAACAGCTGAGGAAGTAGCCGAATATTTACGTCTCCCGTTATCGACCGTTTATAAATTAGTTCAAGATAAGCGATTACCTGGTTTTAAAGTTGGAAAACATTGGCGGTTTCGCAAAGATTCCATCGAAAAATGGATTAAAGACCAGGAAAGAAAGAATGACCTCACTGAAGAAGTTAAGTTTGGAAAAGAGAAGCTGTGATAAGGTCAAGAACTTTATTTACGCATTTGGAATATCTGTATTGTTGATTGGGCTATCAAAGTCGGTTAATGAAACTAGCAATAATTAAGGATCTGAATGGAGCGAAATAATTCATTACAACCAGGCGATATAGTTTCCGGACTTGAACCTAACGAACATGTTGAGGTTCAAAAAGTTGCGCCTTTTGGGAACAAAATGTTGATAGAGGGCGTTGGTGTTTCCTCACGCCGCCTTGTAAAAAGACCATTGAATACCGAAGAGTTAGAAAAACTAATCAAAATTCGTGGGGCTGAGTATGCGTTCAACGGTGACGCGAAATCATTTATGCTTGGCGTTGAAGCTCAGCGCATTCGGATCGCTTATCAATTTGACCCCTTGTTTGCAGTAAACTCGAGTGTCGTGGACGTACTCCCCCATCAGGTTGAAGCAGTTTACCGTTACCTCTTGCCGCTTCCTCGAATTCGTTTCCTCCTAGCTGACGATACGGGCGCCGGTAAAACCATCATGACCGGTTTACTTATTAAGGAGCTCCTATTTCGCGGTGTGCTAAGCAAGGTTTTGATCATCACACCTGGCGGATTGACCCGCCAATGGCAAGATGAAATGCAGGATAAATTCGGATTGTTTTTCCGGCTAATCAATCGCGCATCTTTTGAGGCCGAACCTGGTCAGTTTGCGAGATCGGAAGAAGGTTACTTCATTACATCAATAGATTTCATTTCCCGTCACGAAGGTTGCTTGAATGCTGCCCGAGAAACGCAATGGGATATGGTGGTATTTGATGAGGCACATAAGTTGTCTGCTTACGAATATGGATCTAAGGTGGATCGGAGCGCGAGGTATCACGTCGCAGAAGAACTCTCGCCCCATACTGACCACCTGCTTTTCTTGACAGCAACTCCCCACCGCGGACGAAGAGATACTTTTCGTCGTCTGTTAATGCTTCTTGATGAGGATTTATTTCAGAAAGACGAACTTGTAACAAAGCGTATCCATGATGCGGTGGCAACATTGTCCGCAGCAGATAGCCAGGACGAACAAGCAATCACCAATGCTCGCAACCGTTTCTTTTTACGTCGATTGAAGGAAGAAATGGTTGATTGGGATAACCAGCAACTATTTAAGCCGCGCCATACAAAAACTGTCGGTTATGAACTAACTGCAGAAGAACTAGAACTATATAATGCCGTAACAAAATATGTTCGCTCGCGACGAAAAGAAGCGAAATCGAAACGGAATCGCCAGGTTGAACTGACACTTATGGTGATGCAGCGGCGGCTGGCAAGTAGTATCTATGCCATTACGCGTACACTACAGAACCGCTTAAAAGCCCTTGATGAAGTCTTGAAGATTCTCCGTGACACATCGCATAACCTTGCAGAGCGAAAGCGTTTACTTAATCAGCGTGATAATGACTTACCGGAAGATCTTGCAGAATACGAAGATCTGGATGAAACCCAGAGGGAAGATGTTGATAAAAGAATCTTCCGCCAGGTCTTGAGTGATGATCCGGCGGAAGTCGAAAAGGAAAGGGAAGAAGTTGCAGGCTTACTCCGACTTGCTGAGTCTCTACGCAATCATCCAGAGGCGAAATTTTCAGAGCTACTAGAAGTATTAGATGATTCAGATGTGATTCGACGGGAGGATGAAAAGTTAGTCATCTTCACAGAACACAAAGATACTTTAGATAATCTTACTGACCGATTAACTCGCATGGGGTACCATGTAACCATTATTCACGGTGGTATGGACGTGGAAATGCGTAAACAAGCCCAAAGGGAATTCCGCACTCGGTCAAAAATTATGATCGCAACCGATGCGGCCGGTGAGGGAATCAATCTACAATACTGTCGCTTTTTAATCAACTGGGATATCCCCTGGAACCCAAACCGGTTGGAACAACGAATGGGACGTATTCACCGCTATGGGCAGAAAGATGAAGTTTGGGTTTATAACTTGGTCGCCAGTAATACCCGTGAAGGCTCAGTTCTTGAGAAAGTCTTGAAAAAGATGGACATAATGCGAGAGCAAATGGGAGACGACCGGGTATACGACGTGGTGGATGAATTGCTGGAAGAAGTCCCCTTACTCCAATTGCTGGAGAACTCGATCGATTCGGAAACTGCAGCAAATGCTGTATCCACGGTAGAGAGTCAATTAGACAGCGGTTTAGAAAAACGAGCACAGGATTTGGTGGCATTGCAGAAAAAACAATCGCTGGCATCCAAGTTGGATTTGCGAGAAGCACGCCGATTACGAGACACATCAGATGAGCGCCGGCTTCAGCCGTTATTCATTCAACGCTTCTTTATGAGAGCTTACACTGAAGCTGGCGGCACGATCAATCCAGACCACACTTTTCCTGTTTTTCACCTTGGACGCACTCCATCGGGGTTGATGGATGTTGCTCGCTCGCTTCGCTTGCCAATCTCTGAAAAGCTCGATTTTCCTATCGTTTTTGATAAAGAACTGGTCAGCATTGCCAGCAAGGTGCGTGTACCAGAAGGGACACGGTTGTTAGGCCCAGGACATCCTTTATTTGAAGCTTTAATCGAATGGGCAATCCGCCGAGCACGCGATTCATTCACCCGTGGTGTAACCCTTGTAGATCCAAATATCGGTCAACCGCAACGAATCTGGCTAATGCGTTCGAGTATTGAAGATGGACGATTGGAAGAAAAACGACGTCTCGCCCATCAAGAACTTAATCTGGTTGTCGCTGACCATCTAGGTCTGCGAGCGACTTCACCAGCCAATATCCTTAATTTCACAGTCCCGGACTTTGATTTTGAACTTCCTGCTATCCCACTACATAGCAGCGAAGAAATTCAAATGTGGACGTATGAAAATCAGACCGAAAAACAATTAAAGAGAGTTATTCAGCAACGCGAGATGGAGTGCGAATTACGCAGATCTTATCTAGAGACAACTTTTACAGACCTGATCCTGGATTTACAAGAAAAACTCAATGAATTTCAGCAGCTTCAATTGTATGGCGAGGATGATCCTGAAGAACGCCAGAAACTAGAACAGCGCATTCAACAACTCAAAGATCGCAAAAAAATCCGTCTCGATGAGTTGGAACAAATGTTGAGATTATCATCCAATCTACCTGATATTGTTGCCAGTGGGATTGTCTTACCCGCTCCAACGGCTGTACTTGAGCCAGATGAAGCAGAACAACACCAGGGTGTGCCAATGCGCCGCGATGATGAGGTAGAACAAATTGCGATGAATGTAGTGATGCAATATGAAAAACGACGCGGATGGACACCATACGACGTTTCACAGGATGGTGAGCATTACGATATTCGTTCTGAATCACCTACCTCTGAGGTACGATACATCGAGGTAAAAGGACGTGCGGCAAGCGGTCCGATCATTCTCACTAGTCCTGAAATGGATAAGCTTAAGCAATTAGGAGCCCGCGCTTACTTGTATATTGTCACGTATTGCCGCGGAGAGCGTCCGAGACTGCGCATCATCAATGATCCGATGCGTTTCCTTTCGCCAGAAATGCTCTTCCGTCAGATTCAGTATTTAGTTCAAGAAAATGATTGGTCAAAATTTGGCGAGAATACAGAGATATAGGGGGGGATAATGGATCAAGCAGCAGTACGCAGATGGGATGAAGGTTTAGATGGAACTCCAAGACGAATCGCTGAAACAGCGGATTCTCCATTAAGAGTCCTGGCTGGCCCTGGTACCGGAAAATCATATGCATTAATGCGCCGTGTTGCTCGTTTATTGCAAGAAGGGACAGCACCTAATCGAATCCTAGTCTGTACTTTTACTCGAACAGCAGCTCAGGATTTGCGTAAAGATCTAGGAAATATCGGTATGCCTGAAGCCGAAGAGGTAATTGCTGGAACAATTCACTCAATTTGCTTCAGCATCTTATCTAAAAATCATGTATTGCCAATCACGGGTAGGGTTCCCCGCCCACTGCTCAAGTATGAAGAGCGGTTCCTCATTGAAGACATGAATCATCAAGAATTCGGTGGGATACGGGCAATTAATGAGCGCTTATCGGCATTTAATTCCGCATGGGCACGAAGGCAGCATGAAGCACCAGGATGGCCTTTAGATCAACAAGACCGCATTTTTCAAGCCGAATTGCTTCGGTGGCTTCAATTCCATCAGGCTATGCTCATTGGAGAACTTGTTCCCGAGACATTACATTTCTTATTAAACAATCCCTTGGCTGATGAACGAACCTTGTTTGATCATGTTCTTGTAGATGAATACCAGGACCTCAATCGTGCCGAACAGGATTTGGTTCAATTGCTGGCCGAGAATGGTACCCTGACAATTGTTGGGGACGAGGATCAATCGATTTATTCCTTCAAGTACGCTCACCCTGAAGGCATTGCCGAATTTGGTGAGCGACACCCTGAAACGCATGATGAATCTCTTGATGATTGCCGAAGATGCCCACAATTGGTTGTGGAGATGGCAAACTCTTTGATCGTAAACAATCGCAACCGAACCGGACGAGCATTAAACCCATTGCTTGATAGACCCTGGGGAGATATTTATCTTGTGCAATGGGATAACCTAAACCATGAAGCAGATGGAATTGCTCGTTTCATTGCTCATCATGTTCAGCGCCAGGACGTTCAACCTGGTCAAATTCTCGTTTTAGCTCCCAGACAAAAATTGGGCAAGCCGATTTGTGATTCACTTTTACGACTTGGAATACCCTCCCAGAGTTTCTATCAGGATTCCAGTTTAGATGGCAATTCGCACGACGAGCAAGAATCCGCTTCTCAACGAGGCCTTTCTGTGTTAGCACTGCTCGCCAATCCAGAGGATCGGGTTGCGTTGCGATGTTATTGTGGTTATGGGCATCGCAATTTAAATTATGCTGGATGGAACGCACTGCGTAATCATTGCCAAGCTTCGGGTGATTCGCCCATGGTTGCTCTTGAAGCGCAATTTAATGGCATCTTGCAGATCCCGCATATAGATGGAATTGTCGAAAAATATCAATTGCTTAGAGAGCAATTAGGTTTATTAGCCACCTTGCAAGGCCATGAACTGGTTGATTCGCTTTTCCCTCCCGATCAGGCCTGGACTGAGTTGTTCCGTAACATTGCAGCTACTATAAGACCTGAGGATCTGGTACCTGCAAAGTTATTTGAAAGTATCCGCACTAATTTAACGCAGCCTGAATTACCAACAGATGTTGATTTTGTTCGGGTAATGAGCCTGTATAAATCAAAAGGTTTGACCGCTGATATGGTCATCATCACTGGATTAATCCAGGGTTTGATACCTACTCCTGCGGGTGAGGATCTACCTTTTAATGACCAGCGTGCCTTTGATGAGGAGCAGCGTCGGCTGTTCTATGTGGGAATCACACGAACACGACAGACATTAGTACTTTCAAGTTTCAGACAGATGGATGCTGCCCTTGCTCACCAATTACAAGTACCATTGCCGGCACAAAGGCGCCGTGTGATCAATACCATTACGTCTCCATTCATTAACGAGCTTGGACCTAATTGCCCCCGCCCAATGAGTGGTCAACAATTTCTGCTAACTTTAGGATAAACATTTATGAACGCCAACTGTCCCCGTCTTATTGAAGTTGCCCTACCCATTCGCGAAATTTCCGCTGAAAGTCTTAGAGATAAGTCCCTACGCCATGGGCATATTTCCACATTGCATTTATGGTGGGCTCGGAGACCGTTACCTGCATCCAGAGCAATCGTTTTTGCTTCAATTGTGCCAGACCCAGACGATCCTGATTGCCCTGCTGAATTTCGTCAAGCGGTAATTAAATATTTACGTGATGAAGTTCCCGCAATCCTAAAAGGTTACCGACGGGGACGAATTGTGCATAACAATGCTGATCCCTATCAGCCCTACCAAGGATTGGACGATACCCCAAGAAACCGATTGTTGACTTTCATTGCGAAATTTTCACCTGAGTGGCTGGAATTTGAAAAAGGGAAAAGTCAAAATCAACCTTCACCAGCGGAAATGCTAGATGATAGATGTCTTACAAAATGGGAAACTAGTGACCCCGGCAATGAACAGGGCGCGATGATATTAAAGATAGCCAGGGATCTTGTGAAAATTGCCAATCACGGGGAAGCCCCTAGAGTAATCGATCCATTTTCTGGAGGCGGGGCGATTCCATTAGAAGCGACAAGATTGGGTTGTCAGGCAATAGCAAATGATTACAATCCTGTAGCGTACTTGGTTCTTCGTTCAACTTGTGAATTCGCAAAAAAATTTGGCGTAAAAGGTATTAGGACAGTAGAAATTGAAGAATTTGGACATCTCAGTAAGAGAAATATTGATGTTCCGAATATTTTAAAACATGATGTTGAGCAGTGGTGTCGGAGAATCCTCCAAAATGCAATTAAAAAAGCAGGAGCTTTATACCCCCCAGGAAAAGACGGGAAACCAATTATTGGGTATTTTTGGGCGAGAACTGTAGCTTGTTCCAATCCATCGTGTAAGGCAGAGATTCCCCTTATCAAAACCTTGATTTTAGCTAACAAACCGAATAAACAAATTTCTTTAATTCTTAAAGTCAAAGGGAAAGAAACTTTTTTTGAAGTTAATCAATTCCCTACTAATTTAAATACTGAAGGAACAATGCTTACCCGAGGAGATTGTAGATGTCCCGTTTGCAATCAAGTGACACCAGTTGAAGACATTCGCCGAGCAGCTAGAGCTGGGAATTTAGGTGAAAGAATGGTGGCTGTGATTGTTGCGACTGAAGGGGGGAAGGGTTACAGACCAGTAGAAGATACAGACATTGATGCAATACAGATTGCAGAACACATCTCTAGAAATATTGAGAGACCTCAGGAAAAGATTTACGATAACATTGAGGGTATCCCAAGTACCTCGATAATCTCGCCCGCTCTTTATTATGGGATGCCACGATGGGGAGATCTCTTTAACCCAAGGCAACTGGTTGTTTTACAGGTATTCATTGAGTCGTTGACCGAAGTTATTCCAGAATTAATGGAAGAGGTCAATGATGAGGATTATTTTAAGGCAATAGTTACATACTTGGCTTTATGGATTAGTCGAAATTCAATGTTTATGTCAAGTGTTGGTGTCTGGAAACCATCAGGAGAATTTATCGCAAGTCCTTTTTCTCTACAAGCTATCCCAATGGTGTGGGACTACCCAGAAATAAATATTTTTAATGATGCTTCTGGAGGGGCATTATCACAACTTGATTGGATGTTACGTTTTCTAGATCATGAATCTGTTGGAAATGAAGATATTCTTCCAGCGAAAGTTTTGTGGGGTGATGCTTCAAGATTAGCCTTACCAGATAATCACGCTGATGTTGGTGTAACAGATCCACCATACTTTGATGCTATTTCATATGCTGAATTATCGGATTTCTTTTATGTTTGGCTAAAAAGAGGTCTGGCAGAAATATATCCCGAAATATTTGTTACTCCACTAACACCTAAAAGTGAAGAAGCAACAGCGCTAAAACACAGATTCCATGGAAGCGAGGAATTGGCAAAGAAACATTTCACTAGCAAATTGGCAGGATGTTTAAGCGATACAAAAAGAGTGATTAAAGAGAATGGTGTTTTGGCAATCATGTTTGCTCATCAATCAACGGAGGCATGGACAGCACTAATTAATGCAATGCTAGAAGCAGGTTTGACTGTAACAGCAACGTACCCAATCGATACTGAACGGGGGGCTAGAGCTCTTGCCTTGGATACTGCTGCATTAGCGTCGTCTATAACCGTTATTTGTAGACCTCGGGAGATCCAAAAGGCAGCGTCGTATCGCAATGTTCGTACAGAAATTGAAAACGTAGTGGCCGAAAGTGTCCATCGATTCTGGGAGTATGGTTTTAGAGGTGCGGATTTGATAGTTGCTTGTTATGGTCCCGCAGTAGGTGTGTTTGCGAAATATGAAGCGGTAGAAAGAGCTGATGGAGAGAAAGTATCTGTGCCTGAATTACTCGAATTAGTTCGAGACGCTGCCTTGAAATCAATTGCCGGTGAATTTAAGGGTGATAATACATCCAGATTGTATTTTACCTGGGCTACCTTGTACGGAATTAATGAAAGAGCTTGGGACGACGCCAGATTAGTTGTTCAGATTAGTGGTGAAGGTGACAATGCTATGGATGTAGCACGGCACCTAGGTTTATTCGTTATCAATGGATCATCATGTCGACTTGCCCTCTTACGCGACCGTTCCGATCATCGGCATTTGGGTGAAGATCCGACATCCCCGCTGATCGACCAGCTGCACCAGGCTATGCGGTTATGGAAACAGGAGCGACGCTCTGAACTGGTACAGTACTTGAAAACGAACAACATCGCAGAACATGAACCCTTCTGGAAGTTAGCGCAGGCGTTGTTTGAAGTCCTGCCGCGCGGCGAGGAAGATTGGAAGCTGATCAGCGCTCTACTGGGCGAGCGAGAAACACTTAAACAAGAAGTACGTCAGGCTGAACCGCCCAAAGGTCCAGAGCAATTATCCTTGATCTGAACTAATCGAATTGGCTGAAGGAGTAATAAACATGCCCGAAACATTATCACCCTGGTACGCAATCGCAACCCCCCATGAGGATATTCAGAAAGGCCGCCTGAGCGAAGCCGTATTCGCCGCCAACCTCTGGGAAGTTACCCAGAATACAGCGCCAGATATTTATTGTGATGCCGAAGCGTTTTTTGCGAAAACCTATTTAACCCATGGACTCACTAGCATTCTGAGCAAGGTGAGTCGCGCGATATCCGGCGGCGCTGAAGCTGGCGACCGAATTATCAGCCTGCAAACCTCGTTTGGCGGTGGCAAAACCCATGTTTTGGTAGCACTCTGGCACCTGGCACGCAACAGTGAGATATTGCGCTCATCTTCACAATGCGCAGATTTGCGCCGGGCATTAAAAGATGAAATACCGCAACGGGTTCGGTCTATTGCGGTTTTTACCAACCAGACGTGCGATGCCACCCAGGGTCGGCAAACCCCGGAGGGCATCCGCACGCGGACTCTGTGGGGTGAATTGGCTTACCAGCTTGGCGGAGTCGAGCTTTACCGCGACATCGAAGCCAATGATCAAGCGCGCACCTGTCCGCAGGGACTATTCGAATCCATTTTGCGAAAATCATCGCCTTGCCTGATTTTGTTGGATGAATTGGCAGATTACTGCGTCGGCGCTGCAGGCGTGCCGGTAGGATCGGGTACGTTAGCGGATCAAACCATTTCGTTTGCGCAGCAACTTTGCCAAGCGGTATCTAATGTTCCAGGTGCAGCTCTGGTTGCCACGCTACCCGCGAGCCATCTGGAGGTAGCCAGTTCAGAACGCGGACAGGAGATCCTGGCAGCGCTCGAAAATCGTTTTGGCCGCATGGCAGCCGACGCCCGTCCGGTTGCTGATGAAGAAATATACCAAGTAGTTCGCCGGCGTTTGTTTGAAACCATCGGTGATCCAACGGAAATCGAAAAAGTAGCTGGTGCGTACGCCCGCATGTACCAACAGCACCCAAATGAAGTACCTCAAGAAGCTACACGCGCTGATTACAAACAGAGCATTATCAATGCTTATCCTTTTCATCCGACATTGATTGACTCTTTCTATAAACGTTGGGGAAGCCACAATGGTTTTCAGCGTACGCGTGGTGTCTTACGTCTATTGGCATCCATCGTGGGTGATCTCTGGCAACGCCGAAGCACTGAAACGCAATCCCAGGCACTTATCCAACCAGCACATCTGAATTTCACCGTGGATGCGCTCAAATCATCGCTCACACGGCTGTGGGGCGCATCTTATGAGTCTGTCATCGCAGCCGATGTAATCGGTAAAACAAGTAATTCAGTCCAATTTGATGAAGAACGTGGCGGCGACTACTTAAGGGAAAAGATTGGGCAAGGTTTGGCCTCCACCATCTTGCTTGGCTCTTTTGGCGCTCAAGGTGATCGAGTCGGTTACAGCACGCGGGAGTTAAAATTATGCACCGCCAGGCCTGGTTTGAACTGGAGTTATACCGATGGGGCTTTGCTCGAATTGGAAAACCGTGCCTTTTACATGCGTTTCCCAACTGCTGGAAATCTTGGAAAACGTTACTGGTTTGATACACGCCCTACACTTGTAAATCTGATCGTCCGCTACAGGCAGCAATTTGTCAGTAATGATTTCAATACAGAAATTATTGATGCAGTTCAAACCCAGGTTAACAATTCCAGGCTTGAACCTGCGACATGGCGCGTTCTGGTAAATCCCGGATCAGATTTACCAGAACAACGTTCCTTAGCTTTACTTATTCTTGCACCTGATTTGCCATATGCAGAAAATGGACAGGCTGCCGCTAATAATCCACCACTGGAAAGGCGAGTGAAGCTGTTAAGTACAAAATGCGGTGCTCGAGACCGTCTCTATCGAAATACATTGCTCTTCCTACTGCCTTCAGTCCGCGGCCTGACAAAATCACGCAACGCCTTACGCGAAGTGACCACACTCGAAGCCATTAAACGTGATTATGGAACGCAACTTGATCCAGAACAGAAAGGCGATTTAGAGACACGTCTCACCACAGCCAGACAATCAGTCACCCAATCGCTGGGTGCTGCATTCTCTTATATTGCTCGTATCCGGGGCGAAGAGATTAGCGTTACAGCACTCAGCTCTGCCGGCAGCAACTTTGGTGATCATCTGCAAATTGTCTGGAAACAATTGGTGGAAGAAGAAGAGTGGATTTTACGAAAAATTGGCAGGGTGACCATGCAAGAATCTGGACTCGTTTTGTCAGATGGGAGCATGCGCCTCAAGGACGCAATCGAATCCTTTTTGCGGTATACCGATAAACCGATGATCGCTACGCGGGATGCTGTCGTCAATGGTCTACAGGATGCCTGCAAGGAAAGATTAATCGGTTTGGGTCAGGGACTTAACGCGAAGGAGTTGCAGAAAAAATGGTGTGGTGGATCAATCACCATTGATCCCAATGAAGAAGGCCTTTGGATTATTCCCGCATTTGAGCCAGAGCCTGTTATACCACCAGTTGTTACTCCTCCACCTAGTGGTGGAACACCGGCAGGCAGTATTTTTCCGCCAAGTGATGGATCTGACACCGGCTCAATATCTACGCCACCTTCTGAAGGAGGAGATGTTGTCATACCGACCGCCGGCAACACAATTCGTCAGGTGACCATCCAGGGAAATGTACCAGTTGAAAGTTGGGCAGATATTTTCCGCTCCTTCGTTGGTCCAGCTGCACGAATGGGACTTAAAAAAATGAAATTGGGAATCCATTTTGAGTTTGTAACCCAGGACGGGCAACCTTTGGATGAAAATGATCCTCGATTAAAAGCAATGATCGAGTCTGCACGGCAATTGGGGTTAGATCTTAAGAAAGAGTAACTGGATATCAAATGGCCTATAGACAGACCAGGATTTTTGCTCCATATTCCTCGCCATTTCTTGATCAATGGTGGGCGGAGACGATTATCGGACATATTATTAAGCCCCTAGTTACAAGTGGAATTCATTTGAATTGGTTCTGGTTCTCAAGGTATGTTTCTCCAAGATCTGGTGATGTAGGCGACTGTGACATCAACCAAATACCAGAAATATATGGAATTTATCCTAGAAACCAAAACCCTCAGTATTCCGACCTATATCGAAGTATCAGGTTCCGTTATTCAGTGCCTAACGACTTTCAAGATGAATTTGAATCGCAGGCCTTGAGATTTATTGAGCATGCAGGCTGTGCAATATCAGATTTCCGAGATTATGATTTCCTTGGTGATTTGGGTGGCCCTCGCTTTATTGAGAACAATGTATCTCAAGTAAGAAAAGAAGAAAGAGCTAACCTCGTTGTTGATTATTTACATAGTATTAGCAAATTAATTGTTGACTGTATTGAAGTTCTACACACTACGGAGGGTTTCTCCCTCGAGAAAAGCACGAGCATGGAAAATCCAAATGGATCAATTTTTGAGTCGTTACATCATTTGTTATGCAATATGACCAATGTTCCATTAAACGTATTAGTGTCGGAAACGGCAATAGGAACATACTGGTCGCCCCCTCCTAACAACAGTGGTGGTGATGTTAGTGCAGTTCCAGTAAGATATTAAACTTCTTGGCTCTCTTTTCTCACCCGCCTATAGGAAATGATTTTGGTGTCCAGTATGACTGATAAAACAAAAACGAATTTGTCAATCGATTTATTAGAGAACGGAATTGATTTTGTTTTAAAGGGGATTGATGAGCTATTTGATGACGAAAGCATTCTGAGAATTAGCGTTGATCCAACAGAATTAAATTTGAGCAATTTTAAATATGGAATATTACATGTTTTTTCTGGTTTTTTACTTTTGCTAAAAGAAAGACTTTATCGGCATCTACCCGAATTGATTTTTAAGGGAAAAATTTCCGAGGTGAGGGAAAAAGTTAGAAATGGTAAGATTCCGAATACTGTTGACCTCGATGAGATTCTTGAACGATTACAGATAGGGCCACTGGTTAATTTTCCAGAAAACGAGCTGGAAATCATTCGGAGAATGCAGAATTTCCGAAATCAGTTTGAACATTACAAAATCGACATCAACAAATTCGAGTTATGGGAAACAATCACACAATTTCTAGCCCTTGTTGATACATTTCTTGTCGATGAACTTGAGATCAACCTAGATTCGTCAGCAACCACTCATAGTGTCTACGAAAAAATCCAGAAAATCGAATTGCACTGGGAGAGAATAGAAAAACGTAAAAAAGCGGAAATTATCAACGAATTAATGATTCTCAGGAAAGGTTTCGAAGAAAATCGAGAAGCAATTATCAAAGACCTCGAAGATGAGTATTTTGCAAGCAAGGGATATATTGATCGTTTCATTGATTGTCCTGAATGTAACGAGGAGACATTAATTGTGTACGGTGAATATGCTGGCGTTTGCTCCAATAAGGAGTGTTCCTACTTTTGTCCTATAGCTACCTGTGACCGTTGTGGGTCAAAAATGCCTGGCTATCCGTGGGATGTAAATTTTTGCGAGTCATGCGAAGCAGATTTTGCGAGAGAGTAATTCAGAATCTACAAGACAAATGACCGTATTCAGTATATGTGAAAGCCCCTCTGAAGATTTATCTGTTGTATTTTGTTCACAATGGTTGCTACATCCTGCACTTTATAAAAAACGGGGAATTCAAGGATTTGGGCGGTGAAGAAGTGAAATGATATGATAACTATACCCCCAAGAAATACCAATTAAGGTTGAATATCGAACAAGTAGTGTAAAAATCTTCCATTAAATCACATTTAATTTTTCGAATAATACTCGATTCCTTTGTTGGGCATCTCGTAATAATTTACCATAACTGATGACTTCCACATACGCACGGAGTGTAGAGTTATAGCAAAAGTAACCTTCGTTATCAGGAGTTTTTTGCATTCCCATATTCTCCAGATCGATTCTCAATTGATTGGGCAGATCGCATACGGCATAACAGTAAAAGGGAGTCTCATCTCTGACAGTTATTGGGCGGCTGTGGTTGTTGTTTTCTTTGCCAGCACGAATTTTTCTAACATAACCATACATTTGATTTACAGGGTTACTATCTGACCTCATTGGTCTTTTAAATTCAAAAATTATGATGCCATTAATTGGCTCACCATCAACCATTGCTATTGGGTTATCAAAAATTAACAAATCGGGGCGATCATTTTCATTCGTAGTTATTGCAGATACCTGACGAAGTTCAATGTCGGAGGCTAAATATCGATGAAAAGACAGTTTTTCATCGATAATCCATAAATTCTGTTGTTCGTAATCAATGTCGTCAGATGTATGTTTTAACGGGAAAATTAACTCGTGAATCGTTCTTTCCCTTGCATACCCTCCTTCATCATCTGATTGCATATATTTTTCAAGTAGTGATAAAGTGGTTTTCCGATGAATTACATATTTGGCTAATGCTGCCTTTCCACTTTCGTTCCATTCCTCTAAGAAGCGCAAATATTTCTCTTTGATTTCATTTCCATCGGGAGAAATGACACCTGTCGGAGCGGATATTATTTCATTTGCCGCTTCCTTCAAGCTCACCTCCCATTCCTTTTGTCTTTTATACAATTCAATCTCTAACTTATCAGGATTGAGATCAGGCGGGATTTCATCTATGGCTTCCCTCCGGTGCCTCAACAAACCTCGAAATTCTGGCCATTCATCTTTTATTTGATTTTCGATATTTTGAAGCTTTTCAATTCCAATCGGTTCAGTGATCGGTGAAAGGAATGATTTCACGGATTCTAAAGCCTTGCCCTCGATTTCTTCCCATGTTAAATCACCTATATAACGGAATTGACCATCTTGAACGGTATTGAATCCTGTTCGCTGTTGGTCAACATGACCATTCAAAAAATCACTCGATATATAACCTAAATAAAAAAGTTCTTTACTGTCATCTCTCGCAGGAATCCGATTAGGTAAATTACAAATCGTTCTAGAGTCTATTTTTTTTGAGCAGACAACGCGGTGAATCGCGCAAAAGTTTAGTTGATGTGCAGCACCAGGAATTGCCTTGAGAAGAAAATGAGTGAGAGTGAATGTTTGCTCCTGAACCGTAAATTCAGAAGTACTGTCATCAGAAACCATTTCCTCATATTTTTCAGATAAGACTATAGTATCGTTCTCGTCTTTGAGAATCAAGACCGGCATTCTTTTAAGAACGAAATATTCAAGACAATGTTCAATTATCCGATATGCCAATACATCCAAGCTTCTGGGAAGATGCTCAGAAAAATCAGGCTTAATCTCTTGAAGGCTAATCGTTGTTGATACCATTGAGTCATTTGGCTCAATTTCGCATCTCAAATTTTTCACTGGATCATTGTTAAGTTCGTAATTAAAAGATCTTAAGAATAATTTCCCTTCCTCTTGAAAGGCGCTTCTTATCTCAACTTTTTCGAAAGCCTTAAGCCACAGAAACCTTCCAACGCCTTTGCCCCCTAAATTTCGTTTTTTCTGGGTATCGCACGTGTTGAATGATTCAAAATTTTCCTTTGTGAAACCGACACCATTGTCAACAACCTCAAACCCAGAAATCGGAGAAGTACGGATTTGTTCATCGTCTCTTATGAGCAAATTCTGAGTATTACGTACCACATTGATAGTAATAGCGCCATCTCCGGTACCTTTTTCCTCAATTGACTGCATTGAATTAAAGATAGCCTCTAACAATGGCATTAGTGCCTGTCGAGGCGATAATGGGGTATTATTAACCCGTCCAACAAAATCAACGGAAACCATATCTGCTAACCCTCCCAATTGGTGAAAGGAATAATATTATTATATGTGAAATAGTTTTTTAGAACAGATTTCTCACTTAGTCAGTTTATAAAAAATCGGTTTTCATGTGGCTATCATCCTATTGTAAGATTAATTCATACAGGCTCCGCTATAATAGCAGAGCCTGTCTCGTATTTAGATGCCAAATCCCATCTGTCCCTCCGGTACTACCTCCTTTCTCCTTGTCCGTCTGACCACCACCATCTTCTGGCTCACCCAATCATCCCAGGTCATCACTTTCGGTCCAGGAAGGATTACTGCACTCGGGGTCGTCAGGCTGCCCATCGGATTGTGGCTGACTTGCAGATCATCAGCAAACAAGGTCTGTAGGTCAGAGAGCTTCGCGCCCTCCAGCACATCACGAGCAAGCTGAGTGAGAAAGTCGCCCTCCTCCTCTGGAACAATCGCACCTCCGACCTCATCCCCGTAAACGAGCTGCGCGGCCTTCATCTTTTTTCCCATCAAAGCCAGGGCTGTTGCTTCCATCGCTGACGAGTACACCGAGAAAATCGCTTTGACCGGCTGGGTCTGCCCCAAACGCCATACACGTCGCACGCTTTGCCACAACGTATAGAGCGAATATTCGATCTCGAAGAACACCACGGTTGAAAATTGCACCAGGTCTAGGCCTGTTTCCACAAGCCGGGGGTTACAGATCAAAACATCGATAGTACTCACACGTTTGGCAATCCATTCTTCGCGCTTACGTGGGTCAACATTACCGCTCAGGATGGAGACTCTCAGTCCATTGGCTTGCAGAGGCATCATCACCCGGTCTTGAATATCACGCGTACCAGTCTGACGAACATAGACCAACACTTTTCGCCCTTGCTGCTTTTCAACCTTACAGAAATCAGCCAGCCAGTTCTCTTTCGGCAGCCATTTATGGCCATTCGGATTGATCGCCGGCAACTCCATCAGCGGTACTTTTCGCACGCTTTTACCATCGCCGTCATCCACCTCATCTACCACCACAACCTCATCCCGAAAAGCAGAATTCGGTCGTGCAAGAGTCCATTGAAGCCAGGTAGATAAATAGCGACTGGATTGGATAGCCAGTTGTTTCAAGCTATTGTCCATGCTGTGGTATTGCTGTCCTTGATCGTCGAGCATATCCAGGGCAACTACTTCTTCCTTATAGGATGGCAGAGCCAGGTTCAGATCCTTCAAGCTCAGGAATATGGTGGTATCTAGTAACCGGCTTACAATGGCCGGGCTGACACCCGGCTGTTCTTTCGCCTGATTTCGGTAACGCCGGTTACCAGTGTACACGCCATCTTCATCCGCGTCTTCGTTGCGCCTCCGTCTTCGGGTGGTTTCAAGCACTCCATACAACCGCGCCCAGCGCTTCTCGTCATGGAAAGCAAAATCACGGCGGACACCATGATTCAGGCGATGCAACAGCCAGAAGATTGAGGTGCTTTTTCCGCCGAAGA
>WBZR01002598.1_pt1 | contig 18185 bp, 12 predicted proteins | sample 5204231 | NCBI WGS metagenome assembly WBZR01 (sample SAMN12412403, study PRJNA552823) | activated sludge metagenome | isolation source: activated sludge from anammox sidestream of wastewater treatment plant... | place: USA: Virginia | collected 2017-08 | reverse complement strand
GGCAAGACCATGGCGACCACCGTCCTGATCGTTTTCCTGGTCGTCTACCTGGGCATGTTCCTGGGCGAACTGCCCTTCCTGCAGATCGACCGCACCGGCATCGCGCTGCTCGGCGCCATCGCCCTGGTGGCGCTGGGGGAAGTCAGTCCCGAGCGGGCGGCGCAGTCGGTGCATCTGCCGACGATCCTGCTGCTGTTCTCCTTCATGGTGCTCTCGGCGCAGATGCGCCTGGGCGGCTTCTACGCGCGGGTCACCCGGCGCATCGCCGCCTCCCCGGTCGGCCCGCCGGCCCTGCTGGCCCTGCTGATCGCCTGCGTGGCGGCGCTCTCGGCGGTGTTCTCCAACGACATCGTCTGCCTGGCCATGGCGCCGGTGCTGGCCGACGCCTGTCTCGCGCGCCGCCTGAATCCGGTGCCCTACCTGCTGGCGCTGGCCTGCGCCGCCAACGTCGGCTCGGCGGCGACGCTGATCGGCAACCCGCAGAACATGCTGATCGGCGAGACGCTGCATCTGTCCTTCGCCGGCTACGCGCGGGAGGCGGCCGTGCCGGTCGCGCTCGGCCTGGCGGCGACCTGGGCCATCATCGCCCTCCTTTCGCGCGGCCGCTGGACGCTGGCCGCCGCGGAACCGGCCGCCGCGCCGCCGCCACGGCGCGAGGACGAGGAAGCCGCCGACGACGCCTGGCAGACGGCGAAGGGGCTGCTGGTGGCCGGCGCCCTGCTCGCCGCCTTCTTGTTCACCGCCGTGCCGCGCGAGGTGGCGGCGCTGACCGGCGCCGGCCTGCTGCTGCTCTCGCGGCGCCTGCACAGCGGCAAGACGCTGGGGCTGGTCGACTGGGAGCTGCTGGTGCTGTTCATCGGCCTGTTCGTGGTCAACCACGCCTTCCAGGAAACCGGGCTCGCCGCGCGCACGCTGGCGGCGCTGGCCGGCGCCGGCCTGCCGCTGTCTTCTCCGGCTCCGCTGTTCGGCGCCGCCTTCGTCGCCAGCAATCTCGTCTCCAACGTACCGGCGGTGATGCTGCTGCTGCCGGCGGCGACGGAACCCTGGTCGGGGCCGCTGCTGGCGCTGGTCAGCACGCTGGCGGGCAACCTGCTCATCGTCGGCTCGATCGCCAACATCATCGTCGTCGATTGCGCGGCGCGGCGCGGCATCCGCATCGACTGGCGCATGCACGCCCGCGTCGGCGTGCCGGTGACGCTGGCCACGCTCGCCATCGCCGCCGCCTGGCTCGGCCTGCGCATGCCATGACGGCCTGGCTCGGCTTCCTCGTCTGCATCGCCGCCATCGGCTTCGCCGGCGCGCGGCTGTCGCGCTACGGCGACATCCTCGCCGAGAAGACCGGCCTCGGCGGCAGCTGGATCGGCCTGGTGCTGCTCGCCACCGTCACCTCGCTGCCGGAGCTGGCCTCCGGCATCACCGCCGTCACCCTCGCCGGCGTGCCCGACATCGCCGTCGGCGACGTGCTCGGCAGCTGCGTCTTCAACCTCGCCATCCTCTTCGTCGTCGATTTGCTGCACCCCGCCGAGTCGATCTACCGCCGCGCCAGCCGCGGCCACATCCTCTCGGCCGGCTTCGGCATCGTGCTGATCGGCACGGTCGCCTTCGCGCTGCTGCTGGCGGGCCGGGGCGAGGCGCTGGCCATCGGCCCGATCGGCGCCTACACGCCGCTGATCGTCGCGCTCTACCTGCTCGCCATGCGTGCGCTGTACCGGCACGAGCGGCGCGAGGTCGCCGAGTTCGTCGGCGAGGTGGCGCAGCGTTATCCCGGCATCGGCCTGCGGCGCGCCGCCATCGGCTTCGCGCTGTCCGCCGCCGTCGTCGTCGCGGCGGGCATCTGGCTGCCCTTCGTCGGCGCCGACATCGCCCGCCTGATGGGCTGGCACGACTCCTTCGTCGGCACCCTGCTGGTCGCCGCCGCCACCTCCGCGCCGGAGGTCGCCGTCACCGTCGCCGCCGTGCGCATCGGCGCCCTCGACATGGCGGTGGCGAATCTCCTCGGCAGCAACCTCTTCGACATCGTCATCCTCGCCATCGACGACCTGTTCTACGCCGGCGGGCCGCTGCTCGCCGACGTGTCGCAGGTCCATGCCCTGTCCGCCGTCACGGCGATGGTCATGACGGGCACCGTCGTCGTCGGCGTGTTCTACCGGCCGGCCGGCCCGCTCTGGCGCAACGTCAGCTGGATCAGCGTCTTCATGCTGGCCCTCTACCTGCTCAACGGCCATGTCCTGTTCCGCCATGGCGCCTGAACGGGACCGCAATCCCGCCGGCACGCCGGCCTGGCACACCCTGGGCATCGACGCGACCTTGCAGGCGCTGCGCGCCGGGCCGCAGGGACTGACTTCCGCCGAGGCGGCGGCGCGGCTGGCGCGACACGGCCCGAACGCCCTGCCGGAAGGCGAGGCGCGCTCCGTCGTGCGCATGCTCGCCGACCAGTTCGCCGACTTCATGATCCTGGTGCTGATCGCCGCGGCGGTCGTCTCCGGCATCGTCGGCGAGCCCGCCGACACCGTCGCCATCGTCGTCATCGTGCTGCTCAACGCCGCCATCGGCTTCACCCAGGAGTGGCGCGCCGAGCGCGCCATGGCGGCGCTGCGCAAGATGGCGGCGCCTTCGGCGCGCGTGCGCCGCGACGGCGCCGTCGCGACCCTGCCGGCGGATCGACTGGTGCCGGGCGACATCGTGCTGCTGGAGGCCGGCAACATCGTGCCGGCCGACCTGCGCCTCACCGAGGCGGCGCAGCTGCGCAGCGCCGAGGCGGCGCTCACCGGGGAGTCGCTGCCGGTCGACAAGCAGGTCGAGGCGCTGGCCGCGGCCGAGCTGCCGCTCGGCGACCGCGGCAACATGGCCTGGAAGGGCACCCTCGTCGCCGGCGGCCGCGGCGCGGGCGTCGTCGTCGCCACCGGGCTGGAGACGGAACTCGGCCGCATCGCCCGCCTGCTCGAAAGCGCGGAGGAAGTGAAGACGCCGCTGCAGAAGCGGCTGGCGCGTTTCGGCGCGCGCATCGCCTGGGCGGTGCTGGCGCTGTGCGCCGTCCTGTTCCTCGCCGGGCTGGCGCGCGGCGAGGCGCCGGTGCTGATGTTCCTCACCGCGGTGAGCCTCGCCGTGGCGGCGATCCCCGAGGCGCTGCCGGCGGTGGTGGCCATCTCGCTGGCGCTGGGCGCCTCGAAGATGGTGAAGCAGAACGCCCTCATCCGCCGCCTGCCGGCGGTGGAGACGCTCGGCTCGATCACCTTCATCTGCTCGGACAAGACCGGCACGCTGACGCAGAACCGCATGCGCGCGGAAGCCTTCTGGACGGCCGACGGCGGCGAACGCGGCGAATCCTGGCCCGGCCTGCTGCGCGCCCTGGCGCTGGTGAACGACGCCGTCCCCGCCGCCGACGGCGGCTTCGCCGGCGACCCGACCGAGGTGGCGCTGCTGGAGGCGGCGCGGGCGCACGGCGTCGAGCGCGCCGCGCTGGAAAGTCAGTGGCCGCGGCACGGCGAATTCCCCTTCGACTCCGTGCGCAAGTGCATGGCCACCGTGCATGCCGCGGGCGCCGGCTACCTCGTCTGCGTCAAGGGCGCGCCGGAGGCCGTGCTGCCGCTGTGCAGCCGGCGGCCCGGCGCGGGCGGTTTGCAGCCCTGCGATGCGCAGGAAGCGCTGGCGCAGTCGGAGCGCCTGGCGGCGCGCGGCCTGCGCGTGCTGGCCTTCGCCGAGCGCCGCAGCGACACGCTGCCGGCCGACGCCGCGGACGCGGAGAGCGGCCTCACCTTCCTCGGCCTGGTCGGCCTGCTCGACCCGCCGCGCGAGGAGGCCGCCGCGGCGGTGGCGGAATGCCGTGCCGCCGGCATCGTGCCGGTGATGATCACCGGCGACCATCCGGCCACCGCGCGCGCCATCGCCGAGCGCCTCGGCATCGTCGACGGCGGCGGCCGCGTCGTCAGCGGCGCCGAGCTGGCCGCCATGACCGATGCGGGCCTCGCCGCGCAGGTGAGGGACATCCGCGTCTACGCCCGCGTCGACCCGGAGCAGAAGATCCGCATCGTGCGGGCGCTGCAGGCGGCCGGCGAGTTCGCCGCCATGACCGGCGACGGCGTGAACGACGCGCCGGCGCTGAAGGCGGCCGACATCGGCGTGGCGATGGGCCGCGGCGGCACCGACGTCGCGCGCGAGGCGGCGCACATGGTGCTGCTCGACGACAACTTCGCCAGCATCGTGCATGCGGTGCGCGAGGGGCGGCGCATCTTCGACAACATCCGCAAGTTCATCCGCTACGCCATGACCTGCAACTCGGGCGAGATCTGGACCCTCTTCCTCGCCCCCTTCCTCGGCCTGCCGATTCCGCTGCTGCCGATCCACATCCTGTGGATCAACCTCGTCACCGACGGCCTGCCCGGGCTGGCGCTGGCGGCCGAGCGCGCCGAGCGCGACGTCATGCAACGGCCGCCGCGGCCGCCGACGGAAAGCCTCTTCGCCCACGGCCTGTGGCAGCACATGGTCTGGGTCGGCCTGCTGATGGCGGCGATCTGCCTGGCGCTGCAGGCCTGGTCGATCCACCACAGCGGCGCGCACTGGCAGACCATGGTGTTTACCGTGCTGTGCCTGTCGCAGCTCGGCCACGCCCTGGCCATCCGCTCCGAGCGGGACTCGACCTTCGCGATCGGCTTCTGGAGCAACCCGCCGCTGCTGGCCAGCGTCGCGCTGACCCTCGGCCTGCAGCTGGCGACGATCTACCTGCCGGCGGCGAACGCGGTGTTCAAGACCGAGCCGCTCGACTGGGACGAGCTGGCGATCTGCCTGGCGGCCTCGACGCTGGTGTTCTTCGCCGTCGAGGCGGAGAAATGGGCAACGCGGCGCGGCTGGCTTTATCGCCAGGACGCGATGGCGCGAAAAACCGCCGCAACAGGGTAATATCCCCCATAACCCGTTCGAGAGGAGACGGCCATGACCGACCCGTCCGCCATGCCGGAAGACAAATCCACGATCAGCTGCGATTTCTGCCTCAAGGAAGTGCCGCTCAGCGCGGCCTTCACGCCGGAGGGCGCGGATTACGTCGGGCATTTCTGCGGCATCGACTGCTACGAGAAGTTCGTCGCCGCGATGAAGCGGCTGGACGATGCAGAGCCGGGCCGCCCGGCCTGAGCAAAAGGCGATAACGCCATGCAACTCCTGCTCATCGCCGGCATCCTCTTCGCCATCGGCGCGGTGCTCTTCGCCCTGCAGAACAACGTGCCGGTGGCGGTGAGCTTCCTGCTCTGGCGCTTCGACAGCACGCTGGCGCTGGTGCTGCTCGTCGCGCTCGGCCTGGGCGCGCTGATCGCCGCGCTGCTGTCGACGCCGGCGGTGATCCGCGGCCAGTGGGGCGGCGCGCGCCTGCGCCGCCAGGTCGAGGCGCTGGAGGCGGAGAAGGCGCGGCTGGCGCAGCGCGTCGCCGCGCTGGAGGCGGAGACGGCGCGCCTGCTGCCGGCGGCCTCGGCGGAACCGCGCCGCTTCGGCGAGCTGCGCGACCTGCTGGTCGGCGACCAGGGCGCGCCGAAGAAGCCCGCGGCCTGACCAGGCCGCGCGAGACGCCCTGCCCCGCTGGAGGATCCCATGGAAAAACCCGCCTGCATTCTCGTCGCCACCGACCTGTCCGAGCACGCCGGCCGCGCCGAGACGCGCGCCGCCATGCTGGCGCAGTCGCTGGGCGCCGGCAAGCTGGTGCTGCTGCACGTGGTGCCGCGCCTGCCGCTGGAGGCGTTCACGAACATCCTCGAGCGCACGCCGCTGGAAACCGAGCAGCGGCTGCTCGATGCCGCCCGCGCCGCCCTCGAGGAGCGGGCGGAACGCCTCGCCGCGGAATACGCCATCGCCGCGGAAACCGCCGTGCGCATCGGCCGCGCCCACCTCGGCATCGCCGAGGAGGCCGATGCCCGCGATGCCGCGCTGGTGGTGGTCGGCGGCTTCGGCGCGGACCTGGTGCGCGAGCTGTTCCTCGGCGCCACGGCGGAAAAGGTGCTGCGCCGCAGCCGGCGCCCGGTGCTGGTCGTCAAGCAGGCGCCGGCCGCGGCCTACCGGCGCCTGCTGGTGCCGGTGGACTTCTCGCCCTCCTCGGCGCGCGCGCTCGACTGGGCGCAGGCGGTGGCCCGCGGCGCCGAGGTCACCGTCGCCCATGTCTACGAGGCGCCCTTCGAAAGCACGCTGCGCTATGCCAGCGTCGAGGACCGGGTGCTCGAGGCCTACCAGGCCGCCGCGCGCCGCCAGGCGCAGGAGGCGATGCGCGGCTTCCTCGAGCCGCGCCGTGCCGCCGGCACCGACTTTTTGCAGCGCCTGCTGCACGGCCACCCCGCCGCCGGCATCCGCGAGCTGGCCGGGGAAATGCGCCCCGATCTCATCGTCATGGGCAAGCACGGCCAGACGGAGCTGGAGGAGCTGCTGCTGGGCAGCGTCACCCGGCACGTGCTGTCGGAAACGAGTTGCGACATGCTGGTGGCGATGGAGCGCTAGTTGCAGGCCGCCAACGAACTGCTCTTCATCGGCGCCGTCATCTTCGTCGCCGCCGTCCTCGTCAGCGCCTGGGCCTTCCGCTTCGGCGCGCCGCTGCTGCTGGTGTTCCTCGTCGTCGGCATGCTCGCCGGCGAGGACGGGCCGGGCGGCATCCGCTTCGACGATTACCGGGCCACCTACCTGGTCGGCAACCTTGCCCTGGCGGTGATCCTCTTCGACGGCGGGCTGCGCACGCGCGTGACCAGCTTCACGCTCGGCTTCCGGCCGGCGATGTCGCTGGCCACGCTCGGCGTCGTCGTCACCACCGCCATCACCGGCGCCATCGCCGCCTGGGCGCTCGAGCTGAGCCTGCTGCAGGGCCTGCTCGTCGGCGCCATCGTCGGCTCGACCGACGCCGCCGCCGTCTTCTCGCTGCTGCGCAACCAGGGCATCCGCCTCAAGCAGCGCGTGGCGACGGTGCTGGAGATCGAGTCCGGCAGCAACGACCCGATGGCGATCTTCCTCACCGTGGCGCTGGTGACCCTGCTGGCGAGCGGCGACGCGCCGTCCTGGCAGATCGGCGTCTTCTTCGTCCAGCAGATGGGCATCGGCCTCCTCGGCGGCGTTCTCGGCGGGCGCCTGCTCGCCTGGCTGGTCAACCGCATCCGCCTCGCCGAGGGGCTGTATCCGCTGCTGGCGCTGGCCGGCGGCCTGTTCCTCTTCGGCCTCGTCGGCCAGGCCGGCGGCAGCGGCTTTCTCGCCATCTACGCCGCCGGCATCGTCTTCGGCAACCGCCCGGTGCATGCCCGCGAGGACATCCTCGGCGTGCATGACGGTCTCGCCTGGCTGGCGCAGATCGTGATGTTCCTCGTCCTCGGCCTGCTCGCCGCGCCCAGCGCGCTCGTCGCCGTCGCCCCGGCGGCGCTGCTGGTCTCCGCCGGCATGATGTTCGTCGCCCGCCCGCTCGCCGTCTGGCTGTCGCTGCTGGCCCACCGCGCGCCCTTCGCCGAAAAGCTCTTCATCTCCTGGGTCGGGCTGCGCGGAGCGGTGCCGGTGGTGCTGGCGCTGTTTCCGCTGATGGGCGGCCTCGCCCATGCGCAGCTGTACTTCAACGTCGCCTTCTTCGTCGTGCTCACCTCGCTGGTGTTCCAGGGCTGGACCATCGCGCCGCTGGCGCGCCTGCTCAAGCTCGAGCTGCCGCCCGTCTTCGCGGCGCGCCAGCGCCTGGCGCTGGACATCGGCGGCAGCACCGGCTTCGAACTGGTCGGTTACCAGGTGCCGCCCGGCAGCCGCCTCGACGGCGCCGACGCGGACGAGCTGAATCTGGCGGAGGACGAGCGCCTCGTCGCCGCCTTCCGCGGCGAGCGGACATTCGTCCCGGACGCAGCCGCGCGCCTGGCCGGCGGCGATCTCGTCTATCTGCTCGTGCGCAGCGAGAACGTCGACGCCGTCAGCGGCCGCTTCGCCGCCGGCCCCCTGCCGGAACCGCTCGCCGAGCGCCGCTTCTTCGGCGACTTCGGCCTCGATCCGGCGGCGCGGCTGGCGGACGTCTGCCTGGCTTACGGCGTGGCGCCGCCGGCGGATCTGGCCGACCTCAGCCTGGCCGAGGTCATCGCCCGCCGCTGCAAGGGCGTGCCGGTGGTCGGCGACCGCGTCACCCTCGGCGACATCGACCTCGTCGTCAGGGAAACCGCCGGCAAGTCGATCGCCAGGGTAGGCCTGGTGCTGCATCCGCCGCCGGCGCGCGCCGACGGTTCATAGCAGCGCGCGCTCGGCGCGGCGCAGATCTTCCTCGCGGCCGAACAGCACGACGACATCGCCCGCCTCGAGGCGGGTCTGCGGCGCCGGCGACAGCCGGCGCTCGCCCCGCCGCACCAGGGCCGTGACCGCCACGCCGGCGAGGCCGCACTCGCCCAGCGTGCGTCCGACCGCGGCGCTGTCCTCCGCCAGCGGCACCGCATGCAGGCGATCGCCGTCCTGCGGCGATTGACTTTCGCCGAAACCGTCCTCGCCGCGGAAGAACTCGCGCATCAGGCGGTAGCGCCCGCTGCGCTGCCTGCCGATGCGGCGCACCACGCGCGCGAGCGGCACGTCGAGCAGCAGCAGCGCGTGCGAGGCGATCATCATGCCGGCCTCCAGCGTCTCCGGCACCACCTCGGTCGCCCCCGCCGCGCGCAGCGCCTCGACATGGCTCTCGTCGCGGGTGCGCACCATCGCCGGCAGATCGGGACGACGCCGGCGCACGTGCTGCAGCGTCCTCAGGGCGGCGGCAAGGTCCTCGTGGCTGATGACGACCAGACGCGAGCGCTCGAGGCCGACGGCATCGAGGATGTCGCCCTCGGCGCTGTCGCCGTAAAAGACCGGCTCGCCGGCCAGGTGCGCCTCGCGCACCCGCGCCGGATCGAGATCGAGCGCGACGAAGGGGATGCGCTCCTCGTCGAGGAAATGGGCGACGCCCTGGCCGATGCGGCCGAAGCCGCAGATGACGACGTGGTCGTGGAAGCCCTCCGCCGCGCGCGCATCGCTGCGCGGCGGCGCATCCGGCGGCGGCGCGGAGGCCGCCAGCCGGCTGGCCAGGGCATGGTTGTAGCGGATCAGGAACGGCGCGGCGATCATGGAAAACAGCACCGAGGCCAGCACCACCTGGCCCGTCGTCGGCGCGATGCTGCCGTCGCCGAGGGCGATGGCGAGCAGCACGAAGCCGAACTCGCCGCCCACCGCCAGCACCAGGCCGGTGCGCCAGGCCATCAGCGCGTCGAGACCCGCCCGGCGCACGATCCAGGCCACCAGCAGCGCCTTGACCGAGAGCAGCACGGCGGCGCCGAGCAGGGCCCAGTGCCACAGCGCCGGCAGCCGCGCCGGCTCGATGAGCATGCCGATGCCGACGAAGAACAGGCCGATCAGCACGTCGCGGAAGGGCCGGATGACCGATTCCACCTGGTGGCGGAATTCCGTCTCCCCCAGCGCCATGCCGGCGAGGAAGGCGCCGAAGGCCATCGACATGTCGAGGCTGCGCGTGATCCACGCCGCCGCCAGCGAGACCAGCAGCACCGTCAGGGTGAACAGCTCCGCCGAACGCTGCGCGCTGACCAGGTGGAACAGGGGGCGCAGCAGCCAGCGCCCGCCGAAGAACACCAGCGCGAGCGCCGCCGCGGCCTTGGCCAGCGTCAGGCCGAGCGCGCCGGCCAGCGCGGCGGCGCCGACCGCCGTGCCGAGCACCGGGATGAGGACGACGAAGGGCACCGCGGTGACGTCCTGGAACACCGACATGGCGGTGCCGAGCCGGCCGTGGCGGCTGTTCTCCTCGCCCTGCTCGGTCAGCTGCCTGACGATGACGGTGGTCGAGGACTGCGCGAACACCGCGCCGACGATGACGGCGGCCACCGCCGGCAGTCCGGCCAGCCAGGCGATGCAGCCGACGACGAGCGTGGTCAGCAGCACCTGGGCGGCGCCGAGGCCGAGCACCAGGTGGCGCAGGGCATGGATCTGCGGCAGGGAGAAATTCAGGCCGGTGGTAAACAGCAGGAAGACGATGCCGAACTCGGCCAGCAGGCGCAAGGGCGCCGGATCGATGACCGGCCCCGCGGTATGCGGCCCGAGCACCACCCCGGCCAGCAAGTAAGCCAGGCTGGAGGGGATGTTCAGCCGCTGGAAGGCCACCACCGCGATCACGGCGGCGCCCAGCAGAAGGAGGGTTTCGATCAGGAACTGGTCCATCGGGTATATTCTGCGCAGGAAGCAACGCGGGCCGCCGAAAGCGGGGCGGCCGTCCATCGATGTCCGACGTTACCAGAAAATCCGGTCTTTCCGGCCGCCGCATCGCCCATCTCGACATGGATGCCTTCTATGCTTCCGTCGAACTGCTGAAGCGGCCCGAGCTGCGCGGCCAGCCGGTGGTGGTCGGCGGCCGGCGGGCCGTCGCCGGCGAGGCGGGCTTCGCCCGCCTGCGCGACTACCGCGGGCGCGGCGTCGTCACCACCGCCACCTATGAAGCGCGGGCGTTCGGCGTGCATTCGGGCATGGGGCTGATGAAGGCCGCGCAGCTGGCGCCCGAGGCGATCCTGCTGCCGGCCGACTTCGAGGCCTACCGGCATTATTCCCGCCTCTTCAAGGCCGCCGTCGCCGCCATCGCGCCGCGCATCGAGGATCGCGGCATCGACGAGATCTACATCGACCTGGGCGAAGCGCCCGGCGACGCGGCGGCGCTGGCGCGGCGGATCAAGCAGGCGGTGCGGCAGGCGACGGGGCTTTCCTGCTCGATCTGCGTGGCGCCCAACAAGCTGCTGGCGAAAATCGGCTCGGATCTGGACAAGCCGGACGGCCTCACGCTCCTCGACGACGCGGCGCTGCGCGAGCGCATCTGGCCGCTGCCGGTGCGCAAGATCAACGGCATCGGGCCGAAGGCCGCGGCGAAGCTCGCCGCGCTGGGCATCGCGACGATCGCCGAGCTGGCGGCGGCCGGTGCGGAATTCCTGCAGCGGCATTTCGGCCGCAGCGCCGGCGCCTGGCTGCACGCGGCGGCACAGGGCATCGACGAACGTCCGGTGGTGACGCACTCGGAACCGAAATCGATCAGCCGCGAGACCACCTTCGAGCGCGACCTGCACCCGCGCCAGGACCGCGCCCTGCTCTCGGAGCTGTTCACCGGGCTGTGCACCCGCGTGGCGCGGGATCTCGCGCAGCAGGGCTATGCCGGCCGCACCATCGGCATCAAGCTGCGCTACGCGGATTTCCGCACGGTGACGCGGGATTGCACGCTGCCCGAAGCGGTGGCCGACGCCGCGGCGATCCGGCGCGCGGCGGGCGAATGCCTGCGCCGGGTGCCGCTGGACAAAAAGCTGCGGCTGCTCGGCGTGCGCGTCAGCGCCCTGCGGGATGCCACGGCCCCGACCGCGGCCGCGGCATCCGCGCAACGGGAACTGCCGCTGGCGGAGCACCCTCCGCCGTCCCGCGGCGACTGACTTTTGCGTTCCGCATAAGTCCCGGGGCGCCCGCCGCAACGCGCGAGCGCGCGCGTTTCGTCCGAAAATCCGCCTTCAGGGCGCGGCGCGGGGCCCGCCGCAGGCCGCCAGCGCCTCGGCCAGCGCGCGGCAGTTCTCCCAGCGCGCCGACTTGCGGCGGCGCAAGGCCTTGGCGATGACGGCTTCGAGCCCGGGCGTCTCCAGCCGTCGGCGCGCGCCGACGGACGGGGCTTCCTCCGGCACGGCGCTCTCCAGATCGGGCAGCCACTCCTCGCCCGTCAGCAGAAAGGCGCCGATGGCGCCGACGGCGTACACCTCGCCGCGGATGTCGGCATCGGCCGGATCGCGGATGCGCTCGGGCGCGAGGTAGCCCAGCGTGCCCATCAGGCTGACTTCGCGCGTCAGCTGGTCGTGCAGGGCCGGATCGAGCGCCTTGGCGAGGCCGAAGTCGATCAGCTTCAGCGCGGCCTCGCCCTGCGCGTCGCGGGCGAGGAGGATGTTCTCCGGCTTGACGTCGCGGTGCAGGACGCCGCGGTCGCAGGCATGCTGCAGGATGCCGCAAAGGCGGATCAGCACCGCGCAGGCGAGCCGTTCGTCCATCGGACCGTCGCGCGCGACGATGCGGTCGAGCGATTCCCCCTCGAAGTATTCCATGGCGTAGTAGGGCCGGCCGTCCTCGACGCTGCCGATCTCGTACACCGCGGCGATGTCCGGATGGCGCAGCGAAGCCAGCAGGCGCGCCTCGCGCTCGAAGCGCTGCGCGACTTCCTCGCGCTGGCCGGCCTTGACGACCTTCACCGCCGCCGGCCGCCCCAGCCGCTCGTGCCTGCCGAGGAAGACCTCGGCCATGCCGCCCTCGCCGAGCTTGCGCTCGAGCCGGTAGGCGCCGACGATCTGCCCGCTCTGCACCGGCACGACGCGGCGCCAGAGGATGCCGGGCAGCATCGGGCCGAGGAACAGCGCCACGGCCAGGGTCATCACCAGCACCACCAGTTGCGTGTTGAGGATGGCGATGGTGCGGTAGGCTTCCGCCTCGCCGATCTCGACGGCGAGGCCGAGCCGGTGTTCGTCCAGCCACTGCCAGGCGCCGATGACGGAATCGCCCAGGTAATTGCGATAGGGCGCGAGCAGGATGCCCTTCCGCTCGCCGTCCGGCGCCGCGTCGGCCCGCAGCGCCCGCGCCGCCAGTGCGGTCGGCCGGGCCGACGCCGCGCGAATGCCCGATCCGGCCGCGGGCTCGTGCAGCATGATCCGGCCCAGCGAGGTCTGGCCGGCGCCGAGCAGGCCGGCGGCCTTCAGGCGCTCGTCGAAACGGCTGTTCGACACCATCCTGCCGCTTCCGTCGAAGGCGTAGGCTTCCCCCGATTCGCCCGGCCGCGTGAGCTCGAGCCGCCGGGCGAAGCCCTTCGCCGCGAAACGGCCGAGGCACAGCGCGGCAACCACCCGCCCGGCTCCGTCGCGGATCGGCGCCGTCGCCCAGGCGATGGCCGTGCCGGGGTTGTCCACGCCCGGCCCGAGGAAGCGCTCGGCCTCGAACACCGGGCCGATGAAGGCCTGCCCGCCGCCAAAGACCGGCGCCAGGCGCTCGCGAAAAGCCGGCGCCAGCCGGCGGCCGGTGTACCCGGGGATCAGGGAGGCCAGCAGCATGCCATCCGGGCCGACGATGTTGGCGAGCGCCAGGTTGTGATCCTCGAGCACCGGCGCCAGGCGCTTGAGCAGTTCGCCCTGCAGGCGCCGCGCCGCCGGCGGGTTGCGCGATTGCGCGATCAACTCGCCCGTCAGCCGGCGCAGCTCGGCGTCCTCCGCCCATTGCCGCGCATCCTCCTGGCGCGCGGAAATCCAGAACCGCAGCAGTTCCGCCTGCGTCGCCAGCAGGCCGCCGAGGTACTGGCGCCGCGCCTCCTTCACCGTGGCCTGCACGCCGAGGAAGGCCCAGACGGCGGCGGCCGCCGCGACGGCGGCGACGAGGATGGCGATCAGGGTGTTGCGCCGCGTGAACTCCGAGAGCCAGCGATACAGGACATGGCGCATCGCGGCGCGATTCCGCTACGGCCGCGCCGCCGCGAGGAAGGCTTCGAGCAGCGGCGCGCAGTCGAGCAGGTCGGGGCCGGCCGGCTGGTGGAACTCGGGATGCCATTGCACGCCGCAAACGAAGCCGCGGCCGGTCCAGCGGACGGCTTCGATCACGCCGTCCGCGGCGCGCGCCTCGACGACGAGCTCGCGGCCGAGCCGGTTGACGGCCTGATGGTGGATCGAGATGACCTGCCCGCCCGCCGCGCCGCCGAACCAGCGCGCCAGCTGCCCCTTCTCCTCGAAGGCGACGGCATGGGCGTTGCGGTCGTAGGCCTCGCTCTCGTGGGCCACCGCGCCGGGGCACTGCGTCGGCAGGTCCTGGAAGAGCGTGCCGCCGAGGGCGACGTTGATGAGCTGCATGCCGCGGCAGATGCCGAGCACGGGCTTTCTCGCCTCCATGAACTCGTGCAGCAGCTCCAGCTCGTAGGCGTCGCGCACCGGGTCGCCGCTCCATGCCTCGCGCAGCGGCTCCTCGCCGTAGGCGCGCGGGCTGACATCGGCGCCGCCCTGCAGGATCAGGCCGTCGAGGTTCTCGGCGTAGTCGCGCAGGCGGATGTTGTTGCGCAGGAGCACGCCGTCCTGCGCCACCGAGGGCACCATCAGCAGCATCACGCCGCGCGCCATGACCCACTGCGCCACCGACTGCTCGAGCACCTGCAGGGTCTTGCTGCGGATGCCGCGGGCGTCCGGCTCGGGATGGAAGATGCGCGCCGAGAGTCCGATGCGGACGGGACGCCGCCTGCCGATCATGTCCTCACCTCCTCGCGAAAGCACCGCACCGCCGCATCCACCACGCCCTCGATGCCGCCTTCCTCGGCATGCTGCCGGCGCAGGAAGCCGGCATGGTTGCCCTCGCCGGCCGCCACCCGATAGATCTCCTCGAGCGCGGCGCGGCTCTCCAGCGCGGCGGCATGCGGCTCGAGCCGCCGCAGGGTGGCGAGGATGTCCTCGCGCAGGGAGAGCGGCTCGTTGCTCTTCGGGTGCACCAGCGTGCCGTCGAGGCCGAAGCGGCAGGCCTGGAAGCGGTTGTAATTGTAGACGAGGTAGTCGTCCTCGGCCGGCGGCGCATCGGCGCGCTCCAGCAGCATGCGGCACAGGGCCTGCAGGTAGCAGGCCAGCGCGGCGGCGCGCGCCACCGTCAGCGGCGTGTCGCAGACGCGCAGCTCGATGGTGCCGTATTCCGGCTTCGGGCGGATGTCCCAGTAAAAGTCCTTCATGCTCTTCACCACGCCGGTCTTTTCCATCTTGGCGAAGTAGTCGCGCTCGAAGTCTTCCCACTTCAGCAGGAACGGCGCGCGCCCGGAGAGCGGGAAGGCGAACACCGAGTTCAGCCGCGCCGAATCGAACAGCGTGTCCACGCCCTGGAAGAAGGGCGACGAGGCCGACAGCGCGATGAAGTGGGGCAGGTAGCGGTTGAGCGCGTGCAGCAGGAACAGCGCCTCGTCGGCCGAGCCGCAGCCGATGTGCACGTGCTGGCCGAACACGGTGAACTGCTTGGCGAGATAGCCGTAGAGGGTCGACAGCTCGTGGAAGCGCGGCCGCGCGAAGATGCGCTGGTGGAACCAGCGCTGGAACGGGTGCGTGCCGCCGCCGCAGAGGGCGACGTTGAGGCGGTCGCCGGCCGCCACCAGCGCGTCGCGCATCTGTTCCAGCTGCGCCAGCAGCGCGGCGTGGCGCACATGCACGTCGGTGGACACTTCGATCATGCTCTCGGTCATCTCCGGCTTGACGTCGCCGGGGAAGCGCCCGCGCCCAAGCAGATGCAGCATGTCGCTGGCCGAGGCGGAGAGGTCGAAGTCGGCCGGGTTGACGAGCTGCAATTCCAGCTCGACGCCCATGGTGAGCGCCTCGGCGGACTTGAAGGGCTCGAGCGGCATGCTCAGGCCTCCTCCCGGCGCTGCGTTTCGCCGGCCCATACCAGCGCCCAGCGGGTCATCAGCGGCCCGAGCACCTCGAGCAAAAGAATCACCGCCATCACGCCGGCCACTTCGTCGAGCAGGTCGAGCTTCAGATAGCGCGTCTGCTCCAGCAGCAGGATGGCGAAGGCCGACAGCGGCGTCATGGCCAGGCCGGTGAGCATGCCCTTGCGCCAGGTCACGCCGCTCAGGCGCGCGAACAGGGTGGTCGCCAGCGTCTTCACCAGCATGCGCCCGAGCACCACGGCGCAGGCGAGCTGCACGCCCGTGAAGGCCTGGCGCCAGTCCAGCGTGGCGCCGACGAAGACGAACAGCAGCACCGTCAGCAGGTCGCCGAGCGCGCCGAAGTTGCGCTGCACCTGCGAGAGCACCACGCGCCGCTGCCGCGCCACCACGCCGAAGGCGAGCGCCGCCAGCAGGGGGGAGAAATTGAGCGCGTCGGTGAGTGCGGTGAGCAGCAGCACGGCCAGCGCGAAGACGACGGTGGCATTGCGCGCCAGGCCGCCGAGGAAGCGCAGCAGGCCCGGCACCACCGCGCCGAACAGCGCGCCGAGGCCGGCCGACACCAGCACCACCACCAGGCTGCTCCAGACCGCCTGGAAGACGCTGCCGGCGCTGAAGAGCACGCCGTAGCCGACCACCGCCTTGAAGGCCACCAGGGCCAGCACGCAGTTGAAGGCGGACAGGTGCAGCGTGCGCTCGGTCACCTGGCCCGAGCTGCGCGACTCGTTCACCACGCGGATCACCGCCGCGGGCGAGGTCGACATGGCCAGCGCCGAGAGCAGGAGGGCCGGCAGGAGCGGGACGAACAGCGCCTGGGCGATGAGGAAGACCACGTAAAAGGTGAGATAGGCCTCGGCAATGCCGGTGACGAGCAGCCAGGGATTCGCCCGCAGCCAGCCGAGGTTGATGCGATAGCCGAGCTCGAAGAGGATCAGCGAGAAGGCCACGTCGGCGAGCAGCGCGACGGGGCCGCCGGCCGGATCGGGCAGGAAGCCGCCCTGGCTGGCCGCCATGGCGAAGCCGGCGATGCCGTAGCTGCTGATGCGCGGCAGCGCCAGCCAGCGGTGGCCGAATTCCCCCGCCAGCCAGGCGACGGCGAGGGCCAGCGGCCAGGCGATCTGGCCCAATACGCCCATCAGTGTTTCAGTCATGCTTCCTCCTGATTAGCGTCCCGGAAACCGCGCAGCGAAAGTCAGTCCCGCCAGGACGCCGCTTTCGCCGCCTGTTTCAGAATGCCTGGTCCCAACGCAGGCTGAGCCGGATGGCGGAATTGATGAGGCCGACCATGCTGTAGGTCTGCACGAAGTTGCCCCACTGCTCTCCCGTGCGCGGATCGATGTGCTCGGCGAGCAGGCCGTGGCGGTTGCGGCAGGCGAGCATCCGCTCGAAGAGCGCCCGCGCCTCGTCGCGGCGTCCGAGGGCGGCGAGCGCGTTGATGTACCAGAAGGTGCAGATCAGGAAGGCGTTCTCCGGCTCCCCGAAATCGTCCTTCTCGACATAGCGGAAGATGAAATCGCCGCGGCGCAGTTCGCGCTCGACGGCGGCGACCGTGCCGGCGAAACGCGGATCGTCGGCCTGCAGGAAGCCAACCTCGTTGAGCAGCAGCAGGCTGGCGTCCATCGAATTGCCGTCGAGGGTGGCGGCAAAGCTGTTCAGCTTCTCGTTCCAGGCGCGCTTGCTGACGACGCGGTGGATGCGCTCGGCCTGGGCCTGCCAATAATCGTGCCGCTGCGCCAGGCCGAGGCGCGCCGCGATCTTCGCCAGGCGGTCGCAGGCGACCCAGCACATGACGCTGGAGAAGGTGTGCACCCGCGCCGAGCCGCGCAGCTCCCACAGACCGGCGTCGGGCTGGTCATGCACCTGCACGGCGCGCTCGCCGAGCGCCTCCAGCCGCCGGAACAACGCCTCGTCACCGCAGCGCACCAGGCGCCGGTCGAAGAAGACGTGGGTGGCGGTCAGGATGGCGGAGCCATAGACGTCGTGCTGCACCTGCCGGTAGGCCTGGTTGCCGACGCGCACCGGCCCCATGCCGCGGTAGCCAGGCAGGCTGTCGATGACCTGCTCCTCGATTTCGGCGCGACCGTTGATGCGGTACACCGGCTGCAGCACGGCATCCCGGGCGCCGGCGGCGATGTTCACCACGTAGCCGAGATAGCGCTCCATGGTGCGCGTCGTGCCGAGGCGGTTGAGCGCGTTCACCACGAAATAACCGTCGCGCAGCCAGCAGTAGCGGTAGTCCCAGTTGCGGCCGCTGCCGGCCGCTTCCGGTATCGAGGTGGTCATGGCGGCGACGATGGCGCCCGAGTCGTCGTAGGCGTTGAGCTTGAGCGTGATGGCGGCGCGAATCACCGCCTCCTGCCATTCGAAGGGGATCGAGAGATAGCGCACCCATTCGCGCCAATAGGCGGCCGTTTCCTCGGCAAAGTGGCGCGCGGTCTCGCCCACCGCGCCCTGCAGGGTCTCGTCGGGCCCGAGGATCAGCGTCGCCGTGTCCTCCAGGAAGAACGGCATCTCCTCGAGCACGGCGGTGACCGAGGCGTTGGTGGTCAGGCGCAGCGTGAGATCCGGCGTGACGTAGCGGACATGGTTGCTGCCCCAGGTGACGTCCGGGCGGCTGCGGCCGTAGTCGTGCGCGGGCCGCACGCGCAGCACGACGCGCGGGCTGCCGGATATCCGGCGCAACTGGCGCACCAGGGTCATCGGCGCGAACATGCGGCCGTGCTGGCGAAAGCGCGGTGCGAAGTCGGTGACCTCCACCACGCCGCCATGCCTGTCGTGCAGG
>WBZR01002597.1_pt1 | contig 18189 bp, 15 predicted proteins | sample 5204231 | NCBI WGS metagenome assembly WBZR01 (sample SAMN12412403, study PRJNA552823) | activated sludge metagenome | isolation source: activated sludge from anammox sidestream of wastewater treatment plant... | place: USA: Virginia | collected 2017-08 | reverse complement strand
ACCGCGGCGGATTGATGATCGTTTTGCAGCCGCCGGCAGGTACCTTCTCACCTGACGCCGCAACCTTCAAGAGGCTGCGTCACTCCTGCGATTTTTGCCCACCGCCGCAGGCGCTTGGCCGGCGGGGACGGAGCGGCTCGCGCGTCAAAGGTCTGGCTGGCGGAGCAGATCGGCGCCGATCAGGCAGGCGGCGGGCCGAACACGACCACGGCGTTGAGGCCGCCGAAGGCAAACGAGTTCGACATCGCGTAGTTCACCGCCATGGAGCGGCCGACGTTCGGCACATAGTCGAGGTCGCATTCGGGATCGACCTCGTCGAGGCCGATGGTCGGGGGCACCCAGCTCTCCTGCATGGCCTTGATGGTGACGACCGCCTCGATGCCGCCACCGGCTCCGAGCGGATGGCCGGTCATGGACTTGGTCGAGGAGACGGCGAGCTTCGAGGCGGCGTTCTTGAACACCTCGCGGATAGCCTTGGTCTCGTTGATGTCGTTGTCCTTGGTCGCCGTGCCGTGGGCGTTGATGTAATCGATGGTGGACGCGTCGATGCCGGCATCGTCGAGCGCCATCTGCATGGCGTAGCTCGGGCCCTCGACGGTTGGCTTCACCATGTCCTGGCTGTCGGAGGCCATGCCGTAGCCCGAGAGCTCGGCCAGGATCTTGGCGCCGCGGCGCTTGGCGTGCTCGTATTCCTCGAGCACGAGGATGCCCGCGCCTTCGCTCAAAACGGTGCCGTTGCGCTTCTTGGCGAACGGGAAGCAGCCCTGCGGCGATAGCACGTGGAGCGCCTGCCAGGCTTTCATCGTGCCGTAATTGATCACGGCCTCCGAGGCCCCGGCGATGGCGACGTCGACGAGACCGTTCTGGATGTAATCGCGGGCAATGCCGAAAGCGTGCGTCGCGGTGGAGCAGGCCGAGCAGGTGGCGAACGTCGGCCCCTTGATGCCGTACTCGATGCCGACGTGGGCGGACGCCGACGAGCCGATGATGCGCAGGAGCGTCAGCGGGTTGGTGGCGCGCTTGTTGTGAATGAAGAGATCGCGGTAGGCGTTCTCGAAGGTGGTGAGGCCGCCCGCGCCGGAGCCGATGATGCAGGCCGAGCGGTAGGGATTCTCGAGCGGAAACTCAAGGCCGGACTGGACGACGGCCTGCTCGGCGGCGGCCGCCGCGAACCAGGAGTAGCGGTCCGCATGCACGATGATACGGTCGCGCTTGTAGTTTTTGAGCTGGACCCTGGGATCGAAATTCTTGATCTGCGCGGCAATCAGAATCTTGAGGTCTTCGAGCGGGAAGCCTGCGATGTCGGAAACGCCCGACCTGCCCGCCTGGATGCCCGCCCAGAAGTCGGCCACGTTGAGGCCGATCGGCGTGACCACGCCAAGACCCGTGACGACCACACGACGCTTGCCGTTGCCGTTTGTCATTGTTTCGAACTATCCCAAGTGCAGGGGCCAAGCGGCGACGACATCGCCCAGCCGATAAAGAACAGCACGGCCGCTCCCGTCGCCTCTTCTCGCGGCGAGATGCAGCCAGCTACGGGTCGTGAGGGCCCTCAGATCACGAGCCCGTCCTCGTTGACGGGTTACGCCTTCGCGGCAGCCGGTCCTGCGGACATCAAACTCTTCACCTTGTCGACAACGGAGCCGACCGTCTTGAAGTCGCCGACGTCCTCGTTGGCGTTGTAGGGGATCTCGATCCCGAAGGTATCCTCGATGTCGAACACAATCATCGCAAGATCAAGCGACTCGATCTTGAGGTCCGTCAGAGCGGTCGACAGTGAGATGTCGTCCCTCGGCTCTTTCATGTGCTTCTTTAGAATGTCGATGATTTTGGTTGCGACTTCGTCCATCTCGCTCTCCAAACCCTGCCCACGCGACTTGCAGGGACCCCGCTCTCGTCAGTCTTAAGTAATGAGGCACTTAAGTAGTGCAGGGCCGCAATGATCACAAGCTTGGGCGTCACATATCCTTAAACCGCCCTGAAGTCCAGCCGACGGGGTTTCCGGTCCCTGCGGCGCTGCGGCACAAGGCGTTCTTATCAGATCCCGGGGCGCCGCGAAGTTCCATCGGGTGCGTCTTGCCGGGCGGCGCCACCGGGGCCCGGACCGGGTGACGGCCTAGGCGACAGGCCCAAAAACGTGTTGAATGACAGGGCGCGGTGTTGAGTGTCGCGCCCGAGCCATGGATGATGCTCGTCCCGAGGATCGCGAGACCGGCGGCGGGCTTGCGCGTCACCGGGACGCGTGGCCGGCGTCCGGGTCCGGGCGTCCGGAAAAAACGCGCGGGGGAGGTCCTTTGATGGCGAAAACCGGGGAGGCGCAGGGGTCCGACCGTACGGGCACGGACTATGCCTGGATCAAGAGCTATCCCGCCGGCGTGGACTGGCACACTCCGCTCGAGGCCGCGCCGCTTTTCGACCTCATCGACGACGCGGTCGCGCGCAGCAGCGCTCGCCCCTGTACGACGTTTCTCGGACGCACCCTCACTTATGGAGAGATCGGCGCGCTGGTCGACAGGGCTGCGGCGGGCCTGCAGCAACTCGGCGTCATCAAGGGCACGAAGGTCGGACTTCTTCTTCCCAATACCCCGACCTTCATCGTTTACTACTTTGCCATCCTCAAAGCGGGCGGCGTCGTCGTTAATTACAATCCTCTTTATTCTGCCGAGGAGCTGAGCTTCCAGGTGAAGGACAGCGAGACCGAGCTGATGGTGACGCTCGATCTCAAGGTGCTCTTCGACAAGGTCGAGCGCCTGCTCACCGACAAAGTGCTCAAGGGCGCCGTCGTCTGCTCGTTCACCGATCTCCTGCCGGCTGCCAAGGCGGTGCTGTTCAAGCTCTTCAAATCGAAGGAGCTCGCCCGCCCGCGCACCTCACCCGTCCGCGACCGCATCCGCCTCGAAACCGAGGCGAGGGCCGATCCGGCCCTGTTCGAGCCGGTCCCCATCGATCCCGTCACCGACATCGCGGTGCTGCAGTACACGGGCGGAACGACGGGCACGCCCAAGGGGGCGATGCTGACGCACGCCAACGTCGCCGTCAACGTGCAGCAGATCGCCGCCTGGGCGCCGGACCTCGCCTATGGGACGGAGCGCTCGCTCGCCGCCCTGCCCTTCTTCCATGTGTTCGCGATGACGGTGGTCATGAACCTCGGCGTGAAATACGCCGCCGAGCTGCACCTCCTGCCGCGCTTCGTGCTGAAAGACGCGCTCGAGATCATCTCCAAGCATCGCCTGACGGTGCTCGCGGGCGTGCCCACGCTCTTCAATGCCATGCTCAACCATCCGCAGATCAAGTCCTACGATCTCACCTCCCTCAAGTTCTGCCTGTCGGGCGGGGCGGCGCTGCCGATCGAGGTCAAGGAGCGCTTCGATGCCGCCACGGGGTGCTCGCTCGTCGAGGGCTACGGGCTTTCGGAAGCCTCGCCCGTTGCGACCTGCAATCCGCTCGATGCGCCGCCCCGGCGCGGCTCGATCGGGCTGCCGCTGCCGGGCACGATCCTTTCGCTGCGCGACCTCACCGATCCCCTCAGCGAGGTGGCGCACGGCGAGCGGGGGGAGATCTGCATCGCCGGGCCGCAGGTGATGACGGGCTACTGGAACAAGCCGGCGGAGACCGCGGCACAGTTCGCAGGGCCCTTTTTGCGCACCGGCGACGTCGGTGTCATGGACGACGACGGCTATTTCTACATCGTCGACCGCATCAAGGACCTCATCATCTGCTCGGGCTATAATGTGTATCCGCGGCGCATCGAGGAGGCGCTCTACGAGCATGCGGCGGTCGAGGAGGTGATCGTGATCGGCATCGCCGACAAGTACCGCGGCGAGGCGCCCAAGGCGTTCGTCAAGCTCAGGGAGGGCGCGGCGGCGAGCCGCGAGGCGCTGCTGGCGCATCTCGAGACGAAAATCTCGAAGCTCGAGATGCCCGCCGAGATCGAGTTCCGCGACAAGCTGCCCAAGACCATGATCGGCAAGCTCTCCAAGAAAGAGCTCAAGGCCGAGGAGGCGCAGAAGAAGCGCGCAGGATAATCCCGAGGACGCGGCGTTGGACCTTGAAGACTGGAACGGCGCGGCCCGGCCGGTGCGCACGACTTTGACCGGGCGCTATGTCCGGCTGGAACCCCTCGATGGCGACCGCCACGCGGCGGATCTGCTCGCCGCCTCGCTGGCACCGGGCGTCGCGGAGCGGTTTCGCTATCTGTTCGACGATCCTCCCGCGGATCTTGCCTCGTTGAGGGCATCGCTCGCAAAGGCTTCGGCGTCGGACGATCCGCTGTTCTTCGCCGTCGTCGATCCCGTCACCGGACGCGCCGAAGGACGTCAGGCGCTCATGCGCATCGAGCCCCGCCATGGCGTGATCGAGATCGGAAGCATCCTATGGGGACCGGCCATCGCCCGCAGCCGGGCCGCCAGCGAAGCCTTCTATCTGCTCGCCGGCCATGTTTTCGAGACGCTCCGATACCGGCGGCTCGAATGGAAGTGCGATGTGCACAACCTGCCCTCGCGACGGGCGGCGCTGAGGTTCGGGTTCACGTTCGAGGGCGCGTTCCGCCAGCACATGGTGGTGAAGGGTCAGAACCGCGACACGGCCTGGTTCGCCATCATCGACCGCGATTGGCCGCGTCTCAAAGCCGGCTACGACGCGTGGCTCGATCCGTCGAACTTCGACGGCTCCGGCCGGCAACACCGCAAGCTCTCGTTCTGACCGGCCCTTTACGTTTTGCTGCCGGGGACGATCGCGTCCTTGCCGCGCGGCCGCGTCGGGCCGCCTCCCGTTCCAGGCGGCGGGCCGGGAGGGCCGTCCCTCGCACCTGGCGGAGGACCACCAGGGCCACCCGGCGGCGGCCCCGGCGGGCGGCCGAATCCGGCGGGCTCTGGGCCGGCCATGCGATCGATACCGATGATCAGCGTCGCGACATAGGTGTCGGCCTCCTCGCGCACGCTTACGAACGAGATGTGGTCGCCGTCGGCGGCCGCGATCCAATCGGTGCTGTTCAGCGTGTCGCGTTGGCCGCTGCGCGTGTTGTAGGGCGCGATGTTGGTGAAGATGTACTCCGACAGCGCGTCCGGGAAATACATCTGCCCGGTCAGCATCGCCGTCTCGCCGAGCAGCACCTTGAAGTGGATGTGCGTGGTGCGGCCGCGATACCAGCCGGGATAGATGGTCGTGAACGAGACCTCGCCCGCCTCTCCCGTCGTCTGCGTGCCGCGCAGAAACGTCTCGCCTTTGGTCGAGATGCTGCCGTCGTCCGCCTGGCGGTCGTAGCCGGAATACTGCCCCGTCGCGTCGCAGTGCCAGATGTCGACCCGCGCGCCCGGAACGGGTCTGCACGTGGCCCCGTCCGTGACCTGCACCACGATCTTCAACGGAACGCCCGGCCGGCCCTCGGTGATGTCCTCGCGCACGAGGTCGGGGTCGAAATAAAACGGGCCCTCCACCATGCGCGGCGTCATGCGGCAGACATTGACCGCGGCGGAGGCCGGGCTCGTCGCAGCCGGCGGGCTCGCGGCGGACGCGGGCTTGTCTCCAGCCCAAAGGGCCGCAGAGCCGGCCAAGCCCGCCAGGGCCCCTCGCCGCGAAATTCCCGTGTCGCTCGTCATGCCGGCTCCCCCGCAATGGGCCTCTGACCCGCGCGAGGCCAAGCCCCCGGCGGGATGAGCTACCCTAACGGAGCATCGACCGGCAATCCGGCGCCGCCAAGGCGCCGCGTTTCCGTTCATCGATGCATCCCGGACCGGCGGTCAGGCTGCCGCGCGGGCGTCCGCGCGCGAAGCGCCCTCGAGAATGGCGGCGACGCCCATGCCCCCCGCCGTGCAGATCGAGATCAGGCCGCGGCCGCCGGTGCCGGCGAGGAGCTTCGAGAGGTTGGCGAGCACGCGCGCGCCGGTCGCCGCGAACGGGTGGCCGAACGCCAGCGACGAGCCTTTGACGTTGAGCTTCGTCCGGTCGATCGCGCCGAGGGCGTGGTCCTTGCCGAGACGGGTGCGGCAGTACTCGGGATCCTCCCACGCCTTGAGGGTTGCCAGCACCTGGGCGGCGAACGCCTCATGGATCTCGTAGAAATCGAAATCCTGCAACGTGAGATGCGCCCGGTCGAGGATCTTCGAGACGGCGATGGTCGGTGCCATCAGGAGCCCTTCGCCGGCGACGAAATCGTTGGCGGAGGTCTGCGTGCAGGTGAGGAACGCCTGAATCGGCAGCCCGTGTTTCGCCGCCCACGCCTCGCTCGCGAGCAGCACCGAGGCGGCGCCGTCCGTCATCGGCGTCGAGTTGGCGGCCGTCAGCGTCCCCTTGTCGGACTTGTCGAAGGCTGTCTTCAGCGTCGCAAGCTTGTCGAGGCTGATGTCCTCGCGGAGGTTGTTGTCGCGAAAGACGCCGGCGGTCGGCACGATGAGATCGTCCATGTAGCCCGAGCGGTACGCCTCGGCGCCCTTCCTGTGGCTCTCGAAGGCGAAGCGGTCCTGCGCCTCGCGCGGGATCTTCCACTCGCGCGCCATCAGCTCGCAGTGCTGGCCCATGGTGAGGCCGGTGCGCGGCTCGGCGACGTTGGGCGGCTGGGGTGCGAGCTCGCGCGGGCTCAGCCCCTTGAACACGCGCAGCTTGTCCATGGCCGTCTTCTGCTGCTGGAGCTGGATGAGACGGGTTGAGAATTTCTTGCTGAACACGATCGGCGCGTCGGAGGTCGTGTCGGAGCCTGCCGCGATGCCGCACTCGATCTCGCCGGCCGCGATCTTGGCGCCGATGGCGGCGGCGGCCTGCAGGCTCGTGCCGCAGGCCTGCTGCATGGTGATGCCGGGCGTCGAGGGGGCGAGCCGGGTGCCGAGCACGGCCTCGCGCGCAAGGTTCCAGTCCTTCGAATGCGTCACCACCGCGCCGCCCACGACCTCGTCGATGTGGGCGCCTTCGAGACCGTAGGTCTCGACCAGGCCGTTCAGCGCGGCGGTCATGAGATCGAGGTTCGAGAGATCGGCGTAGAACGTGTTCGAACGACAGAACGGCGTGCGCACGCCCCCCACGATGCCGACCCGCCGCAATGTCTCAGCCATTCGCGTCTCCTCCTGCTCCCGCGTCGGGAGCGCCAATCCAACTACTCGGCCGCCAGCGCCGCGTCCTCGTTGCGCTCGCTCGCCCTGAGGTGCAGCGGCCCGCCGCGGAACGGCGCGAAGCCGGTGCCGAAAATAACGCCCGCGTCGACGAGATCGGCGCTCGCCACCACGCCGTCGGCGAGCGCGCGCTCGGCTTCGGCGACGATCGGCTCGACCAGCTCGCGCCCGAAGCGCTCGAGCTCCTCGGGCGTGTAGGGCTTCTCGGCCTTCTCCGGCTTGCCGTCCTTCCAGACATAGAAGCCTTCGCCCGTCTTCTTGCCGAGCTTGCCCTGCTCCACGAGGCGCTGGAGGTGGGAGCCTTCGGGCGAGAGCCCGAGGATGCGGCCGACGTGGGCGCAGACGTCGAGGCCGACCGCATCGGCGAGCTCGATGGGGCCCATCGGCATGCCGAAGGTGCGCGCAGCCTCGTCGATCCTCTCCTTCTCCTCGCCCTTCTCCATGCGGGCCATGGCCGCCATCATGTAGGGGGCGAGGATGCGGTTGACGAGGAAGCCCGGAACGCTCTTGGCGACCAGGGGGAACTTGCCGATGGCGGTGATGAAGGCCGCGCCCTTCGTCACCTCCTCCTCGCGGCTCTGGGCGCCGCGGACAACCTCCACCAGCGGCATCAGCGCGACGGGATTGAAGAAGTGGATGCCGATCAGACGACCCGGGTCCTTGAGCGGGGCGGCGATGGCCTCGATCTCGAGCGAGGAGGTGTTGGTCGCGAGCACCGCGTCCGGCTTGATCCGGCCCTCGAGGTCGGCGAACAGCTTCTGCTTGACGTCGAGTCTCTCGACGATGGCCTCGATGATGACGTCGGCATGGGCTGCGCCCTGCCCCGTGGGGTCGGGGATGAGGCGCGCCTTGGCGGCGGCCTTCAGCGCCTTGGTCTTGAACTTCTTCGAAAAGAGCTTGCCCTGCGCCTTGATGCCCTTCTCGATGACCTCGGGCGAGAGATCCTGCAGCGTCACCTCCATGCCGGAGGCAACGCACCAGCCGGCGATGTCGGCCCCCATGGTGCCGGCGCCGATGACATGCACGCGCTTGGGCTTCCACGCGAGGCCCTTCGGGGCCTGACCTTTCAGGAGCTCGGAGAGCTTGAAGACGCGGCGCAGGTTGCGCGACTGATCCGACACGAGGAGCGGCGCGAAATAGCGCGTCTCAGCCGCCTTCAGGGCTTCGAAGTCGCCGCCGTGCAGCTCGAAGAGATCGATGAGGCGGAATGGTGCCGGATAGTGCGCCTCGCGAGCCTTTTTCCTGGTCTCGTCGCGCATCTTCTTGGCGAGCAGCGCGCGGAAGGGCCAGCGCGCGAGCAACGATTTGGAGAGGCCCGCGGGCTTCGCCTTGCGCTTTTTCAGCACGGCCTTGCGCGCCGCCCAGCGCAGCGCGCCGCGGCTCGCTACGAGCTCGTCGAGGAGACCCATCGCGCGCGCCTGCGACGCACCGATCATGCGGCCGGTCAGCATCGCCTGCATGGCGGCAAGGGGCCCGGCCTGGCGGATCGAGCGCGCGGTGCCGTGCCAGCCGGGAAAGATGCCGAGCTTGACCTCGGGGAAGCCGACGCGCGTCGCCGGATCCCGCGTGGCGATGCGGTAGTGGCAGGCCAGCGCCAGCTCGAGGCCGCCGCCGACGCAGACGCCGTGGATGGCGGCGACGACGGGAATGGAGAGCCGCTCGATGCGGTCGAACAGGGCAAGCACGAGGCGCAGGCGGTCGATGACCTGGGCCTCCGTCGTGAAGCCGTCGAACTCGTTGATGTCGGCCCCGACGATGAAGCCCTTCTCCTTGCCGGAGAGGATGACGAGGCCCGACATGGTGCGGTGGCGCGCCCCCTCCTCGGCCCGGTCGATGATGGCGGCCAGTTCCTCGAGCGGGCGCGTGCCGAGCGCATTGGCGCTCTGGCCTTCGCGGTCGAAGACGGTCCAGCCGATGCCTTCCTGGTCGACGGAGAAATGCCAGTCCCGGAAAGCGAGCGCACCCGGCTCGGGCGCCAGGGGGTCGCGGGCTTCGGTCTCGCTCGACATGGCGTATCGCCTCACTTGCTCACGATGGGTTGGCCCCGGCCAGGCCGCGGGCGTTGTGGCCCAGGCCCGGCGGCTCGGCTTTGCGATAATGCGGCATCAGCTCCTCGGGCGCAAAATGATCGACGGCGATGACGCGTTGGGTCAAGGCCTCGGCCTCGCGCAGGAGTTGCGCCTCGCTTTCGGTGATCGAGCCCGAGTCGGCGGCTTCCCCGATCCAGTCGCGTCCGTGGTAACGGCGCACGGTGCCGGCGCGGACGGCGCGCTCGAGCTTCTTTTCCGCTTCCTCGGCCTGCACGACCTTCTTCAGCGCGACCTCGAGCAGCCCGGTGGGGTCGTCGGGATCCTCCGACACGTAGATGTCGCGGGTCAAGCGGTCGCGCACCTCGCCGGGCACGAGCACGGCGCGCACGATCTTGGAGCCGAGCGCGTCCGAGGCCGGCAGGTGGTGACGCCCGAACGGGAACACGATCACGCGGAGCGCGGCGCGGACGGCGCGGTTCGGGAAATTGTCGACGGTGCCACGCAACGCCTCCCCGAAGCGGTTGAGACCGTTCTCAGCGGCGAAGGCGACGATGGCGCGGTCGGCCTCGGGCTTGCCGTCGTCCTCGAAGCGCTTCAGCACGCAGGCGGTGAGGTAGATCTCGGACAACGCGTCGGCGAGGCGTCCGGTCAGCTTCTGCTTCACCTTGAGGCCGCCGCCGAGCAGCGCCACGGCGAGGTCCGCTACGAGCGCAAAGTTGCGGCTCGCGCGCGAAAGCTGGCGGTAGAGGGGCGCAAGCCCGCCCGCGCCGTCGGGCGCTTCGGCGAAATGGCCGAGCGTGAGGTTATGGAACGCGGCGCCGGCGACGTTCGAAACCGAAAACACGACATGACCGACGAAGGCCTCGTCGAACGCGGAAAGCCCCGCCGCGCCGTCCGGATCCTGCACCGCCTTCACCTCCTTGTAGAGGTAGGGATGGGAGCGCAGCGCGCCTTGCGCGAACGTGATCAGCGTGCGGGTCAGGATGTTGGCACCCTCGACCGTGATGCCGACGGGCACGAGCTGGTAGGCGCCCTGCAGGTAATTCGACGGCCCGTCGCAGATGGCACGCCCGCCGTGGATGTCGAAGGCGTCGTTGACCGCACGGCGCAGGCGCTCGGTGGTCTGATACTTCATCAGGGCGGAGATGACGGACGGGCGCTCGCCGCGCGAGACCATGGCCGCCGTCACCGCGCGCGCGGCTTCGTTGACGTAGGCCGTCTCGACGAGGCGCGCCAGCGGCTCCTCGATGCCTTCCATGCGCCCGATCGGCAGGCCGAACTGGCGGCGCACGCGGGCGTAGGCGGTCGAGACGCGCAGCATCGCCTTGGCGCCGGCCGTGGCGGAGGACGGCAGCGAGATGGCGCGGCCGGCCGCGAGGCATTCCATCAGCATGCGCCAGCCCTGCCCCACCATGCGCTCGCCGCCGATCACCCACTCGAGGGGGATGAACACATCCGTCCCCCAGTTGGGCCCGTTCGGGAACGCGGCGCCGGACGGCAGGTGGCGGCGGCCGATATTGACGCCGGGATGGGTCGCCGGAATGAGCGCGACGGTGATGCCGACATCCTCCTTGCCGCCGAGGAGACCGTCGGGATCGAAGAGGCGGAAGGCGAGGCCGACCAGCGTCGCCTCGGGGCCGAGCGTGATGTAGCGCTTGTCCCAGGAGAGGCGGATCCCCGTGACCTCGCGGCCCTCGTGCACGCCCTTCGTGACGATGCCGATGTCGCGCATGGTGGCCGCGTCGGAACCGGAGGTGGGGCCCGTCAGCGAGAAGCACGGAACCTCGAGGCCGCGCGCGAGGCGCGGCAGGTAATGCGCCTTCTGCGCGTCGGTGCCGTATTTCTCGATCAGCTCGCCGGGGCCGAGCGAGTTCGGCACCATGACGATGGTGACGACGTCCGGGGAGCGCGAGGCGATCTTGCCGAGGATCAGCGACTGGGCCTGGGCGGAGAAGCCGAGGCCGCCGTGCTCCTTCGAGATCAGCATGCCGAGAAAGCCGTGCGCCTTGACGAAATCCCAGATGTCGTCGGGCATCCGGCGCTCCGCATGGCGGATCTGCCAGTGGTCGATGCGCCGGCACAGCTCTTCCGTCGGCCCATCAAGGAAGGCCCGCTCCTCGGGCGTCAGCGCAATGGGCGGCACGGCGCGCAGCTTGGTCCAGTCGGGGCTGCCGGAGAAGATCTCGGCGTCGAAGCCCACGGTGCCGGCGTCGAGGGCCTGCTGCTCGGTCTCGGACACCTTGGGGAGGATCTTGCGGACGAGCTTGAAGAGGGGCTTGACCAGGAGCGGGCGGCGGACCGCGGGGAGCGACAGCGCCCCGAGCGCGAGGAGGCCGAGCCAGACGAGACTGCCCGCGAGCCCGATGTGGGGCGCATGGATCGCGCCGTGAAGGACGCCGCACTGCCAGGCGAGGGCTACGAGGCCGAGACCGGCCGCCCACTGCCAAGCCGCGGCGCGCATCATGCCGAGCGCGACCGCGACGGCAATCAGAGCGACCAGAAGCAGGATCAACGCCATCGATCTCTCCGCTTTCGCCTGTGCCACTCCGCCGGATTTCTCCCCGCGGCGGTGACAGGGCGCAAAACCCTTGCCGGGTCATAAGTTGCAGAGACAAACGCCATGAGGCGGCACGATGTCCCCCGCAAAAAATCCCGTGCGGCCGCCGAGGATAAAGGGAGAGTATAAAGTGTTTCTCTCCGAACGCGCGCCAACCGGCCTCGGCGGTGGAAATCTTGCAGCCCCGCCAACGCTCATCGTTGTATTTACTTGCGTATTATCGGCTATTGTCCTCGTGCGCCCCGGTCGAGGACGCGATCGTCAGCCGCGGCCGGCGCCGGGGAGCTTGCCGGTCGCCGCGGCGGACTTGGCGAACATCTCGTCGGTGAGCGTCTGATACCAGGCGAGGCTTTCCTCGTAGTTGTCCTTGCGCACCGCGGCGCTCTCTCCCGTCTGTGAAATGAAGCTGTTGCTCGCCACCAGCGCGTGCCGACCCTTGACGTCTCCCGGCGCGTAGTCGGCCCCGATCTTGACGCTGTCGTCGGGCGCCAGCATCGACCAGCAGGTGTTGCGGTAGGCGGCGGGCGGCCGCTCGGCGCCCGTGAGATCCGCCAGCACATGGCCCGCAACGGCGCGCGCCTGGTTGTGGGCGGAGAACGCCGACTTCGGCATCTCGTCGGCGACCGCCGCATCGCCGATGACGTAGACGGTGGCGATCTTCCTCGAGCGGAACGTCTCGGGCTCGATCGGGCACCAGTCTCCCTCGGCAAGCCCGGCCTCGAGGGCGATCCTGCCCGCGGTCTGGTCTGGGATGATGTTGGCGACGGCGGCCTTGAAGGTCTCGCCCGAGCGGGTCTCGACGGTGCCGGTCCTCGGGTCGACGCGCACGACGCTCATGTCGTCGATGTCGTTGGTGAGACGCAGCTCGATGATGTCCTTGTAGTATCTCTCGAACGCCTCCTCGAACACGGCCTGCTTGGAGAAGGCCATCTTGGCGTCGAGGATGATCAGCCGGCTCTTCGGCTTCTCGCGCTTGAGGTAGTTGGCGATCAGGCAGGCGCGCTCGTAGGGGCCCGGCGGACAGCGATAGGGATTGCGCGGGGCCGCGATGACGACCAGGCCACCGTCGTCCATGTGCTCGATGCGATCGCGGAGCAGCTCCGACTGGCGCCCCCCCGTCCAGGCGTGCGGCATGGCCTGGCGCGCGGCCTCGTCGTAGCCTTCGATGGCCCCATACTTGAAATCGATGCCGGGGGCCACGACCAGCCGATCGTAGCGGACGCTCGTCCCGTCGCCGAGGCGCACCTCGCGCGCCTCCGCATCGATGGCGGCGGCGCGCTCATGGACCACGCCGATGCCGAGCGCGACGAGACCCGCGTACGTGTTGGTGATGCGGCTCAACGGCAGAAGACCGCCGATGAAATGGTTGGAATAGAAGCAGGAGGTGTAGTGCCGCTTGGGCTCGATCAACGTGACGTCGAGATCGGGGGCGGTCCGCTTCAAGGTCACGGCGACCGTCGCGCCGCCCGGCCCGCCGCCGATGATGACGACGCGCGCCCGGCCCGCCGCGCGGACGCTGCGCGGCATCCCCAGGATCGTCGGCGCGAGCGCCGCGAGGCCGAGAGCGAATTGTCTGCGGTCGATCCCGTGCATGGCCTTGCGTCCTTCTCATCAACGATCTCGCCCGGAGCCGGGCTCAGAAGCCCGGCAGAAATCCCGCAACCGAGAGAATGGGGGTGAGCTCGCCGTAAAAGTAATCGGCACCGGGATATCCGACGATGCGTCCCACCTCCTCGCCGGACCCGGACCGCACGACCACGAAGGTCGGCGTGAAGACGATGGGGGCGAGCCCTCTGAGCTCGGGCGCGCCGCGGTGCACGCGCTCGAGCGGCGCAAAGCGTCCTTCGGCGCTCCGCGCATATCCGGGTGCGATCTCGGCATCCCATTTGCGGCAGAAGCGACAGCCGGCCTCCTCGACCATGATCAGGCGCACTCCGGAGACGGCCGGTGGGGCACCCTGGGAGGCGCCGCCGCCGAAACAGAGCCCCGCAAGGATGAGACCCATGCCCAGCACGGCGGCCGCGGCCCTCGCGGCCGACACTGCGTCAGAGGCCATCGATGGACCGCATGGTTTGCACCTCGTTTTCTTCTTATGTTAGCAGGAGACACGGGCCCGAGACAGCCTCGGAGCGCCCCGGTCCCAAAAGAAAGCAACGAGATCCGCCGTGACCTCCCGTCCCCCAGACCGGCCGCTCGTCACCCGGCGCACGGTCCTGTCCGGCACCGGCGGGCTTCTCCTGTGCGGGGCCAGCGCAGGCGCCGCGGGACGGCCGGCTGTCGCCGCGCCTCCCCCTCCTGCCGCGGCGGCGGCGGGGGACGGCGCGCCCCTCCCCCCCACTGCGCAATTTGCCGAGGCATTCGCCAATGTGGTGGGCTCCGGCACGCCCATCGATGGCCGGATGACGATCGAGCTGCCGGAGGACGCGGAGAACGGCAACATCGTTCCGTACAAGATCGCCGTCGAGAGCCCCATGACGGATGCGGACCACATCACGCGGGTGCATCTTCTTTCGACGCAGAACCCGCAGGCGGCGGTGGCGACGTTCCATTTCACGCCGCTCTCGGGCAAGGCAGCCGTTTCGGGACGCATGCGGCTCGCACGGACGCAGGAGGTGGTGGCCGTCGCGCTCACGTCCTCCAACTCGCTCCTGATCGCGCGCACGATGGTCCATGTCGGCATCGGCGGATGCGGAACGGAGTGACGCGCATGGCTGCCTCCAAACCGCGCGTGCGTTTTCCCGATGAGGCCCAGACCGGCGAGATCATCGAGATCAAGGCGCTGATCACGCACGTCATGGAGACCGGAAACCGGAAGGATTCCGAGGGGAACCGCATCCCCCGCGACATCATCCATACGTTCACGGCCCACTACAACGGCGCGCTGGTCTTCAAGGCGGATCTCGGCTCGGGCATCTCCGCCAATCCGTATCTGGCGTTCTTCCTCAAGGTGCCGGGCCCGGGCGAGCTCAGCGTCACGTGGCTCGACGACGGCGGCGGGACGACCGTCGAGCGCTATACGCTCAACGTCGTCTGACGGCACCATGCTTCGGGTCTGACGCGTTATCTCAACCCGAAGTGGTGCCCCTTCGCTTGAAAACGCTCCGACCTCGGGCCGGCACGCGGCCCTTGCCTGCGGCGCGCGAAGCCGGTACGCCGGAATGACGTTTCTTGTCAGCCGTGCTTCCTCCTGGAAACGCCTCACACGCTCTCCGGAAGCATGGGGCTTATCGGGAGTTGACTATGGCCGAAGACCCTATCGTCGCGCAGACGAGTCCCTATCAGGTGGATCTCGTCGAGGGAAAAACCTACTGGTACTGCCGCTGCGGGCGCTCCAAGAAGCAGCCCTTCTGCGACGGCGCCCACAAGGGGACGGGCCTCGAGCCCCTGAAGTTCACAGCCCCCTCGGGCGGCACGTTCAACCTCTGCGGCTGCAAGGCGACCGACGACGAGCCGTGGTGCGACGGCACGCACAACGTGCTCTGAGCGTCGGACGGGGTGCTGCGGCGTCGCGTGTCGGCGGGCGTTTCCCAGGCATCGGAGACGTGTCGGGGCCCCCGTCCCGTGCGAAGTAGGCTTCCCCGTTCGGGCGCAGCATGGCGTCGCCCGTCTATGCCGGCTCCGTTTTTGTGGAAACTGGCGTGGGTCCCCACCGACGTCGGGATAGCGTCTTTTCTGTAGATGCCATCCCCTCGGCTTCCTGTCATCCCGACGTCAGGGCGGTGCCAGGCTCCGCATGGACCGCCGGAACCCAACACGGCGGATCGGGCACAGCGCCGCCGCCGCGCGCCGTCCGCGCCGCGGATGGCGTCGCGCGGGACGCGACCAAAATTTGCTCGGCGGCGGCGCAATCCACAAGGGGAGCCGCTGCGGCGGTCGTCTGCGGGCGCGAATCGCGAAAAATCAGTTCCTTTAACCGCTTCGGCCGCTAAAACTGCGGTGGGGATCACATCAGGGGGAACGGCGCGCGCATGGATTATTTCATCCAGCAGCTCATCAACGGGCTCACGCTCGGCTCCATCTACGGTCTCATCGCCATCGGCTACACGATGGTCTACGGCATCATCGGCATGGTCAACTTCGCCCACGGCGACGTGTTCATGCTGGCCGCCTTCATCGCGCTCATCCTGTTCCTCTTGCTGATGCAGACGCTGGGCGGTTTGGCGCTTGGATTTGCGCTCGTCATCGTGCTCCTGCTCGGCATGGCGCTGACCAGCCTCTGGGGCTGGGTCATCGAGCGGCTCGCCTACCGGCCCCTCAGGGGCTCGTTTCGCCTCGCGCCGCTGATCTCGGCGATCGGCATGTCGATCTTCCTCTCCAACTTCGTGCAGCTCGTCCAGGGTCCGCGCAACAAGACGCTGGAGCCGATCCTCTCCAACGTGCTGGTCTTCCCGGTCGGCAACGGCTCGGTGACGCTCGCCGAGAAGCAGCTCGTGATCATGGTGGTGACGGCGGCCCTCCTCGCCGTGCTCTGGTATGTCGTGCGCTACACCTCGCTCGGGCGCGCGCAGCGGGCCTGCGAGCAGGACCGCAAGATGGCCGCGCTGCTCGGCGTCGACGTGGACCGCACCGTCTCGCTCACCTTCATCATCGGCGCCATGCTGGCGTCCGTGGCCGGGCTGCTCTGGATGATGTACTACGGCGTCGTCAGCTTCTCGGACGGCTTCGTGCCCGGCGTCAAAGCCTTCACCGCCGCCGTGCTGGGCGGGATCGGCTCGCTGCCGGGCGCGGTGCTCGGCGGTCTCCTGATCGGACTCATCGAGACCTTCTGGTCGGCCTACTTCACCATCGACTACAAGGATGTCGCCGCCTTCTCGATCCTGGCCATCGTGCTCATCTTCCTGCCCTCCGGCCTGCTCGGCCGGCCCGACGTCGAGAAGGTCTGAGCCATGGGGGCACCGGTCGACGCGTTGAAGAAGGCGCTGCTCGCCGGGCTCATCACGCTCGGCCTCGCATTCCCGATCGTCGCGCTGCGCACGGACACGAACTTCTCCAACCAGCTCGTGCTGACGCCCCGCTGGGGGCTCACGTTCGCGCTCGCCGGCATCGCGACGCTCGGCGTCTTCCTCCTGACGCTGCTCAAGCCGGCGGGGTTCCGGCGGGCGGCGCCCCGAAAGACCACCGCGGCGCATCCCCCGCACCCCTTCATCCGGCATCTGCCGCGCATCGGGCTCGCGCTGCTCCTCGCCTATCCGCTCCTGGCGCTGGCGATCTCGTCGGCCGGCGGGCCCGGCCTCCTCAAGCTCGTCGATACCTACGGCATCCAGATCCTGATCTACGTGCTCCTGGGTCTCGGGCTCAACATCATCCTCGGGCTCGCGGGCCTGCTCGACCTCGGCTTTGTCGCCTTCTATGCGGTGGGCGCCTATTCGTCGGCGCTGCTCACGACGACGTTCGGGCTCTCGTTCTGGATCGTGCTGCCGCTGGCCGGCATCCTGGCCGCGTTCTGGGGCGTGATGATCAGCCTGCCGGTGCTGCGGCTCAAGGGCGACTACATCGCCATCGTCACGCTGGCGTTCGCCGAGATCGTGCGTCTCGTGCTCGTCAACTGGGTGCCGGTGACGGGCGGCTATGCCGGCATCTCGAGCATCCCGAAGCCGACGCTGTTCGGCCTCTCGCTGGGGCCCGAGGCCGGGTCGCTGACGTCGCTCCTCGGCATCCCCTACTCGCCGTTCTACCGTCTCGCCTTCATGTACTACCTCGTGCTGGCGCTGGCGCTCGCGGCCTATCGGGTCACGCTCCGGCTTCGGACGCTTCCGGTGGGACGGGCCTGGGAAGCCATGCGCGAGGACGAGATCGCGTGCCGCTCGCTCGGCATCAACACGGTGACGACCAAGGTCACGGCGTTCGCGGCCGGCGCCTTCTTCGGCGGGCTCGCGGGCGCGTTCTTCTCGGCGCACTACGGCTTCATCAGCCCCAAGTCGTTCGAGTTCCTCGAGAGCGCGATGATCGTCGCCATCGTCGTGCTGGGCGGGCTCGGCAGCATGGTCGGCGTCGCCATCGCGGCGATCGTCATGGTGGGCGGCACGGAGCTTCTGCGCGAGCTCGGCGTGCTCAAAGCCGTGTTCGGCCCGGACTTCGACCCGGCGCAATACCGCATGCTGCTGTTCGGGCTCGCCATGGTGATGCTCATGGTCTGGCGCCCCAAGGGGCTCATCGCCACGCGCGAGCCGACCGTGCGCCTCACGCCGCAGCCCACGCGCGGCGCGCCGGCGGTCCCGGCGGCGGAGTGAGGGGTTCCATGCGCTGGCTCTCCGAACCCCTGCTCGTGGTCGATCATCTCTCGATGCGCTTCGGCGGCCTCGTGGCGGTGAACGACCTCTCGTTCACCGTCGGGCGCGGCGACATCACGGCGCTGATCGGACCCAACGGCGCCGGCAAGACGACGGTGTTCAACTGCATCACGGGATTCTACAAGCCGACGAGCGGGCGGCTCGCGCTCGCGCACGGCGGCACGGCCGAGGCGGGCGCCGTCGCCGCGCTGACGTGCTCGAACAAGAAGCGC
>WBZR01001316.1_pt2 | contig 18201 bp, 10 predicted proteins | sample 5204231 | NCBI WGS metagenome assembly WBZR01 (sample SAMN12412403, study PRJNA552823) | activated sludge metagenome | isolation source: activated sludge from anammox sidestream of wastewater treatment plant... | place: USA: Virginia | collected 2017-08 | reverse complement strand
GCTTCCTACCCACAGGAAACAAACCCTCTCTATTCCGCATACATCATACCTGTTTCAGAGACGATTGAAGATACGTCTCACAGTTATTCCATTGGATTTGACTACAACTTATATGAGAAGATATCACTGAACGGAAACTACAGCAGGTATGAGTTCACCGGCACAACCGTCACAATGCCTGAAGTAAGCAGCACCACTGATACATATGAATTCAAAATATCTTACAGGCCTGGCAGTGCAGTTTATCGAAAAGGCATTTCACTCCTTAGATTAAAGGACCTCCGGATTAGCGCCGGCTATTATTCAGAAATTTATGGACGCAAGGACCACGCACTGGATAATTTCCCCGATCCGGTTGACATAGTAGTTCCGGGCGATCCCGAAGATATGTTCCTTGGGATCAGGGAACCTGATTACAATCTGAGTATATTTTCACTTTCACTTGCTTTTTATTTCTGATTATGCTTCATTATCAGTAAATACGCCATCGAATTAACATTTTGCTCTTGACTTGTTAAATCCATTTCATTAAAATTTCAGCTAACGCAAATATGGGATGAAACATTCCTTTAACCATTACAAATGAAAGGAGGTGATATTATATGACGAAAGCCGAATTTGTAGATGCAATACAGAAGGGCGCAAAGGGGATGACCCTGAGCAAGAGAGAAACGGAGGAACTTGCAGATTGCATGTTTGATGTATTATCCAGGTCACTTAAGAAAGACAGGCGGTTTGTGTACCCGGGATTCGGAACTTTTTCTGTGAGGAACCGCAAGGCAAGGACGGGAAGAAACCCGCGCACCGGCGAGACAATAAAGATAAAGGCAAGCAAAACAATATCCTTTAAACCTGCCCCAAAACTAAAGAATATGCTGTAATCTGTTTGTCGTAAAGTGAAGAGAGGGGAGGGCATAATGCCCTCCCTTTATTTTTTACCCGGAACCTTCTGCCAGTCTTCCAGAAATTTCCTGATGCCTATATCTGTAAGGGGATGCTGCGCAAGCTGAAGCAGGACTTTAAAGGGAATCGTTGCAACATCAGCGCCTGTCATAGCGGCATCAACTACATGAACAGGATTCCTTATGCTTGCAACTATAATCTCAGCAGTATATCCGTAGTTGTCGAATATGGTCCTTATCTGTCCTATCAGTTCCATGCCTGCGTAAGAGATATCATCAAGGCGGCCGACAAAGGGGCTTACATAGGCAGCGCCTGCCTTAGCCGCAAGCAGGGCCTGTGACGCCGAGAATATAAGGGTAACATTGGTCTTTATATCTTCCCTTGCAAGTGTCTTGACAGCCTTCAATCCTTCAGGAGTCATAGGTATCTTCACAACGATATTCTTGTGTATGGCGCTCAGTTCCCGCGCCTCTTTTATCATTCCGTCTGCTTCCAGGGATACTACCTCCGCGCTGACAGGTCCGTCTACGACAGAGCAGACCTCTTTGATCAGTTCCCTGAATTCCCTGTTCTCCCTTGAGACAAGCGACGGGTTTGTCGTAACTCCGTCAATAAGGCCGAGGCTTACAGCCTCTTTTATCTCAGCTATGTTTGCGGTATCAATAAAAAATTTCATATGTCCTCCCCAAGTGTTTTATCCAGTAATTCTATCGTGTGAACGACACGTACTGACATCCCTGCCCTGTTCAGGGAATCCTCTATATGGATCTTGCAGCCCGGACAACCTGTTGCTACTACATCAGCGCTGCTGCGCCTTATACTTTCGGCCTTTCTTGCGCCTATCTCTGATGCAAGGTCATAGTGATTCAGGCTGAATATGCCTCCAAAGCCGCAGCATGCATCGGCCTCATCCATCTCAACAAACTCTGCACCGCTTATGGTCCTCAGTATCTCCCTCGGGGATTGGTATATACCAAGGCCCTTTTTCAGATGACATGGATCATGGTATGTTACCTTAAATTTGTCTAATGATGCAACATTATTAATATCCCTCGCCAGAGCTGCATATCCGGGATTCCTGCCATGCACAAATTCATGTATATCCGTGACCTTCTCTGAGAACTTTCGCAGCATTTCAGAGCTGCCATTCACAAGATGACCTGACAATACAGGGTACTCTTTCTTAAGTGTATGCCCGCAGGTTGCGCAGGATACGATAATAGCCTCGACATCATATCCGGCAAAAAGCTCAACATTCTTTTCAGCAACCTTCCTTGCCGTCTCCATATCTCCAAGCGAAAGAAGCGGAATCCCGCAGCAATACTGACCTTCCGGGATGATCACGTCATAACCGAGTTTGTTTAGAACGCTTATCGTTGCCCTGCCGATGTCCTGAGTGGAATAGTTTATTACACAACCCGGGAAAAAGGCTACGGCACCTTTCACCTCTTTGCACCCTGATTTAACAATCTGAGGGTAAGATGACGTGAGTGGACGATTGCCGGTAACAGGAAGTTTCCGCTTCCTGCCCTTCCTGACAAAAGGAAGTACAGCCGTAAACGGCCATTTTTCAGGGAGCATGTCATATATTTTGAGAGGCAGTGCAGAGAGCCTCATAATAACAGACAAAGGCCACCTCTGCCCCACAACGACCCTTGACATAAACCTGCCGGTTACTCCAAGCCCCCTGTTCTCCGCAAGCTGCGCCTTAGCTGAAAATATGATCTCCCCGACCCGGACTCCGCTCGGACAATTCACTTCACAGGTGAGGCAACCTATGCACGACGTTATCGTGTTATCGAACGTCTCTGATGTCTCGAGCCGGCCGGCAATGGCGGCCCCTATCAGGCTCAGCCTCCCCCGCGCCACCATGGTCTCGTCCTTTGTAACGGTATAGGTAGGGCAGCCTGCCATGCAGATGCCGCACTTGATGCACTTTGCAACCTCGTCTTTAACTGATGCCAGGTAATTCAATGGTTATACATCTCCCTCAGCAGCAATCCCGTATGTGACCGGTCCACCGTGGCAACTTCTTCCGGCGTGCCGTATGCCACAACCTCCCCGCCTCCGTCACCGCCCTCAGGCCCGAGGTCAATGATATAGTCGGCATTCTTGATAACGTCAGGGTGATGCTCGATTACCACCACACTGTTCCCTGCATCAACAAGCTTGTTTAATACATCAAGGAGCTTCTGAATATCTGCAAAATGGAGCCCTGTCGTCGGCTCATCAAGTATGTAGAGTGTCCGGCCCGTAGCCCTCCTTGATAATTCTTTTGACAGCTTGACACGCTGGGCCTCCCCGCCTGAAAGAGTTGTTGCCGACTGACCGAGCTTAATATACTCAAGCCCTACATCACATAATGTATCAAGCTTGTGTCTTATCACTGGGATCGGCTCAAAGAAGCCGAGCGCCTGCTCAATCGTCATATCCAGCACTTCTGCGATATTCTTTCCCTTATAAGTAATATCAAGCGTCTCCCTGTTGTACCTCTGCCCTCGGCATTCCTCACATGTAACATAGACGTCAGGCAGGAAGTGCATCTCTATCTTAATCAGGCCATCACCCTGACACGCCTCACAACGGCCCCCTTTCACATTAAAACTGTATCTGCCGGCCCTGTAACCCCGCATCCTCGATTCCGGTATCTGTGAAAACATGTCCCGTATATGAGTAAATACACCGGTATATGTTGCAGGGTTAGACCTCGGCGTCCTCCCTATCGGTGACTGGTCTATATTGATAATCTTGTCAAACTCCTCAAACCCGGTGATCTCCCTGCAGCCGTCATTTGTCTTAGACCTTCTGTATAACCTGTTTGAAAGGTTTTTGAAGAGGATTTCAAAGATCAACGTACTCTTTCCTGAACCAGACACCCCTGTAACAGCGGTGAACAACCCTACAGGTATGGAAACATCAATCCCCTTGAGGTTATTTTTGCATGCACCCTTTATTGACAAATATTGCTTGGGCCTCCGGTGACGCTTCGGCAGTGATACGGTAAGCTCCCCTCCCAGGTATCTGCCGGTAAGGGACTTCTTATCCTTCATGATCTTCGACGGAGTTCCTGATGACACTATCTCACCACCGTGGACGCCTGCGCCGGGCCCCATGTCAATAACATAATCCGCCTCCCTGATCGTCTCCTCATCGTGTTCAACCACAAGGACGGTATTCCCTATGTCTCTAAGCCTTTTAAGTGTTGCAAGGAGTCTTGCATTATCACGCTGGTGGAGACCGATACTTGGTTCATCGAGGACATAAAGCACCCCCACGAGGCTTGAACCTATCTGGGTGGCGAGCCTGATGCGCTGTCCTTCGCCCCCTGACAGCGTAGACGCCTCACGGTCAAGCGTCAGATAATCAAGCCCCACATTTGACAGGAATTGCAGGCGTTCTCTAATCTCTTTGAGTATCCGCTCCCCGATAAATCCTTCGCGCCTGCCAAGCCTTAATGTCTTAAAGAAATGGACGGCGGATTTGACTGACAATCTTGTGACATCAGCAATAGAACTGTCGTGGACCCTGATTGACAGCGCCTCTTTCTTGAGCCTGTCACCATTGCATGAAGGACATACCTCGCCTTCCTCATCCTCATGTGCAATCGTGATGCCAAGCCCGTCGCAGACTGGACACGCCCCATGAGGGCTGTTGAACGAAAAGACACGGGGGGTAACCTCAGGATAGCTGATTCCGCAATCAATGCATGCAAGCCTTTCACTGAAGAGGATATCTTCACCACCGATCTGATTGATTACCACTATCCCGTCAGCAAGCCTCAGGGCAATTTCGATGGAGTCAGCAAGCCTTCTCCTGACCTTCTCGTCAGCCCTCTCCTTTAAAACAAGTCGGTCAATCACTATCTCTATGGTGTGTTTCTTATTCTTGTCTAATGCTATCTCTCCCTCTAATTCCCTGATCTCACCATCTATCCTCGCCCTTACAAACCCCTTGCCTTTCAAATCAGAAAATTCTTTTCTATACTCACCCTTTCTCCCCCTGACGATCGGGGCAAGTATCTGAAGCCGCGTATCTGAGGGCAGGTCTAAGACCCTGTCAACCATCTGCTGGACTGTCTGGGCAGTAATCTCTTTCCCGCACTGATAGCAGTAAGGATGTCCGACACGTGCAAATAACAGCCTTAAATAGTCATAGATCTCTGTAATAGTGCCGACTGTCGAGCGGGGGTTCCTGCTTGTTGTCTTCTGTTCGATGGAGATGGACGGTGAGAGACCTTCTATGGAATCAACATCCGGCTTGCTCATCTGCTCCAGGAACTGCCGGGCATATGCAGAAAGTGACTCTACATACCGTCTCTGTCCCTCGGCATAGATTGTGTCAAAGGCAAGCGATGATTTTCCGGAACCACTGAGGCCTGTTATTACTACAAGTTTATCGCGGGGGATTACTACATCAATATTTTTTAAATTATGCTCTCTCGCCCCCCTGATGACAATACCCTGCTGCGCCATGAGGATATTGTAACATAGAAAGGTCTAAGACGACAAAAAGTGTCATACGGCTTCATCAACCATATCCAATGCTTTGACTGCGCGATCAGATCATTGGTTAGCATCTTACGATCCCCCAGTAACGGCATTGCCAGTGCTTACTTCTCATTTACCTATTCCTTGGCTTTAGTCCATAATCCATTCTAATCTTATTCTCTGTATACGGTAAACCGGAGCCGTTACCTATACCTCTAGTTGCATGTTCTTCATTAATTGGAGCTGCACTTTTAATCAGGTCGTGATAAGCATGTATCAATTCATGCGCAAGGGTTATCTCTGGCGGCACGTTACGAAATTCCTCCAGATCTTTAACATCTAACCCACTAGGGTTGTAAAAACACTTATTGACGGATTCATCATAACGAGACATACCGTAAGTAATATTTATCTCAACTGTATCTTCCGCGTTTAATAAATCTCCAATAACATCCCCTGCAGTCGGCGAATTGATAATGAGATTTATGAGGTGTATCCATACGATATAGTAATTAGCACCATACTCGTTTACAACTATTTTGAGTCCTGATGGGTCACGCCCAACAACGGGATTATTAAATATATACGTATAGAGATTACTGTCGCCGCCTCCAAATCCTATCGGATCCTTGATGGTCCACCGACCTGTTTCAGGATCATATTCCCGGGCGCCAAAGTGCACGAGACCAGTCTGCGCATCATACAGTCCACCGGCAAATCCAAAGGGCTGAAAACCTGGATTGGTGTCCACAGTCACGTTGCCAAATTCGTCATAATCCATTCGCTGTGTGATCTGGCCTGTGTCGATATTGATTACTAAGCGTGGGCTGCCCAGGTGGTCAGCGATGATGCGGTAGGTTACCCCGTTCTTGACGAAGTAATCGGGAACATTCCCGCTGACGCCGTAGACAAAACGGCTAACCACGTTGCCCGAGCTGTCAAGCTCGGCCACTGGCCTCAGCCCGTCCTGATACAGAAACGCCTGCGTTAAGACCCCATCAACCTGCCTGCCTATGCGGCGATCCCGGCCGTCCAGCAGATATCCGATCTGTGTACCTGAAGGCAGGGTCACGCCGGTCAGGTTGCTGACGCTATCGTACTGGTAAGTTGTGATCTGCCCCCCGGTGGTCTTTTTTTGAAGTTCCCCGTCAGGCGTGTGCTCGTAGGTCGTGTTCCCGTACTGTATAAGACGGTCCTGGGCATCGTACACAGCGCTGACCATCCCGCTGCCATTAGTCCGGCTCAGTCTGTTGCCGTTGGCGTCGTACGTGTAAGTCGAGGTAACGACCCCGTCCTGGCGGACCTCGCTGAGCCGTCCCGCGAGATCGTAGGCATATTCTATGATGCGGGTAGAGCCTCCGACAGCTTCGGTGGTGCTCTCAAAGCGGCCTAACGAATCGACTGTATATGAGGCTGAGTAAAGCTGGTTCCCGTCGTAGATAGCACTATAGGTCTCCAGCGCGCCGAAAGTGTCATACGTGGTTACGTCAGTCATCGCGCCCAAACTTGTCCCGGTGATCAGACCGTTCTGCGCGTTGCGCGTCATGACCAGGACACCCGCCTGGCTGAGCAGACCATCCTGATCATATTGGAACGCGATGGGGCTGCCCCCGTTGACGTTGCGCGATATGATCCGAAAGTTGTTGTCAAAGTCTTGTGTCACGCTGCCCGTGACGGCGCCACTCCAGGTGGTGCCAGTTGGTAGTCCGCCGTCGTAGGCGTAGGTCAGTGCTATGCCCTGGTCCCGCCCGAGTGTGGAAAGCCGCCCTGCGGCGTCATAGTTATAGCTACGGTCACCGGATGCAATATCCACCAGACTCAGACGGCCTGCGTCGTCCTGCTGGAAGTGAACGGACCCTCCATCGGGTTGACCCACGTTGATCAACTGCCGGTCAATGTTATAGCTGTACATTGTCTGGCTGTTCTCCGAACCAACCACTGGTGCAGTATACAAGGAGGCCTGATCAAGCTCAGTGTAGCCGAAGGTATGACCGGTCCGCCCCGGAGGTATGATTGTTGTGATGTTGCCGTTGGTATCATAGGAAAAAAGGGCCGTCCGGCCATCCGGAAAGGTCCCCTTGATGATACGGCCATTTACGTCAACCGCAAACGTAGTGACCCGGCCGATCGCATCGGTCATGCTGTCCAAAAAGCCATTTACCCCGTAGGAGAAGCTCGTTGTGCGGGAGTTTCCATCAGTCCCCAGCGTGGTGCTGGAAAGCCGGCCCTGTGGATCATATGTGAAGCTGCGCGGTTCGAACCCCCAGAACTGAGATTGTACCAGACGGCCAAGGTCGTCAACAGCGGAGGTTGTCCGCCGGCCGGCCGGTGAGGTCAGTGTAAAAGTCCGGTTTGCATTGTCGTATGTTGTCGTGAATACACGTCCATTAATTGTTACGTTCTCGTTTATCGTACGAAGGCTCAGAATATCGCTCGCGTTAACAAGGGTGATGGCGCGCTGTTTGGTCATCGTATGTACTTTCCCGCCTGGCGTGGTAACGACCACGCTTGCCGCTACGGGCGCCCTCATGCGCCAGCGCGGGTCCGGCCCGAGTACCGCGTTGACCGTAGTCCCGTCCGGATAAATCGCGGTCTGCGTTCCGTCCAGACGGGCGTCGATCCGGGTCTGGATGCCGGCGGGATCCGTAACCGTCTGCCGCTTATCGCCGGTACTCAGGCTCTCCACACGATAGGCCGTTGCCCGTCCCAGGGCGGCCGTCAGCGTGACAGTGTAATCCTTATTCGTGCCGTTGCGCATGAGGGTCCTGGTGGCGCCTGTGGCGTCGGTCGTGCTCGTCAGGCGGCCCAATGCATCATAGCCATAGACTGAGGTGTAACCTCGGGGATTCATAAAGCCTGTGAGTAATCCGTCAGGTGTGTAATCCACTTGCACGGCTTCCCCAATCGGACTGGCAATGCGTTCGAGGTAGCCATCGGGATTGAGCTCCAGCATCGTGTGCTGGCCAAAAGGCCCGATGATCGCAACGGGATTCCCCCCTGCATCGCGCTCTACGGCGGTCAAGTTGCCGCTGCCGTCTGTCACGGCGCTCAGGCGGCCGGCGCCGTCGTAGGTAAACTCATAGAGGAGTGCGCCGGTCAAGGCGTCTAGGGTTTTGAGGTGTTGGCCGTTCTGGGTGAGGAGGTAGATTTCGCTTCCATCCCTGGCAGGATAGGCGATGCCACCCGCCGCGATCCGCTCGGTGACCGGTTCGATCCGGCGCACACGGGGGTTGCCGGAAGACTCTGCGACAAAGATGCTCTCGTCCGGACCGACTGCAAGCCCGCCGAAGTTCCGCAACTGGGCTTTGCGGGACGGCCCGCCATCGCCCAAGGTGCCTGAAACGCCGGTTCCGGCAAGGGTGTTGATGATTCCGTTGCGCACAACGCGCACCCGGAAGTTTCCAGAGTCTACGATATAGACGGTATCGTCCGGACCGACTGCAAGCGCACGCGGAAAGGTTAATTTCGCCTCGGTGGCCGGGCCGCCGTCTCCGCTGAAGCCGGTCCCGCCGGTCCCTGCAAAGGCGTGGATGATCCCGTCCGGTGTCACCCGGCGCACGCGTCCCGGAGCGCCAACATCGGAGATGTATAGGCTCCCGTCCGGGCCCACGGCAACGCCATTCGGCCGGTTCAGCCTCGCGAGCGTGGCCGGTCCGCCGTCTCCGCATGGGTCTGTTGCGCTAATACAGGCCGCACCGTTCCCGGCGACCGTGGTAATGATTCCATCCGTGCCCACCCGCCGGATGCGGGCTACGTTATCAGGTCCCGCACTCAGATACAAACTCCCGTCAGGGCCGACGGCTAAAGCGAATACATAGCTGATCTGTGCCTGTGTGGACGGCCCGCCGTCACCGGTGAAACCTTCTACGCCGGTCCCTGCGACCGTGGTGATGATCCCGTCCGGGCCCACTCGCCGCACACGGTACGCATCGCCGATATATAGGCTACTGTCCGGACCGATGGCAATAGCTGTCACGTTGTAAAATCGCGCCTCTGTGGCAGGACCCCCATCGCCGCAGGGTTCGGTGTTCAGGCATTGGGGGCCATTACCCACCACTCGCCTGATGATCCCGTCCGGGGCCACCTGGAGCACAGACCTGCCAGGAATTCCGCCTGAGTGTGTAATAAAGAGACTGCCATCCGGTCCCACTGCCAGCCCCCCCGGGCAGATGTTGGCCTGGGTGGCCGGGACATCATAGCTGACGCCGGTGATGCACGATATGCCGGTTCCCGCAAAGGTGCTGATCGTAGAGCCAAAGGCCCCGGCGCTCTGCCGCCCCCCGTCGCCTCGGTAGAGCACCTCGGTGCCAGGGTCATAGGCATGGTGTACGCTCAGTGTCCATCCGCCGAGGCCTGCGGCGCGAGCATCCCACGTGCCTGCCCAGATCTGCCAGCTTCGCCATAGTGTCACTTCCTGAAGCGCCTGCGATCCTGTTATCGCAATACCATTCCCGCCGAAACGAGACGTTTGCTGGTAGACCCCACCGTAGGTATATCCGATCCTGACCGTGACCGGCCGGCTCCCCTGGACCGGGCGGCCGTAGACGTCCCGGCCGTCCCAGGTGAATGTGGTCCGTTGATTCGGCGCAGGCCCGAAGCCCTGTTGGAAAAGCTGTCCGGCAACCTGGATTACCAGTTCGATCCGCCGCAGGCTATCCGGCACCTGACTGCCGCTCAACGGAATGTTCACCTGGTATGCGATCTTTCGTCCAGGCACCCGCTCACTCTGATAATGCAGCCCAAGGGGTGTCCCCACCACGCCAACGGCCTCGCCAAGTATCTGGTTCTGGCACTCAATGATCGAGCCACTCGTTGGGCACGTGTCGTCGAGCAACTCATCGCGGTCCGGGCCCTCTTCCGGCGCCACGGCGTCGTCAGGCGGCTGGATTCCCCAATTGCAATCCCACGGCGAGAAGTGCGTAATCAATACACGCCAAAGGCCCTGGCCCGGCTGATAGAGGCTGGCAATCTGCGCCCGTTCTGCGTCGGTGATTGACAACGCCGCAAGGGCTGTACTATCGTCTGCTGCCCCGTCGCCGGTGATGTCCAGGTCAGCGAGACCGCCCGTCACGCCCAGTACCAGGATGACCCGGCCGCTGTCAGATGCGATCCACTCTCCACGCACCCTGTCATAGCTCCCCAGAGGGACATCAATCCCAACCGGGAAATCGAGAAAGTTCTCAACATAGAAGGGCAGTGGGGAGTTAAAGCGGACTTCTACAGCTCCGGCGGCCAGCGCCTCGTCAATAGAAAGCTCCACTGCATAAGTGTATCCGACGTTTGGCGGCAGTTCAGCAGGCATGGCCTGCGGTCCATTTTGTCCGATCGTATATTCCGTAGCCCGCACATGCAGTGTTGTGACCGGTTGAGTGGAACCGTTGGAGAGTGTCATGGTGGCCTGAGTATCAGGAGGAAACAGCACCGTGGCCTGGCGGGTGCCGTTAATATCTGTCACCAGGCTGCCACGCCCCACCTGCATCGCTGAAATATTCAAATCAACGGCAGTCACTGCAGAGTCCAGTGGAACAAGCGCCACGTCTGGCGCGGATGTGTGATCCTGCCATGGCACACTGAGCTGACGCTGGGCCGGCAGATAACCGGTCTTCTGATAGTCAATAATCAACAGGCCGCCCCCATTGACCGCCATATCAAACATCCCATCCGCGCGGCTCAAGGTCTGGCCCAACTCAGGATGATTCAGCACGGAAATCGTGACACCAGGCAGGGATTGCCCCTCACGGGTAGTAACCTTACCCCGGACCACGGCCGCACGCTCAAGCTCAATCGTACCGGGCGCTACTCCGGTCTGTATGGGGTCGCTACCGGTGTATAGAAAACTTGTCGCTGAATAGACTGACGTCGCTACAGTGGGATCAATCTCAGGGGAAACTGCGGCAGGATCCGGTGGGAGGGTTATAGAGGCATGCCCCATACTCGGGTCTGCTACGACATCCCTCTGCATCATGATGAAATAACCCTCACCTGCTGTCAGGAGAAAGTCATCACCCACCAACTCTCCATCCCTGAATCCCGCCGTAATAAAACTGCCGGTCTCATGATCAAACCTCTGGATGGAACTGACCACCCCCTCGCCGCCGATAAATGCCAGGATCTGAAACGCCGTTGTGCCGGATGGCGCGCATGGAGTGCCAACGATGTTTATCCCTGTTCGGAGATTCCAGTCAGAACAATACGCAGACAAGTATGGAATTGAAACGTCCGCCCTGGAGTATACAATAATCCCTCCAACGTCCATATCAGAAAGAATAGAAGGATTGTCCCCATGGAACTGGCCGCTATCATCGTACCAGCTTTCATAAAATGTCTGATTAGAAGGATTAAATGTGTAGGCACGCTCAATCACATCACCACCGCCGAGCGCCTGAAGGATGTTGGACAGATTCCCGTAAGGAACAACGGCCTCAGGGATGCTCACAAGGTTGAACCCCTTGCGGAGGGTTATTTCAGGAGGATCGGCAAGGGCGCTTGCACCCTCACCAATTATGCAGAACAACGACGATGCAATAATAAGTGACAGACTTGGTAATGACCATACCCTTCTCATCTCAGTACCTCTGAATAAAGAGACAAGTGGTCTAAAACAATGACCTGTCCTACTTCATGTAAATAAGATACCCTTCCCCTGCCACTACAGTAAAGTCAACACCTGCGGGCTGACCGTCGTGGTATACCGCCGACTCAAACTGACCCTTGCCCTCGTTGTACCTCTGTATGCTGCTCACGACTGTGTCATTCCCTATCGCCTGGAGGAGCTGGAATGCGGTGTAGCCTGCCGGCACACACGGGAATGTAACTACGTTCAACCCTGCGTTAAGGTCAACGTCCACGCATTCAACGTATGAGTTGTGCGGACGCACTGTCGGGTTGAATGATACGGACTTGTCAACCATTGAGTAGATGATGATCCCGTCACCATGTCCTATGGCAACATTATCGCCTGCAGGATTTCCCGCATCATAATAAGTTGTCCTGTAAATCCCGGCTGCCGTGTCATAAACCAGGATCTTATCTATTTCTGTGCTATCTCCAAGACCTGCAAGGAGTTCATAGGAAGTCGCAGGCGCACTTAGAGGGTAACCGAAGATATTGAACCCGCTGTGAAGCATGATATTTATGTTAACCGGTAAGGAGTTCCCGTTCATTGCACCGCTTCCTGCATTGAACTCGTCCATATTGCTCGCATTATCATTGTCCGGGTCTCCGGCCGGACCATTGTTGACATTAGTAGCGCCGTCATCCATCGGATCAAGGCCATTGGCAACCTCGTATCCATCCGGCAGGCCGTCACCGTCGCTGTCCGGATCTTTCGGGTCCGTGTTGTTCCTGTATTCATCTATGTCAGGGAGCCCGTCGCCGTCAAAGTCAGTTGTATCAGAGACCGTGGTCAGGTCCCCGAAGTTGCTAATCTCCCATGGATCGGGTATACCGTCGCCGTCGGTATCAGGCTCCGTGGCGATCTCATAAACAGTGGAAACAGAGAAGTTATTCGAAAAGTCGAGAGTTACCGTCTTATAGACCGGGGCGCTTCCCCAGCCTCTCCTGATCTCGAGAACAATCTCTCTGGTGCCTGCTGTCGTCAGATTAAGGCCGTCTGCTCCAAAGAGGTTGCTTAGATTTATATACGCCTGTTTCGCCCCTCCACCATCACCGACATAGGATGAAACCCCAAAGAGGGCATCTCCCCCGACAGGCGGCGCCTCAGCGCCGCTTACGAGCCAGCCGGTTGGATTGACTGCTCCGCCCTGATCGTCTATCGTGACGAGCAACTGCTTTGAGTCGGCAATAAAGGAATTCTCTCTCGCTGTTGTTACTGAAGGCAGGGCGCCGGCAGGCCATACGGCAACCTCACCACCTGCACCGGCAGAAGATACCCTGTAATAATAGGTTGTCTGCGGCTGACACCCCTCCACCCTTATCTTCATCAGCCCCTGAGACCTGGCCAGTGAACGTATGGTTTCCAACTCTGATTCCTGGTCATATTCCCCTGCGATTGCAGGATTTCCGCTGTAAAGGGGCATCCGGGTTATTTCAAACTGACCCGTTATTTCTGTTGTCCCATCAGGATCAGAGAAGATGGAAATGCCGGGCACAGCAGATTCTGATGTCTGCCATATAACGGAAAAACCTGACGGCGTTACATCCGTGGGAGACACATCCTGGATGATGACGGCAGACCAGGACAAAGCCGCCCGGCATAAAAGGGCAACCGTTACGATTGTAGTATTAATTAAATGACGGTTCATCTTTCCTGCTCCCGGTATCTCTAACATCATCCACGGAGATCAGAGAAACCGTGGTCAATCCCCTCTTCTCCATAAACCACCTTTGAATCCCCTCGTAGTGGCGTGCAAAGGTCTTACTGCCCCTGTCAAGTCCGCCTGTCATTATGCTTGTACGGTCTGTAATTCCTGCGGTCTGGGCAATTGCCCCTCCTCTGTATTCATCAAAGGCGCCGATCATGTGGCCAAACTCATGTGCAACAACCTCCGGACTTATCAAAAGATTCCAGTTGAGCTCATCAGTCCTCCCGCCATTGCGGAAAACGATTACATCATGGTGAAATTTCATCCCGCTGAACGTAACATCAATCATAACGGGAAACCGCTCACCTGCCGTTGTGACGAGCATGAATCTGTCACTCCATATCCGCTCGATCACAGCCTCCCATTTATCCCTGACCCTGTCGAGTTCCGGCCTTGTAACATCAGCAGACGGGATCAGGTTGATCGCAACATGAACAACCACGCTGCTGCCTTTTTGCCCTATGTCATAGCCATAGTTCCAGACGAAACCATTCATGGCCGTTATCCGGCCTGCAACTGTCTCAGCAGGAATATCAACCGTGTCTGCAGGGAAACAAACCTTCGCCCCGCCCATAATCAGTAAAACACTCAGTAAAAATAAGAGTCCAGGCCTCATTCAAAAAGCTCCATTTTCATCTACCTTGTTACAGGTTTGACAGACTCACCACTACCAGGGCTTCCTCCCCTTCGCAATATCTGCTCCCCGCCTGTGAGTATGGCTGCGCGTCTGATGCCTGCGGCCTTCAGGCTGCGAACCACGTTCTCTGCCTCACCATCACCATCATCTATCAGGATGTACAGCCAGCGATAGCGTGTATCGTCAGAACCCCTCCGCGTAATTGCGGAGATGTCCCATTCTCTTCCCTCTGTCCGGGGCTTCCTGTTCAGCCTTATGATATTCAGGCCAGGCAATACCGCTGACAGGTCAGTCAGCGCGCTATCAGTACCCCCCTGCTCCGGCCTGCTGCGCATGTCAACCAGGACGGCGTCAGGGCTTGCAGCAGCAACTTTTTCAAGCTCCCCGTATGCAAGATAAGCAAGCCTCTCCTCTCTGAAACCACCCGCTTGAGTTGTTGGCAGGTTCAGAGACTCCCATGCGGAAAAACCACCTTCCAGCATGTCAGCCTGGATACCGGTCATTGTATTAAGGGTATTTACTGCATCCAAAGTCAGGTCAGCACGTATCCCGTCTCCATATACAATTACAGAACCGAGTGCAGGAAGCCTTTTCTTGCTGATAATTGTTACCGGCATGCTTATGGCTCCTGGTATGTGTCCATCTCTGTATACGTCAAGCGCCCTGATGTCTATAATTGTCACCTGCTCCCCGTTGCCCATCATTTCCTGGAGCTGCTGCGGGGATATCGCAAAAGCCATTTCAGGGACTGATAAGAATCCCGTAATAATGGCCATGATGACAATCCTTCCTGTCATCCAGAACGCGTTTCGGGACCTCCTGAACAGGCATCGTTTGATTTCCTGAAACAGGTTCAGGATGACATGAGTGTCAGGATAACATGACTGTATTTTCATTCTCCCTTGCGCTTCCGCGTAACATGTACTCTTCATGGCGACCCTCCCGGCCTCCATGGGCCAAACACTCCATTCATGTCTATCATGATTACTGCTAATGACGGGATATCAAAGTCCTCGCCTGTAATCAGACCGTTCACGACAGACGCAACCTCCCAGCGGCCTGTTCCGGAATCAAGCGCCCTTACCGCCCTGATATTTGCCGCACCAATCTCACGGATGAGCTTGTACGCTGAGTAGTTGTCAGGGAAGCAGGAATAGCTGAAGACATTGACGCCAGCAGCAAGATTGAGGTCGGGGCAGGCGCCCTGGCCGAGGTCAAGGATATTTGTATTATTAAAGCTTACCCAGAGGAATGTTCCGGCGACCAACGCAAAATTATTGCCATCGGGCGCTCCGCCTGTCCATCTCACTGTATCTGCCACAGGCTGAGGGAGCAGTGAGGTATAACGTGTGATCTCTGTTACACCAGCCTCTTCATTCCATAACTTAAGGAGCGTATATGCGTCACCCTGATTTGAGACCATCCCGTCTGTTACTGCAACCGTGTTACGGTTGTCAAAGACCGGCTGAAGATCCGGCAGGGTGCCTGCCATTACCTGGCTGCGGCCGCCCTTGAGTTCAGACCAGAAGAGCCTGCCGGATGCGAGAGAAGGCTTCTCCTTCTCAGACTCCACATTCGTCAACTGCACGCTTGCCATGTTTGAAAGGTGGAGGAGGCGCAGATTGCTGTTGAGTCCGCCGGCAGAATCCTCGCTGTAAACAACCCATTTACCATTCAGGTATGGCCTTGTTTCATCTTCCGTGGTATTGGTCAGGCGAATCTCTGTATTTCTCTTAAGGTTATATCCATAGAGGTCGAGCTGGCCGTTTCTGTTATCAGCCCACACAATCCAGTGATCAAAAATCACGGGGTAATACTGGCCTCCTGGATCGTTCGTGATACGGCGAATTTCACCGCTACGTAAATCTTTCATGTATATCTCACCATAACCAACATCCCTGAAGTCCTGCCAGACAACGAGTTGACGGTGAATTGACGAATCAAGCTGATCCTGGGTTGTGGCATCGACAGCCTGAACAGCCGTTGTTATCATATTGTAGGCCATGAGCTGCCATGGGGCGCCTGGATTTGAAACAGGCTTCGATTGATAGACGACCCACGGCCAGTAGACAACAGGCTTTCGTTCATCCAACTCCGGAGTTGCAGTAACTGCAAAGGCCGGATTGACGCTGCCAGGCTCCTTCGCCCATATATCCCATGTGCCATCCGCCTGACGGTCCTCCCATACAATATACCTTCCGTCTGTACGCGGGCGCTCCTGATTGAGTGCATTATTCGTAATGGCAGCCGGCGATGACGTTCCATTGCTCAGATCCAGCGCAAATATGTCCCAGCTTCCATTTCGCTGATCCTGCCACACGACCCACTTTCCAAAGGCATGCGCCTCCTTCTGGCCGGCATTTCCTGCATCAGATAATATGGCACCGTCAGCCACCATGTCGCCTGCATAAACGAGCTTCACCGCAGCAGTAGAGCGGCCAAGCCCGTCATTGACAGTTATCCTGATAGTATACCACCCCGGCGGCACTACGACTCCGCTGTCGTCCCTGCCATCCCATGTATACTCAGTTGTCATGGAGCCGACCTGTCCGAGCGAGTGATGGTGAACCAGTGATGCGGTTGGCAGCGTAAGGCCGTATTGCCGGTTGACCGTCCAGCGCACCAGTGTGCCGGCCCCTGCGGCCGGGCAGGCCTCACCTGCATTCGCCCTTGCCAGCACCTCAACAGTATGTTCCCCATCACTCAGCCTTGTAAGAGTTATTGGCGACCCGGCGCCGCTGTCCGGCCTGTAGAAGGTTCCGTCTACGCGGTAGCAATAGTAATCACTGCCTGACACATTAAGCGCAGCATTGGCAGCGCGGCTCGGCATGGCAGGCACGCCGGTTATAACAACAGGAGCTGCCCCGGCATCAACAGTCCACGAGGCTATGACTGCCTCACTATCGGGGTGATAGCCCCCGTACCGGCTCCGTCCTGATACAGAAAGGAGCACCGGTCCGGACAGCCCTGTCAGACTGATCGTCTGAGAAACAGGGAATTCAGCGCTCCATGCCCCGCTGCCAAGCCTGTACCGGTAGTAATCCACGTTCTCGCCTCCAACAGTCATGGTCGCATTACCGGCCTGCGCAGGTGAGGATGGAACACCACTTACAGTAGGATAACCAAATACGCCGCGGAATACATCAATTTCTGCTCCAAGGCTATCCGCTGTGACCACTCCATTAAATCCGACGGTAACACTGGTCGGACGCACAGAGATGGTATCTCCGGCTATGAAGAGCGTCTCTGTATCGGCTGCAATGTTCTCTATCGCGGGATCGGCTGCCGATACTGCAATCGTTGCAAATTGATGGGCCTCTTCGTTGCCTGACAGGTCAGCAGAGTAGTACTCAAGGATATGCGCGCCGTCGGCCGGAATATTGAACGGATAGGCAGGGACAAAATCAGGTGCTGAATCCAGTTTATAATAGGTACCAACCGGACTGTCATCTTCTGCAATGAAGAATATCTGTGTGTCCGGCAGGACAAAATATGTGTCGTTGATTTTTTGATTCGGGCCGGAAAACAGCAGGGTTGTCACAGGCGGCGCTGTATCGGTTCCGGCTGGTTCATAGGTAACTGTGTATTGATATTCGCCGAGGGCGACAAAATCGAAGATATTGAGATAGGTAAGCTTCGCATTGTCTCCCTGCCTGTAGCGGATGTGCGTCCAGTAGTTATTCGGATTCAGCACCTTGCCGTCCGACCTTACAACACTGCCGATCCTGAACCTTGCCTGGGCAGGGTCATCAAAGCGCATAAATACCCAGTTCTCCCTGTCAGCAGTAACCCTTAAGCTGGCGGCAACCCCGTTATAGCTGAGGACATCAATATCTGCAAGACGATTGAC
>WBZR01000413.1_pt1 | contig 18209 bp, 16 predicted proteins | sample 5204231 | NCBI WGS metagenome assembly WBZR01 (sample SAMN12412403, study PRJNA552823) | activated sludge metagenome | isolation source: activated sludge from anammox sidestream of wastewater treatment plant... | place: USA: Virginia | collected 2017-08 | reverse complement strand
CCCATTCAATTCCGCTGTAAAAACCTATAAAAATATCACTAAGCAGCATTGCAGCAACAGGAACAATAAACGCAAATTTTTTGCCAAGGTAAGCACCTGCAAAAAGTGCAATTGCTGCTATAGGTGCAAAATTCATGGGATGAGGTATAAGCCTTGAAAAAGCTGCAAACAAAATTAATACAGCAGCAATGATAAAGTTTGTTATTTTAGAGTTATTCATAATATAATTCTCCTGAAATAAAATTACTTAATAAATAAAATTAATTTCTGCTTTAAAATTTCTTCCCGGCATTGGATACCCGCTAATAACAGAATACTGTTCATTAGTCAGGTTATTAACAATTAAACGCAATTCTGCATTTAATTTATTTATTTTTAGCCCAAAACCAATATTGGCATCAAAAATTTTATAACCTGAAATAAATACAGTATTTTCAAAATTGGAATACCGTTTTGAAGAATAATTATAAAACAGGTTAAAAGATACAAAATTTAAAAATTTACTTGTAGTCAAATAATTCATCATAATTGAAGCTTTTACCATTGTTTTTGGCAGATAAATCAACTGTTTATTGTATGAAGGGTCTCCCGGAAAATCTTCATTTTTTTTTGTAGAGCTGCCATAGCAGTAATTAAAACCAAAATTTACAGTAAATGGTTTTGCAAGCTCAAAAATAGACTTTATTCCGGCACTTACTCCTTCCGAACTCACTTTCTGAATATTAAGCGGTCTCCAGATACTGCCACTAACAGGTACCCATACAATTCTATCAGTTGTAAAGATATTGTAATATGATAATTCAACTTCACCCTTAGCAAACAGTTTGAATTTATAAATTATTCCGGCATCAAAACTTATTGAGCGCTCCGGTTTTAGCTCTTTGTTGCCTATATCTTTCCAATACAGCTCATTAAAAGTTGGCGCACTAAAATTATTGCCAAAAGATGATTTAAAATGAAGCTCTGCTTTGCCAAACGGCTGAAAATTTAAACCAAGCTTTCCGGTTGCTACATTATGCTCTCTGATATTTGAATAATAATCAAATCTTGCTGATGGATATATGAGCAATGTACTGCCTGCAAATTTTATTATGTGTTTTGATACAGCATAAACGGCAGCTTGAAATGCATCAGCTTCATCGGTTTCATTGCTATTAAGCATATCAAAATTAACTTCACCGCCTGCATCTATACTGAACTTACTGCCGTTAGAATAAGTAAGGTTATTTGAAAACGATAATCTTTTAGTTTTGTAAAAACTATTTATAACAGTATTCAACCCAAATGTTGCAGTATCATAATATTTCTGAAGTTGATATCTAAAACTAAGATCATTTTTTTGATTAAGGTTTTTATTCCAGTTTTTCTGCAGAGATATACCTGAAATTAAGGTTTTATCATTTTGTCTTGCGGTGCTTGTTAAATAACCCGAAAACGGTCCGGGTACACCTCTGTTAAAGTTTGAGTAATTTGTATAAATCTGCACAAATTGATCCTGATCATAATAATAACCTAAATTTAAACCGGCAGACTGAATTTTAAAATCAGAGTTTTCTCTGCGAAATTCATTATTGCTGCTTAAAGTTTTAAAATTAAATGTGAAATTATTTTCTGCCCTTTCATCTCCTGCAAAAATATCATAAGAAATTGTATTTTTACCCTGAATTTTGAAACTTTGTGAAATCTTTCCGTAAAAATTCCGGTATCCAAATGAACCAAAAGATGAAATGAGGTCAAATCCAAACTTTTTAAAACTTGGATGTGAAGTTATAATGTTTATAACTCCGCCAATTGCTTCGCTGCCGTAGAGTGCTGAAAGGCCTCCGTTTGATATTTCAATTCTTTCTATATTATTTAAGTCAAATAAAGATAGGTCATACTGCGCGTTTTGTCTGCTGTTAAGTTTTATACCATCAACAAGTATAAGAGTATGCTCACTTTGTGTTGAGTTAAGTGAAATTGTTTTAATTCCTGAATTAAAACCATAATCTTTAATAAATACACCATCCATAATGTTAAGCGCATCAGGAAGCCGGGAGCCATTAAGGTTTTTTAAAACAGTCTTATCAATTATCTGAAGTTTATTGGGTGCTTCTGATTTAGACATTTTAAGTCTGTTTGTTTCAACTAATATTTCTTTTGTAGAAAGGCTATCCCCGCCATGGGAATCTAAATCCTGTGCGGCAGTATTTATAATAAAACAAAATATTATTAATATATTTTTAAACATTAATGTTTAAAAGCAAACCTGCGGGGATATTTACCTCCAATATCAGGATATGTTTTTAATAACGTACCTGCTGTATTATAAATACGAACTTCACCGTTATTATTTCCTTTTGCAATTGCAATATACAGCTTATTTTCTGCTGAATCGTAATCAATCCCGTAAATAACATCTGTTCCAGAAACATTTACAGAAAAACCGGTTTCAACGGTTTTAGATACAAGATTAATTTTATAAATACTTTTACCTTCCATATACTGAAAAGCAGTATCTGTACCCAAAACATACATTTCGTTATTACTTCCGGAAGCAAGATATCCAATACCTGCCTGAGAAATAGGAATATCAATTGAATCTGTTATCAGCGCTGAAGAAACATCAATAACCATTAATTTTTTATATCCAAAAGTAGAAATATATACTTTGCCGGAATTTTGAGCTAACGCAACAGGCGGTCCCTGTAAAAATATTTTGCTTACCTGATTACTTTGATTAATTACAGAAAGAGATCTTTCAAATGCATAAGTTTGCTTACCCACAAAAATATTGTTTCCGGCACTTAAAATATCAGCGGGACTATCACCAACAGCAACAGTATCGGTTAAAATGCCCAGGTTCATATCTGTTATAATAACTTTTCCGCTGCTGATATTTGTAAAATAAATCTTATTATTTGCAACAGTCAAATTATATGGATTATTTCCGATAGCATTTACAGAATTAATAAGCTGATTGGTTTCAGCATTAATTTTATAAATTGAGCCGGGCTGTCCATAAGCACCCTGTGATGTAATAAATAATTCATTTCCTGCCAGCAGCATCCCATCGGGAAATGAATTTAATAATGCACCGTTATTGGAATTTTGGAATACATTAGTAAATACGGTATCACGTTCAGTATCAATAAAAGCATAATCATACGAAGTTGACTGCCCAAATGCACCTTCATACAAAATAAATATACCTTTGGTTGAAGTAACAGGATTGATGTTTACTATATCTTCACCTTGGCATCCGCTTAAAATTGAAAAAAATACGACAGTTAAAATTAAAAATTTGAATACAGAAAGTTGTTTTAACTTTTTCATAATTTCTCCCGATGAAAAAAGTTTAGTTATTGAAATTGGTTAATAAAAAAGCCCTGTTTCTAAATGACTTGGGATAAATACATGGTCAAATAGAGACAGGGAGTCTCCGGTTTCAATAACATGTTATCTTTACCCGCGAAGATCATTATAGTTTATATTAACGGCAGGTCTCCTGGCTTAAAAGCAATTTCCGGCAAGTCTTCCCATAAAAATACAGTGACACTCTTTGCCGGTCTTCTTTATTACAGTTGCGGGGACAGCTCCGGCATATACACCGGATTCCCTATTTATCCCGGCTGCCCGGGATAATTCACTGTTTTTAATAGTGAACCGAAAATATTTATCTGTTTTTTTAACAGACTATTTATAAAGAACTTTTACAATTATAATAAATATTTGTATAACATTAAAGTTATACATTTATTCTGCTCGAGTTGCTTGATATATATTACAAGCAATACTATATATACTAAATTTCTAAATTTATTATCATTTTAATAATTACGATATTTACATGTTAAAACAAAAGGAAAATGTGCATGAGGCACACAGAAATCGATGAAATTTGAAGAGTTAGAGCTTTCAGGTTTTGGCAAATACCCTAAAGCTAAATGTAAAGTAACACGCCCTCCGGGCATTTTTGATCTAAGAGAGCTTATTAAAAATAATTCCATAACTCCCCGCGGACTTGGAAGAAGCTACGGTGATGCAGCAATTAATGAAAAAGGTGTAGTTGCAGAATCTACCCTGATGAACCGCTTCATTTCTTTTGATGAGAATAAAGGAATTTTAAAATGTGAGGCAGGTGTAACATATAAGGATATACTTGAAACTTTTGTTTTAAGAGGGTGGTTCCCTCCGGTAACACCGGGAACAAAGTATGTAACAATGGGAGGTGCCATAGGAAGTGATGTTCATGGAAAAAACCACCATAAGGTGGGGTCAATTTCAAGCTTTATAAAAAGCTTTAATATATTAACAGCAACGGGTGAAATAATTGAGTGCTCAAGAAAAAAGAACAGCGATCTTTTTTGGGCAACTGTTGGCGGAATGGGTTTAACCGGATTTATACTTGATTGTGAAATTCAGCTTAAAAAAATCAGCTCGCCATATATTTATAATAAAGCTATTAAGTTAAAAAATCTTGATATATTATTTAATAAAATAGAAGAACTAAGTGATCAATATCATTATTCAGTTGCATGGATAGATGTTGTTGCCGCAGGCAGCAGCTACGGCAGAGGTGTTTTGCTGCTGGGCAATAATGCTGAGCTTGATGAACTTCCTGAAAAACTTAAAAAAAGATCTAAAGCCAAATATATTGAAAAAAAAATCACAGTACCGTTTGAAATTCCGTTTAACACATTAAATAAATTTACTATCAGTCTTTTTAATGCCGGATTTTATACTACCGCAAGAAATGGTGAAGATTTTCAGCATTATGATAAGTATTTTTACCCGCTTGATTTCATTTTGGACTGGAATCACATATACAGCAAAAGCGGGCTTATACAATATCAGCTTAATGTACCTTTAGTAAAGGGAAAAGAAGCAATTGATAAAGTGCTTAAAAAAGTTGTATCATACGGCGGGGGTTCTTTTCTTGCTGTAATAAAGAAAATGGGTGATCAGGAAGGAATACTTTCGTTCCCGTTTAAAGGTTACACACTTTCAATGGATTTTCCGGTAAAAAAAGGTACAATTGAAATGTGCTGTGAGCTTGATAAAATTGTTCTTGAATACGGAGGAAGAACTTATTTGACCAAAGATTCAATTCTTGATGAAAAAACTTTTAAACAAATGTACAGCGGTATATGGGAAAAGTGGATGGAAATAAAAATGAAATATGACCCGAAAAATAAATTTACTTCAAATCTTGGGAGGAGAATAGGTTTATGTCTCTTCTAGTACTTGGAGCAAACTCTTTGATAGCACAGGCAGCAGCATCTCACTTTGCTGCTGAAGGCGAAGAAATAATATTTTGCGGAAGAAAGCAGGATGAACCTGAAAAATATGCAAATGACTTTGCTATACGTTACAAATGCAAAACAAGTGCTGAATATATAGATGCACTTGATTACTTATCACATAAAAAATTTATTGAAGAAGTATTTACAAAAACTCCGCAAATTGATTATGTTTTAATAGTTTTCGGGTATTTGGGTACCCAAGAAACAGCTCAAAATAATTTTAATGAAGCACACAGAATAATAGATACAAATTATACCGGAGTAGTTTCGGTTTGTGAACTTTTAGCTGCAGAGTTTGAATCAGTAAAAAAGGGAAATATCACGGTCATATCCTCGGTAGCCGGGGATAGAGGAAGACAAAGTAATTACATGTATGGTTCTGCAAAAGGAGGATTATCTGTATATCTCTCCGGTTTAAGGAACAGACTTTATAAATCAGGTGTAAATGTTTTAACAATAAAGCCCGGTTTTGTAAATACCCCTATGACTTACGGAATGCCTCTGCCAAAACTTTTGGTTTCTTCACCCGAAACAATTGGCAAAATTATTTATAGAGCAATGAAAAAGCGTAAAAGCATAGTTTACGCTCCGTTTTTCTGGTGGTGGATAATGAAGATTATTACATCTATACCGGAGTTTATATTTAAAAAATTAAAATTATAAATTAAATTTTCTTCATACTTCTATTTGTTTAAGATTTCACAGAGATTTTAAAACTCTGCTGCAGCGTATTAATTTAACAAACAAAAGTGCGGGGTTAAAAGGGAAAACACAATGACAAGAGGTCCAATATCTCAATTTATGGAAAAACATTATCTGCATTTTAATGCTGCTGCAATGATGGATGCTGTAAAAGCTTATGAAAAACATCTTTCAGAAGGCGGTAAAATGATGATTACGCTTGCAGGTGCAATGAGTACAGGCGAGCTTGGAATTTCACTTGCAGAAATGATTAGGAATGATAAGGTACAGATAATTTCATGCACAGGGGCAAACTTAGAAGAAGATCTTATGAACCTTGTGGCTCACTCACATTATAAAAGGGTACCTCACTACCGTGATTTGACACCAAAAGAAGAATGGGATTTGCTGGAAAAAGGATTAAACAGGGTAACTGATACCTGCATTCCAGAAGAAGAGGCATTCCGCAGACTGCAGAAACATATTTATGAACTCTGGAAAGATGCTGAAGAAAAAGGGGAAAGATATTTTCCACATGAATACATGTATAAAATGATATTAAGCGGGGTACTTGAGCAGTATTACGAAATTGATCCCAAAAATTCATGGATGATAGCAGCCGCTGAAAAAAACCTTCCGATTATAGTACCCGGATGGGAAGATTCTACAATGGGTAATATTTTTGCATCCTACTGTATAAAAGGCGAGCTTAAGGCTTCAACTATGAAATCAGGTATTGAATATATGGTAACATTAAGTGATTGGTACCGGAATAATTCTTCCGGCAAAGGAATTGGATTTTTCCAAATAGGCGGGGGTATTGCTGGTGATTTCCCAATCTGTGTAGTTCCAATGATGTATCAGGATTTGGAGTGGCATGATGTACCGTTCTGGAATTATTTCTGTCAGATATCAGACTCAACAACAAGCTATGGCTCATATTCAGGTGCTGTACCAAATGAAAAAATAACATGGGGCAAACTTGATATTAATACCCCTAAATTTATTGTAGAAAGCGACGCAACTATAGTTGCTCCGCTGATGTTTGGCTGGTTATTAGGCTGGTAAATTAGTTTAATTAAAATTTTTGCCGGGATATAATGCAATTCTATGCGTAATTCCGGCTTTTTTATATTAAAGTAAGTGAAACTATAATTGAATGTTATTATATTTATAGTTTATATAGGTATTTATTAATGATAATTTGAATACTAAAAAAGATAAGGGAATAATTCTGATAATCTTGTGGCTTGTATGTTATGAGCTTGGCATCTTATTTTTTATGGAAGCTTATAAATACTGGTTAAACTCATCTTATGCAACAATTTTTTCGAGGGGATTTATTTCTTATTTTTTCAGCTCTTTCAGTTTGCTTTATACCGGAAATCTTTTCTGGATAACAATAAGTCTGATTGCGATTATTGCAATAATAAATATATCGCTTCAATCAGCAAAAGTTAACCGAAATGCCTTGCGTGTGCTTGTTATATTTTCAGTAATTTCACTTATAATGCTGTCATTTGGTTTTTTTCAGGGAAAAATACCACGTGAAACATTTTATGAAAATCTTGTTACTCTTTCTCAAAAAGGTATCCAAACAATTACACTTTCTGTATTTGCAATACTGCATTTGTTTATTGCCATTTCTGCCTGCGTAATTTCATTTTCGGTATTGATGAAATTTTATATTTTCAGAAGTATCTGGATAACTTTATTGGTAGTGTTTTCGGCATATTGCATAGTTTTTTTATTTGCATATAACTTTAAAGACGACCTGAATCTGTTAAAAAATAATAAAAAAACAGTAGATGCGGGCACTGTTTTGGGGGCAGCTGTATGGGGCGGAAACCGTCCTTCTCCGGTTTTAAGGGAACGCATTAATAAAGGATATGAACTGTATAATACAAATATTATAAGAAATATTATTTTAACTGGAGGCGGGGCACCGGGCGAAATGACCGAAGCTGAAGTTTCTAAAAAGGAACTCCTAAAAAAGGGTGTACCTGAAAGAAATATTTTTATTGAAAATAAATCCAACTCTACTTTAGAGCAAATACAATATCTTAACAACAATCTTTATAAAAAAAATAACTGGAAAGAAATTGTAATTATAAGCGATAATTTCCATTTGTTAAGAACAAAGCAAATTTGCAAATTTTTTGGAATTAATTCATACATGGTAGCATCAGATACACCGCTTTCAACTGAATCAACTTTTAATTTTTGTATCAAAGAAAGTTTCGCAGTAATTTTGTTCTGGCTATTTGGAATTGGTTAAATTATCTTTGTAAATGGCATTAACCAGAAGGTATTTACGCGAAAAAGCATTGCAGGTTCTTTATGCATACGAGCTTACCAAAGACCCGATTGAGCAGGTAAAACAGCTTCAATTTGAAGAACTTGAAAAAAAAGATGACAGAAAATTCTGTGATGACCTTATAAGATATACAATAGATAATAACAAAAAATACGAAACTATCATTCAGGAAAATGTTGATAACTGGGATATGGAGCGCATTGCCCTAATAGATTCAATAATAATAAAAATGTGCCTTACAGAATTTTTTCATTTCGAAGATATTCCGCCTAAAGTATCAATTAATGAATCTATTGATATAGCTAAGGATTTCAGCACACGAAATTCCGGAAAATTTGTGAACGGTGTTCTTGATGCAATTCTGGATAAACTTGAAAAGGAAAACCAGATCAGGAAAAAAGGAAAAGGCCTTATAGGCAGCAAAAAACAAACCGTAAGCTAACCTGCATTTAATATAAATATTTTAAATTACTTTTTATGGTGCAACCATCATCCAACAGTAAATGGCTAACCAAAGATGTATTTAACTGGTCTCTGTTTGATTTTGCAAACTCTACATTTGCAACAATAATAGCAGCATTTGTTTATGCAATATATTTTAAAAAGGTAGTAGCATCAGGAATGCCGGTTGGTGACCTGTACTGGTCTTTAGCAATAAATATTTCAATGATAATTGTTGCTGTATTAAGCCCTGTGCTTGGCGCTGCAAGCGACTATTACAGCAGTAAGAAAAAATATCTGATGTTTTTTACTTTCCTTTGCATTATTTCAACTTCACTGCTTTATTTTGTTACCGAAGGAATGGTATTATGGGGAATAATACTCTTTATTTTTGCAAATATTGGTTTTCAGGCGGGTTTAGGTTTCTATGATTCGTTTATAAAAGAAATTTCACTGCCCGAAAACTATAATAAAGTTTCTTCATTTGGCTATGCAGTTGGATATTTGGGCTCACTTGCCTCATTGGCTGCGGTTATTATTTTACAGGATACCCCAAGACTTACATTTATTGCTTGTGCAGTAATGTTTCTTCTGTTTTCATTGCCAATATTTTTATTTGTTAAAGAAAAACAGTCTGAAATTCCTCAAGATCACCCTAATTTTCTTAAAATCGGATTTAAAAGAATATCCGAAACCCTGCATCACATAAAAAGTTACAGAAATATACGTTTATTTTTATTTTCATACTTTTTATATATAGATGGGGTTAACACAATAATTTTCTTTTCGGCAAATTTTGCTCAATCAACATTAAATTTTTCTGTGCCTGATCTTATTTTGTTTTTCATAATAGTACAGGTAACTGCATTAATTGGTTCGTTTTTATTTGGCTGGATTGCGGACAAAACAAGTACAAAAGGTGCCCTTTTATTTATTATTGCTGGCTGGGCAGTTTTAACACTGCTCGTATTTTTTGCCAATGATAAAACAACTTTCCTGACCATTGGTGCATTTGCAGGCACATTTCTGGGTTCATCACAGGCACTTTCGCGAAGTTATTTTGGTAAAATGATACCCTTTGAAAAGAAAACAGAATTTTACGGCTTTTACAGTCTATTTGAAAAAACTTCAACTATACTGGGTCCGCTTGCTTTTGGATTAGTTTCGTGGCTTACGGGTAATCAGCGATTTGCAGTACTTTCAATTATATTGTTTTTTATTGCCGGATTATTACTTTTAAAAAAGGTAAAAGAAAACCCCGCTGAAATTTAACAGCGGGGTTTTATATTTGTTTTATGTATTCTGGTTACTTTTTACCTAAATAAAATGCTGCACCTACGTAAAACTGTAAATACATTAAATTTCTGTCTTTTGTAAGGTTCTTACTTAATGAAGTATCTTCCTTATCATTTAGATAGAATTTATTAACCTCTTGTGATAATTTTGAATCTTTTAACAGCAGATTTGGCATTCTCCATTTAGCACCAATTGAAATACCAAATGATTTTGTAAATCTGCCGTTTACTCCAAATCCAACACCTATTCCAAGTCTGGTTGCATTCTTATATGTATAGGCAACTTCAAGCCCGGTTGAGTTAGGTGTTTGTTTATAAGTACCAAATAACATATTCATTGTAAAATCAAAATTAGCATACGGTGTCCAAGTAGTTTTATTCACAAAAGCATATTCAAAACCTGCGCCAAAGCTAAAATCATGCAGGTACATCTTTGATGTTCCGGCAACTGTTCCAGTTACAGCAGTATCGTTTGGCCAGTGTGTGGTAATATTATTGGGTATGTACGCTGTGGTTTTATTTGAGTTAAGAAAAAGATCATATCCAATTGTTAAAAATGGTCTCATCTTTCCTTTTTTATCAGTAACAAGCTTAAAATAAAGCTGACTGCCAAATCCTTTGTTTACCCCATAATTTTTGAAATTGAATTGTTCTCCAATATCACCCATCATATTTGGAAGCGGCTGTGAATAAGACAAATTGAATTCTATTAAAAATCCTGGTGGTCTTTTAAGTGAAGATGTTTTAGTTTTTACCTGAGATTCAACAGTTGAAGTCCCAAATAAAAAACAGACAATCAGAAACAAGACAGTAAATTTTGTTATTTTCATTAATTACTCCTTTTAATTTTTAAAAAAAAAATTTATTCATTCTAAATTAACTGAATTTTAATTAAAAATCAAACAAAATCTTGTATAAAAACCCCCAAAAAAAGTGATTTTAGTTAATTATTATACAATTTTTTAAAGAACTTTTTAAATATAAGAAATAATTTTTCATGACTTTAAAAAAGAGAACCAAATAAAAAAGCGTGCTTTAAACACGCCAATTAAATGATATAAAATTAAATTTTTCAGACTGTTGTGCTTAAGTCAGTATCTTTATACTTTCCATCTTTAAAATATTCAAGTATCTTTTTAAATTCCTTTGCCTTAAAATACCCGGGTACACTTTTCATCGGATACTTATCGTAACTGAATGTAATAATTTTGCCGTCAGGTTCTAAAAATACCGTAGTTGGAAAACTGAATACCTCAAAAAAATATGAAAGTTCTTCTTCGGTATATTGTTTGCCGTTATATGTCAGTTTGCCGTCACCTTCAGCATTTAATTTTACAAAAATAAAATTATCATCAATTATCTTTTTAATATCATTATTACTGTACACATCTTCATCCATTTTTTTACACCATCCGCACCAGTCAGTATATACATCTACTATCACCCGTTTATTTTCTGTTTTTGCTTTCTTTAAAGCATCATCAAAATTACTTTGGCTTAAAGTAACAGCACCAAGCAGAAAAAATAAAGCAAAATATCTTAATTTAAACAATTTTTCCTTCCTTTTTAGACGCAATTATGCAAATCTAATAATAATTAAACTTAAATTACACAAGATTAAGTTCCGGATTATTTTTTTAAATTAATAAATTCACTAATCTTATCAAATACATATTGAACGCTTAGATCTTTCATACACCTGTGCCTGTTAGGGCAATCTTCAATTCTTGTTAAATTGCAGCCAAGACAAGTTAGTTTTTCATTTTTAATAACAATGGAATTACTGCTCAAGGGACCCTGCAGATTAGAGTTTGTTGGTCCAAATATTGCTGCCGTATTTGTACCTGTTACCCAAGATAAATGCATAGGACCTGTATCATTGCTTACAAATAAACGGCACTTGTTTATTAAAGCAGCGATATATTTTAAATTTACCTCAGGAATAAGTACAGCATTTTCACCTATACCAGCTTTTATTTCCAATGCCAGTTTTCTTTCTTCTTCATAGCCCCAAAATAAAAGTATTTTATATTCAGTGCTAAATTTTCTGCCAAGCTCTATCCATTTATCCTTATACCAAACTTTAGTTTGCCAGGTACCGCTTGGATTAAAACCGATAGTTTTAGCGGGGTCTAAACTGTTACCGCTGAAAAACCGCTTGGCAAATTCAAAATGTACCCTGTTAAGAAATATTTTTGGCTGCGAGGTTATTATTTCCATACCTAATGCACGAAGTGCATCAAGGTTAAACTCAACATTATGAACCATGTTTCCGCGGGGAGTTACTTTAATGTTATATGCTAAAGCCCGCCACTTAAACCTGAATCCAACCTTATATTTTGCATCGCTGTTGAAAACCAATATAGCAGTCCTTGGATTTCCAAAAAGATCAATAATTAGATCATAGTTTTGTTTATTAATATTTTTTAACAAACACCACGAACTATCACCTTTGCCAATATCATAAGTCAATATTCTTGAAAGGTATGGGTTTTCTGTTAATACTTCTCTGCAATAACTTTGGGTTAAAAAATTAATTTCAGCATGTGGAAAATGATACCGCAGATTTTCTATAACAGGGGTAGAAAGAAGAACATCTCCTATGGCTCCGGGTTTAATAACCAGTATTTTATTTACCTTATCTTTATTGAAATGCATAATTTAATGAATATGCTCAAGGATTACAAAATTATTATCCCTTGGTTCCGGTTTGCTTAATAAAGCATACTTTTTTTTATCGGGGTACACACAAAGCTTATATAGCCGGCATTTACCGCAAAGCGGAACTGCTGAGCGGCATATTTTCCTCCCAAACCTTATTAGCAGTGCATGGAAAAGTAACTTTTTACCTTTTGGAATTTTATCATTTAGCTGTTCAAATGTTTTAACCGGATTTTTGGCATTTGCAATTCCAAGTCTGTTGGTTACGCGGTGAACATGAGTATCAACCGGAAAAACATCTCTGCCAAGACTGAATGCAAGCATACAGCTTATAGTTTTTACTCCAATTCCTTTGTTTTTTATAAGCATGCTGCAAATTTCATCGTCTGTTTTGTTTTTAAGAAAATTCAGACTAAGCTTACCATGTTCTTTTTTAATATTTCTTAACAGATTTTTAAGTGTATTTGCTTTTTGGTTTGTTAAACCGCATACTTTAATTGAACTTTTAATTTTATTTAACGGAGCATTTAAAACTTCATCCCAGTTTTTAAAATTATTTTTAAGGTTAGTAAATGCAATATAACTTGTTTTATCTGTTGTGTTTTGTGAAAGCATTGTTGCAATTAAAGTATCCAGCGGGTCTGCTTTTGAAGGTTTTGGCTTATACCCCGGGAACTCCTTTTGCAAAAGTCTTATTATCTCAGAAATTTTATTCATTTAAAGGTAAGTGAAGATTACAAAAATATTTTAGCACAAAAAAAATTAATTCAGTTTAAAATTTAATATCAAGCTGAAGCGAAAACCTGTTTTTAAGGTCTCCCATTATCTCATCATTACCTGAACCGGTAGAGAGTGCACCTTCAATAATTGTTTCAGCATATTTGGCAGAAAGTTCAAGATAGCTGAATGGTTTATATTTAACCATCAGATACCACCTTCTGCCCTTACCATAAAGCCCCTGATTTGAAACCACACCATTAAGTTCATTTTCGTATTCATATAATCTTGAGTCATACGAATCGGTCTGAAAAACAATAAACCTTCCGTCAATTAAAAGGTTTTTAAGAGGAGTTACTCTGAAATCTGAAAAGAACACAAGCCCTTTTTCTGATGTTCTAAAACCCTGATAATCAACAAACACATATTCAAACCTGCTGCGTACTCTGAATGTACGGAAAATATTATAGTCAAACTGAAGCCGGTAATTTGTTTGAGTTCTGTTATATATCTTATCTGTTTCAAAACCATTGGGTTCTGTAATTGTTATCACATCCTCTTTTGTTTCATTTTTGTATTTTGCAAACAGTTTTAGATTACGGGTAACATTCCACTCAGAAAAAGTCATAAAATCTCTTCCTTCGGTGGGCACAGGATTAAAGAATGTTTCATAGGGAAATTTATACTGATCATAGTACGCATTTATTACGGCAAGTTTTCCAATTTTAAATTTTATACCTGAATAAATTCCAAATTCATTCTGTGAAGTTCCGCTTTGCTCGCCAAATCCATAAGAATGCAGCATTATGAAATTCTTAGGATAATTTCTTACCATAAATATCAGGTCAGCAAGCTTAAAGAAAAGGAATTTAACACCTGTTACACCTCCAACAATATCGGTGTAACTTCTTGCCCACTCACCAAAAATGTTCATGTTCTTAATTACAATATCGTAATCAACACCTAAAGCATTTGAGCTGCTGCCTGAAAATTTATATAAGCCTTTGTATTCAAATGGCTTATCATATTTTGAATCATAGTAAGTTAAACCTAATTTTGTAGTCCCAAGAAATTTTGATTCATATAAAATCCTGCCGCCGTAAAGCCGTTCTTTTCCGGAATTCTTTCTGTTGTTTTCTGATTCAGTTCTGTGATAGCCGTCTATATATCCGCTTGAAAGCTGATTTAAAACCGTATCTATAGATGCATCAATGCTGTTGTTTGAATAAAACCCGTACAGACTAAAATCTCCAAATGAAGTTGATTGTTTTAACTTTTCAGCTACGCCTCTGAAATACTGTACCTCATTCACAGAGTTATATGAATCTATATCATCTCCATTTTTCTTTATTCCTGAAACTGCATCGCTGCTTTTGGAAAATGAGTAAGAGCTCCATAAAGTAATCCCCTGTCCAAATTCTAATGTATAATCACCCGCTATAACCTGATTTAAAAGAGTGGATGATTTCATTTCAATAAAACCGCCTAAGTGATCAGCCCAGTTAAGCTCACCTGCATCTTTTTCAGTAAGTAAGCTGCCTGTAAAGTTAAATTTTCCTGCGGAATATTTGGCAATAAGCCGGTTATAGAATTTAGGACGCGGTCCGAGATATTTTTCAGGGGGCAGGTATCCCCTGCTTGGCTGAAGATCATTGGAAAATCTGGATCTAAGCTCAAAACCAAAATTACTCCAGCCGCTTTTTTTTGATTCCCTTAATTTTTTTACAATTCCAAACTCATCTTTGATAAAATCTAACTTAGCACTTTTTACATAAACAAATTTATTAATCTTTTCATAAAGGTCTTCATCAATTCCGTCAACATATCTTAGCTCAGCTATTGAAAGGAATTTAGAATTTTTAATTCGGTATTCAACAATTTTAAGGGCAAGTATAGCATCTAAATACGGTATCTTCTGCAGGTCATCTGTGCTGGCAGAATTAAGCTCAATCGGATTTTGTTTAAGGTTTTCAATTTGCTCAAGCAGTTTAGAATCTTCAGCATCTTCGGTCTGGTTTTCCAGCAGCATTTCAATATCTTCGCTATTTCTAACATCAACTGTATCGCCTGTTTTAAGCGTATCAGTTTGCGAATAAATTCTGCCGGCTGAAATAATTGCACACAGCAAAATAGTCCGAAATATTAAATATTTTACCAAATTTGTTGAAAATTTCCATAAATATAGAAAAAATATTTAACAGTTTTAAGGATATAATAAAAAGAAAATGCTGTAAACAAGCAGTATTATTCAAGTATAAATAGAAACTTTGAAAACAAATAGTTTTTCAGGAAATGTAATATATTCGATTGAGAAAAATTAGAAAAGTTACTCAAAAAAAACCGCCTGTTAAAAATAACAAGCGGTTGGAATAATAATAAATTTTACAAGCATTACTTAACCAGCATCATTTTTTTAGTTTCTTTAAATTCACCGGCAGTTAATGTATAGAAATAAATACCGCTTGAAAGCATTGAGGCATCCATATCAATTACATAATTACCTGCATCAAATCTGCCGTTGGCAAGAAGTATCACTTCTCTGCCAAGCATATCATATACGGCAAGTTTTACATTTGCAGAGTTTGGAAGACTGAATTTAATATTTGTAACCGGATTAAAAGGATTTGGATAATTTTGCGAAAGTGAAAAATTCTCAGGAATTTCTGAATTTGTATTAGTTATACCTGTTGGATTTACTGAACCTTTTCCTACATTAAGCACTTCTTTGTTATTATCATTCTGAATAAATGCAACAGTTATCATTGAAGTATCTTTCCAGACAGGATCAATTTTATATGTAAATATAAACTGCTGATTTCCAGAATTTCCGTTAAATGTAGTGCCTGCAGTATTTGGATATGCATGCCTGAATACATGCTCAAAATGTGTTTCACCGTTTGAGCCGGGCGGAGATGTATATATTACCCATTTTTCAATTGCCATTACGCGAAGTTTGTAATTGCCTGCTGGGAGATTTGAAGGAAGATTAATGTTTACAGTTGCTTTAATTGAATCACCGGCAATTCTTTGATCGGTAACGGTAATCTGAAGCGGCGCAGGTATTCCAAGTCTGCCGTAAAATGCATTATTAAAGTTTGTAAGTGTAAAGGGCCAAACATCATTTATAATACCATCTACATTTAACCAAGGCATTGCATTCATCCCATAATAATTATTGTAACGCTCAACATTTTGAGAAGGATTATGAGAGTACATTGGGTCGTATCCCGGAAAACTTGCATGATATTTTAATGCAATTATTGAATCCCCTTTCCCATCAACATAAGCTTTTAAATAGGGATTATTTGCAGCACAGGGTCCGCAGGAAGCATTGGTTGCTTCTTCAAATAATACTTTCCGAACAAACTGTGCATTTGTAACAGATGAAGTAATTAACAAAACTAAAAAAAGTAAATATATTTTTTTCATTGGAAATTAGTTTATTTAACTCAAAAATAATAAATAAAATTTAGTTTTTCTATCAATTTAATATAATAAAAAAGGGGCATTTAAAGCCCCTTTTAATAAATATTAATAAATAATTACTTAACAAGCATCATTTTCTTTGTTGAAGTAAAATCACTTGTTGTTAATGTATAGAAATAAATTCCGCTTGAAAGGTTTGAGCCGTCAAAATCTGCATTATAAGTGCCCGCTTTCATAAATCCTTCAGCATAAGTGCTAATAAGCTGTCCTGTTGAATTAAATATTTTCAGGCTAACATTTCCATCTTTAGGCAGTGAAAATTTAATATTAGTTGTAGGATTAAACGGATTGGGATAATTTTGTTCAAGATCAAATGAAGCAGGAACTTCATTTCCTGTTTGTATTATTCCCACTAAATCAGAAACATTTTTAACAACACCCTGACCAACTTCACTTAAAAACAATCCTGTTGGGTTTTCCTTAAATACAATAATATTCATAACACAGTTTTCTGCAACCCATGCATTATCTATTGTAACAGTAACATTTTTAGAAATAACCTGATTTTGGTTCCATGTACCGGAATTCATATTATCACCTGAGGGATTATTTACAACAGTTCTGGCAATCCATTTATGAACATAGTCATTATGATAACCTGCTGTGCCGCAGCTTGAGTAAAAATTCTGCGGATATACTACATTATTTTCGGTTAATATATAAGATATTTTATATTGACCTGTCAGGTTCTGCAATGCAGTTGCATCTACATTTACATTTAGTTCTCTGGTACCGGAGTTATAACTGCTTGAAGTAACTGCAAGATTTATCTGTGTAGTTGGCGAACTGGACATTCTGCTGCTTGAATAACCTGCCCACATATTATAAGTAATATACGGATACGGTGCTCCGTTATTGCCCGGGTGATTTGTTCTGTCAAAAACGCCTGTTGGATATGCACCAAAACCCATCATTGTTCTTATTGCATAACCGTTAAAATACTGCCATGGGTCAGTACTTGCACCATGATATGCAATAACAATTGTTCCCGGGTACGTGCTTAAAATCTGCTCAGCAGCTACATCTCCGCAGGGGCAGTAACCGCACCATGTGCCTGTACAGAATTCAAGAACCATTCTTCTTGGTTCTGCATAATTATTAATAGCGGCTGTTAACAATAACAGCAAAACTCCTATAACAAAGTAACTAATTTTTTTCATTTTAAACCCTCCTAAAAAGTGTTTATTTAAACTTAATTAAAAAAGCGGAGATTTTAACCCCGCTTTTATAAAAAATAATAATTACCCGAAAAAGCACGGGGGAATATTTTTTGAATATTTACTTAACAAGCATCATCTTTTTTGTTTCTGAAAAGCTTGGGGTTTT
>WBZR01002592.1_pt1 | contig 18214 bp, 15 predicted proteins | sample 5204231 | NCBI WGS metagenome assembly WBZR01 (sample SAMN12412403, study PRJNA552823) | activated sludge metagenome | isolation source: activated sludge from anammox sidestream of wastewater treatment plant... | place: USA: Virginia | collected 2017-08 | reverse complement strand
GGCGGGTGGCAGATCCTGGGAGCGCCGGCTTCCAGCCGGCAAGATGCCGGCGCTCCCAGGAAGCCCTTCGATCAAACGTTCTGTCACGCCCTCAGGGGTGCGCGGTAAGCTCAGTGGCGTCCGGTGGTCGCGGTTGTTCTGCCAGTAGGCTGCCGCGGCGGCGTGCCACGGCGCGAACGTCTGCGGGCAGCGCGTCGAGTTGTCGGAGAATCACTCGGTCGAAGCGCAACCGATACGCTGCCACCGCTCAGATCCCCTCGCGCTGGGTTAGCGACTCCCACTCGGAGCGTGTCACCGTCTGGATGTTGTCTGGTTGGGAGGCCATGCGCGCCTCGGCCGCGACCGCCTGCTGCCACAGGAAAGCCTCTTCGGTGCGGCGCTGGCGCATGAACGCGATGAAGTCCAGGACCTCTGCCGCGAGGTCTTCGGGCAGAGATTCGATTTCTAACTTGAGCACGTCTCGCGCCGACATCTCGCTCATGGGGCTACTCCTTCGTGACTTCGGGCATCCGCCACATCGAAGCATAGGTGCCTGCCGGCGGTCGGTCAATCGCGTGAGGCGCGGGGCAATGCAAGTGGCCGGGGCGTTCGATGACCTATCCCAAGCCGCTTCTTCCCCATCCCCATCCCCTGTGCTAGATTAGCCCCCACGCGCCGAGCCCGGCGCGCGCCCCTCGCGCCGGAGCCCGCCTTGCGCTTCGAGTTCGCCTCCATCGTCGTGCGGCTGGTGCGCTTCCTCGCCCCGTACCGGGCGCGGGTGGCCACGGCCTACGTGGCCATGATCACCGGCACGCTCCTGGCGCTGATCGTGCCCGCCATCATCGGGTGGGCGGTCGACGTCGGGCTCGGGACGGCGGCGGGGGCCGAGGCCGCCATGGCCGTCCCGGGCGCGCTCGCCGCGTGGGCGCCGGCCGTGGCGCGGGCCGTCGGCGGCGCGGCCTCGGCCGGGCGCGAGATCCTGCTCGCCGCGGCCGTCGTGGTCGTCGCCATCGCGGCCGTGCGCGGCGTGCTCGGGTTCGCCGAGATGTACCTCGGCGCGTGGCTGAGCCAGCGCGTGGCGTACGACGTCCGCAACCGGTTCTTCGCGCACCTCCAGCACCTGTCGTTCGGCTTCCACGACCGCGCCCAGAGCGGCGACCTGATGAGCCGCGCCATCAGCGACATCAGCAAGGTCCAGACCTTCCTCGGCGAGGGCCTGCTCGAGGCCGTCAACGTGCCGATCCTCTTCGCGTCGGTCGCCGTCGTGCTCTTCCGGGCCGAGCCGGCCCTGGCCGTCGTCGCGCTGTCGCCGCTCGTGCTGCTGGTCTTCGTCACGCTGCGCTTCGGGCAGGTCATCGAGCCGCGCTTCAAGGCCGTGCAGGACCAGGAGGGCGTCATCGGCACGCGCGCCCAGGAGAACTTCACGGGGATGCGCGTGGTCAAGGCCTTCGCCCGCGAGCGCTGGGAGGTCGCGCGCTTCACCGACGCCAACGAGGACTTCTACCGCCGCCGCACCCGCGCCATCGCGGCCTTCGCGGACTTCTTCCCGACCATGAACGCCATCGTCGTGCTGGCGCTCGTCGTCACGGTGGCGTATGGCGGGCGGCTGGTGGTCGACGGCGCCGTGACGCCCGGCACGCTCGTCAGCTTCACGTTCTGGATCGCCCTCCTCGGCGCCCCGACCCAGAACCTCGGCTTTCTCGTCAACCGGTCGAGCGAGGCCGTGGCCGCCGGCCGGCGGCTGTTCGAGATCCTCGACACGCCGAGCGACATCGTCGAACGGCCGGGCGCGCGGGCGCTCCCGCCGCTCGCGGGGCGCGTGACGTTCGACCACGTCGACTTCGGGTACGGCGAGCGGCCGGTGCTGCACGACGTGACGTTCGAGGCCGAGCCCAACCAGGTCGTGGCGCTGTTCGGGCCGACGGGGTCGGGCAAGTCGAGCGTCGTCAACCTCATCCCGCGCTTCTACGACGTGTCCGATGGCGCGGTGCGGGTCGACGGGCACGACGTGCGCGACGTCACGCTCGAGAGCCTGCGCCGGCAGATCGCGATGGTGCTGCAAGACACGTTCCTGTTCTCGGCCACGCTGCGCGACAACGTCGCCTACGGCTGCCTCGACGCCGACGAGGCCGCCGTGGTGGCCGCGGCGCGCGCGGCCCGGGCGCACGGGTTCATCGAGGCGCTGCCGGATGGCTACGACACCATCGTCGGCGAGCGGGGGGTCACGCTATCGGGCGGGCAGCGGCAGCGGGTGGCCATCGCGCGGGCGCTCATCATGCAGCCGCGCATCCTCATCCTCGACGACGCCATGAGCGCCGTCGACACCGAGACCGAGCACGAGATCCGCGCCGCGCTCTCCGAGCTGATGCGCGGGCGCACCACGTTCATCATCGCGCAGCGGCTGCTGACGCTCAAGAACGCGGACGTGGTCCTGGTCATGGACCAGGGCCGGATCGTCGAGCGCGGCACGCACGCCGACCTGGTGGCGGCCGGCGGCCTCTACGCCCGCATCTACGAGCTGCAGCTCCGCGACCAGGAGCGGCTGGCGGGGGCCGGGCGATGACGGGCGTGGGGCCCGGCCGCGACGGCGGCGGCGCGCGCGCGCCCCGTCAGACGTCCGACATGGCGCCCGACGTGCGGCCGGGGCTCCCGGCGCTCGGCGCCGCCCAGACCGGCGCCGAGGCCCCGGGGCGATCCCGGCCGACGCTCGACGAGATCTTCGACAGCGAGCAGGCCAGCCAGCGCTTCAAGTCGTTCGACGCCCCGCTCTTCCGCCGCCTCATGGGCTACGTGCGGCCCTACCGCCGCCGCCTCGTGGCCGCCGTCCTCCTCATGAGCCTCACCAGCGCCGCGTCGGTGGCCGTGCCGAACCTCGTCGGGGCGGCCGTCGACGCGGCGACGGCCGGTGCGGCCGGCGACGCCGCGGCCGCGGGCGGGCGGCTGACGCGGCTCGCCGCGCTCATGCTCGGCGTGATGGCGGTGGAGTGGGCGACCAACCGGGCGCGGCTCTACATCCTGGCCGACGTCGGCACGCGCATCGTCGTCGACATCCGGATCGCGCTCTTCGCGCACCTCCAGACGCTGAGCATGCGCTTCTACGACACCTACAAGGTCGGGCGCCTGATGAGCCGGATCACGGGCGACGTCAGCGTGCTGCAGGAGTTCGTCACGTGGTCGATCGTCGGCGCGGCGCGCAGCGTGTTCCTGCTGTCGTTCATCCTCGTGACCATGGGCGCGCGCAACCCGCGCCTGACGCTGCTCACGATGATCGTGCTCCCGCCGATGGTCCTGCTCACGCGGGCGTGGAGCGCGCGGGCGCGCGACGCGTGGCGCGAGGTCCGGCGGCGCATCGCCATCATCAACGGCTACCTCAACGAGACCGTCACCGGGATGCGCGTGATCCAGAGCTACACGCGCGAGCCCACCAATTCCGGGATCTTCGACAACCTGAACCGGCGCCACCTCGACGCCAACCTGCGCGCGGCGCGCCTCTCGGCGCTGTTCTTCCCGACGGTCGACGTGCTCGGCGCGGTGGCGGTGGGCCTGGTGCTGGCCTACGGGGCGCTTTCGACCGACCGGACGCTGACGGCCGGCGACTTGACGGCGTTCGCGCTCCTGGTCGACCGCTTCTTCGACCCGATCCGCGAGCTGTCGCGGCGCTACAACCAGCTCCTGGCCACGATGGCGGCCAGCGAGCGCGTGTTCGAGCTGATGGACCTGGCGCCCGAGGTCCGCGACGCGCCCGACGCCTACCCGCTGCCGCCGATCCGCGGCCACGTGGCGTTCGACCACGTGTGGTTCGGCTACACCGCCGACACGCCGGTGCTGAAGGACATCGTGCTCGACGTGCCGCCCGGCACGACGGTGGCGTTCGTCGGCGAGACCGGGGCAGGCAAGAGCAGCATGATCAACCTCATCGGGCGTCTGTACGACATCCAGGCGGGCCGGCTGACCATCGACGGGCACCCGTTGGCGGGGGTGACGCAGGACAGCCTGCGCGCGCAGATGGGGATCGTGCTGCAGGAGACGTTCCTGTTCAGCGGCAGCGTCGCGGACAACATCCGCTACGGGCGGCTGGGCGCGACCGACGACGACGTGCGGGCGGCGGCGGAGGCGGTGGGGGCGCACGACTTCATCGCGCGGCTGCCCGACGGCTACGCCACCGAGGTCGGCGAGCGCGGGGTGAACCTCTCGGTGGGCCAGCGGCAGCTCCTGGCCTTCGCGCGGGCGCTCCTGGCCGACCCGCGCATCCTGATCCTCGACGAGGCGACGTCGAGCATCGACACCGAGACCGAGCAGGTGATCCAGCGGGCGCTGGAGCGGCTCCTGGCGGGCCGGACGGCGTTCATCATCGCGCACCGGCTCAGCACGGTGACGCGGGCGGACCTCATCGTGGTCATCGACGCGGGGCGGATCGTCGAGCGCGGCACGCACGCCGAGCTGCTCGAGCGGCGCGGGGTGTACCACCGGCTGTACACGCTGCAGTGGGCGACGGGCGGGCGGGGGCTCTCATCGTAGTCTAAGCAAAGGCCGTTACCATGGCCCCCGCTGCCGCGTTTGTTAACGTGAATGTAAGATCGCATTGCCGGTGTTCTCTATACAATAGGCTTGGCCGCGCCACGGCGATGGCGGCCCGGACACGAGCGGTGGCGCGCCGACCGGATCGACAAACATCGGGCGGTCACGAGCCTCCGGCGGGTCGGCCGAAACCCTTGACAAGGCGTGAACCGGCGTGGTATGCTGTGGGTCTCTTAAATACGCATGATACGCAGTTCGGTCGACCTCCACCGTTCCTGGCCCCACTGCTCGAACGCAGGTGGGCCTTTTTGTGCGGGGGATGTCCCGGACGGCTGGTCGGTGTGGATCGTTGAAGCTGTGCGCGATGTAAGGGGTGAAACGCCATGTGGACAAGGCTTGAAGGTGTGATCGACGACAACGTGTTGGATGCCTTGCTCCAGCGGGCCGAGGAGCAGGGTCACCTGACCACGGCCGACATCCTCGAGATCTGGCCGGAGGCCGCCGAGGATCTCGACACGGCGTACGAGATGATCGAGGAAGAGGGCATCGAGCTCGACTACGAGACCGTCAACATGGCGGATGCCGAGCTGATGCCGTCGCACCGCGTGGACTTCGAGGGCATCGACTCCGACGACTCGATCAGCCTGTACTTCCGCGAGGTCGGCACGATCGACCTGCTCGACGCCGACCAGGAGATCGAGCTGGCCAAGCGCATCGAGAAGGGGCGCGAGGCGGCACAGGTGCTCGACGACGGCGAGCGCCGCGAGCAGGTGAGCTCGCGCGTGCGCGGCGAGCTCGAGCACCTGGTGCAGGACGGCGACCTGGCCAAGCAGGAGCTGACGCAGGCCAACAGCCGGCTGGTGATCAGCATGGCCAAGCGCTACCTCGGGCAGGGGGTGCCGTTCCTGGACCTGATCCAGGAGGGCAATCTCGGCCTGATGCGGGCCGTCGAGAAGTTCGACTGGCGGCGCGGCAACAAGTTCAGCACGTACGCGACGTGGTGGATCCGGCAGTCGCTGACGCGCGGCCTGGCGGACCAGGGCCGCACGATCCGGGTGCCGGTGCACATGAACGACCGGATCCGCAAGGTGTACGCGGTGGCGCATGCGCTCGAGACCGAGCTGGGGCGCCGGCCGACGGCCGAGGAGATCGCGCACGAGCTCGACATGGACATCACGAAGGTCGAGCTCGCGCTCAAGGCGAGCCGGCGCAGCATCAGCCTCGAGAAGCCGGTGGGGCACGAGGGTGAGAGCGAGCTCGGGCAGTTCATCGAGGACGAGGCCAGCGAGGACCCGCTGGAGTCGGCGTCGCTCGACCTCTTGCGGGGCGACGTCGAGGACGTGCTGCAGGGGCTGACGGCCCGCGAGCAGCGGGTGCTCGAGCTGCGCTACGGGCTGCGCGGGCACCGGGCGTACACGCTCAAGGAGGTCGGGAAGATCTTCGGCCTCACGCGCGAGCGCGTGCGTCAGATCGAGAAGGAGGCGCTGCGCAAGCTGCGCCAGCCGACGCGGGCACGGATGCTCAAGGCCTACCTCAACTAGGCCGGCGGCGCGCCGCCCCGGGACGGACCGGACATCCCACGGGCGGGCCGCCCCAGTGCGGCCCGCCCGTGTTCGTCGCCCTCGATGGGAGGTCGTCTAACGGTAAGACGGCGGACTTTGGATCCGTCTATCCAGGTTCGAATCCTGGCCTCCCAGTTTGCCTGATCCTCGGCCATTTGCGCTCCCCGGCCCGTCGACACGCGGTTGCTTCCGTGGCGCCGCCACGTGGGATGTCGCGGCCAGAAGGCATGGGTACCGCGCCAAGTTCCCTGGGGAATGCAGGTGCGGTCCTAATGCGTACTGGGGTGCAGATCCCAATAGGGATTCCGCGAATCGTCCGGCTGGCGGTACGACGTGGCGACGGGGCTGTCGCGGTGCGTGCTGTGGAGGTGGCGCCGGCGGCGGAAAGCCCCTCACCCCACCCACTATGACGCTCCCCGCCGTCCAAACGTTCCCGCCACCCGCCTCACGCAAGGTATGCCCGCTTGTCGGATGATAACACATCATGCTATCGTGTTATCACCATGATCCGTACCCAGGTGAGCCTGTCACGCGACGAGTATGAGGCGGCCAAGGCGGAAGCCCGACGGCTCGGCATCTCCCTGGCCGAGCTGTTTCGGCGCTCGCTGCGCCAGGTGATTGGCGCGGACGAATCGCAGCCCTGGATGCGGTATGCCGGCATGGTCGAGACGGGCGACGATCGTTCCAGCCAGCACATCGACGATCTGATCTATGGCCACAAGGACTGACGCCTACGTCGACACGTCGGCCCTGATCGCCTTCTGCGACCGCTCCGATACGTATCATCTTCTGTTTCGGCGCTTGTTCGCCTCACCGCCATCGCTGGTTACCACCCCGCTCGTGGTGGCCGAAGGGCATGCCTGGTTCCTCCGGCGCTATGACCGGCAGCGTGCGCTGCAGTTCACCGCCATGCTCGAGGCCATGCCTTTCCTCCAGACCGTCACCACCGGGTCGCAGGATCTGCAGCCCGCGTTCGACCTGCTGCGCCGCTTCTCCGACCAGGCTCTGACCCTGACCGATGCCCTCGGCCTCCACGTCATGGCGCAGCGCGGGCTGCGGTGCTGTTGGTCCACCGATTTCCACCTCGGCCTGACCGGTGTGCCGCTGATCATCCACGAGCATTGACCGGGAGCCCGCCAAGCAGGGACGCACGGCCTGATCTGACGCGCGGCGCAAGCACCCGTCGGTGCGCAGCGGGGGACTTGGAGTCCTTCGCCGACAACTGCGATCGAACGATGCCCACGCCCCACAACACCTCTATGCTCAACCTCTACCAAGACATCCGCTCCAGCCTGCACTTCAACAAGTTCGAGATCGGCGACCTGCTGTTCGCCGAGTACACCTGCCCGCTGCAGCAGCGGATGGTCGGGCTGTGGGCCGAGATGGACTACCTCGTCCATGTCGTCAGCGGCCGGAAGGTGTGGCACACCGCCGAGGGCGACTGGCCCGCCGAGGCCGGGCAGACGATCTTCTTCCGCAAGGGCGCCGCCGTCGTCGAGCAGTTCTTCGACCACGACTTTTGCCTGCTGCTGTTCTTCGTGCCCGACGCCTTCGTGCGCGACGTCGTGCGCGAGCTGGTGCGGCTGCCGGGCGCTGGTCCGGCGGCGGCGCCGCCCGCCCCGCCGCCCGCCCCATCCCCCGACGCCGCGGCCTTCACCGCGCTGCGCGTGCAGCCCGACGTCGGGCTCGCCGCCTTCCTGCAGTCCATGATCGCGTACTTCGCCCGCACCGAGCCCCCCAGCGAGCCGCTGCTGCGGCTCAAGCTCGAGGAGCTCGTCACCAGCGTCGTCACCGGCACCCACAACCCCCGGCTCGCCGCCTACTTCCGGTCGCTCGCCGACCACGACCGCCCCTCGCTGCGGGCCATCATGGAGAGCAACTACCGCTTCCGGCTGACGCTCGAGGAGTTCGCCGCTCTGTGCCACCGGAGCCTCTCGTCGTTCAAGCGCGACTTCCGCGAGGCCTACGGCGAGAGTCCCGGGAAGTGGCTCGTGGCCCGCCGGCTCGACCACGCCGCGGCGCTGCTGCGCGGGCGCGAGATGAGCGTCACCGAGATCGCCTTCGAGTGCGGCTTCGAGGACGCCTCGCACTTCAGCCGCGCCTTCCGGGCGCGGTTCGGCACGCCGCCCAGCGCGTTCCGGCGCGGCGGGTGAGCGGGGGCGCCGCGCGGCGGCGCCGCTGACCTTCTCCGTCAAGCATCTGACCTCCGCAGCCAGGCGGCATCGGCGCGCCCGGGGTATCGTGATGGCCGACGCCTATCACGACCTCAGGAGATCTGCATGACCACCATGAACGGTACGCTGACGGCCGGCCCCCTCGCCCTCGAGGCCCGCATCACGCCCGCCGCCCCGCCGCCCGACGCCCTTACGGCGGAGTGGATCCGCCTCGTCCACGCGATCGGCCCCGCGTTCGAACAGCGCGCCCCGGCCTACGACCGCGACGACGCGTTCGTCGCCGAGAACTACGCCACCCTCAAGCAGCACCGCTTCCTGGCTGCCGCCATCCCCGCCGAGCTCGGCGGCGGCGGCGTCAGCCACGCCGGCATGTGCGACATCCTGCGCGTGCTCGCCCAGTACTGCGGATCCACCGCGCTGGCCCTGTCGATGCACCAGCATCTGCTCGCGGCCAACGTCTGGAAGTACCGGCGCGGCCAGGGCGCCGAGGAGATGCTGCGCAGGGTCGCGGCCCAGCAGCCCGTCCTCGTCAGCACCGGCGCCCGCGACTGGCTCGAGTCCAACGGCGAGATGATCCGCGCCGACGGCGGCTACCGGGTCAAGGCCGTCAAGATGTTCGCCAGCCAGTCCGCCGTCGGCGACGTGCTCATCACCAGCGCGCCCTACGACGACCCCGAGCACGGCCCGCAGGTCCTCCACTTTCCGGTGCCCATGCAGGCCGAGGGCGTCAGCGTGCTGAACGACTGGCACGCGCTCGGCATGCGCGGCACCGGCTCGCACACCGTCCGGCTCGACGGCGTGTTCGTGCCCGACGCCGCCGTCGTCCTCAAGCGCCCGCGCGGCGCCTTCCACCCGTTCTGGAACGTCATTCTCACCGTGGCCATGCCTTACATCATGGCGGTGTACACCGGCATCGCCGAGAAGGCCGCGGCCACCGCGCTGGGCGCCGCCCGCGACCAGGCCCGGCCCAAGCCGCACCTCGCCGCGTCGCTCGGCGCCATGCACAACACGCTCACGTCGGCCCAGGTCCACCTGCGCGACATGGTCCGCATCGCCAACGACCTCGACTTCGAGCCGCTCGACGCCCACGGCCAGGCCATCCTGGCGCGCAAGACCAACGTCGCCAACGCGTGCGTGGGCGTCGTCACGCAGGCCATGGCCATCGTCGGCGGCCAGGCGTTCTACCGCGGCTTCGGGCTCGAGCGGCTGTTCCGCGACGTCCAGGGCGCCCACCTGCACCCGCTGCCGGAGAAGGACCAGCAGCAGTTCCTGGGGGAGCACCTGCTGCGGGCAGGCTGACCGGCGCCGCGCGCCTGGGGCGGCGGCGGACGGACCGCCGCCGCTGCGCCGGACGTCAATCCCCCATCGTCACCCGCATGCCGCGGGCCAGGTAGCGCCCGCCCAAGACGATCGGCAGCGGCTCGCCGCCGAGGGGCGCCGCGTCGGTCCCGGGGGTCTGGGCGTGGATGTGGAGGTGCGGCTCGCTGGTGTTGCCGCTGTTGCCGACCTGCCCGACGACCTGGCCGGCCTCGACGTCGTCGCCGGTCTGGACGGCGACGGTGCCCTGCCGCATGTGCCCGAGCAGGATCCACGCGCCGCCGCAGGCCAAGAGGACGTGGTTGCCGGCGAGGTGCTCGCGGTCGGCCTGGGGCGGCGGCAGGTCGGCCAGGCCGTCGACGGCCATGACGACGCGGCCGGCGCACGGGGCGTGGATGGCATGGCCGAAGATGCGGTACGCGGCGGGATCCGTTGGCATGAACCCGGCGGCACGTAGCCCCCACCGGTCGATGGCGACGATGTCGACGGCGTAGCTCTGGCCACGGAAGGGGCGGGCGCGCTCGAGGTCCAGGGTGCCGAGGTGGAGGTTGACGAGGTCGTTGGCGCCGCCATTGGCGACGATGTAGGTGCCGCTCCGCAGCGGGAAGTCGACCTCGACGGCACCGGCCGGGCGTCGGTGGCCGGCCAGGGCGGCCGCGGCGACGGCGAGGGTGACGACGGCGGCGGCGGCGCGGGCGAGCAGGCCGAGGGTGGCGCGGCGGTCGGGTGGGTGTGCGGGTGCGGCGGCGGCGGGCGGTGGGGAGGCGATGGCCGCTCGGCTGCGGAGCGCGGCAAGGGCGAACAACACGGCGTACACGCGTGAGGTGTGCCACGGCAGGAGCAGCCAGACCCCGGCCAACGCGATGGCCACGAGGTAGGCGGCGACGATGGTGGCTTCGAGGAGCCATGCGGTCCGACCGCGGGGGCTGCGGCGGGCGAACCACGCGATCAGCACGAGCGGGACCGCGACTTGGGCGACGGCGGTCAACCAGATCAAGGGGTTCATGGGGGTGTGCCTCCGGGGCTATTGTACCGCTTCGAGGCAGAGCGCCGAGCGAGCAGTCGCACCGCAGGCGGCCTCGGGCGCCGAGGTGGAGGGTTGATGGGGCGGGTGCGGCCGGGTCAGTCTCCCTCAAACGTCACTGCGGGCGATTGGTCCCGGAGTAGGTGCAGGACATCGAGGCGGATCTGTGACTCGGCTTGGGCCACGCGTGTGAAGTGGGACAGCTTGACGTTGTCGACGTAGACCTTGAGCTCGTACGTCAGCCGGTCGCCGATGCCGACGAGCGGGGTGCGCGGGTACTTCCACTCCGGCGTGTTTTCTTTGAAGTCGCTCCCAAGCCAGCGGCGGAGGTCGTGGAGGCGTTCGTCCAGCCGAACCCCACCGGATCGTCGGGTATCGGTGACGAGATCGCGGACACGGCTGTCGAGGATTTGCATCTTCTTGTTCCACTCGGCGAACAGGGCGAGATACTCCTCGACCTGGTCGATGTCGGGGATGCCGCCATGGGCGCGGTCGGTGAGCCCGGCCGCGAAGCCCGCTTCATAGATGTGCGCTTCCTGTCGCTGGGTCAGGAAGTAGGCTTCGTCATGAGGCGTGTTGCCGGGCAGGCAGATGGGCGGCGCGGCGGCGACGCCTTCCAAGGCGGCTTCGACCCATCCTTTGGCGGCGGCGGCGTATGCGGCAACGCGAGTGAACCCGGTGGCGAAATGATCGTCGATCAAGGCATGGATGCGTTCGAGCGTCTGGTTGCCATCGTTCCTTCCCGCGACTTGAGCAGCGCGAACGGCGTCTTCCAGGCGCTGCTCCGCATCGGGCGTCAGGGTACAGAACCGACCTTCGACGTAGGTGTAGCGGACCATGAGGAGCCAGACGGCGAGCGACCGCTTGACCTCGCGCACATGGAGACGGAGACGGTCGAGGTCAGCATCGACGAGGCTGCGCTCGTCGCGGGTGAAGCCGCCGCGCTCGAGGACGTTCGATCGGCTCGCGGCCTCGACGATGTGGCCGGCGAGGCGTTCGACCGCTTGGACGAGATCGCCTTCGGCGGCGACGCGTTGCAGATCCTTGATGGTGTGGAAAGCCCGGCGGTAGTCGCGCACCCGCACCAGGCGGTCCATGCGGCGCCGCATCGCCGGCAGCTTCTTGGCGGTGTCTCCGAGCGTCCACGGATGGGCGAGGCCGGCTTCGGTGAGTCGCTCCCAGACGAGGCGGGTATCGCTGTCCCTGGCCACTTGGACGCGGATCGTCAGGCCCATGTCAGGCGTGGGGCGGGAGAGGTTGACGATGGCTTGTTGGACCAGGCCACGATTGGAATGCGTGATGATGCTGTGGTCGTGGGCGTTGTACAGGCGGGTGACGCGCATGCCGAGCCCGGCGACCTGGCACAGCGTGCCGTCCTCCAGGCGCAGGACGTCGCCAACGGCGAACGGCGTGTCGACGACAAGGCCGACGCCGCCGAACACGTCCTCGAGGGTGGACTGGAGCGCGAAGGCCAACACGAAGGATGCGCCGCCAACGAGGAGGGCGGCGCCGGCGATGGGGAGCCCGGCCGCCTCGAGGGCGAACATGGTGCCGATGCCAAAGGTGATCGGGCGGATGACGCTGCGAACGATGGGCACGAGGATGTCATCGATGCTCGTCGCGCTGGAGGCGGCGCGGCGCTGGGCCAGGTGGAGCACGACGTCGATGACGAGGCGTTGCACGAGCCAGACGATGGCGTAGATCAGGCCGATGGTGGTGGCGGTTCGAATGGCGCGGCCAAGGGCGGCAACGCCCCATGGGCTCAGCGCATCGGCGATAACGGCGAAGAGGAATGCGACGCCTAGGGGGGCGCGAATTCGGTGGAGCAGGACATCATCGTAGTCGGTGCCGGTACGAAGGCTCACGCGGCGACCGACGCTCATGGCGGCGGACACTAGGAGGGCGACCACGAGCCAGGCCAGGAGCGTGATGGCCAACCTGAGGTTGCCTTCGGGCTGCGCCGGAAGGCCGATGTAGGGGAGCAACGGGCCGAGCAGGTCCGACATGGCGTTTCTCCGGGGCTGGCAACGAGGGCTTGCGCGATTGGGCGAGATTGTATCATCCGGTGCGTTCGGTCAACGCGAGGCCGTCGCTGTCGTCATGATCGATGATGAAGCTGGCTCCGGTGCTATGCCGGTTCCACCTTGACACCCGTGCGGGGCCGCCGGCCGATCGCCGACAGGAATGCATCATCGCGACGGTCCGACGTGGCTTGGCGCACGCGTCACCCGCCCCTCGCCCACGGAAGCCATGCCCGCGTCCCCGGCCGGGGCGCGGACACGCAGTCGGACCCGAACCGCCACAGCCCCGTGACGTCTCCCGCGAAGTAGACGTCGCAACCCGCGGCCGCCACGTATCCCCCGGTCGGAACGCTGAGCGCCGCGGCGGAAGCGATCTGACCCACCCCAGGGACCGCCCGCACCGCCAGCCGGCGCGGCGCGGCAGGGTCGCGGACGTCGATGGTCTCCAGCGCACCGTGCGTGCCGGCGTACACGAAGTCGCCGCGGACGGCCAGGTTCGGCGGCGGGTCCCACCACTCGCTCCAGTCCTCCAACGCATGGGCGGCCAGGGGGCGAAGCTGGGTTGGATCCGACGCGTCGACGACGTGGACACGATGGGCGGCGTCCCTCGCGTACAGACGCCCCGTGGCGGCGATGAGCGCCAGCGCCGGCGAATCCTGCGCCAGGCTCCCGACCGGCGTCAGGGTCGTCCCGTCCGGCGACGAGCGCAGCGCGAACGCGTGGATCCGCGGCGGATCGTCGATCGAACCGGCGAAGGCATGGTCGCCGCCGGCGGCGACGCTGACGAAGTCGCCGGCCGCGCGACCGATCTCGATGGGCCGGCCGGGGTCGCGGATGTCGAAGGCGCGGATCGCCCCGCGCGTCGACGGTCCGTCGGCCGCGCCGGGCCCGTCCGTGACCCACAGGCGGTTGCCGTCGACGGTGAGCGCGCTCAGGATGCCCACGGCAGCGATCCTGCCCACGGCCCGCGGCACCGTCGGGTCGCGGGCATCGACGATGCGCAGCTCCGAGAGGGTGCGACGCTCCGCGCCGTCGGTCTTCCAGGTGATCGCGTAGACCCAGCCTGCCTGGACGACGATGGCACGGGCGATGTTCAAGGCCCCGAGATCGAGCGTCCCGACGATCCCACGGTCCGGCACGCTGAACGTGAGCTCGCTCGCGAAACCGAAGGCGGTGCCCTGGACGACCAGACTGGGCTCGGCCGCGAGTGCCTCGATGATCCGCCGACCGCCGATCAGCGGGCCGCGCGTTTGCGGCTGGTCCGGCCGGGCCAGGTCGACGACGCCCATGCCATCCATCATCCCGGCCACGACGCCGAACCCGTCGCCGACTGCCAACTGGTGGGTCGCACCCGCGAAACGCGTCTGCCCGACCCGCACGGGCGTGTCGGGGCGACGGACGTCGATCACGTGGATGACGGTCTGGCCCTCGAACGTGAAGAACCCGACGCTCTCGGTCGTGGCGAGGTACAGGAGCCCGTCGCGCCACGTTGGCTGGGCCGCCCACGCGCAGCGGCCGCCGGATGGGCCGGGGGCGGGCGTGGGGGTAGCACCGGGGCCGGGCGCCGGCGTCGGCGCGGCGGCGCCGAGGCCCAGGCGGCCGACGTGGCGCGGGGCGCCGGGGGTTGCGAGGCTATAGATATCGAGCGACTGGCAGCCCGCGACGAACGCGTGGCCGTCGCCGACAGCGACCTTCTCGGCCTCGTCGCCCAACGCGATCGGCGGGAGGCCCTGTGGCGCTGCCGGCGTCGTGAAGTCGACCACGACGAGCTGTGGGTCGCGGGTCTCGAGCTCTCGCACGACGAGGTAGGCGGCGCTGCCGGCCACGGCGAGCCCCTCGACGAAGCCGCCGACACGAAGATCGCCGACCAGCACGGGTGCGGACGGGCGGGCGACGTCGATCAGCCGCACGTGGTCGCCGTCTGGCTCGCTGTCAGCCACGGCGAGGTGGTGGTCGCCGAACAGCGACAGCTCCAGCGCGCGCGTCCGGATGCCCGCGTCGCCGGCGGAGGTGTCGCCGGGCAGGTCGAGCATGCCGGCGACGTCGAGATCGGCGTCGAGCACGACCAGCCGCAGGCGGGTGGCGGCGTCGGATGGCGTCTGGCGGTCCCAGTCCATCAGGCCGTACGTCCACTCGCCGCGCTGGGCCATCGCCGCGAGGTTGCCTGCCAGGAGCGTCGGGCGGCCGGCCATCGACGGGCCACTGCGCGCGATCTTGGGCGCGGACGGGTCGGACAGGTCGTATGCGTGTACCCGGAAGCCGTGGCTCGCCAGCGCCACGTGGCCGAAAGCGGCGACGCCGCCGACGTGCCCTCCGATGCGTTCGGTGAGCGTGAGGCCGTCGGGTGCGGGCAGCACAGGGTCGTCGGCTTGGGCGTGCGGGGCGCGGGGCGCCGCGGGGATGGGGAGGCGGTCGTCGACGCGGGCGAGGGGGGCGATGAGAGCGTACGGGCGCGTGGTGCCGATGGGGGCGAGAATGGAGGGCTGCGCATCACCGACGGTCGCGGCACGGGCGGAGGCGACCGCCGTCGTCAGCGGCATGAGGCCGATGCAGGTCACGGCGACGTTGGCGTAAGGAACGCGCATCGGGAGCCTCCGTGGGATGTGGTTGTGACGACGTGCCACGCGAGGCGGAGGTTACCATGGGATGCACTGGCTGCGCCAAGGCCGGCGCGCCGACAGCCTGGGGCCAACGGTGTTCGCCCCGTCGCCCAGGGCCGGCGATCGCCTTACGGCGGTCTTGACCGTCGATTTCGGGCAGCATAGAATTCCGTGTATCCGATTGTCGGAATTCCGGAGGACGCGATGGCCACGACGACGATTCAGATGCGCGCGAAGGGCAGTCTCACGATACCGGCCGACCTGCGGCAGCGCTATGGCCTCGACGAGGGTGACGTGTTCTCGCTGGTGGACCTTGGCGACGGGAGCTTTTTCCTGACCCCGCGGGTCTCGATCGTCCCGAAGCTCGTGGCTGAGCTCGAAACGATGCGTGACGAGGCAGGTCTGTCGGTCGACGACCTGTTGGAGGGGCTGCCGGAAGCACGCAGGCAACTGTACGAGGAGCGCCTGCGCCGTGGTGCCTGACCGAGGGGGGCCGCGCGTGTTCTTCGATACGTCGACCGTGATCGCAGGCGCCTATTCTCGGAAGGGTGCCAGTTACGTGCTCCTGCAGTTGGCGGCCTTTGGGTTTCTCGATGGCCGGATCTCCCCGGGCGTGAGGGAGGAGGCGCTGCGCAACGTGGCGGTCAAGCTCCCGGGGTCACTCGCCGCATTGCGCGTTCTGCTCAGCGAGGCGCTATACGAAGGGCCCCTCGCCGACGCGGCGCTCGTCGCTGCCGCCGGGGCGTTCTCTCACCCAAAGGACGCCGTTGTCCTGGCATCCGCCATGATCCAGCAGTCTCACTTCCTCGTCACGTTGAACGAGCGTGACTTCTGGCCGCCGCCCGACTGGATCAAGGTCGTTCGACCTGGCGTGCTGGTCGAGCACTTGCGCGATCACGTCCGCAAGCTGCTGCCGGCCGATCGCTGACACGACCGGAGGGTGGGCGAGCCGTCTGTCGGCGAGCGGATCGGTAACGGTGGTGTCTGCGCTCACCCTTTCACCCACGCATCCAGGTTCCCGGCGGCCTTCGGAGATTGCAGGTCTCGGAATCCCCGTGCGCGGGATCGACCACTGGCTCGACCAGCTCGCGCACGATGGACGCCGGCCCGATCCGCCAAGACGCGCCTCATGCTCCGTCGTCTCGCTCCGCCCTGACCCCCCTGCTTCGACAGCCTTGCATGGATGATCTCGAGATGAAGAGAGCCGCCGGAGCGTGACTTACGCTCCGGCGGCTCTGCTACCTCTGCAACCGATGGCAGGTGGGACAGGGCTCGAACCTGCGACCTGCGGTTTTGGAGACCGCTGCTCTACCAATTGAGCTACCCACCTACGATTGGCCCCGCCGGACTCGCGTTCGGCCTGCCGACGGGATCCTGCAAAGAGCTACCACCTCTGCAAACACCGCTCTCCTATAAGATGCCACAGGCGGGGTGATTCTGCCAAGTTGCATCCCTTCCGGACGCCTCCGCGCGCCATACCCTGCATCATCGCTGTCCCGCCGCCCGAAGTGCGACACGGTACTCACGCTCGGTGCGCGTGCTCATGCCCAAGAGCCGCGCCCGCTCCCGGACGCCGGTTCCCAAACGGTACAGTCGCACCACTTCTTGCAGTCGATGCATGGCGGTCCTCGGGGCACTCACGGTTAGTCTCCTCCTTGTCGCCGTTAGCGACGCCGAGGATGCCGCACCCGACCGGTGCGTCCAGTGCAACTGTGGTTCCTTGGGCCGACCCGACTGTGGTCCGTGGACCCGCCCCCCCCTGTGGTCCGTTCAGCCGACCCGGGTGTGGTCTATGCCCCGGCCTGCAACAGTTCAGGGCGGTCTTCAATCCGTGAATGGGGACGAGCTCGCTGGTGGGTGGCGGGAGGACGCGGCCGGTGCCGTAGGTGGCGGGAGGCGTTGACACGATCCGAGGCCTGGCCTATCATCGCGGTGCATGAGGCCCCGACCACTGCCTGATCTCGCGTGGTCGCCGATCAGACGAAGTTGCGGCAATAGTCATCACTTCGGCCTCCCGGGCCGACAGAGGCCGCGACCCTCTCCGCAGATCACGACAACTTGCCATACAGCGACCAATCTTGTGACCATACCCGGATTTTCCACCAACTTTTCGGCCGCCCACCACCAGGTGCGGGTCCACTGCGTCAGCGAGCTGGAAGCGGTCGCGGTCGTCGGCGAGGTCGCCTACGCGCGGAGCCGGGACTCGTTGCCCGTGACCCCGCGCGCCGGCGGCGAGGCGATGCAGCTCGCCGGTCATCGAATCACGATATGCCGCAAGCAGCCAGACGGCCGCTGGCTCCTGGCCCGCGATGCCCACACTTTGGTCCCCGGTGGAGAACCCAGAATTGTGAGACACTGAGATGCTGCATCACATCGAGTTGTACGTCAGTGACCTTGAGCGCTCGATCGGCTTCTGGACCCCGCTGATGGAGAAGCTCGGATACGAAGCCGAGCGCTGGTCAGGCGGAATGAGCTATCTCCCGCCAGAAGATGAGCCGTACCTTAGCCTGCTTCAGGCCGCTCCAGAGCATGTTGGCGCAGGGTATCACCGCAAGAGAGTTGGGCTGAACCATCTGGCCTTCAAGGCGAAGTCTCGCCAGCACGTCGACGACATCAGAACCTGGGTCAAACAAGCCGGGCACACGCTGCTCTACGACGAGCGATACCCATTTGCAACGGCGCCGAACTACTACGCCGTGTTCTGCGAGGACCCGGACCGCATCAAGATTGAGGTTGTAGGTCCAAGCGAGGCCTGACCCTCGCTCAAGCGGAGGGACAGATCCAGCCTCAGTGAACTGCAGACACAAGACTTGAGGGTCGGCGGGAGCTGTCCAGAGGGTGGCAAAATGTGCCGGCGAGGGCATACTTCCTCAGCGCGACCGCTGGCTCAACCCCTGACGGCGTGACAGAACGTTCGTTCCGTTTCGGCGCTGAGGCTGCCCGGGCGGCGGGTGGCAGATCCTGGGAGCGCCGGCTTCCAGCCGGCAAGATGCCGGCGCTCCCAGGAAGCCCTTCGATC
>WBZR01002589.1_pt1 | contig 18241 bp, 15 predicted proteins | sample 5204231 | NCBI WGS metagenome assembly WBZR01 (sample SAMN12412403, study PRJNA552823) | activated sludge metagenome | isolation source: activated sludge from anammox sidestream of wastewater treatment plant... | place: USA: Virginia | collected 2017-08 | reverse complement strand
CAGCGGTCCAGCCGCCCGGAGGCGAGCGTGGTGCCGCGCGCAGGGCAGGCCACGCGCACCAGGCGCGTCACGCGCGGTCGCCGGCGCTTAAGCGCCTCGATGAGTTCGAGCAGGCGCGCCCGCTCGACCGCGTAGGCCTTGGCGGCCTCGGCGCTGTCGCGCCGCCCGAGGCCGAGCATGGCGCCCAGCGTCCGGTCGCGCCCGAACAGCCGATCGAGCGCGCCGGGCTGCAGCGGGTCGTTGCGTCCCTGTACGCGCTGCGCGAGGCAGAGCAGATCCGCGATCAAGCCACCGCGGGAATGCGTGACCAGATGCAGTTCGGCATCCTCGGGCAGGAATTTCTCGACCAGCTCGGCGGCGTTGTCGATCGGGCTGACCGTGAGGGACCGGTGCTCGAAGGCGTACACGTGGCGGCCGTAGCGCCCCTGCAACGCCTTGCGCAGGGCCGCGCCGGCCTTGTTGCTGGGGTTCCACAGCGACGCGAAGCTGCCCGCGGCACTCGAGGCGGTCCCGTGCACGAGCAGCAGCAGCGGCTGTCCAGGCCCGGTCGCCGGCAGGCGCCCGGTCACGGCTTCCAGGCTCAGGGCGTCCCCGAGGCCGACCCGGTAGATGCCGGGCGCGTTGCCGTGCAGCTGTCGGCGCTCGAACCATTGCGAAAGGCCGACGGCGGTCTTCCGTTTCAGGTCGACGCCGAACACCAGCCCGCCGACGCCGCGCTGCACCGCGCCGTCCCCGGCTTCCGCCCTGACCGAGGGATCGACCTCCCAGATGCCCTCCTCGTCGCCGCCGCGACTGGCACGTGTGCCGAACTCGCGATGCAGATCGTCCACCCGCAGCCACTGCCGGAAGCCGTTGGAGTACTCCAGGCAGGCCACATCGTCCTGGCGGATCGACACATCCACCGCGCCCGCCGCGGCGCGCGCCGCTCCGAGCTGTACCCGTCCCCTGGAGACGATCTCTATGGACTCGGCGTGCGGCGCCGGCGCCGGCGCCACCGGCTGCCCGCGCAGCCGCAGGGTGCCGCTCTGCGGCCCCGGCCCCGCCGCCGCAGTCGCTGATCGCGAGGCGCGCGCGCGCGCCGACGAGGACCTGCGTGCCCTGCCGGCAATGTGTCGGCTCGCCATGGCAGGATTACAGCGGGGCGAGGAAACGCCGGTCGAAGGCGGGTTTCCGGCCCTCCAGCTGCGGCACCTGGTCGAAGTCTCCGCGTTTCAGGCCGGCGCAGGTCCGTGCGTGCAGCTCGCGACAGGAGATATCCCCGCGCGCCTCGACGATCGCCGCCACGAGGTTGTAGGTGAGCGCCCCGTTGTAGCTGCCGTTGATGTGCGCGTCGGCCGAGGTCTGCGTATCGCGGCAGCCGGTGATCAGCAGCTCCGGGATGTCCGCGGCCACCACGTCGCGGCTGCGGCGCGCCGCCGCCCGCGAGACCCGCAGGCCGGTGCGCCGCCGGCCCCGCAGGCGGCGCCCGGACTCCTCGGCCATCAGGTCCCAGGGATTCGGCAGATAACGCGGGATCCGCGGTGCATCCGGCGGCAGGATGGCGCGAGTATTCGTGCCCGAATGGCAGCAGTCCATGATGACCGTGAGGCTCACGCCCTTGCGCAGCCGGTCGAACGTGCGCCGCAGCCAGTCGTCGGTGAGCGGCGCCTTCCAGTCGAGATCGGTGGGGCAGAGGATCTCGTCACGCCCATCGGCCTCGTCGCCATCGGCGTCGGGGACGTTGGCGCCGTGCCCCGAATAGTGCAGGAGGAGCACATCGCCGCTGCGCGCGCTGCGCACCAGGCGTTGTATCGCAGCCTTCATCGCCCGCGTGCTGGCAGCGAGATCGGTGAGAGTGGTGATGTCCCTGGCCGTGAACCCGAGATACCGTTGCAGGGCCTCGCGCACGTTCGTGACGTCGTTGACGCAGCCGCGCAGGTCGGCGCCCGGGACCCGATAACGATTGATGCCGATGAGCAAGGCCTTTTTCGCCATGACGATTCCTCCCCTGAACATGTTCCCCGAAATTCCGTGACGGTTCGCAGACACGCGCTCGCGCCCATCCGCGCTCCGGCGCGGCATCGTCAGTGTGCGACGGATGGCGCCGCGCGCAGGCGCAACCCGTCACAACTCCGCCTGCGGCCGTCAGCTCACGACGGCCTTCAACATGACCGCGACGCCGCACTGCCTGCTCACCGCATGCGGATCGTAGATCCCGTCCTTGACGAACTTGCCGCGGCTGTAGTGATTCGAGAAGCTCCACAGATACGGCGAGGCCAGCCGGCGCATGCGGTAACCCATGCCGTTGTACCGCTCCAGCAGGTACAGCATGTGCGGTATGGACCAGTCGCGCACGTCGTGGAAACCCTTCATCGTGAGCGCATCGATGGCGCTCTCGCGCCAGGTGAACGGCGGAGTGCCGGTGAGCGGCCGCCCCTTCGGAACCTGCACGGTGCGCGCGGAGAGCGGATCGCCGTTGTGCAGGTGCCCGGCGAAATTGAAGCCGCACTCCATGGCATGGATTGCGCCGATGAACGCCCACGGTATGCCGTTCAGATCGCGCCCGACGGCCTCGTAGAGGGATCGCCCGTTCCGCAGCCGTTTGACGTAGTAGGCGACGTTGCCCCTGCATTCCGAGCGCACCCTGCAGGCGTCGTAGTAGGCCTGGTACTCGGAGCGCAGCAGGGTGTAGTCCTTGCTGGCGAGCGGCGGCTCCAGGCCGCGCGCGCCTCGGCGCGCCGCGCGCGGGATCCGCACCGTGGACTCGCCGCCGTCCTCCGGGGCCGGCGCCAGCGACTCCTGCGCGTGCATCGCGCCCGACAATTGATTGAGACGATCGATATGCACCTCGAGCGCGGCGAGATAGCCGTCGAAGGGCCCGAGCCTGGCGGCGGCCACCGCGCGCTCCAGGTCCTCGGTGGCGAGTGTCAGGGTGGCGGCCGCATCGAGGAGCTGGGCCTGATCGAGCATCGCGATCTTGCGGTTCAACGCCTCGATGGACCCGCGTATGGCCTTGCGTTCGGCTGCGTCCGTGGTGTTGGCGTGGCGTCTCCTCAGCGTGTTGATCGCGCGGCTCAACTCGTGCCGCAGTTCTTCGATGACGTACATGTCTTCCTCCCCGTGTCGGGTCCGTTTCAGCGCAGGCCGGCGCGCAGGTTGGCAATGGTCCGGCGCCACGCATCCGCCCCCGCGCTCAACTCGGCGGAACGCTGCGCGAGTACCGCCAGCGTGAGCGGCTGTTGCGGGGTGTGGTAGACGGTGACGAGGTCGTGCAGGAGGTCCCGATACTGATCCAGAAGCACCACGTAAATCGACACCGTGGCGCGATATGCCTCGATGCGGGCGATCTCCTCGGCCGCGACCTCCGCATTGTCCAGCCCGACGCCGTTCAGCCGTGCCATCGATCGTTCCGTCACCGTGTCGAAGAGCACCGGGGCGCTGTCGCGCAGCGCCGTGATCACCGCTTCGACCTTGGGCGACTCCTGCAGCACCACGCGGCGCAACTCCTCGATGTTGTTGCGCGTCGCGACGCGGCGCGTGAGCGGCTCCACCGCCGCCACCAGTCCGCTCAGCGCCGGACCCACGCCGGCGGCGGGAGCGCCGGCAATGCTGCCCGCGCTCGCCAGCGCGGCGCCCAGGTTGGCGGCCAGCGTGTGCAGTTGCGCCTGCGCCGCGTCGATGTTGCGACCCTGCGCGAGTATGACCAGCAGCTGCGTGTAGTCCCCGACGCTGCGCAAGGCGCGCCTGAATGCGCCCGTCGCGGGCGGATCGGAGATGGAGGAATAGTAGGGCGCGTCGCCGTTGCAGAATCCGGCGATCACGCCGGGTCCGGAGGGATTGCCGTGCTCGTCCGTGTCGCCCTGGTACGGAATGCCTCCGCACGGACCGGGCCGTGCGGCCGCTCGCGCCTGCAGCGCGCGTTCCAGCGCCACGGTCTGCCCCTGTGCGCGTTCGGCCACGGCGAGGTCGTCGAGCAATGGCTGGCTGGCCGCGTGGAGAGCGCCGAACGCCTCTGCCACCATCGCCACCTCGCGTGCCGGCGGGCTCGGGGTCGCGCACCCGCACAGCGCGGCACAGACCATCACGGCGCCGAGCGCCCTGGTTTCTCCCATGATGCCCTCCCTGTACACGACCGATCCGGGGGCCCGGTGCGGCTCTTGTTGTTAATTGAAGCTTAGATCATCGTCGCCCTCATGCCGTGTCGGCCTGCGCATTTGCAGCGACTGCCGCCAGCGGCGCATTCCGGTGCAGGAAGCCGGTTACTCCTGCAGCGCCATGCCCGGGTGGACCGTCTCGCGCACGGCGCACGGTATTGACCCGGGTGGCCTCTCGCGATCTCGCTCCGCACCGGGATGAGGGTCGCTGCCCCGGCCGCGCCGTCGGGTCGCCGGAGTAAACAGTATATGCACCTGCAGTATCTTGTTCCGTATGCTGCGATGCAATAACTTGCAGGCGCTCTCGCGACGTGACGCCGGCGAGGATCGCGGGCGAACGGGGCGGACAGTTTCAGTCCGCCGCACACGGTGCGGGGCGTATCACTCTCCAAGCAGGTAGCAGTGCCTCCATTTGACCGCCTGTGCTCTCCGGCAGGCGGTTTTTTTTATCCGGATGCCGTCTTCTCCGCGGTCAATTCCCGGTACTTCTCCAGCAGCTGTTCCCGGGTCTCCACGTGCGAGGCATCCGGAATGATGCACTCCACCGGGCACACCTCGATACAGCGCGGACGGTCGTGATGACCGAGACACTCGGTGCACAGTCGCGGATCGATGACGTAATGCTCCTCCCCCTCGGAGATCGCGCCGTTCGGGCACTCCGGTTCGCAGACGTCGCAGTTGATGCAATGGTCGGTGATGAGCAGAGCCATCTCGGGGCGGTATCGCCGGGAATTCCCGGGCGATCAAGCGTAACGTTTCACCAGCGCCGCAGCCACCGCCGGATGCACGAAGGCCGAGACGTCACCCTTCAATGCCGCGATCTCGCGGATCAGGCTCGAGGAGATGAACTGGTACTGTTCCGCCGGGGTCAGGAAGATGGTGTCCACGTCGGGGATGATCTTTCGATTCATGCCCGCGAGTTGGAACTCGTATTCGAAATCCGAGACTGCACGCAGTCCGCGCAGGATGATCCGGGCGCCGCGTTGGCGCGCGAAATTCGCCAGCAGCCCGTCGAAGCGGCAGATCTCGCAGTTCGGCACGTCCGCGAGCACGATGCGCGCGAGCTCCACGCGCTGATCGGTCGGGAAGCACACGTTCTTCGAAGTGCCGTGCGCGACGGCGACGATGACGCGGTCGAAGATGCGCGCGGCCCGCTGCACGATGTCCGTGTGGCCGTTGGTGATCGGATCGAAGGTTCCCGGATAAAGCGCCACACCCCTCATAGCAGGTCTCTCTCACCCCCGGTTCTGATCAATAGATAACGCACCTGGCCGGCCTGCTTCTCACGATATACGTGCCAGCCCTGGGGCCATTCTGGCATATCCGCGTCGGCTTCGATCTCCACGTACACCAGCGCGCCTTCGGCAAGGCGGCCGCTCTGCGCGAGCTCGGCGCAGCAACGCGCCACCCAACCCTGACGAAAGGGCGGATCGAGAAAGACGATATCGTAGCGGCCCGCCTCGCGCGCGATCCAGCTGGCGGCCTCGGCGCGCTCGACGCGCACCGACTGCGCGCCGAGCCGCGCCGCCTCGGCAGCCATGTGCCGAACCTTGCGGACGTCCTGATCGACCATCACGACTTCGGCCGCGCCGCGGGAGGCGGCCTCCAGGCCCAGGATCCCGGTGCCGGCGAACAGGTCCAGGCAACGGGCGCCGTCGATCGACGGCGCGAGCCAGTTGAACAACGTCTCGCGGATGCGGCTGCCGGTCGGCCTGAGGTCCGGCTCTTCGAGCACGCCGACGTAGCGGCCGCGCCATCGCCCCGCGATGATGCGCACACGGCCGGGATAGGCCGGCGCCGAGGCCCGCGGCCCGCGGCGCTGCCTGCTCATGCGCACACCCGAACAAGCGTCGAAGTCTGCATGGGTGGATGGTAGGATAGCCGCGGATCGCTGGTCCAGCGTATCCACATCGATTCAAAGGCAGCGAAGATCCAGAGAATGTTCGGTTTCGGAGAGCGCAGGCAGGATCCCTCCAACGAAGATCCCGGGAAGAAACGGGGCCTCATGCGATCGCTGCGGGAAGGTCTGCGCAGGACGCGCGAGAGTCTGCTCGGTGGCCTGACCAGCCTTATCCCCGGCGGTCGGCTCATCGACGCGGCGGCGCTGGACACGGTGGAGGAGTGCCTGCTGCTCGCCGACGTCGGCATCGAGGCCACGGAGAGCATCATCGGCCGCCTGCGCGAGCGCCATCGCCAACAGCGGCTTGCCGACAGCGATGCGCTGTACGCCGCGCTGCGCGAGGAGATGGTCGCGTTGCTCGCGCCGGTGGCCCGGCCGCTGGTCGTACCGGAGGATCGCAAGACGCCATTCGTCCTGCTGATGGTCGGCGTCAACGGCGCCGGCAAGACCACCACGATCGGCAAGCTCGCGCGCCAGTTCCGCGACCAGGGGTTGAGCGTGGTGCTTGCCGCGGGCGATACCTTCCGCGCCGCGGCGGTCGAGCAGCTTCGCACCTGGGGCGAGCGCCTCGACGTGCCGGTCATCGCGCAGGCCACCGGCGCCGACCCCGCCTCCGTCATCTACGACGCGCTGGCCGGGGCGACGGCGCGCGGCGCCGACGTCCTGATCGCGGACACCGCCGGGCGCCTGCATACCCGCGAGAATCTCATGGAGGAACTGAAGAAGATCCGACGCGTACTCGGGAAGCTCGACCCGGAGGCGCCCCACGAAACCATGATCGTCCTGGACGCCACCACCGGTCAGAACGGATTGGCGCAGGCCGAGCAGTTCCGCAAGGCCGTCGGCGTCAGCGGCATCGCGCTCACCAAGATGGACGGCACCGCCAAGGGCGGAATCGTATTCGCCATAGCGCAGCGGCTGGGCATCCCGCTGCGCTACATCGGCGTGGGCGAACAGGCCGATGATCTGCGCGTCTTCGCCGCCAGCGAGTTCGTGGACGCGCTGCTCGAGCGTGGCACCGGGCAATGACGCGTTCCTGAGCGATGATCCGTTTCAGCGAGGTCAGCAAGTCCTACCCGGGCGGTCACGACGCGCTGAAGCGCGTCAGCTTCGAGATCGACAAGGGTGATTTCGTCTTCATCACCGGCCACTCCGGTGCGGGCAAGAGCACGCTGCTCCGGCTCATCGCCCTCATCGAGCGGCAGTCCGGCGGCGAGATCGTCGTCAACAGCCAGAACCTCAATCACATACGCCGCACCCACGTTCCATACTACCGCCGCCGCATAGGATTCATATTCCAGGACCACCGCCTGCTCTCCGATCGCAGCGTGTTCGAGAACGTTGCCCTGCCGCTGACCATCGCGGGACTGACTCCCAACGAGACCGGCAGGCGCGTGCGCGCCGCGCTCGATCGCGTCGGACTGCTGTCGAAGGAAAAGGATCTGCCCGCGCAGCTCTCCGCCGGCGAGCAGCAGCGTGTCGGCATCGCGCGCGCCGTGGCGCACAAGCCGGACATACTGATCGCCGATGAACCGACCGGGAACCTGGACGCCGAGCTCTCGCGCGACATCATGGAACTGTTCGACCTGTTCAATCAGGTGGGCGTGACCGTGGTGATCGCGACCCATGATCTCGACCTGCTGCGCAGCTTTGGGCACCGCAGCATCACGCTTCGGGCGGGGCAGGTCGAGGCCGAACAGGAGCGCACGGAGTGACGCGTCCGGCGGCGAAGGTCACGCCGAGGCAGCGCAGCGGCTTCGCGGCCGGCGGACTCAGCGCGTGGTTGCGCGCCCACCGCGCCGCCATTTCCGCAACCCTGCAGCAGTTCGCGCGCCAGCCGTTCGCGCACGGGCTGACCATCGCCGTGCTCGCCGTGACGCTGGCCCTGCCGATAGGCCTTTACGTGGTTCTCGACAACGTCGAGCGCCTGACCGAGGCGTGGGATACGAACCAGACGCGCATGTCGGTATTCCTGAAGACCAATGTCGACGATGCTCAGGCCCGGCGCCTTGCGGCGTCCGTCAGCGGCGGCGCCGGGATCGCCAACGTGCGCGTGATCACCCGCGCCGAGGCGCTCGATGAATATCGGGCCTATTCCGGATTCAACGAGGCGATCGACGCGATCGGCGGCAATCCCCTGCCGGCGGTGCTGGTCATCGATCCGGCCGAGGGCGCCGATCTTCAGTCCCTGGTCGCGCGCCTGCGCAGCCAGCCGGAGGTCGATACGCTGAAATTCGACATGGAATGGGTGCAGCGGCTCCAGGCCATGACGGCGCTCGGGCAACGGGCGGTGCGGGTGATCGCGGGCGTGCTGGCCGTGGCCGTGCTGCTGATCGCGGGCAATGCCATACGGGTGGCGGTGGCGCAGCGGCGGGAGGAGATCGAGGTGTACAAGCTCGTCGGCGCCACCGACGCCTACATCCGCAGGCCGTTTCTCTACACCGGCTGGCTGTATGGCGCGCTGGCGGGTCTGCTCGCCTGCGGCGTGGTGGCGGCGATGCTCGCCGGCGTGCGCGCTCCGGCCAGGCAACTCGCGCAACTTTACCAGAGCGCCTTCGAGCTGAACGCTCTGGCGTGGCCGGCGATCCTCGCGGTGATGCTCGCCGCGGGATTCATCGGCCTGCTCGGCGCCTGGTGGGCGGCGGCAAATCACATACGGCGGATCGACGTCCGCTGAGACGAATGCGGAATCCTCAGGGCAGGTAAGGCGGCGGGGCGGTCGCGGCGGCTGTCTTCGATGAGCGTTTCTTGGACCGTGCGCCAGGGGCGCTGCCGCCATTGAGCACCGCAGGAGACTGCACCAGACAGACGTTGTCGGTCTTGATGAGATGCAGGCAGGCGTTCACCGCGTCGACCTGCTTCAGCCCCACCAGCAGGGCCCTGTAGGTCCTCACGTCCTCGACTTGGCGTGGGACCACCGCGATCTGGCCGCTGCGCAGCGTGGGTTGCAGGCGCCTGCGCATCATCTCCGCGTGCTTGCGCGCCTGGGACTCCTCGTCGAAGGCGCCGAACAGCAGGCCCCAGCCGGGCAGACGGCGGCCGCGGTTCGAGATTCCGGCGCCAAGGGCGCATTCCGAGGCCTTGAGCCGGAATGGCGGCGGCTCGGCCGCGACGGACGGCGCCGGCTCCAGCGACGCCAGCATCAGCGGGTTTCCGGACGACCCGAGGTTGGCGAAGCCCTCGTTGAGCAGCTTGATCATGGCTGCCGTGCGTTCGCCGCCGCTGCCGGCGCCCAGCAGCACCCCCACGAGGCGATGATCATCGCGTTTCGCGGAGGCCACCAGGTTGTACCCCGATCCGCAGGTGAACCCCGTCTTCAATCCGTCCGCGCCGGGATAGCTGCTGAGGATGCCGTTGATGTTGCCGTAGGTGATCCCCTTGTAGCTGAAGCTGCGCGTATTGAACAGCTCGTAGTGCTGCGGGAAATCGCGCATGAGGCTCATCGCCAGGACCGCCATGTCGCGCGCGGTGGTCTTCTGCTCCTCGTGCGGCAGGCCGCTGGCGTTGCGAAACACGGTCCTCGACATGCCGAGGGCGCGGGCGCGCGCCGTCATGGCCTGCGCGAAGTCCTCCTCGCTGCCGGCGATTCGTTCGGCGAGCAGCACCGCGGCGTCGTTGGCCGACTGCGCGATGACCGCCAGTATCGCCTCGCGCACCGTCATCTTCTCACCGGTATCGAGCCCGATCCTCGAGTCCGGCTGCGCGGCGACGTGCCTGGAGGCGACCAGCGTGTCGGCAAAACTGAGGGTCCCGACCTCGATCGCCTCGAACGCGAGATAGACTGTCATCATCTTGGTCAGCGACGCGGGATACCACAGGTGGGTGGCGTCGTCCTCGAGCACGACCGTGCCGCGATCGACGTCCACGACGATGCTGGCCTGCTCGACCTTGGCCTGCGCATGCATGGCGACACCCATCAGGATGAGGCTGGCGAACTTGTATATCGACCGCTGCACGATCTCTGCTCCCAACACGATTGGTCCGCCTGCATCGCCGGCGGACCTGCAATGGCAGCCGGGCTTCGCGCCGCCCCCCGGTCACCCGGCCATATCCACGATTTCAGTACGGCAAGCACATCGCATGCCGCTCCCTGCCCCAGCGCACGCCTCCTGCGACCACTCGCAGGACCGGCTGGTTCGTCCCGCTGCGCCCCGCCTTACGTACGCTCCACGACTTGCGCGCCCGGCGGCGCGGGCGCCGATCGCGGCAGACTCGCGTCGTCGGCACGCCCGAGGGGGGCCGGAAACATGCCGTTATGTCCGCCGCGGCGCGCGGCCCGTCGCCCCGCGCAGACAGCGATTATCGCTCGCAGGGATTGAGCGAGGTATAGGCCAGCCGCAGGGGGCGATGATTGGCCCGATTGACGCCCTCCGCGAAACGCACCTTCTCCCCGCCGGTCACTGATACCTTCGCGACCGAACGCACGAGTCCCGCGAGTCGCGCGGGAACCGTCTCGCCGTTCCTGGCGTTCCACACCAGCAGGCACGCGCCCGCCCTGCTCGCCGGCGGGAGATAGAACGGATAGGGCAACGCGACCACGCGGGCCGCGGGGAATCGCGCGCGAAAGTTGCCGGCGATGTGCTCGTCGGCGGCGAAGATCGTCCCCTCGGCGAATCCAAAGTCGGCCGCGATCGCCTCGGCCAGCGCCGGGTACGGTTCGAGCAGGCGGCAGCGGCCACAGAGCAACCCGTTGAACGCCGGCTGCAGTATCCACAGCACCGCGGTCAGACCGACGAACCCGAGCAGCACCGTCCACAACCGGTCAATCTCGCGCGGCGTCACGCCCACGCGCTCGGCGCGATACAGGTAGTAGAGCGGGAAGAGGGCCAGCACCGGATACATCCAGCGGATCTTCACGTGCTCGAGCAGCCCGGCCAGGGCGGCGACCGTGAGCACGCCGTAGACCATGATCAAAAAGCGCCCGAGCAGCCGGCCGCAGTCCGGCTCGCGCGCGTCACCGCCGCCCGGCAATCGACGCCATGCCTGCGGGAACAGCGGCACCGCGGCCACGAGGAAGGACGCGATGAACGAAACGCTCGATCGCAGGATCGACCACAGCGCCGGCAGGCGGCTCGTGCCGCCGCCGTCACCGCCGGCCTTGTAGGTGACGTAGCTGCCGAGCACACCGCGCAGATCGTGCCCGTGCAGCAGCCAGACGACGGACGGCGCGAGCATCGCAAGGCCGATGGCGACCGAGAGCGCCATGCGCCATGTCATGACGCGGCTGCGGGCGGCGCGATCCGTGCCCACCGCGAGCAACAGCGCCGCCATCAGCAGGCCGAAGTTGTACTTCGACTGCAGACCGAGACCGAAGGCGATGCCGAGGATGAGGTAGTCGCTCCAGGTGCCCCGTTCGATGACGCGGAACACCGCCCACAGGGTGGCGGTGGTCGTGGCACCGACCAGGGCGCTGTGCGTGAAACCCTGGTGCGCTCCCCAGCCGACAAAATAGATGAGTACAGGCGCGAAGGCGGCCAGCACCTGCAGATTGGGATCGCGTATGACGCGGCGGGCACAGGCGTACATGAAGACGAAGGTCAGATAAAGAATGCTGTAGCGGACGAGCTGCGGCGCGAGCGCACCGCCCCCCGTAACCTTCGTGGCAACCAAGACCAGCCAGGTGTAGAACGGCGGTTGGCTGGGGTTGTACCCCCACCGCCAGTCCTGCGCATAGATCATCTGTTCGACGTCGTCGACGCCGATGGTCGAGGACAGCATCGTGCGCAGCAGGAAGAACCCCACGACGTAGATGGCCAGTCCGACGTGGAAACTCCGAGTGGGGTGCGTGAAGAGTCCCTGTTGCGGCATCGGATTCAGAGGCGCGAGGTCCTGCTCGAAGTGGGATCCGGAATGGCCGGCCCTGCGAGCGCGGCGGGGCGCAGTTTAACCGCTTGCAACGCCGATGCGAAACGCGTGCTCAGGGCGCGGCGTGCGCGGCATGCCACGCCGCCGGATCCAGATCGTAGAACGACCGCAGTTGCGCATACAGCGCGGGATGGCGCGCGCGCAGCGCGCGCGCCCGATCCATGAACACCTCGGTGGCCACCGCGAAGAATTCCGACTCGTTCTCCGCCCCCTCCGCCGGGATCAGCGTCGCGCGGCCCTCCTCGAGATCATCGAGCAGCTCGTCGTAGGCGGCCTGCAGCACCTTCGCCCAACGCTCGTAATCCCCGATGCCCGGCGGCGGCGGTGCGCCATCTGCGGCGCCATCGGCCTGATCGAGCTGGTGCGCGAACTCGTGGTAGACCACGTTGTAGGCCTCGTCCCCTGCGAGCAGGCCCTCGCGCACGTCCTGCCACGACAGCACGATCTTTCCGTCCGCCCACGATTCGCCACCGAGCTCCTTGGCCTCGACGGTGCGCACGCCGGCCTCGTCGCTGTGCTCGTGCTCCGCGATGAAGGTGTGAGGATAAAGCAGGATCGCGCGCAGGGAGTCGTAGCGGTGCACTCCCAGCCGCGCGACGAGCAGGCAGGCCTGCGCGGCGATGATGACCCGCATGGTCTCGTCCACGACCAGGCCGTTGCAGCCGATGAATCGCTTCTCTGCCAGGAACACCTTCATCGCCTCCAGCGTGGCCGTCCGGAGGTCGTCCGGAAGCCGGCCGAACACGGGCAGGTGCAGCCGCAGTATCGACAGCCACTCCGCCGGCAGCACGCCCCTGGCGAGCCTGCGGCGGCGGCGCGCGCGGCGCCACGGGCCCGCGAGCACGAGGATGATCAGCGCCGCGCCGATGGAGAGGATGAGAAATAGACCGACCATGGCGATGTGCAGTCCGGGTGTCAGGTTGTCGGGCGCGACCGGCGGCGGCAGGCGAGGCCGAACACCACCGCGGCACCTGGTCCGGATCAGTCAGCCGTCTGCGCCAACCTCGCCCTCGCGCCCGCATGACCCTGGGCCGCGGCCCGTCGCAGCCATTGCACGGCCACCTCCGCGTCGCGAGGGACGCCCTCGCCGCGATAGTACATGCCGCCCAGCACGAACTGCGACTCCGCGTCGCCCTGCAACGCGGCCTGGCGATACCACTGCGCCGCCCGCACCGGATCGCGCGGCACCTCCTTGCCGTCGAGGTAGGCGGCTGCCAGGCGGCGCTGCGCGACGCGGTCCCCCTGGGTCGCCCGCTGCTGCAGGGTGGCCACGCTCTCGGGCGGCGGAGCTGGGGCCTTCTTGTTCGGAGCCGCTGCAGCCGCGCCGTCCCGCGAGGCCCCGGCGAGCTGATGCTCGGCGAGCGGGCCGCGCGGCTCCTTCTGCCCGGCCATGACTTCCTGCAATGAGGTCGGCGCGTGCGATGGCCTCAAATGCAACCCCTCGGGCGCCTGCTCCGCGTCTGCCGGCGCCTTTTCGGGCTCGGCGGACATCGAACCGTATCGAACCCGCACCCCGTGCGCGGTCGCCTTGTTGATGGCCGCGATCTCCGCCGGTGTTGCCGGCGGGTCCATCGCCGCGAGAACGCCCTCGGCTTCCGCGCGCCGCCGCGCAATGTCCGGATTGCTCGAGCCCGCGTGGAGCGCCGCGTCCGCCGACGGCGCCGCGGCCGGCGCGGGCGCGCCGTCGTCGACGTGCGCAATCGCTTCGGCTGCCTTGACGTTGCCTTGCGCCGCGGCTCGCCGCAACCACGTGAGGCCGGCCTGCTCGTCCTGCGGCGTGCCCTCGCCGCGCCGGTACATCGTTCCGACCAGAAACTGCGCGTCGGGACGACCCTGCTTGGCCGCCCTGAGCAGCCAGGAAAAGGCGGCCTTTGGATCCCGCGGCGCACCACGACCCTCGCGATACATCAGGCCGAGCCGCACCTGCGACTTCGCGTCGCCCGCGGCCGCCAGCGGCTGAAGCTCCTTCCGCGCGGCCTCGTAATCACCGCGTTCGTACGCATCCACGGCAGACCAATAGTCGGCGCGCACCGGCTGGGCGACGGCAGCGAGCACTATCGCCAGGATCCGGATCGTCCTCGCAGTCCGCCTCAATCGAGCAGTCCTCTGTGCATGCTGCTGAGATAGCACCACAGTCAAAGGCGGTCAAGCACAGTATCCACGGCGCGGTAGTGCGGCGCCCGCGCGCATCGGACTAGAATGACGCGCATCCACGAGTCGCCGACGGCTGGGCCGCATTCGCTGCGCAACGGCAAAGAGACGGGCTGATGAATACCGACATGACCGAACCACACGCGGGCACCGAGCCGGAACAGGACAGCGCCTTGCGCAAACTGGTGACGGCCGTGCAGCAACGTGCGCCGCTCGACGCCGCCACGATGCTGGAACGCGAGAGCGACAAGACGATCGCCGAGGTTCTGAACCGGCTGCAACCGAGCTTCGCGCTGCGCGTGATGCTGCGACTCCCCGAGCATCGGCGCGAACTGGTGCTCTCGCGCGTTCGGGATGCCGTCGGCGATCAGATCACGGTCAACCAACGATACGACGAGAACAGCCTGGGTCGCCTGATGGAGCCGGCCGCGGCGGTATTCGGCATGGGCGTTACCGTACGCCAGGCGATAGAGAAGATCCGCGAACTCGTCAAGGAGGCGTTGTTCACCTATGCCTACGTCATCGATGACGAAGGCAGGCTTCGCGGTGTGGTGGTGATGCGCGATCTGCTCTACACCAATCCCAACGACCTGTTGATCCACATCATGGTGGAGAATCCGTTCTATTTCGAGCCGGAGACCTCGATCGCCGAGGCCATGAAAGCGGTCGTGCACCGGCATTATCCCGCCTATCCCGTATGCGACAGGAACGGAAAGCTGCTCGGGGTGGTGCAGGGCTACATGCTGTTCGAGGAGCAAGCCTTCGAGATCAGCGCGCAGCCGGGCCGGATGGTGGGCGTGCAGAAGGAGGAACGCCTCGCCACACCCTGGCCGGTCTCCCTTCGATTCAGACATCCATGGCTGCAGCTGAACCTGGTGACGGCATTTCTTGCCGCGGCCGTCGTCGGCACCTTCGAGGACACGATAGCGCAGGTGGTGGTGCTGGCTGCGTTCCTGCCGGTCCTGGCAGGACAGTCGGGAAACACCGGCTGCCAGGCGCTGGCGGTCACGCTGCGCGGACTGACACTCGGGGAATTCACCAACGGCATGCAACGCAAGGTGGTCCTGAAAGAGGCGCTGCTCGGGCTGATGAATGGCCTGCTGGTCGGCGTGGTGGCCGGCGCGGCGATGTACCTTTATGCCTCCCACAGCCAGTCTGCCGAGCCGCTGAGGCTGGCGCTGGTCGTGCTGCTGGCAATGATCGGCGCCTGTGTGGCGAGCGGAGTCACGGGCGTGCTCGTGCCCCTGACCCTGAAGCGCCTCGGCGCGGATCCCGCTACGGCTTCCAGCATATTCCTCACGACCGCCACTGACGTCACCAGCATGGGCCTTTTCCTGTCGCTGGCCAAACTCTTCGTGCTGTAGCGACGGATTGCCGGCATGCTGATGACAGGCTGGGTGCGCGGGGCTTGGACGGTCACGCGCTGCGTCCTGCGCGACTTTCGCCGCAACAAGGGGCTGCTGCTTGCCGGCGCCATCGCCTACAACGCCCTGCTGTCGCTGCTGCCGCTGATCGCCGTGCTGTTCGCACTCACCGCGTTTTTCTTCGACCGGAACCTGCTCGTATCCATCATCAACGACGAACTGGACCTCATGGCGCCGGGAGCCGCCGGCTTCGCCGAGGACGTCGGGGCGCTGTGGGAGAACCGCGATCTGATCGGTGGCGTCGGCGGCATCGTGCTGCTGTTTTTCAGCTCCTTCGCATTTCGCGCGATCGAGGAATCCTTCGCCATCATCTTCGCGCATGCCCCCGCACGGCGGCATTTCTGCGTTTCGGCATTGCTGCCGCTGCTCTTCATCCTGCTGCTGATGGGCGGTCTGCTCACCATCACCGGCGCCACCATGCTCATGGAAGCGGCGGCGGCACACGGGGTACAACTGCTCGGGCACCGATGGGATGTCCCCGACGCCTCCGCGCAGATACTGAGTTATGGCGGATTCCTGGGACTGGTCGTCCTGTTCGCGGCGATCTACTGGATCATGCCGGCGGCCAAGGTCTCGCCCAGGCGCGCGCTCATCGGCGGACTCATCGCCGCGGTGCTTTGGGAGGTCGTGCGGCGAACGATCGTCTGGTACTTCGCCAACGTCTCCATGGTCAACACCATTTATGGCTCGGCGGCCACTATCGTCGTCCTGCTGCTGAGTTTCGAGGCGGCCGCAATCATCCTGCTGCTTGGCGCGCAGTTCATTGCCGAACTGGAGAAGATCGAGAAGGAGAACGGAAGCGGCCCCATCGTCGGGCACTGAATCGGATGCTGCATTGCGCGCTCCGGCGCGCCTTGCCTCCGACCAACGCCATACCCGTCAATGAGTTGAGCGCTTCCGCGAATCCGGTCACGTATCCCGGATCGGCCGACTAAAGTTTCCCCTCTCGGCGCCGCTTCCCTGAGCGCAGACCCTGACTCTGGCCTGCGCGCGCCGCAATTCCCGCCGCACGCGTCAGCCCCAGGGCCCGAGGCTCCCGTGACGCGCCCTGCGCGGAAGCCCTGCGTCATCAACCAGAGGCGACAGCGAACATGAATGTGATCTCGATGAATGACCGCGACGCCGTAGCCCCCGCTGCCTCGCCGCGACGCGCGCAACTGCTTGGATCGGCCAGGGAATGCGCCGCGCGCCTGCTCGGGGAGGCTTTCCGGCAGATGCTCGAACGGGCCGACGACGTGCTCTTCGAATTTGCCGAGAAGGCCGAGACGAATGCGCAGCAGACGCTGTATTTCGACGCGATGCGCGAGTTGCGGCTAAAGCACAACCAGATGTACGCGGTGTTCGTGGACAGCTTTGGCAACGGATTTGATGCGCGCCGCCGTCGCGGGTGCGGTTCGCGTGCCGCCGTCGCCGCCATACCTACAAAACTCTCGCTCCTCGACGACGCGACCATGGAGCAGGACATTACGACCGCCGGGCTGGCCGAGAGGATAGCAAATGCCTGCCGTGAAGAGCTTTTTGCCCTCAACAAGCGCCTCGCCGTGTTGCTTGAGACCGCGGACCTGAACTCCGAGGACAATCCGCTCGGTCCCACGTGCATCGCCGAGGCCGCGCGCGATTCCGCCAACGGCCTGGACGTCGACATCAAGGCCAGGCTCATCGTTCTGAAGCTTTTCGACCGGTACGTCGTCAGCGGCATCCCCGGAATCTACGGCGCTGTGAACCAGCACCTCATCCAGCAGGGCGTGCTGCCGACCATACAGACCGAGGTCCGCCGCCAGCCGCTCGGCGGCGGGCGCGGCGGTACTGGCGCGGCGCGGAGCGCCGCAACGCAGCCCTCTCAGGCCGAGATCATGGGAATGCTGGAAAAACTGCTGCGTGGCGGCGGCGAGCCGGACCCCGTGCGTGGGACCGTGCCGCTGATCCCGCTCGATACGGCGGTCATGGGTACGCTGACACACCTGCAACGCAATGGGATTGGCAGTGGCGGGGAATCCTCGGGCGTTGCGGCGCACCTGCTGGTCGATCTGCAGCGCTCCGGGGCGTTGCCGGCGATGGGGCCGGCCGGCGACATGACCATCGACATCGTCGCCATGCTTTTCGATTACATCCTCGAGGACAAGAACGTCCCCGAGGCGATACGCGCCAAGCTCGCGCGGCTGCAGATCCCGATACTGAAGGTGGCGCTCATCGACCGCGAGTTCTTTTCGCGCAAGGCCCACCCGGCACGACGCCTGCTCAATCTCATCGCCGAGACCGCGGTCGAGACCGCCGGTGACGCCACCATGGAGGCGAAGGTTGCCGATCTCGTCGAAAACGTCGTGCAGCGTATCGTCTCCGATTTCGACCAGGACGTCGGCATCTTCACGCGCAGCGTGGAGGCGCTGACGAAGGCATTCGATGAACTGAAGCGCGAGGCCACGGTCCGCGCCTCCCGCACGGCCAAGTTGCTGGATGGCCGCGCGCGCCTTGAGCAGGCCAAGGAGCAGGTGCGCAGTCTGCTGGACACGCGGCTGCGTCCGGACGGCATACCCGAGGTCGTGAGGAATTTTCTGCTGACACACTGGCGCCGACTGCTCATCACGCAGTTCACCACCGAGGGGGTCGACAGCGACGCCTGGCGCACGGCGATTCGCACCATGGACGAGCTGGTCTGGAGCACCCTGCCCAAGCGCAGAAGCGAAGAACGCGAGAAACTCGGTCGGCTGCTGCCGACGCTGCTTGCCAATCTGAAGCAGGGCATGGAGCAGATATCGATGCCCGCTGTC
>WBZR01002588.1_pt1 | contig 18241 bp, 12 predicted proteins | sample 5204231 | NCBI WGS metagenome assembly WBZR01 (sample SAMN12412403, study PRJNA552823) | activated sludge metagenome | isolation source: activated sludge from anammox sidestream of wastewater treatment plant... | place: USA: Virginia | collected 2017-08 | reverse complement strand
AATTTATTTAACGTTTACCATTTTCTTGGTGTCAATACTTATACCATCTGCAACCAGAGAATATGAATAAGTTCCTGCGCTTAAATTGGAAGAATAAACCTCTAATTGGCCAAAACCTCTTGTTTCAACTAATACAGATTTAATAATTGAGCCTTTGTGGTCGAAGAAAATAATCTCTGCTTGTTTTACATTGTTTGGAATGGTGTATTTAATAATTGTCTTTTCTTTAAATGGATTTGGCTCGTTTTGATTTAAAACTATTCTGTCTAAACTTGATAATTCAACCTTTAAACTATTTATTTCAAGGTTACTATCAGATTCATTTGTTGGTATTTGACCGGAACGATTTCCATCTGCAACAGCACTACAACATTGTTCTAATCTTGCTAAGATTTCATCTATTCTTTGATTTTGTTGCTCCAAAGTTTGAGCAAGCGCTTGATTTTGATTTACCAGTTCTTGGTTTTGAGTATCAAGTGCCTGGTTTTTAATATCAAGTTCTTTAATTGCATTAATTGCCGTAAATAAAATCACATTCTGATTAATTCTTAAAATCTCTTGTGGGGCTTCCGTGCTATCTGCTGGGTCATTTAAAACACCTAAAAAATTATCAACTGCATTCGGTAAAACCTGCATTAATTCTTGTGCTATTACACCAACTTTAGTATCAACAGTATCTGTAATTCCTAATTTAGTTTTGTATTGATAGGATTTAACATTTACTTGTCTTATTGCATCTAACCCAGTATGATACTCCTGTATATTTTTCTTGATACGTTCATCAGAAGGCAAGTAACTACCTGTTACTGTTATATCACCATTTACCCATAGCCCTGTTATTCCTGCAAGAACGAATCCTCTTATACCTACATTTCCACCTGCGGCAACTTCAAAAAGTGGTACAATTGAACCTATACCACCATTTTGACAGAAATTATTTGTACCCGTGCCAGTTGGCGGTCCAATAATTCTAAAATATGAAGCATTATTATATAATATTCCTGTTTGCAAATACATAGCGCAATCTGTATTATTAACATCTCTTGCATTACCAGGCCTAATGCGGAAAAATCTTGGATTGGTACTTCTTGACTGCCAAATATCGTGTGTGTAAACACGCCCCCAATGATGAGTATAATCACCAAAAATAGCTCCAGTAAAAGAACATGTACTTCCAGTAGCAGTTGTATTTGGAAAAATAGTATCGCCTCCCAAGGCTAACACTTCATTGGACTGATTAACAGGTTCTATGCCAGGTGCATTACTCCCGTTTACAGCTGAAGTTAATCTTACCCCTGTAGTGCTTACAAGAGCCTCAACCTGACCATCACCACCTCTTCCTACTGCCTGAATTGTAGCTGTCTCGTTTCCATTAGTACCTGAGGTAAACATCGTGAATGCATCCCTAAAGCCTGATCTATCGCTAGCTGTTCCAAGAAAAAAATTACGCTGAGTAGCACTTGGAAAAGTGGTAAAAGATGCATCTGTATTTACATGCAAACGAGCCTCTACTAATTGGCCACTTCCGTTACTTCTTCCAATACCAGTATTACCCTCTACCACCATTCCATTAGCAGGTGCGCTTGTAGCTGTAGCAACATATCCACTACCTATTTTAGTATTACCATTTACATTAAGTTTACTTCTTAAATTATTACTCGTGCTGGAGCCAATACCAATATTGTTAATGTAGGTACCACTTGGCACTTCATAAACACCGCTTGCGCATAGATTATTCGTAGCTGCATCTTTTTTCATCAAAAAATCATTTGGCACGCTTGTACAATAATTTACACCTCCTCCACCTGTTTGATCATCTACCAATATTACATCTCCATTTGCGTCTACACTTAAAATTTTAGCTGTTGTATTGGTTATGCTGCTGCTGGTATTAGTTAAGTTAGTAAAGCGCAAACCACTGTTGCCGCTGGTGCCGTGGGTAATTTCTAATTTATTGTTAGGGGTTGTTGTATTGATACCTATATTTCCACCACCTAAAATTCGCATACGTTCCGTAGCATTGGTATTAAACAGCATAGGTAAATTTTCTTGCTGGTTAAAAACTGCATGACCATTGCTACCTCCACCTAAAATACCAATCTGAAAACCATCGCTTGAGGTAGTGCCTGTGCCACTGTTGGTATATTGCATTCTTACTGCATTTGAACTACCATCGCTAATGTGTAATTTTTGTTGCCCAACTTGTGTTCCAATAGTAAATTGAATATCATCAAAAGTTGTAACTGAAGGTTCACCCCCAAATGAAATAAGGGAATTGGTTGATGTAATATCATCAGAACCGCCTGTTATTGGTAAAATGCTACCCAACCACAAAGAGCTTGGGCCGACATGTATTCTACCCAAAACTCTCAGGCTATCAGTAGTTATCTGCCCTTTAATATGCAAAGGAACAGTTGGATTACTTAAGCCTATCCCAACCTTACGGAAAGTATAATTTATTGAATCTCCAGTAGAGTTCCACTGCAATGTGTCCTCTTGTGCTGAGACTTTCAATATTAGCAGTACCAATATCGAAAAAAGAAATGCTGATTTGTTTTTCATAGGATTTTTAGTTTAGTTGGTTTTTAAAATAATATGATTGACTTCATTCAAAGTTTTATTATCAAAAATTCTCAAAATATATACTCCTGATTTTAAATCCTCTGTATTTAATATATAATCTTTTTCAATTCGTTTTTCTTGTAAAATGGGATTTCCTAGAAGATTAAGAATTGTTATTTGCTTTTCGCCAATATTATTAAATGATATGTTTAAAATATTTGTGAATGGATGAGGGTAAATTTTGGGGTGATTGTTTACTGAATTATCAATAGATGTAAATGTACATGAATAGCTATAGTTATTACAAAATATTGAATCGGTCGAAACACAAACGTCATCAATGTAATAATAAGATGTTGCAGAAGGAATTGATGAAGTTAAGTGCATAGTGTCAATATTATTTTGATTAAAAAAATTACCGATAATTATATAATTATATGCAGAATCCGCTATGAACGACCCATTTATCTGAGTCCAATCATCCTTGTTAATAATAATACTATCTGAAAAAACATGCGCAAAATTATTAATAGGATAGAATGCATTTGTATCATTAAATAAGGAAGTTGTAAATAAAGCCCCCAACTTATTATTTGCCAAAGTAACCTCATCAGCTAAAGAAACTTTTAGAGAAACAAAATACTTCATACCAATATTTAATTGATTGGTTAATTGAGATGTAATGCACTCCCTTATTACTGCAAAACTTGTATATGGAATTATACCTACATAACCTGTACAAGAAGTATCTATTGTATTTTGTACTCCTAGTAAATTTGTGGGTATTGATATATTACTAATAGATGGTGCACATTTGTTAAAATAATCAGGTGTTCCTCCATCCTGCCTAAACCAATGTTTAGCTTTTGAGATTTGTGATGGATAAGCTGGACAACTTCCTAAAGTATCTTCAAAACTTGGATTAGGCACTAAGTTAATTTGAGATAAACAATTATTATTTGAAATTGTCAGAATAAATAAGACTAACAATAAAACTGTTGATGTGTTTTTTTTCATATTTCAAAATTTCAGAAAATAAATTTACGATTTCTAGCATAGTAAAAAACAAATCAAAGGAATTTAACAATTAAGTAACTATTTCTGTCGCAAAACAAAAGCTTTTTAATTTTAAATTTAATACCAGAGGTGTAAATTAAGGTTTGTATAAGTAGTTTTGCAGTGTCAACAATTTAAACCAAAAGTTGAAATAGATACAAACTTTTGGGTTGGTGTGCGGTTGGTGAATTTTGGCTCTGTCTCGTCCTAAAAAAAGTTTACAGTTTATTTAGTTAATCCTGATATAAAATTACAATTTAAAATTAATCCTGCAATACGTTTACAGCTATTTGATTTTCGATTATAATTCTTCCACAATTTTTTGTTTTTAGTAGGTTTGTTGGATGAAATACTTAGTATGGAGCAAGGTTACTGGTACTCAATTGAGGTCTGTCGATATAGTAGAGTTGTTTAACAATATCCTATAATTCTCTTGCATCCTTGACATTATTGACTTGGGATGCATACAAATATTGTACTTTGATGATTCCGTTTACTCCTTTTCTGCAATGCCCACCATGGTAATGCAATTACTTTTAGTTCAGCTTCTTTTAACTGATTTTAAGTTCTGCAATTCTTCTTTTTATTGAAGTGTTTCAAAACCTACAGTTGTTTTATTTCCCAATTTTTATGTCTTGGCAATATTTACTGAATTTGTTGCCGTAAAATTAGGTCTTCTTGTTAGGTATATTTCCTCAACCTCGAAAATGAGATGATGCTTTTTGGAATAGGTAAAATACTTGTTCGGCTTTTAAATGATGATTTATTGTGTTATTAGTCCTGCAATGACTTTACATTTTTTTGTTCATTTTACACGTTTTTGTGTAAACCAATTTTAGGATAAGATATTTCATAAAACTATGGAGAATATTGCCAAGCATCAATATTCAAGATGCAAATTTTATCATGATAGAAATACCCAATAGTATAAGCTAATAAATATTTAATTGACTACCTAATGAGCAATTAACTGAAAAAACAACTCATCAACATAACCACTGCGGGTTCGGTTCCATTGTTGTTTGTTGCCTGTTTGTACAAAACCTAATTTAGTAAACAAATGGATACTTGCCTGGTTATTGGCATTAATGCTGCAATAAAGTTGATTTAAACGAAGTATTGAGAAACCATAGTTACAAAGTATTTCCAGTGATTCGGAAGCAAATCCTTTGCCCCGGTACTGTTCATTAGCAATTAATATCCCCACACCGGCTCTTTGATTGGTGGCATCAAAATCGTACAAATCAATACATCCCACAGCACCATATTTTTTGGTGTGAATCATTAAACGCAACTGCTTAGTGATATAAATATCCATCTTGGCTCCTTTAATAAACTCTTTAAGCACTTGTTTTGAATATGGCTCCACAGTGTTTGATAAGTGCCATAATGCAGGATTATTTTCCCACTGGTAGAGTAGGTCGAGGTCGTCAGGTTCAACGGCCCTTAAACTTACGAGTTGTCCTTCTAATCGCATGATATATATATTTATTAGTTTAGTGAGTATTTGAGTTTAAGCCTATCTTCAATATAACTTACAAACTCCTTACTTAAACTTACTTTGTGTTTTATTGATCTTAGTTCTACTTGTGATGACTCATCAGTATGATTTACTCTAATTTGCAGATTACATTGACCACTATTATTCTTAATTAATTCAATCAAGTTATCAATAAATTTATCGTCAATATCATTCAGATTAACGTAAAGATCTATTTGCTTGGTAAGTTTCTCCGATGCTTCGGATAATAAAAACATATTTGAAATATTAATGCTATATTTTTCAATATTAGAGCTCCAAGGCTCTAAGCGAAATTTTATATAAACAAATAACCCATCTTGTGCAAACATGGTTTTCCATTTCAAATATCGCTCACCGTTTAAAGAAATTTCAAACTTGCCGGTTTCGTCCTCAATAGTAAACTTGCCATAAGGTTTTCCTTCCTTACTTACACCATGAAAAACAGAGTTAACAATTGCACCAATGGTAATATCCTTGTTGTAAACGCTTTTTTCATCAAGCAAATCTATTACCTTATTTCTGCAGTAGTTTCTTAATTCGAAAGCGTAATCTTGCAAAGGATGACCACTGATGTACATACCAATTACTCCTTGCTCATACTTTAGCTGCTCAAAAAAACTCCAAGGTTCACAATTAGGTATAGATGGCTCAGGCAAACTTACTTCTGAATCGGAGTCAAACAAAGAGGCTTGCGCACTGTTTAAATTCTCCTGATAGTTTTGCCCATATTTAATAGCTTTTTCAATAAAAGTAAGTTGGTCATTTTTCTCGGTATTAAAATACTGTGCACGATGAATATTTCCCCACGAATCAAAAGCTCCGCCATAAGCCAGTCCTTCAAACACTTTTTTGTTAACCGCTCTGTGATTTATTCTTCTGCATAAATCAAAAATAGATTGATAATGGCCTCCGTTTTTTCTTTCTTCAACAATGTTTTCAACGGCTGCCTCTCCCACTCCTTTCAAAGCACTTAAGCCAAAGCGTATTTGTACTTTATTGTTTACCGTAAATTTACTCATACTTTCATTAATATCGGGGCCAAGTACACTTATGCCCATACGTTTGCACTCTTCCATAAAAAAAGCAATTTGTTCGGTATTAATTTGTGCATTAAGTACGGCAGCCATAAACTCGGCCGGGTAATGGGCTTTTAGATAAGCTGTTTGAAAAGCAACATAAGCATAGCATGTAGCATGCGACTTGTTAAATGCATAGTGTGCAAAGGCTTCCCAATCTTTCCAAACTTTTTCGGCTATCTTAACATTATGTCCATTGTTTTTGCACCCTTCAATAAACTTATCTTTCATTTGTTGAAGTACATCCATTTGTTTTTTTCCCATTGCCTTACGTAACACATCAGCATCTCCTTTACTAAAGCCGGCCAACTTCTGCGACAGCAACATTACCTGCTCCTGATAAATGGTTATTCCGTAGGTATCAGACAGTAAATCTTCGGTAATTGGGAAGTCATAGGTTATTTCTTCCTGTCCGTGCTTACGTTTAATAAAGTTCGGAATACTGTTCATAGGTCCCGGACGAAATAATGCTACCATAGCAATAATATCTTCAAACTTGTCAGGTTTCAGGTCTTTCAAATACTTTTGCATACCATCGCTTTCAAACTGAAACACACTAATGGTTTCACCATTTTGAAACAATTGATAGGTAAGTGGATCGTCTAAAGGAATTTCGTCAGGAATAATTTCTACACCTTGATTTTGAGATATTAAATTAATACTATCATTAATGATACTGAGCGTTTTTAATCCCAGAAAATCCATCTTCAATAATCCGGCCGACTCAATAACACTACCATCCCATTGCGTTACCCATAAATTGCTGTCTTTGGCAACACTTAAGGGCAAGTGCTCCATCAAATCGTTAGGTGCAATAATTACTGCCGAGGCATGAATTCCTGTATTTCGCACAGAACCTTCTAAATTCATTGCTTCTTTTAATACTTCAGATTTTAGTCCGCTACCTTCAAATATTACTTTAAGGGCAGGTACTTCTTCTATTGCGTCTTTTAGTTTAATATTAGGTCTTTCCGGAACCAATTTGGCCAGTTCATTGCTTTCGTTCAATGGTAAATCAAGAACACGCGCCACATCTTTAATGGACGAGCGTGCTGCCATAGTACCATAGTTAATAATTTGTGCCACTTGGTTTTTACCATATTTATCAATTACATAATCCAATACTTTTTGGCGTCCTACATCATCAAAGTCAGTATCAATATCGGGCATACTCTTACGCTCAGGGTTAAGGAAACGCTCAAATAGCAGGTTATATTTTATAGGGTCAATATTGGTAATTCCTATGCAATAAGCAACAGCCGAGCCGGCAGCCGAACCACGCCCCGGACCTATCAGTACACCCATATCGCGCCCGGCTTTAATAAAGTCCGAGACAATCAGGAAATACCCGGGAAACCCCATAGTTTTGATGGTATATAACTCAAAATTGAGCCTTTCTTCAATTTCAGGTGTAATCTCCAAATACCTTTTGCGTGCTCCCTCAAAGGTTAAATGGCGCAAATATTCATCAGCATCGGTAAATGGTGCAGGTAGTGGAAAATGCGGAACAAGTATGTCGCGCTTTATATTTAAAGTTTTAATTTTATCTACTATTTCACCTGTATTATCAAGTGATTCAGGAATATCAGAAAAACGTAATAACATTTCATCTTTAGTCTTAAAGTAAAACTCGTCATTAGAAAATCCAAATCTGAATCCTTTTCCGCCTTCCTCATCAGTTGCTATTGGAGTAGATTTCTTATCTCCGGTATTTACACAAAGTAAAATATCATGGGCTGTGGCATCTTCTTTATTAACATAATGCGAATCGTTAGAGGCTATAATCTTTACATTGTGTTTTTTGGCAAAGCGCAATAGCACTTCGTTTACTTTGTCCTGATCGCTTAGTCCGTGTCTCTGAATTTCAACATAGTAATCCTCCCCAAATACGCCAAGCCACCATTTAAAGAGCTCTTCAGCTTCATCTTCCGATTTATTCATGATGGCTTTGGGCACCTCGGCCCCTAAACAACATGTGGTGGCAATTAAACCTTGATGATGTTCAAGTAATATTTGTTTATCAATGCGAGGCCACTTACTATATAAGCCATCAATATACCCAATAGAGCATAATTTAATTAAATTCTGATACCCTATTTCGTCTTTCGCTAATAATAGCTGATGGTATCTGATATCTTTATTTTCTTTGGTAAACTGTTTTTTAAATCTGTCTTCAACTAAATAAAACTCACAACCAATAATAGGTTTAATACCTTTCTTGGCAGCTTCGGCCACAAACTTAAATACTCCAAACATATTGCCATGATCGGTTATAGCCATAGCTCTCATTCCATCTGTCTTTGCCTTATCCAAGAGTTTGCTTATATCAGCCGCCCCGTCAAGTAAACTAAACTGGGTATGCACATGTAAATGATTAAATTCCATAAAACCTTAATATTTTTCAGTATTCTGCTTGTAAATTTACAAAACCAAAGGTAAAATAGCACGATGTTTTTCATTTAAATTTTCAATTATTTGCAGTACTTATAAACAAACTATTTTACTAAACTAATTGAACTTTTGACTTACAATCTCAAAGTAAAATGCCATTTTGTCGCTAAATTATTTAACAAAAAGTCATTTTGTCGCTATTTCTTTACATTTTAGCTATTGGAATATAATTTGAATAAGTGTTTATAAAACAGAATTACTAACAATTTAAAACATAAAAAAATGGCACTTATTAAATTTCAAAACCCAAGCACAAAAAGATTTTTTGAAACAGACAGTTTATTTCCAAAATTTGGAAATGCTTTTGATAACTTTCTGAAAATGGATTATAACTTTGGCGAATCAACCCCTTTGGTTAATGTTACCGAGAATGAACAATCCTATCAAATGGAATACTTGGTTCCCGGTTATAAAAAAGATGAAATAAAAATTTCGCTTGATAAAAATGTGTTAACAGTAATAGCCGAAAAGAGAGTAGAGACAGAGGAAGAAAAGAAAAACTACACCCGTAAAGAATTTTTCTTTAATACCTTTAAGCGTTCGTTTTCTTTACCTGAAAACATAAATTACCAAAACATTGAGGCTAAGCACGAAGATGGGATACTTAACATTACGATTCCCAAAAAAGTGGAGGAGAAAAATAGCAATGTAATTGAAATTGATATTAAATAATTATAGCGTTGTAGCATAAAAAAGCAAGCGGGGCTGACAATTGTCAGCCCCGCTTACTTTTTTATAATGTTTCAACAAAACAATATTACTCAATAATCACCTTTTTGAATACTTGTCTTTGTCCTACCTCAGCTTTAATTAAATAAATGCCGGCAGCAATATTGTTTCTTTCTAATTTGTATTTAGCTTCATTAGCCACTTGTGTACCTTCAAAAATATTTACTACGGTACGTCCGGTTAAATCTAGCAAATTAACAGTTACTTTTTGATTTTCAGTTACTGTGTTGATGGTAACATAGGTTTCGCTATCAAAAGGATTTGGATATACATTTATGCTATTTCCATCGGCCTCCATATCGCTTATAGATAATACACCACTAATATTAAAATCATCAATATAGAAATTATTGGTTAATTGACCCGAGAAATATCTAAATCTGAATCTAACATTAGGTTGAGCATAAGTAGAAGATAAATTTAGTGTAGCTGTAGTCCAATTGTCACTAGCTGAAGGCTTGAAGAAAGAGTCGGAATATCCTGCCTTTATTAGATTTGCTCTCTTAATAGTTAACTTAACTGCACCCCATGATTTTCCGCAGTCGGTAGAGATATAAACAGTTAATGAATCTCTCATATCGGAATAGTTTGTAGCCTTACTTGCTCCAATATATTTAAAACTCATAGTCATGTTAGTCATATATCTTAAATCATAAGATGGGCTAATGAGTTCATCAACATCGCCATGTGCTTGGTAATACCCGCTTAAGAGCATACTTGAGCTACCGGTATAGCCAACATCTGCAGTTCTACTCCATTGTTTTAAGTTATTAGAAGCATTTATTTTTATCCACTTGTCGGAGGCGGTTTGGTCTTCAAAACTTTCTGAATAACTAGCGTTATAATCGCTCCAGTTTGGAGAAATAATCATGTAATTATCTTTAGTTGTAGTACTTGTACCTTGAGCATTTGTTACCGTAAGCGTTACCGGATAAATACCCGGAGTGTCATATTTTACTGAAGGATTTTGTACTGTTGAGGTGGACGGAGTACCTCCAGGGAATGACCAACTCCAAGAAGTTGGTGTAGCATTGGTGGAGTTATCTTTAAAATTTACAGTAGTTCCATTACATACCATAGTATTTACGGCAAAGAAATCAGCTTTAGGAGAACAAACTGTTGGACTTAGCACTCCTGTTGCTGCAAGATTTTCTGGAGTCCATAAATTATTTCTGAAAGAAACATCACTGCTTAAAGCAGCTAACATGGCTTGTTTTTGACCTTCGGTAAACATTACTTCACAATAAGAGTAATCCATGTAATTCTGATAATTTTCACGAATATTAGGGTCGCAAATTGAACAAGCTGTAGGCGCAGGGCATGTTGTATAACCTTTAGTAACCGGTGTATCCTGAATACCGTCATCGCCACAAGCTCCTCCCGGGCTATTATTATCGCCCCACACATGTGATAGGTTTAACCAGTGACCTATTTCATGAGTTAAAGCTCTACTAGAGCCACTTGGATTTCCTGTTCCAATTGAACCAATATAATCATGCAAAATAATTATTCCATCAATAGGGAAATTAGCTCCCGATACAGAGATTGGTTTATAAGCATATCCGGCAACACCGTCACGCATCTTCTTTACCGTCCAAATATTCAAATATTTTCTTCTGTCCCAAGGGTTTAGTTTTGCTTGGTCATTCCCTAAATAGGTATAAGGACTGGCTATACGGTCAATTCCATTAGTACAATTACCATTAGGGTCAATTTGAGCTAATCTAAATTCAATCCCTACATTAGCAATAATGGGTTTAAATTCAGGTAACGCTAATGCTGTATCGGCATTAAGTTTATTATAATCTCTGTTTAAGATATTAATTTGATCTATTATTTGTGCATCAGAAATATTTTCCACTCCATAATCATGAATAACATGAAATACCACCGGAATGATTATTTGATTACGGTTGGTTTTATTATAATTTTGATTTATATAATCTCTCACATAAGCATCAAAATCGGCCTGCTGCTGCTGCAATTCCGGATGCTTTTGGTAAAGTTCTTGTTGTGCTTCTGTTGAACCGCAAACAAAGTTTTGAGATTGTGCTTGTATGGCCCAACCAAAAGTTAAAAAACTTCCAAGCAGCAATTTGAACGTAAAATATTTCTTCATAGTCATTATATAATTTAATAATAATAGGTGCTAATATATAAAATTCATTTTAAAAATTCTAATTATTTTATAAAAAAATATCAAAACTTATAAAAAGAAAAAACTTTACGAATAAAAAAATCGTGAATATCAGGCTATTGCAACCAACATGACTTATCGCCAACTTTTATATTGGTTAATAAGATAATTGGTTGAACTATCAAAGTTAGCCACTTCCTCTCGGCTATCAAGTAAAGGCAAAATATTACCTGCTAATTGTTTGCCTAACTCCACACCCCACTGGTCAAAACTGTAAATATTCCAAATGGCTCCTTGAGTAAAAATTTTATGTTCATACATGGCAATTAATGCCCCTAATGTATGTGGATCAATAATTTTAACTAAAATACTATTGGTGGGCTTGTTTCCTGAAAATATCTTAAACGGGCTTTGCTTCTCAATTTCAGCCTCACTTAATCCTTTACTTCTCATTTCTTCAATTACTTCGGTTTTACTTTTGCCTTGCATAAGTGCCTGGGTTTGGGCAAAGAAATTTGAAAGCAGTATTTGATGATGTTTATCTAATTTATTGTGGGTGCAGGCAGGGGCTATAAAATCGCATGGAATAAGCTTGGTTCCTTGATGTATAAGTTGATAAAAGGCATGTTGCCCGTTTGTTCCAGGTTCGCCCCATATAATAGGGCCGCTTTGATAGTCAATTGCCTGCCCGTTTCGGTCAATACTTTTACCGTTACTTTCCATATCACCTTGTTGGAAATATGCCGGAAATCTGTGCATATACTGGTCGTAGGGCAAGATAGCATGAGAATGTGCATCCCAAAAATTATTGTACCAAATACCCAACAATGCCATCATTACGGGAATATTATTACGGAAAGGTTGATTTTTAAAATGCTCATCCATTGTTCTTGCACCTTCGAGCAATTGCTCATAATGTTTAAAACCTAAAGTGCAGGCTATTGACAAACCGATAGCCGACCATAACGAGTAGCGACCGCCTACCCAGTCCCAAAATTCAAATACATTATCCGCATTAATGCCAAACTCTACAGCTTTGCTAAAATTGCTCGACAAGGCTACAAAGTGTAATGCAATAGCTTTGCTATCAGGAGCAAATTGCAGAAACCATTTTTTTGCCGAGTAAGCATTGGCCATTGTTTCCTGTGTAGTAAAGGTTTTAGAGGCAATAATAAATAAAGTAGTTGCCGGATTTATAATCTTTAATATTTCTGACAAATGTGTTCCGTCAACATTAGATACAAAATAAGTATTTATACCTTTTACATGATAGGGCTTTAGTGCCTCCGTAACCATCAATGGACCTAAATCACTGCCTCCAATTCCTATGTTTACTATAGTGTTTAAATGTTGTCCACTATATCCTTTCATTTGGAAATTACAAAACTTATCAGCAAAATTTTTCATTTTTTGCTTCACCCTGTTTATTTCGGGCATTACATTTACTCCGCCAATATTTACAATTTCAGAAGGTTTTTTTCGGAGTGCAGTATGCATTACAGCACGGTTCTCAGTTTCATTGATAAAATCACCATTGAAAAAAGAATCAATGTTTTTCTTCAATTCTGTTTCATTGGCTAACTCAATCAATAAATCAATAGTTTGGGTATTGGTTATATTTTTTGAATAATCAAAAAGTATATTGTCAAAAAGGATATGGTTTTTATCAAATCGTTGTTTATCAATCCGGAAAAGTTCTTTCATGATAACCTTATCCATTTGAAGGCGGTGCTTTGATAGTTTAGACCATGCCTTGGTTTGTGTAGGATTTATTTTAAGCATGCTCATATCACACTTATATTATTCTGGCTTTTTGTTAAATTGTTCCTGATATTGCTCGTATTCTTCTTTGGTAATATCTTGATTTCCTAATCCGTTACCAAAATTTATATAGCCATAGGCCTGCTTTCCATTAATAATAGTAGTTGTGGTTGTATATACACCCATTACCGGTTTAAAGTTAGCCTTACGGTTTTTGTATAACTCTTCTTGTTTGGCAAGAGCCTCAAGACGTTTTTTTTCATCTTCAAGAGCCTTTTGTTCTGCTTTAGCTTTTAAGGCTGCAAACTCATCTGCCTTTTGCTTAGCTAAATCAGCCTCGCGCTGCTTTTCAGCCTCAGCTGCGGCTTTGGCAGCTTCTATAGCCTCTTGCTTTTTCCTTTCTGCTTCTTCGGCTTTGGCTTTTTCTTCGGCTTCTTTCTTAGCTAAGGCATCGGCTTTGGCTTTCTCCTTTTCGGCTGCTATGCGTGCTGCTTCCTCGGCTTTGGCTTTTTCCTCTGCTTCTTTCTTAGCCAAGGCATCGGCTTTGGCTTTCTCCTTTTCGGCTGCTATGCGTGCTGCTTCCTCGGCTTTGGCTTTTTCTTCGGCTTCTTTCTTAGCTAAGGCATCGGCTTTGGCTTTCTCCTTTTCGGCTGCTAAGCGAGCGGCTTCCTCAGCTCTGGCTTTTTCCTCTGCTTCTTTCTTAGCCAAGGCATCGGCTTTGGCTTTCTCCTTTTCGGCTGCTAAGCGAGCTGCTTCATCGGCTTTGGCTTGAGCTTCGGCTTCTTTCTTAGCTAAGGCATCGGCTTTGGCTTTCTCTTTTTCGGCAGCTAAGCGAGCTGCTTCATCGGCTTTGGCTTGAGCTTCGGCCTCTGCCTTTTGCTTGGCTAATTGTTCGGCCGATAAGGCATTACTTTTATTTAAAGCTAATTGTTCTTGTAATTTTGATTTTAAAACTTCTATTTTAGGCTTCATCATGGCACTATAGGCCTCATCTTCATCAAAGTCGTAAAGCATTTCATCATAAAAAATCTTGGCTACAGGTTCTTTCATTAAATCTACATTTACACCATCAACAGCTTGAAAAAGCTGAACATCAATTTCTTTATTAATAAAGGTTTCTTCTATGCGTTCCTTATCAACAGTGGTATTAATTTGGTATATTTGATTAACATATCCCTTTTTGGTATATGTTATGGAATATTCTTTATTAAAGTCAAGTTTCATGTTGTATAAGCCATCAGGATTAACAGTAACTCTTGAACCCCCTGAAACTCCGGGCTTACCCACTAAAATTACAGCCTCAGTAGCCGGTTTCATATTTTCAATGGTTATCTTTCCTTCCACAATATAATTTCGTTGCTTTTTATTTTCCTGAGCGTTTACAGAAATAAAAAAACATAAAAAGGTTAATACAGTCAAACTTAATCTCACATTTTTTTTCATCCTAAAAAAACAATAAGCTACGGCTGTTTTCAAGCAAAATAAAGGTTTATTAATTTATTTTATCAGTTTGATAAACGTATAAATACGGTTTGTATTGTTTGATTGAAATAATTACTCGAAAGAAAGAATAGTTTTTTTAATAATTTCAATGCAATCTCTCAATTCTTCTTCGGTCATTACCAAGGGCGGAGCAAATCTAATAATATTTCCGTGCGTAGGTTTTGCCAGAAGGCCATTTTTCATAAGATCTATGCAAATATCCCAAGCATTCTTACCTTCTTTTTCGTTTATTACGATAGCATTTAAAAGTCCTTTTCCTCTAACGGTGGTAATAACATTTCCTTTAATAGCCCTTAACTCTTTACGCAAAATATTGCCTAAATACTCGGCCCTTTCGGCTAAATTCTCGTCTTTTAATACCTTAAGAGCTGCCATAGCCACTTTACAGGCTAATGGATTACCCCCAAAGGTTGAACCATGTTCGCCCGGTTTTATGGTTAACATTACATTATCGTTACACAACACTGCCGATACCGGAAACACTCCCCCTGATAAAGCCTTCCCTAAGATTAAAATATCAGGTTTTACATTTTCATGATCACAAGCTAACATTTTCCCGGTACGGCACAAGCCGGTTTGCACCTCATCAGCAATCATCAAAACATTGTATTTTGAGCATAACTCTCTTACCCCGGCAATATATCCGTCATGAGGAACTACCACTCCTGCCTCGCCTTGTATTGGTTCAAACATAAAAGCACAAACATCTTTATCTTGCAAGGCTGTTTCGAGCGCTTTCAAATCGTTATACGGAATAACAACATATCCCGGTACAAAAGGACCAAAGCCGGTATAGCTGCTTGGATCGGTGCTGGCAGAAATGGCAGCAATGGTTCTGCCCCAGAAATTGCCTGCCACAAAAACAACTTTTGCTTTGTTTTCCTCAATTCCTTTAACGTTATACCCCCATTTTCGGGCTAGCTTTATAGCCGTTTCGCCTCCTTCAACACCGGTATTCATAGGCAATACCTTATCGTACCCGAAATATTTTGTGATATAGGCTTCATACTCTCCTAAAACATTGTTGTAAAAAGCACGTGAGGTTAGGGTTAATTGTTGCGCCTGCCCAACAAGAGCATCAATAATTTTAGGATGACAATGCCCCTGATTAACAGCCGAGTAGGCCGAAAGAAAATCATAGTATTTTTTTCCTTCTACATCCCACAAATACACCCCACTTCCGCGCTCAAGCACTACCGGTAAAGGATGGTAATTGTGCGCTCCATATTTATCTTCTAATTGAATAAAATACTCCGGGTTGTAGGTTTCATGAGAAATTGCTGACATATTTTTTATTTTATGATAAGACACAAATATAATAATTAAAAGGCTACAACCTGAATTAAAGCCCAAGAAATTAAAATTTTAGTATGAAATTTAGATTTTTTTCTTACAATTTACTAAAAATTGAAAATAACCCAAACAGCTTTCGGGTTAATAAAATCTACCTTGTAACTTCTGTGATTAAGGTTAAGAATTAACCTCATGCAAAAAAAAATATTTCATGGTAATATGTTTGATATTATTTTTGCAATCAAACATATATTAAACAAAACTTATGGGAAGAGCATTTGAATTTAGAAAAGTACGAAAGTTAAAACGTTGGGGCAATATGGCCAAAACCTTTACCCGTATTGGGCGCGATATTGTAATTGCAGTTAAGGCAGGCGGTCCCGATCCGGCTAATAACTCAAGGTTAAGAGTTGTTATTCAAAACGCTAAGGGTGCTAATATGCCTAAAGACCGTATAGAATCAGCTATTAAACGTGCCAGCAGTAAAGACGAAAAAAATTACGAAGAAATTGTGTACGAGGGCTATGCCCCTTTTGGTGTAGGTATTTTGTGCGAATGTGCAACAGACAACCCAACACGAACCGTAGCTAACATACGTATGTATTTTACCCGCAACGAAGGAACTTTAGGAAAAACAGGTTCCTTAGATTTTATGTTTGAACGTAAAGCTGTATTTCACTTAAAAGCTGAAGGTATAAACAAAGAAGAGCTTGAACTTGAACTAATTGATTATGGTGCAGAAGAATTAGATGGAGATGAAGAAGAAATAGTAATTACCGCGCCTTTTACTGAGTTTGGCAATATGCAAAAAGCCTTAGAAGACCGTCAGTTAAACGTAATAAGTTCTGAACTATTAAGAATACCTACTTCGTATGCCGAGGTAACTCCTGAACAGAGAGAGAAAGTACTGGCAATTATTGAAAAATTTGAGGAAGATGATGATGTACAAGCTGTATATCACAATATGCGTCTTGAGGATTAATGCTAAAACATTTTTGTATTTATTTTGATAAATATACTGCTTGTTGATAATTACGACTCGTTTACTTATAACTTGTTGCACAGCTTAGAGAAAAACAAAAAGGTAAGTGTAAGCGTAATCAGAAACAATTTCTTAAAAAACATCTCGGTAAAACAATATGATAAAATTGTTTTATCGCCCGGGGCTGGCCTCCCACATGAGGCCGGTTTATTAATGCCTTTTATTCAAGAAATACATAAAATAAAACCTATACTGGGCGTTTGTTTAGGCCATCAAGCATTGGGGTTATTTTTTGGTGCTGGGCTAAAACAATTGCCTGAGGTACTGCATGGCATAAAATTAAAAACTACTATCAAATCGAATAATTATTTGTTCAAAAATATTGGAAATAGTTTACATACAGCTCACTATCACTCCTGGGTAATTGATTCTTATCAGTTCCCGAATTGTCTTGAAATAACTGCCCAAAATGATGCCGGTGTCATTATGGCCATACAGCATAAAAATTATGATATTAATGGTATTCAGTTTCATCCTGAATCGGTGTTAACCCCCTGTGGTGATGCTATTTTAAAGAATTGGGTAAACGCATAAATTGTTCAATATATAATTACCCGCCACGCTTAAACTTAGGCTAATTATAGGTTGTAGAACATTCAATATGGGGTATGATTACTGAACATGAAACGACCGTTTGCTTAGGTTGATTATTCGGGAAAGCTTACAATGCCTGTTCGCTTATTTCACGCAAATAAGGTGGTGTTACTCAATTATTTTTTATCTTTTTTTGATGTTGAATGAGTTGTAAAATTTCCGGTGGTACATTGGTATCAAAACTTAATACTCTTATCATCTTCCCTGTTTGGCAAAATAAAAATTTAAAAAAAGTTGATTGGTAAAGCAAGGCCGTCCTTCAACTTTTACTGCTTTATTGATAAAGAATAATTTATCAAGTTCGAGTTTTTCAACAAAATCATCAATAAATCTTACTGTATTATCTTTTTCAATATCATCTTCGAGGCTCTTAAACTCAATCTGTGTGCGGCTTTTAGGAGTTATTTTAGGCATACACAAAGATATTGTATATTTCAGTTTTTATTTGTATTTTTATTTCAAAAAAATAAACAGCTTGTGTTAATTACTACGAGTTTTTTCACAGGCTGACGTTA
>WBZR01001783.1_pt2 | contig 18245 bp, 11 predicted proteins | sample 5204231 | NCBI WGS metagenome assembly WBZR01 (sample SAMN12412403, study PRJNA552823) | activated sludge metagenome | isolation source: activated sludge from anammox sidestream of wastewater treatment plant... | place: USA: Virginia | collected 2017-08 | reverse complement strand
TGTTCAACTGAATTAAAATATAAAAAAACAGCATAGCAGTAATAGAATGGATAATAATATTCAGTACAAACTGCAGGAAAAGGTTTTCAGATAAGTAATAAATCAAAGTGAAAGAAGCAGTAATAACTGGACGGTAAAATAAACCATTATTAAACATATAAGGTGCATTAACAATTTCAATAAAAGATTTACCCTGCTGGATTTGCGATGAAATATTTGAAATAAGAGTTTTATCATCAGAACCTGTAACCCCGAAATATGAAACATGAAAATACAGAGCTATTATAAAAATGAATAATAAAGATACATAAAACTTCTTTGTCTGGAAAAATTCTGCTTTTAAAGGAAACATTATTTAATAATCACCATTTTTCTTGATTCCGTAAAACTGCCTGCTTGAAGTTTATAAATGTAAATACCTGAAGATAGCCCGTTGCTGCTGAAAGAAAATGTATTAAAACCGGGAGGGCGCATACCTTCATAGAAAACCTTTACGGTTTTGCCCAGCAGGTCATAAATAGTAAAAACTACTCTTTGGGCATTTGGCAAGCTATAATTTATTTTAGTTTCAGGGTTAAAGGGATTAGGGTAGTTTTGCCCGAGCTTAAAGCCGGCAGGTGAATTTGAGCCGGGAATTATACCTATTACAGAAGTATTATATTTTAAAATTGAGCCATAAGAACCAAATGCAAAACCAAAAGTAGGAGATTTGAAAACACATGTATAAACAGCAGTACTATCGGGAGCAGGAACACTTATCCAAGGGTGAAAAGAACTGGCTGAGTCTAAACTAACAGCCCAAGCCTGCGCAAAAGAAAGCGGCATCCACGCTTCGGTTTCCGTTCTGAAGGCAAGATCTCTGGCAACACCCATAAGCTCAATATTTTTATAACGCCAGTTAGCCCCGCTGTTAAAAGTAGTTGATGTAATAGCCCCGAACTCAAAATCACCGCCGCAGGCAATAATTTTTTCGGAATTAATAATCTTTACATCAAAGAGCGGTTCAGGGGTTAAACAATAGGTTCTGAAATTTGCACCGCCGTCTGTGGTTTTCCAAACAATACCCTGAATATCCATTTGCCCTCCGGCAAGAAATCCGGTAGTATTATTTACAAAGCGGATGCGGTTTTTAGGAAAACCAGCTAAATAGGGGCAGCCGGTTGTATCCATATAGCAGTTCAGCCAGTTTGTACCTCCATTAGTTGTTCTGAATACGTAACCGCTGAAACCTGAGGCAAAACCATGGAGAGAGTCAATATAATAAATACATGAAATAATAACAGTGGTATCCGGAAAAGTTGATTGGAGCCAGTTAATACCTCCGTTAGTAGTAGAAAGCATAGTAGTGCCGTTAAAGAAATAATCATTTGAAACCGCCCATCCCAGCCTTTGATTAAGGAAAAAAATATCATCAATATAGTAATTGGTAATGCCGGAGTTTTGCAGGTTCCATGTTAATCCGCTGTTAGTTGTATTGATAATAGTTCCGGAATCTCCGGCAGCCCAGCCGAAAACAGAATCAGGGAATGAGCATTTCATTAAAAGTTTATCTGTTGGAGAAGGCACATGAAACCAGTACTCCTGAGAATATACAGTATTAAATAATGCAAGGAAAATAATTATATTAAAAATTATCTTATTCGGCATAAAATGATTATTTAACAAGCAGCATTTTTATACTTTTTGTTAAACCCTGCATTTCCATAGTTAAAAAGTAAATACCGCTTGGCAAAGAACCGGAATTCCATTGAGCGGAATGAAAACCTGCCTGCTGATATGAGTTGATCAATTTATGCACTTCCCTGCCTGATACGTCATAAATAACAGCATTAACCAGACCATTTCTGTTTAAGGTATAGTTTATTACAGTCCCCGGATTGAAGGGATTAGGATAATTTTGCTCAAGTATAAAAGCATCAGGGATTTCTTCATTTTGACCTGAGATACCAATTACAGCAGAATTATATTTAAAAATTTTACCTTCTCCGCCAAATGCCCAGCCAAAAGTTGGTGTAACAAAAACAGCAGAATTAATTTTTGAAGTACCGTTAATCGGAATTTCCATCCAATTTGTACCTAATCCGCCAGAATCAGTGTTAACAGCAAAAGCAGCAGTGAAATTTAATGGTACCCATAATTCTGAAGGCGTTCGGTAAGAAATAGAAAAACCTCTTCCTATTATACCGGTAAATTCATAATTCCAGCTAAGACCATTGTTGAATGAAATTACATTGCTGAACCCGTATTCATAGTCACCTCCAACAGATTGTACTTTTCCGTTTGCAAAGGCTTTAATATCATATAGCGGTTCAGCAGAAACACAATAAGTGTACCAATTAGCACCGGCATTTGTTGTCCGCCAAATCATTCCCTGAATATCAATTTGCCCGCCGCAAACATAACCGGTGTTTTCATTAAGGAAGTAGAATTTATTTTTAGGAAAAAGATATAGGTATTGGCAATAAGCCGTATCAATAAAGCAATTAAACCAATTGGAACCGCCATTGGTTGTTTTGTAAATAAGCCCTGAGTAGCCTGAAATATATCCGGTTAAAGAATCAATGAAATGGATAGCATTAAAAACAATTGTTGTATCGGGATAGCGGGTGCTTTGCCAAATTTCACCTCCATTGGTAGTTTTAAGAAATACTGTGCCATAATAATAGAAGTCATTTGCAAGAGCCCATCCTAATCTTTGATTTAAGAAAAAAATATCATCAATAGGAAATGAACTAATACCTGATGCCTGTTTAACCCAGTTTAATCCGCTGTTTGAAGTATGGATAATTGTTCCTGAATCACCTGCTGCCCATCCAAACACAGTATCAATAAAAACAGATTTGTTAATTGACCTTGATACCGGTGAGTTTACAGGAAGCCAATACTGCTGGGAATATAAAGCAGCAGAGCAAAACAATAGTATTGCAGTAATTACACATTTCATTCGTCTATAAATATAGTTAAATATTCAACATTTGATTAGTCAAATTTTAAGTTAAAAAATAAATAAAACCACAGGAATAAATATCAAATAATTAGTTTATATCAGGATGAATATCAGGATGAATATAATGAGTAATATATTTTCAAAACCGTTGGATTAAAACTGATATAATACAAAAAGCCAAAAATATTTTAGATATAAATTTGAAATTATTATATTTAGAAAAACAAAATTATAATTTAAAAAAGGCATTAAATATTTTTAGCGAATATAAAGTAATATTTTTTTCAGGTTTTAGTTAATTATTTCACCTATTTTAGGTAGGTGAAATAATTTTAAAAATCATTGCTAAATCCTTATTTTTTAATTATATTACTTTTTTGAGTAGATGAATAAGGATATTGTTGATTTAATTAATAATAATCAAGAGTTTATACTAACGAGCCATGTAAACCCTGACGGGGATTCAATTGGCAGTGAAATTGCTCTTTTTATATATATAAAGTCATTGGGTAAAAACGCCCGAATTTTGAACTATTCCCCTACGCCTGATAATTACACATTCCTGGATAAGGATAAGGTGATAGAGCAATTTGACGAAACGAAGCATAAGGATAAGATATTAAACGCTGATGTAATATTTATACTTGATACAAACGAGTATGAAAGGATACGCACACTTGAGCCGTTTATAAAGTTAAGTAGTGCAAAAAAAACAGTAATAGACCACCATTTGGGATTTAAACCGGAAGAATTTGATTACTACATAATTGATACCAATTCGCCTGCAACAGGAGAAATACTATACAGGTTCTTTAAAGATATTGAAATAAATTACAGCGGGAAGAAAATTATTAACCCGCAAATTGCTGAAGCACTTTATACAGCAATTATGACAGATACAGGTTCTTTTAAATATGAAAGAACAGATGCAGAGACACATTTAATAATTTCGGAACTTCTTAAACACGGAATAAATCCGTACGATATATATTCAAAAGTATATAACAATGCAACTGCAGGCAAGCTTCATTTATTAGGAAGGTTTCTGGAAAATGTAAAGCTGCTTTATGAAGGACGTTTGGCTTATTCAACAATGCTGCAAAAGGATTTTAAAGAAACTGATACAGATGAGTATGCAATAGAGGGTTTTAGCACACATTTATTGAGTTTAAGCACAGTAACATTAGGAATTGTATTTACAGAAACTAAAAATGGAGTAAAGTTAAGTTTCCGTTCAAAAGGGAATGTATATTCAAACCTTCTGGCAAAGGAATTTGGAGGAGGCGGACATCAAAATGCATCAGGGGCATTTGTTGCGGGAGGCAGAATAAATGACCTGATAGAAGAAGCAGTAAAAAAAGCTGAAAAGTATTTAGAAGAAATAAAAATTAATTAATAAAATTTTAACAAATAATAAATCCGTTCGGAGATACAAATGAAAATCAAATATGAGGTAAAGAAGATAAAGGATATAAAAGCTGATGCAGTTGCATCGGTTACCTTTGAAGACCAGATTTCAACAAAAATGCACTGGCTAAATACCCTTTTTAAAGGCACATTAGAAACGCTGATAGAAACAAATGATTTTAAAGCAAAGTCATCTACATCAATATTAACATATCTTGGACCAGATAACAAGAGTAAACGCTTAATGGTAATTGGTTTAGGAAACTCTAAAGAGGTAAAACTTGAGACGATAAGAAAATCGTATGCAGCTGCTGCAAAAAAGCTGAATGCAATGAAACTGACAACAGCAGCATTTGAAGTTCCCGACCTTTCATATATAAAAAGCATTACAAATGCATCTCACTATGATATAATGCAGGCAATTTGCGAAGGTGTTTTTTTAACACAATACACAGCAAAAAAATATCATACTAAAAATAATTTTACCCCTTTTAACGAAGTAATATTTTTTACAGATTCACCTAAATACACCCGAGAAGCAACAGAGGCATTAAAAGACTCAAAAATTATATGTGATGCGGCTCTTGCAGCAAGAGAACTTGAAAATGAGCCATCAAACTTTTTAACACCGGATAAATTTGCTGAATGGGTAAAGAAGTCCTCGAGCAAAGCAGGTTATCAGGTAACAATATTTGATGAGAAAAAAATTAATCAGCTTTCAATGGGCGGTGTAATTAATGTAGGCAAAGGCAGTGTAAATCCGCCGAGGTTTTTAATACTGCAGTATTTTGGAGCAAATAAATCAGAAAAACCTGTTGTATTGGTAGGCAAAGGTGTAACTTTTGACTCAGGCGGAATTTCTATTAAACCCGCAGCAGGTATGGAAGCAATGAAAATGGATATGGGCGGCGCAGCAGCAGTTGTTGGAGCATTTGAAGCAGTTGCACGGCTGAAATATAAAATGAATTTGATTGGTTTAATACCTGCTGTAGAAAATATGCCTGATGCCGGAGCATATAAACCGGGAGATGTAATAAAAAGCTATGGCGGCATTACAATTGAGATTGAAAACACAGATGCAGAAGGCAGACTTATACTTGCAGATGCATTGGAATATGCAGCAAATTATAAGCCAAAAGTTGTAATTGACCTTTGCACATTAACAGGTGCTGCAATAGTATGTTTTGGTCACTTGCTTGCTGGCATGATGGGTAATGATAAGGAACTGAAGAAAAAGATATTTGAAGCCGGTGAAAAGACATACGAAAGAGTTTGGGAATTGCCTCTATATGATGAATACGATAAACTTATGAAGAGTGAAACTGCTGATATTAAAAATGCAGGTCCGGCACGCCAAGCAGGAACAATTATGGGCGGTATATTCCTTAAGAAATTTGTTCAGGATAAATATCCGTGGGCACATTTAGATATTGCAAGTGTGGCAATGGGTTTAAATGAGAGCGCAGAAGAGTACCATACACCCGGAGCAACCGGATACGGAGTAAGACTTCTTGCTGAAGTTTTAAAACAATATTCGCATTAATTCTGTATTATACTTATTAATAAGGCAGGAGCAGGTTGAATAAGATCGAGACTCCCCGAAAGATACTGCTTGTACTTACATTAATTGAATTTATCAATTATTTTGACAGACAGGTAATTTTCCCTTTATTCAGTTTTCTTAAAAGTGATTTTGGATTAAGTGATTTTGAACTTGGGTTGATAGGAACAGTTTTCATGATAATCCATGCAACATTTTCTGTACCGCTTGGAATACTTGCGGATAAATGGATACGAAAGAATATAATAGCAATAGGTGTTGGGATATGGTCAATAGCAACTCTTATAACAGGATTAGTACAAAATTTTCATCAGTTATTAATTACCCGCGGTGCAGTAGGTATAGGCGAGGCATCTTATGCACCGGCAGCCACAGCCCTTATAGCTGATAACTTTCCGGTAGAAAAGCGGGCTAGGGCAAGCTCAATCTTCCATTTAGGTATGTTTTTAGGAGGCGCACTTGGAATGATTCTTGCAGGTGTAATTGGAACTCATTTAGGATGGAGAGCGTGTTTTTTTATAGTAGCCGTACCCGGTTTGGTGTTAGCATTCAGCGCTTTGATGATAAAGGAAAAAAAACATAGTCATCAAAATTCTAATGAGGTAAGCAAGAAAAGTATATTAGCACTTTTTAAAAATCCCGCTTATATTATGACATTAGTTTCTGGTATAATGCTGACATTTACATCATCAGCAATTATTGCATGGATGACCCAATTTTTTATTCGTTACCATAATTACAGTGTTGACCAAGCATCTTTAACAATAGGTTTTGCAGTTGTATTAGGCGGTCCGCTTGGTATTTATACCGGAGGATTTGTAAGTGATTGGTTATATAATAAAATTGGATATCCAAGAAGCTTTGCAATGTCATTAGGATTTATAGCAGCAACACCGCTGATGTATTTAACTCTTACAACAAATAATGAAACACTGCTTTTAGTAACATTAGTAATTGCAACTTTTTTAATGACATGGTATTATGGTCCGATGGTTGCTTTGATACAGGATATAGTTCCAGGTGCATTAAAAGCCACAGCTTTTGCGTTTTATTTATTTACAGTTCATTTGATTGGCTCAACACCTGCACCTGCAATTTTAGGGAAAGTATCAGATGCAATTGACCTTCAGCATGCAATGTTTATAGTAGTAGCAACAAATCTGCTTGGCGGGTTATTATTGCTAATTACAAGCATAATGCTTATAAAGAAGAATAAATTAAAATCCACAAGCTGAAAATCGGTAATAAATTCACCATACTTAAATTAGAAATTTCAGCTATTTGAAATAACATTAAATTTTGACTAAATTAATATAATTAAATAAGATAAATTTGTAAATAATGGTTTAATTGAAACATAAAACAGTATAATTTGATTAAATAAGTATGAACAAATTAGTAAATTAAATTACTAATTTGTTGATTTACAAGTATAAACAGTAATTATTGGAAGAAAAAGAACCTAAAAATAATAAAGAAAACAGCAAAAATCCACCACAGGACGAAAATTTTTTGCGGTGCATAAATATTGATTGTATTTTTAACAGTTCTAATGAGCAGGGTGCTGTACGAAATATATGCAGGCATCCTAATGTTGTGGTTGAAAGCCGTTTTGCAGATATTACTATTGCAATTTGCAGTGAATTCCGCAGTAAAAAAGATTATACATTTGAGAAGCCATCAATTGTAATTGAGATAAAAACCGGAGAAAAAACTGAGATAAAGGGAAGACCTGAAGTTGGAATTGAAACAATTGAAAAAGTAACAACTAAAGAACTTGAAGATGAAGTAAGCAAAACAGATGAAAATTCTAATAAGTCAGTAACAGAACAGAAGCAAATAAATACACAGGATCACATTAAGCCTGTTATATTTGATGCTAAAGAAGAGCCGAAGGAGCTTACTCCGGAAGAAATATATAATCTAAGCACAAGACCCGGTACTGATTTTTTGATTTTAAAGAAGCTGTATCAGCCAAATACCCGCAAAGGCATAATAGGTTCAATAATAATTCATTTCTTTTTTCTGTTCATAATTTATCAAACATTAGTACCAAAAGATGAATTACAGAATCCGGAAAATAACCAGAGAATTGTTGTTGTAGAAGATTTGGAAATGCCGAAATTTAATCCCCCTGATATAGATAAAATAAAAGAGGATGAGAAAAAGCTTTCTGAAGAACAGGATTTAAAAGATAATAATAAAGAAGTTAGACCTAAAATTCAAAAAAAGATTATAACCCCAAAAATTCACCGTCCAAAAGATAACACGGTTGATACCAATAAACTTGCAACTAATGATTCAAACAAGATTAAGAATGATTCAAACTTAACGAGCAATAACAGAGATACAAACAGGATACAAATACCAGACTCAATAAAAGCTACTTATGACCAAAATGATATAGGGTTAGTAATCTGGTATCCTAAAGAATGGAAACTGCTTGATAACCGTCAGGTGAATTTAAACCAAAAGGATTTTAACGGTGTTATATTAGCAACTGATACAGGAACTGCAGACCCCGGTGCAGTAAATATGTTTATTTTGGTAGATGACCCAAATCACAGCGCATATAACAAAGCAACCTATAAAAATCCTTTTACCATGAATGACTCAATGATAGCAGCGTATGTTACAAATCCCGTAAAAACCAGCGGTAAAAAGCTATCAACGAAATATTTTGTGTTCACTGATCCAACAGGATTAAAGAACATTCAGGTAAATGTTGATTTTGCATCTCAGGTAATGATGGAAAAATATCAGCCGATGGTAGATGCAATAGTAAGATCAATAAAAATTGCACCGCCTGTTAATAAGGGACCCTAAAGGCGAACAATAGTTAAACACCTTTACATAATAACACTCAAATTAATTATAGAATTTGCTGAAACAGCATTTATAGATGAGAATAACAATAAAGGCATTGCAAAATCAAATACACAGTAAAGCAAAAGAACTTGGCTTTACTGCATGCGGATTTGCAAAGTATGAAGTGCTTGAAGAACAATCCATTAAACTGAGAAACTGGCTAAATGATGGTATGCATGCAGATATGGCATGGATTGAAAAAGGTTTTGAGAAACGAAGAGATGTAAAGAATATAATTCCTGAAGCAAAAAGTGTTATATCTTTAGCTTTTAATTACTTTACACCGTTTGAACATAATGAAGACAAACCGAAAATTTCAAGATATGCATGGGGTAAGGATTACCATAAAATACTTAAGAAGAAATTGAAGGAATTGTGCGATATAATTATTACCGCTCCCCTGCCCTCCCCGGAGGGGAGTGAGTTTGAAAATGAAGGGAATATAATTTTACGTTCTTATGTAGATGACGGACCTGTGATGGATAAAGTTTGGGCACAAAAGGCAGGGCTTGGCTGGATGGGAAAACATACAAATATAATTAATCCTGAATTTGGTTCATGGTTTTTTATATGTAATATTATTACAAATATTGAATTTGATTCTTATAACGAGCCAATTGAAGATATGTGCGGAAACTGCACATTGTGTATTTCAGCATGTCCAACCGGTGCAATTGTAAATGAATATGTTGTAGATGCCAATAAATGTATTTCATATCAGACAATTGAGAATCGTGGAGAAATATCTCCTGAGATTGATCTTGCAGGCTGGATATTTGGATGTGATATATGTCAGGATGTTTGTCCCTACAATTTACCTAAGTATAACCAAACTACGGAAGAGAAAAGTTTTTTCCCAAAAATTTTGACTTCATCGGTGCAATATAATGAGACCTCACCCCCCCGCCCCCCTCTCCTAAAAGGAGAGGGGGAGGATGTGACTCCTTCTTTACAAGGCAAGCCCCCAGCCACTCTCATAGAAGGAGAGGAGAGAAAAGATATTTTAGAACGGACAGAAATTTTGGATGATAAACTCCCCTTCTCCTCTAAGGAGAAGGGGAAGGGGGATGAGGTCATTAATCACGATATCCCCTATAAAAAAGAAAGAGCAAGAGCTTTACGTAAAAAGGAAACTCCAGCTGAGAAAATACTTTGGAACGCATTAAGAAATAAAAGAGTCGGTAATTTTAAATTCAGGAGGCAGCATCCTATTGGATATTACATCGTGGATTTCTATTGCAACAAAGTTCATTTGATCATAGAAATTGACGGCAGTATTCACGAAGAAACAGAAAATAAAGAATATGATAAAGTTCGTCAAGAACAATTAGAAAATATTGGTTATAAATTTCTGCGTTTCAGTAATAATGATATAATAAATTTTCATGATAAAGTTTTGGATGAGATTAAAGAATTTTTGACTTCATTGGCGCAAAATAATGAGACCTCACCCCCCTGCCCCCCTCTCCTAAAAGGAGAGGGGGAGGAAGTGACCCCTTCTGTGAAAGGCAAGCCCCCAGCCACTCTCATAGAAGGAGAGGAGAGAAAAGATATTTTAGAACAGACAAATATTTCTTTAATAGAAGCAAGTAAAGAAATTCTCAGTTCAATTACGGAGGAACAGTTTAAGGAAATTTTTGCTGACTCACCTGTTAAGAGAACAAAGTTTAAGGGATGGATGAGAAATTTAGACAGGATAAAAAATAAATAACAACTGTATTTTAAAATCAAAAAACATTTATATTTGTAAATGCCAAAATCAAAATTTTTGAAAATATTTGCAATGATAGAAATGCTAACAGCCATTATATTTCTATCACTTGCCCTGATATTTTTTTTATCTAAAAATGAGCTTGGAGGGGAAATAACTATACCGTTGATATTTGCATTTATAGGGGTATGCAGTTTAATTGCTGCTCCAACGCTGATTCATTTTGCAAAAAAATCGGATGCAATAAAAAGCAATTATAAAAACAAAATAAGCTAATAAATGGCAGCTAGTTCAGCAAACTCACCAAAAATACTTAAATACATTGCAGGCGTTTTGCTTTTGGCATCTGTAATTATGGTTATACTTGGAGTATATTTCTACCAAAAAGAAGATAATTTTTTAAAGCAATGCAATCTGATTGCCTGCAAAGTAACAAACATAGAAGAGAAACCGAGAGGAAAAGCGTATGTGGAATTCACTGAAGTGAACGGTAACTACAAGCCGTTTATATATTATACTGAGTATGATGCTAATGAAGATGAATTGGGATATATTTTAGGTGAAACGTACGAGGTATATTATTATGCAGCAGATACATCAAAATCAGAGCCAAGAGATTTCTTTATAAATCATATAACAAGTTTCATTTTATTAATAGTTGGATTTTCATGTATGCTTGACTTCCCGGTATTACTTATGGTTTCAGCTAAAACGCGAAAGAAACAGTTACCTAGTCTGCAGTTTGGTATAAAAGATGAAGTTGTAAGTGAATAGAAAGAAGTGTGAAACAATATATTGCTTTAATACGGAGCTGAATTTATCATAGCATTGGTAAACGCAGACTATTATATTTGATTCAAATCATAACAGAAATGACTAAATTAACTTTCTTTATATTATTTATTTTATTTGCAGGAGCATTATACATAGTAAGCTTTTCAGGATGCAATGAATCACCATCAGCACCGCAGAGTGAAAATCTAACTTTTACCGGAGATATTCTACCGATATTTGAGGCACACTGTAATTATCCCGGGTGTCATAATTCAACCGATAAACAATCAGGAATAAATCTGACAAACTGGAGCTCAATTATGCTGAACGGGTCAGATTTTGGGGCAGAGATAGTACCCTATAATGCAAAATGGAGTCATATTATACAACATATAAATACAGATACAACATTAGGACCTGTATCGGAGCCATTAATGCCAAAAGCCAAGGCACCATATACAAACGGCATGCCGTTAAACAGAAATATACTTTTGAAAATAATGAGCTGGATAAATAATGGTGCTAAGAATGATAACGGTGAAGTGGCATTCAGCAATATTTACAGGAAAGCATTTATCACAAATCAGGCATCTGATTATATTGCAGTTGTAAATCTTGATAATATGTTTCTTACCAGATATGTTGTAGTTGGCGAATCAGAAAATACGCTTTCAGCACCGCATAATGTAGCTGTTGATAACCAAGGGAAATATTTTTATGTAACATTAATAAATGATGGTTTTGTTGAAAAATTTGATGCTATGACTTATCAGAAACTTAACAGACTTTATATAGTTTCAGCACCGGGTCATGTAATAATTACACCAGATGGTTCAAAAGGATATGTAACAAATTATAATATCAACGGAGCAGAAAGATATATTAGAAGTTTTAACACTGCTGATATGACTATTATAAACACAATAAGTGATGTTACAATGAATGCAACACATGGCGGAAGGATTACAACTGACGGAAATCTTTTAATTACAACAAGTGAGCTTGGTGAGTATATACAGATAATAAATACTCATACCGATGCAGTTGAGCAAACCATTCCTGTTGATAATATTGTACCTCCAACAGGAAACGGCACCGGATTTTTCAGACCGATAGCAGTATCATTATCAACTGATGACCGTTACGCATTTATTACCTGTGACCGCTCAAATGATGTTAGGGTGTTGGATATGAACACAAGAACAATTATCAGAATAATACCAACGGGGTTATACCCAATTCAGTCTGAATGCTCGCCTGATAATAAGTGGCTGTATGTTGCAAACAGAAACAGCAATTCAGTAACAGTAATAGATATAAATACATTAACTGTGTATAAAACTATTTCAAATGTAGGTGCACAGCCGCATGGAGTTGCATTTACTGCAGACGGCAAATATGCTTATATTACATGTGAATCAGTCAGCGGAACATTTGTTCATCACCCTGCAGTGGGTTCTTCAACCCCCGGTACAACTGCAGTAATAAATGTGCAGAATCATACTAAAGTAAAAAATATTGAAATGGCATCATTTCCTGCCGGAATTTCAATAACAAGATAAGTAAAAAGATAACATTATAAATTAGATGTAAAAAACAAGGGGTTTTATGCCCCTTGTTTTTTTAGCACAATAGTGCTGAAACCTATTTTTAACAGGTGAATATTAATCAGTAATTTCAAGCTGCAGTTCTTCACTTGACCCCCTGACATCCGGATAGTACATCAGCATACCTGTTGCTGGAATAACTTTATATTTACCGGGTATCTGTGCTCTTAAGATATATGAGAACTCAAAAACATCACCATACAAATATGTAGCAAAAAATGTAACGCGGTTATCACGGATATCTTTATCGGCATACCACCAGCGCCACCAGTAATAATCATACCCTGAATAATCTTTTTCATCTTCTATCTTATAAGCCCAGTCATCTTTAATTACTTCACATCCGGCGGGGATAGGATCTTCAAGCATAAAGTACTGCAGATCTTTTTCTTTAGCTTCAACTCTAACTTTAACAAGAATCTCATCACCAGATTTTACTTTACCATCCATAAATCTTTTTTGATAAATTATCTTATTATCATTATACTTGGTGTATTTTTCAAGTTTAAAATATTCCTTATGCACTCTGAAACCATTTTCACGAGGCTGGATTACAGATTCATTTGTATAGTATTTAAGGTCGCTTGAAACATAAACTTTACCGGCACCTGATTTTTCTATCTTAATATCATTTTGCCCAGCTTTTAATTTTGAGCCATCAATAACAAACTTAAGATCTTTTTTGAAGACATCCTCTTTAGTCATGTGCTTATCAAGAAGTATTTCGCCATTAACATACAGCTTTACGCTATAGTCGGGTTCAAGTTCTTTGGAAGATTTAAGATAATCAACCATAGCATAGATGATAAAAGCAGTTGATTGAGTATTCCACCATCCCCCACCCTGCCGCTGCTGCATAAGCCAGCGAACTGCACGGTTCATTAACTCAGGGTTATCTTTTAAGCTATTGGGATTAAGCAGCAGTGCTTTAACAGCCATAGCTGTTGTTTGAACTTTATCATCCTGCCAGGAGTAATGCCATGATTTTCCTCCCCAATAGGCACCGGACTCACCCATATCCTGAGCATGCTCAATCAGCAAATTAGAATATTTTGCAGAATTTTCAGAATCACCAAAATTAGCAGCTGCCATAGAAAGCAGTGATACAGAATAGTCGTTTAATTCCAGAGAGCTTATTAACTGCAGCTGTTCTTCAAAAAGTTTAGTATCTTTATTTTCAGCATAAGATAAAGCATAAAGCATATAAGCTCGGGTAGTTGCATCAATATTTTTATCTTTAAGCATAGTTTTAAGTGAGGTAATCCCTTTGCTTAACACAGTATTTTTAACAGGATATCCGGCTTTTTCGCCAAGTGTAAGTCCGTATATAACATAGCTTGTCATAAACGGGTGTGACTGATCGTTAGTCCACCAGCCCCAACCGCCATCATAGTGCTGCATAGAGTACAATTTGTTATATCCTGCTTCAACCATTTTGGGCAGATCTTTTTGCGTAGCATCGCTGATTGGAGCATTAAGATCTTTAAATGCGTTAGCAACAATAACAGTTGGCAAAAACCGGCTCATTGTTTGCTCAACACACCCATAAGGATAGCCAACAAGCCCATCCAAAGCACCAAGCATTGTTGAAGCAAGCGAAGGTGCAACATTTAATGTTAATGTTGTGCTTCTAAGATCAGTATATTCCGGAATATTTACGAATTTGTATTCCGATTTTTCGGGCTCGCTGATATCCATTGCCTGATAATTTGCAAGCTGCAAGCCATGCGGCTGAAGCGGTATTTTCATTTCAACTGCATCTGATTCTTCATTGGTTAGAGCAGATGCAGTAAGCTTTGCAAAACCAACCGGATTTGTAACTTTAATTTTCCAATCAATACGTTTTTCTTCATTTTTACCCATGGAAAATATTTGTTCTGCGGGATCACCGATTATTTCAGCATTTTCAACCTTAAAGCTCAGCTTGGTAGATTTATCTGATTCAAGATAATTGTGAACTATTGTTGAAATAGTAACTTCATCATCCTGCTGTAAAAATCGGGGAGTTTCCATTCTGACAAGCAAGTCTTTGCGTGTTATTACAGTATTAACCTGCTGACCAACTTTAGTATCATTAGTAATAACCCTGGAAGTAAGGCGCCATGTTGTAAGGTTATCGGGAAATTTTACTTTCATAGTTGCGTAGCCATTAATATCAGTAGTAACAGAAGGATTCCAGAAAATAGCATCGCGGAAATCACTTCGAGTTTCAGCTTCAACAAAATTGCCCTCAAAATCATCTTTCTCCACTATTCCTTTAAATTCTCCTTTTTTATTCTTAGCATCTCTTTTATCTTCAGATTTAGGAGCATTTAACTCAGTAGTTTCGTCCATTTCTTTGCCGGAACGATTTGTTGAAAGTCCATCTTCAATTGATTGCTGTTTATCAGAGAAGAAGCCATCAAGAATCAGTCCTTCACTGCTTGCTCTCAGGTTAACTTCAATAGTTTTACCTTTTTTAACATCAAGATCTTTTTCACTTTCACGGGTTTTCTTATTCTGCCTTACACTTATAGTATAAGTGCCTTCGGGCAGCTTAAATTCATAGGAACCATCTTCTCCGGTTACTGCGGCGGTAAAATCACCATCAATAATAATAGTAGCATTTTGAATTGCGTTACCTTGCTTATCAGTTAATCTTCCTTTTATTGTACCAAGTTCCTCTTCTTTAAGTGATTTTACATCAAACCTTTCATAAATTGTAATAAAGCGGGAGTAACTGTAGTATGAATAATTATTGCTGTAATGCACACTAACAGCATTCCATTTAGGAGAGTAGAAGAAATTTTTAATATCTTTGGTATTATCGGGTTTTATGGCATAGATACTTTCATCAATTACACCAAGTGATACATCAGCATTTGGCACGGGATCTCCGGCAGCATCGGTAACACGGATTGATACAGTACCTTCATCCTTAGGTTTATAGGAAGTGTTATCAGTACCAATATTAACAGTAAGGAATTTTTCTTCAGGCAGAACCATAACGGATTTGCTTGAAGTGTAAAACTGCCCGCCTGAAACATAAGCTGCGGTAATATAAAAATTTGGAGCAGCATTAGTGCCAACGGGAATTTCAATGAGTTTTGAAGTACCTTCAATTTTTTCAACAGTGTAAGTTAAAATGCCTGTATTTTGAGTTGTAATAAGTACATTAGCACCGGGAGTAGTTGTAACAATCAATGCTTTGCATGTTTCCCCGGGTTTATAGCTATCCTTATCGGGGAAGATTTGAACAGCACCTGATTCATTATACCACCACCACATATCTCCTTTAGAAACATAGCAGTAAGTATTATCAGTAACTTTTTTGCCGCGGCTATCGTAAGAATTAATTTCAATTGAATAATATCCTTCATCTGAGGCATCAAATGTAACGGTGCCAATACCTTTATCATTTGTAGAGCCCGAAACTTTAGTAACATAGTCTTTCTTCTGCTTATAGTCAGGTGAGCCTGCCCAGGTAAGGCGGTTTACAACCGCTTCAAAAGATACCTGTTTAGGTTTATCGCTGAAGTTCATTGCCTGCACCTGAACCGATATTTTTTCATCGGGTTTATAGATATACTTATCAGTTTTTGAGGTCATAAAAAAATCACTGCGTGTAACAAAAACTGTTTTAGTTGATGATATTTCGCGTCTTGATTTATCGGTTACCTTTGCCTGAATAATGTATGTAAAATCTGTTTCATAAGATGCTTCACGATCCCAATACCACCAATTATTGTATTTGGATTTAAAATCTTCATTAATGTTATAGCTGAAATCAAACCTGCCATCTTTGTTAAGTTTCCCTGTTCCGCTGTAAATAAATTCAGCATCGCTGTATTTTTGATTATCATCCTGATTAGCATAGTAATCTTCATACCACCAGCTGTATTCACTGTAATACCACCATGGTTTATAATATGATTTTTTATAGATATTGTATTCAACTTCGGCATCCTGAACTGCTGAGCCAAAATAATAGTCAGCATTTATTACACCTTTAATATCTTCACCGTTTAAGTATTGGTCTTTATCAACGGTAATGCCGACTTTATATTCAGGTTTTTTATATTCTTCTACAGAAAATGTTCCTGTATATTGCTGCCCTTTATCAAGCTCGGCATAAATATAATACTGTCCTAAAGGTGCATTATCTTCAATTGTATAGCTTCCGTTAAAACTGCCATGCTCATTGGTTTTTAAAACCTGTTTATAAACTTCAGCACCGCGTGAATCTTTAATGCGGACAGTAATATCCCGCTGCGGGATATTTTCATAACCCTGCGGGTTAGATTTACGGATAATACCTTTAAACTCAACTGGTGATTTAGGTCTGTAAACGGGCTGATTGGAAAAAATATACACGCTGTACATGTTTGCACCGTAGCCAAAATAAAGGTAAGGATCGCTGACAGCAATATCATCGCCCATTCTGCCGATAATAAGCGGGTAAGTAATATTATTAGCAGCGGCAAAGTCTCTATCTTCAGGGGTAAGCTCTTTGTAAAACAAGCCGCGCATAGTTTTGCCTACTCCGATTTTTTTTGAACCAAGAAAGAAATTAAGGTCAACATCATTAAGAGGCTCGCCTGTTTTTCTGTTTACAGTATAGGCAAGCATTGAATTGTTTGCGGCTTCGGTGATTGTGCCAATATCAGTAACAAAAAATCCCGTATAGGCAACTTTATTTTGATAGCTTGCCCTTACGACGTAAGCGCCTTTTTGCTTTGGCTTATATGTTATAGTTTCATAGCTGTAGTAATAATTATTATTGCCATCAACTTTCATACGCTTGGAGAAGTTATCAACTTCAGTGCAGAGTGCAAGCAGGTTCAAGCTATCTTTGCTTAACACATCAATTGAGTAATTAGAGGTCTGGCGTGAAAAGAATCCTTCGATATCATCAATTTTATATACTTTAAAATTGAATTCAGCACCTTTATTTAAATAGTAAGCATAAATATTTAAGGTAACATCATCACCTGAGGAATACATATTGTTGCTGTATAAGGTGAACGACATATTAGAATTGTCATCATTCTGCGAGAAAGATATTGAGGGTATCAATAAAAATGATACAAGCAATAAAATAAATATTATTCCGGTTGATTTGAACATGGTAAAATCTCCTTTAGAGAAACTTATATCTTTAAAGATTATTAAAGATTATTTATAAAGAAACGGTTTTTAGATATTCTTACTTAATTATATGCAATTTAATGGAAATTGTTCCCATAAATTTATGTAAAATTAATGTGTGATAAATAAATTTACTGTAAATTAAATGCATTAAAGTTAAATTTGTAATCTATGCTATCAGTTTCAGATATAACGGTACAGTTTGGTGCAAAGAAGCTATTTGAAAATGTAAGCTTTGTTGTA
>WBZR01002585.1_pt1 | contig 18246 bp, 16 predicted proteins | sample 5204231 | NCBI WGS metagenome assembly WBZR01 (sample SAMN12412403, study PRJNA552823) | activated sludge metagenome | isolation source: activated sludge from anammox sidestream of wastewater treatment plant... | place: USA: Virginia | collected 2017-08 | reverse complement strand
CACAAGGCGCCAGAGCGAGAGGCGGATACGCTGCTCACGCGACGATCCCGGACCAGACCCACACCGGGTTCATGGCCCGTGTGCATTTTCGGGCCGGAAAAGGGATCTCGCAATGACGAGGTTCCGACGCGCTCAGACCCTTCCCGAAACGGGACCGGAAGAGAACACACGCCGATCCCGTCTTCACCGTCTCGGCTCATCCGGCGTTCGCCTCCCGATGGCGCAACCGCCACGGTTCCCGCTGCGCGATCGGCTATCGTTGCGGTTTTCCGCACCTGGACCTCCACCCGATGAGCCACTGGCTTGCCGAACCCCGTCAACTGGAAGCACTCGCCCGCAACCTGGAGGGCGGCGCACTCGCGCTGGACACCGAATTCATTCGCGAGCGTACCTATTTCCCGAAGCTGGCCCTCGTGCAACTGCGCGCCGCCGGCGACGATGCCTGCCTGATCGACCCACTGGCCCTGCCTGCACCCGGGCCACTGCTCGAAGCGCTGAATGGCCCGGCCCTCAAGATCATGCACAGCCCGGGCGAAGACCTGCAGGCCTTCCACTGTGGCTGGCAGGTACTGATCGAGCCGATCTTCGACACCCAGCACGCGGCGGCACTGGTCGGCCTCGGCGCCGGCAAGAGCTATCAGGCACTCGTCGCGGAACTCCTCGACATCCATCTGGAGAAGGGCGAAACCCGTTCCGACTGGCTGCGACGTCCGCTGAGCGAATCCCAATGCCACTACGCCGCCGAGGACGTGCAGCACCTCCACGCCCTGCACGACATCCTCGCCACGCGCCTCGAACGCCTCGGTCGCAGCGCATGGCTGGCGCAGGACTGTGCCCGCCTGGTCGATGCCGCGCGTCACGATGCGCCCGAGCCGAACCCGCACCTCGCTTCGCGCGCCGCGCAACGCATGGACCCGGAGCAACAGGCGCGCCTGCGCCGTCTGCTGCTGTGGCGCGAAACCACGGCGCGCAGCCATGACAAGCCGCGCACCTGGATCCTCGACAACGAACTCCTCGTCCAACTCGCCCTGCGACCACTGTCACATGCCGCCTTCGACGCCCTGCTCGACCGCCATCCACGCGCCCCGCGCCGCCTGCGCGGAGAACTCTGGAAGCTCGTTGCGCAGCCGCTGGAGGATGCCGAACGCGACATCCCGCTGATCGCGCCAGCGGACCCCGCCCTGCGCCAGCCGCTGAAGGCGATGCAGGCCATCGTCGCGCGTCACGCCGCCGAACTCGACCTTCCCGAAGGCCTGCTCTGTGCCCGTCGCCACCTCGAATCCCTGCTCGGCGAACGCCGCTGGCCGAACGCACTCGACGGCTGGCGCAGCAGCATCCTGAAGCAGGAACTGCTGGCCGAGCTGCCGTGAACAGGCCTGCTGGGGGCTTGTTGTAGAATTGCACGTCTGCAAGCTTGCAACCGTTCGTCGCGAAATGAATCGCGCCGCGCGTGTGCCAGCTTCCGTTTCCGCGGCCCCGTAGCTCAGCTGGATAGAGCATCCCCCTCCTAAGGGGAAGGTCACACGTTCAAATCGTGTCGGGGTCGCCATTTCCCTGACGGGCACGTCCCGCCACCCACTGCCAATCGGAGTTCTCCATGACCGACGTCGTCATTGCAGGCGCCAAGCGCACCGCCATCGGATCCTTCCTCGGCCAGTTCACCGGCGTGCCGACGCCAACGCTGGGTGCCACCGCGATCAAGGCGGCCCTGGCCCACGCCGGCATTGCTGCCGACCAGGTCGACGAGGCCATCATCGGCTGCGTCCTGCCCGCCGGCCTCGGCCAGGCACCCGCTCGCCAGGCGGCGCTCGCCGCCGGCCTGCCGACCTCGGCCGGTTGCACCACGATCAACAAGGTCTGCGGCTCGGGCATGAAAGCGATCATGTTCGCCACCGACCTGATCCGCTCCGGCTCGGCGAAGGTCGTGGTTGCCGGTGGCATGGAATCGATGACCAATGCGCCGCACCTGCTCAACGGCTCGCGCACCGGCATCCGCTACGGCAACGGCGAACTGATCGACCACATGGCCTGGGACGGCCTCACCAATCCCTACGACAGCAAGTCGATGGGCGTGTTCGCCGATGCCACCTCGGCCAAGTACTGCTTCAGCCGCGAGGACCAGGATGGCTTTGCCGCCGAGAGCGTGCGGCGTGCACTGGCGGCACAGCAGTCGGGCGCCTTCGAGGCCGAGATCGCCCCGGTCGTGGTGGCCGGACGCAAGGGCGAGGTGAGTTTCACCAGCGACGAGCAGCCAGGGCGCTGCAACATCGAGAAGATCCCGACCCTGCGTCCGGCCTTCAACAAGGACGGCACGGTGACGGCGGCCAGTTCATCGAGCATTTCCGACGGCGCCGCGGCGGTGGTCCTGCTGTCGGCCGACGACGCCAGGGCGCGCGGGGTCAAGCCGTTGGCCCGCATCGTTGCGCACGCCGGCCACGCTCAGGAACCGGAATGGTTCACTACCGCGCCGGTCGCGGCGATCCGCAACGTGCTGGCCAAGGCCGGCTGGTCGGTCGGCGACGTCGACCTGTTCGAAATCAACGAGGCCTTCGCCTGCGTCGCGATGGCGCCAATCAAGGATCTCGGCATCCCGCACGAGCGTCTCAACATCCACGGTGGCGCCTGCGCCCTCGGCCATCCGATCGGCGCGACCGGCACGCGCATCGTCGTGACCCTGCTGCACGCGCTGATGCGCAGCGGTGGCAAGCGCGGTGTGGCCTCGCTGTGCATCGGCGGCGGCGAAGCGACGGCAGTGGCGATCGAACTGGTCTGAGCACGACCGACAACGAGCAGGGAAAAATGGCCGGGGCAACCCGGCCATTTTCATTTTCCATCCCCACAACCCGGTATCAATGCGTGGGCTTTTCCACCAGACCGACCTGCCAGTGACCACCCGGCAACTGCTTCACCTGCAACAGATCGTAGGTGCGCAGCATGTCGAGCAGGCCGGAGTGCCCGTAGAGCTTCGGGGTGAAGCCCGAGTCGGTCCGGCGCAGGTAATTGCCGAGTGCGCCCAGATCGACCTTGCCGTCGGAGCTGTCATCGGCAAGCAGGGCCACGGCATCCACGACGAAGCGCGGGCGGCGCTTGCTCGATGATGTCGCAGATTCCGCCGACTCCGGCTTGCGCGCCGCGGTCGGCCGCTCGTCGATCCGGACCTCGTGCTCTGCGCCGGAGCTTTCCGCCGCGTCCGCATTCGCCGACCACTCGAAGAAGTGATCGCTGGCATTGCGCAGCGCCGACGGCGTCTTGGCCTCGCCGGCAATGCACACCAGCGCACCGCGTTCGCGCAGCTTGCGGCACAGGTGGGCGAAATCCGAATCCGAGGTGACGAGGCAGAAGGTTTCCACGCGCTCGTCGAAGAGCAGCTCCATCGCATCCAGCGCCAGCGCGATGTCGGCGGTGTTCTTGCCGCTGGCGTACTGGTACTGCAGGCACGGCGTGAAGGCCTGCTCGACCAGCTTGTCCTTCCAGCGTCCGGCCAGCGTGCCCGGGTTGCCATAGCCACGGCGCACCACGACCCGACCAAACTTGGCGACGAAACGCAGCGCATCATCGAGGATCGCCGGTTGCACGTTGTCGCAATCCACCAGCACCGCGACCTTGCCCTCGCCATTGCCTGCAATCAGCATCGCCCTCACCCCTCGCAGCCGTGTCCCGGCATGACGATAGCGCGCTGCACCAGGCTGCGCCACAGGGTTCAGCGATAGGCCCGCATCAGGCGTTCGAGCGCTGCTTCGAGCACGACGCTCGGGGTGGCGAGATTCATCCGCTCGAAACCCGCACCCTCGCGCCCGAAGCTCGTGCCCTCGCTGAAGAACACCAGTGCCTCCTGCTCGTGGATGCGTTGCAGTTCCGTCGCACTTCGGCCCAGTCCACGAAAATCCATCCATTGCAGGTAGGTGCCCTGCAGTTCGAACACGCGCACCGCCGGCAGGTGGTGCGCCATGAACTCGCGAACCCGTGCATGGTTGCGTGCGACCAGTTCGATCAAGCCGTCGAGCCAATCCTCGCACTCGTTGTAGACCAACTCGCAGGCCTTGTAGCCCGGCGCGGTCAGGAACAGGAACCCGCCGGCATCGCGTTGCACGAGAAAGCGCGCACGCAGCGCCGGGTCGGGAATCACGAGGTTGCTGGTGCACAGTCCGGCGAGGTTGAAACTCTTGCTCGGTGCGGTGCAGGTGATCGTGCGCGCGGCCATCGCCTCGCCCAGTGTCGCCAGCACGGTGTGGCGATGGCCGGGCAGGACGAGGTCGAAGTGGATCTCGTCGCTGATCACGACCAGGTCGTGTTCCAGCACGATGTCGGCAAGGTCCTCCAGTTCGGCCCGCGACCAGACCCGCCCCGTCGGATTATGCGGACTGCAGAACACCAGCAGGCGGTTGGCCGGGTCCGCAGCAAGCCTGCGCAGGTGCTCGAAATCGATGTGGAAGTGGCCATCGCGTTCGATCAGTGGATTGCGCACCAGGCGCCGGCCGTTGCGCTCGATCGCCTGGAAAAACGGGTAGTAGGCCGGGGTCTGCACGATCACGCCGGCGCCCGGCTCACTGAAGGCACGTACCGCATCGTGGATCGCCGGCACCACACCGGCACTCTGCACCAGCGCTGCCGGATCGACCTGCCAGTCGTGGCGTCGTCGCATCCAGCCGATCACCGCTTCGATGTAGTGCGGCGACGCCGTGGTGTAACCCAATACTGCATCATCGAGGAAAGCTTTCAGGCCCTGGATCAGCGCCGCCGGATGCAGCAGGTCGATGTCGGCCACCGAGAACGGTGCGATCCCCGCCGGCACGGCCGGATTGGCCCGGCGCATCGCCTGCCATTTCGCCGAGTCCTGGTCGGAACGGTCGATCAGGGTGGTGAAATCATGTTCGGACACGGTCGCCTCCCGTCGCTGCCGAAAATCGCAGCCCTGCACGATAGGAGAACCGGCCATCGGACGAAAGTCGAAACGCACCGGAACGCGCATCGGAACGTTCATCGCCAATGCCACCTGCGCGACAATCGTGCCCCTTCCGCAGTCATCCACCGGAGCCGTCGTGCATCACCCCTTCGCACAATTCATGGGCCTCGTGGTCGAGGAGCAAGGCGCCGGCTTCAGCCGTTGCTCCCTCCGGATCGTGCCGGAGCAGCACCACAACCCCAACCGCGTCACCCACGGCGCCGTGCTCTATGCGCTCGCCGACACCGGCATGGGCGCGGCACTGCAGGCCGATCTCGCGGCCGGCGAGATGTGCGCCACGATCGAGATCAAGATCAACTATTTTCGTGCGATCCGCGAGGGCCGCGTCGAATGCCGCACCGAGGTGCTCAACCGCGGGCGCACGATCGCCAACCTCGAATCACGCCTGCATCTGGACGGACGACTCGTGGCCCAGGCCAACGGCAACTTCGCGATCTTCGCCGCACGCGCCCCCGGCTGACGCAGCCAACACCACCATCCGCCCCGGCACCGACGGAATCGGCCGATGAGCCACTTTGGCATCGGCCTGCGCCATGCATGACAGGCGCGGCGAAACGCCCGCTCCACCCTCCACCGGAGAACCGTCATGCCCGTTCGCAATCTGTTTGTCGCCTGCATTCTCGCCACCCTGCCGCTGGTGTTCCCGAGCTTTATAAATAGAACCCGGAAAGCGTGATAAATCCGGATTTGGCGGGAAGAAGTTGGAAGATGGCGGATCGGTTCTGCAAAAAGATTGCGGGTGGTGCAATACGCATTAGCCCTCGGCGGCGGCGCTCAAGTAGCGGCGCGCGGCCAGGGTGATGACGGCTTTGTCGTCCGCCGGTTAGCCGCCGAGCGCGTGAGCGAGATGCAGGCGAATGGTCTCCTCGATGTCCTGCTGATCCTCGTGCGACAGCCCGAGGTACGGGCGCTTCGGGATCGGGCCGTGGCCGAACTGATGCGTAGCGGCGTACGGCGCATGCGTACCGAGCAGCAGCTCGCGACCCAGCACCTGGTAGTTCAACCGGTCGCCGAGCAGGTGCCCATCAAGCTCCAGCAGTCTCTTGCCCGGGCGCTTCTCCACCTTCTTCGCGGCGTACTTCCGGCTGAGCGCTACCCACGGCACGCCATCAGGGCTGATTTCCTGTTCGGCGCGAGCGCGCGTGGAATTGAGCAGGCGGTTGCCGACGCGTTCCAGAAGCGAGGTCAGGCCGGCATCGTCAAGCTGCGCGGCGGCATTGCGCAGGGCGGCCAGGGCCCGCTCGGAATCGACGTCGATGTAGATGGTCGCGCCGGCCATGACTCACTGCCCGCCCGATGGCGGCCAGCCGCCGAAGCTGGCGTTGTCCCCCAGGCGGTGTCCGCGCGGGATTTTCGGCAAGCTTTCGAACTCGGCGGCAACAGCGTTGATGTGCGCTTGATGCTGCTGGATGTATTCCTGCGCATCGCGCGCACCAGATTCGCGCAGCAGCGCTGCGGCGCGCTCTTTCGACATAGTGGGGAGCATCCCGCGACCGATCCGGTCGTAGTACTCGATGACTTGTTGGATTTCAGGGTCGGTCACGAGGCAGCTCCTGCATCTCAATATACCACTTGTCGCCGACGGGGTACGGCTCCCTCGTTACCACGAATCGGCCGCCACGCGGCAACAAGGTCTCGACTTCCTGGGGATTGAACGACAGTCGCGAGATGTCGCGGCCGGACAAGGACTCGATCACGAACACCACATTGGTGCGGTACGCCTCGCCTGCATGGCTGGCGCTGGAATACGCGGGCCAAATGATCGATTCTCCCGTTCGAGCGGCACGGGCGTATGTTTCAACAAGGTTGCGCAGTTCGGCCGCTCCGAAGTTGACCGTGCGCCACAGTCGTCCCGGCGCCGCCGGCAATCCGGCCAAGGCCGCATCCAGCACTTCGACGTATCGGCGCATCTGCGGCGACAGCGCGTCACCAAACAGCTGCCGATTCACCGATCCGTAATAGTCGTCGGTATAGACCGCAACGGCCTGCTGCATGCCGCGTGAGATTGGCAGCGATGGATCGTAGGGCGCGCGCAGGGTGAGGGCGCGATCAGATGCGAAGGCTTCGCGAATGACGGTGGCGATTTCGGCGCCGACAAGGTCGGCTGCGCGCACTGCGGGCACTGCGGCTTGTTGTTGCACCAGCGCATCGCGCACCGCCTGGATATCCATCAGCGGTGCCAGCGCCTGCTCCACCGCATCGGGCGGCAGGCGCGCGGCGCGGTCGGCAACGTGGGCGCCCATGCGCTGCAAGTACGCATCGCGCCCAGGCGCGTAGCCGAAGCCAGGGTCGACGCCGGCGGGCGTAATGATGGTTTGCGGGTTACCGCTCCGCTGACCAATGGCATGCACCTCCATGCCATCGTCCGGTGCGGGGTCTGGGCCGGTCTTGCCGAGTTTCGCCAGGTCGCGTTCCTCCAGCGCCTCGACGAAGCACTGGCATCCCCAGCCGTTCGGCGGGTAATGCGTGTGCCACCACGGATCGTCCGCATGGATGACCTTGCCGTCCCATGCCACGTGGTGCGGGCGCGGGTGTTGCACACTGTCGTTGTGGCGGTAGCGCCAGTACGGCGCGTACGCCTTGATGCGTTGCATCTGCTCGTAGCGGCCCGCAGCGTAGCTGGTGCGCAGGTTGGTCTCGTAGATGACGCGGGTGCGCCAGTTGCGCCCTCCGGTGTAGCTCCAGCCGCGCGCCTTCACGATGGCATCGAAGCGCGCGCGGAACTGTCCCAGGGTTTCGCCGTTCACAATGGCCTTGTCGATTGCGTCGCGCAGATCGAGCAGCAGATCCATGCGGTTTGCACCGGCGACCATGAAACCGTGGTCGTGCCCCTCCTTCCAGACATCCGTCCAGCGCTCGGTCAGGACGTTGCCCTTGCGCCGAAAGAACGCGATCTGTTCGCGAAACGGCAGCGAGGCCCAGACCGGCGTCGCCATCACGCGCCGCTCTTCGGTGGGGGCGTTTCCTGCAGAACATCATGACGGCCCGCCAGACGGGCAGCGACAAATGCTTCCTGCAGGGCGTGACCGTACTGCTCGATGCTCATGTCCGGGATTAGGTCAAAAAGCCGGTCGCGCAGGTCTTCCAGTGAGGTGGCTTCATCGACCAGGTCGCCGATTTGGGTCAGCCACGCCTCGACGACCGGTTGCGTGACGCGGTCGATCTGCTCGACCATGTGTGTCGGCACCTCCTGCGCGGCCGGAACCGTGGCGGCAAACGCCACCGGCGGCATCCCACCCTCCAACCCCGGAACCAAGCTGCCCGCAGGCACCGGCTCATACCCATCACCAAACACCTGTTCCACCCTGGCCAGCGTGGGCCGGTAGCCGATTCGGGTGAGGCGCTCATCACGCTCGGCCAGTCTGTCCAGGTCGGCGCTTTCTTCGGTCACGCGGTACACCGTCGGCAAGGCCGCGCCGGGAAAGTTCCACTGGGTCAGCCATCGCGCCACGTTGAGATTGAAGCTCTCGCAGATCAGGTCCGCATCTGCCTTGATGATGTCGTCGCGCACCTCGGTTTGCAGGTCATCGTTGCCCAGTCGACCGGTGGTGCCCTGGGTGCTTGCGGTTTGGCCCAGCACCACCTTCTGGATCGTGGCGTCCATCACTTCGCACAACGCCTTGTAATCGGCGGTGCCGCTGCGTGCGGCTTCCAGCAGGTCCAGCTCCATGCCCTTGGGCATGATGATGCCGGCGTCGGTCTGGATGGCGCGGGTAGCGGCCAGCAGCCTGGCGCGCTCGCTGTCACTGGCGTCCGAGTCGTACCTGCCCACGGCGGTGGGCATGCCGAACTTCTCCAGGAACATCAGCCAGAACTTGATGCCGTTGCGCTTGAACAGCACCGGCCAGTACAGCCAGTGCGCCAAGCCCAGGCCATAGGGTTCGTCGTCATTGTCCGCCCCGGTCTGGAAGTTCCAGAAGTACGGCGCTTCGGCGGGAATGCCCTCGGTCATGCTGGTGGGTGTGAGCAACCGCAGCTCACCCTCGGGCGAGAAGCGGAAGCGGCGCCGGTTGCGCACTTTCACCCTGTCGATCACCAGGCGGCTGCCATCGGGCTTGTAGATGATCTCGGCCACGGCATAGCCGTAGAACACGCCGAACAGCATCTTCGTGGTGATGTTGTCGAACCCGATGTGCTGCAGCTGCTCGCGCAGGAAATCGGCGGCCTGCTTGTCGATGCGTTTGGTGCCGCCCGCATCCACCTGCCACTCGCACTGGGTGACGGCGAGTTGGCGCTGGCCAAAGGTGGCCTTCACCTCCGGATCGGACAGCACCTGCTCATAGATGACAAGGTCATTGCCACCCCGGGTGCGCAGCACGCTGTCGTAGGGTGTCAGCAGCGGGCCGGTGAAGCCGCGCGTGATGTCGATGCCATCGCCGGTGGTGGCGATCTCGCGGTTGAGTTCGGGGCGTGGGGTGTCGGTCACAGGAAACCTCCAAAATCATTGCCGCCGGGCACGCCGCCGAAGCCGTGATCGGAAAGTTCAAGACCGACCGAGGCAATGGATGCGGCGCGGGTGCCGGTTGACTGGAACTCGATGGGCGCACTGGGTGAGGCGGCGGCGTGCACCGCCAGCGCCAGCGCCCAGAAGCGGTCGGCGTGGCCGTCGGGCGTGCGCTCGGCGGTGAAGCGGATGTTGCCGGCGCTGGTGGTCTGCTTGGTGACGCTGCGCAGGTCGGCGCGGACGTGCGGGTCATAGGGGATGCGCAGAGTGCGATCCTGCATCTTGCCGCGCACCGGATAGGCCAATGCCTCCTTCACCTTCGGCGTGAAGGTGACGCCCTCCACGCGGTGCTCGCCGAAGCGGCGCTGAGCATCATCCACCCAGCCGATGCCCAGGCCGGTGGCGTCGATGCAGGTGCGGCGGCAGCGTGCGATCCACGGCCACAGGATGGCTTCCTGCTCGGGCTTGGGCATGTTCTGCAGCGCGATCACGGCGCGGGTATAGAGCACATCGCCCAGGCGCTCGAAAATCCACATCACGGTGAGGTCGCGCTTGCGGCCGATGTCGATGCCGGCGTACAGCTGGCCGCCTTCCATGCTTTGCCAGGTCGCGTCCTGGGCGTACTCGCAGCCTGCGATCAGGTCGTATTCCAGGAAGGCGACATCATCATCCGCCGGACGGCACATGTATTCCTGCTGGAAGGATTCCTCATCCGAGCAGCCCGAGCGCACCAGATCGAAGTACTGCGCCTCGTCCATCTCCTGGCGCTCATCGTCGGCAGGCAGCGCCTGCTGGAGCTTGTAGAGGAAGCCTTGATCCAGGGCGTCCTGCAGGGTGACGCGGTGCAGGCTGATGCCCTTGGGATTGCCCGACTCGCGCGCCTCGCGCACCAGGGCGTTGAAGAAGTTGTTGCTGCCGCGATGGGTGCTGATGACCTCCAGCGCGCCGCCCCAGGTGACGCCGGGATAAGCGATGTCCCACAGCTTGCGCGGGTTGGGGTGCAGGGCGAACTCGTCCAGGATGCGCCCGCCCACCTTGCCGGCCTGCGCATCCGGATTGGACGACATGCTGTGGATGCGCCGGCCATTGGCGAACTGCACCACGTAGGCTTTTTGGCGCCCCTCGTCCAGGGCGACCTCACCCAGATCGCGAGCGGCGCGGTTCAGCGCGCCCGCCCACATCTTGCAGTCCTCCACGAACAACTGCGCCTGCATATCGTCACGGCTGCTGACCCATTGGTCATGGCGCGCACCCTTGAGCGCGGTGCGCTCCACGGCGGCATAGGCGGTACTCCAGGACAGCCCGATCTGGCGCCCCTTCTCCATCAGCTTCAGGCGCGAGCGATCCTCCACCCAGCGCAACTGGTAGGGCACCCGCTCCGGCGCCCCGTGGTCGGGCGTTGTTGAGCGTCAACAACAATACCCAGCGAATCTGTTCGTGCCGGGGCTTGCTCGCATCAATGTCCATTGTGGCCTCCTTGCGGCCAGGTCGCGGCTTGCAGTTGTTCGAGCTTCTTGCCGAGCTGGTCGATTTTCACTTCCAGCACACTCTGGTTGCGCAGGTAGTCATCGCGCTGCACGTAGTGCTCGGTGACGTGCGCGCGCAGGGCCGCCAGATCGCGCTCGGTCTTGCGCCACTCGCGCGCATCCTCGCGCACCCTGTCGGGCGAATGCGACCTGATCGGTCACGCCACCCCTGGCACCGCCGCGCCGCTTGGCGTGCTGTACAAAGTCTGCGGGCACAGCGAGACGCTGAGCGTCGGCGTCGATGCCGTGTATGCGCCCATCAGCAAGACCTTCAGCTCGGCCACGGTGGACTTCTATTGGTCGGGTGTGAAGTTCCGCATGACCGGCGTGCGCGGCTCGATCGACTTCGATTTCTCGATCAAGGGCTACGCCAAGGGCACCATCAGCCTGACCGGCCTGCTTACCGCGCCTGAGGACGGCGAGGCACCGGGCGGCATCGACTGGAGTGCATTCCAGACTCCGCTGCCGATCGAGACCGAAAGCTGGGAGGTCGTGGTCGGAGGCGTCAATGTCTGCGCCCAGCAGCTCACCCTGTCGGCCGGCAGCACGGTGAATCTGATCGAGTGCTCCGAGGGGCGCGAAGTGGTGATCGCCAACCGCACCCCGTCCGGCACCTTGCGCGTGCTCAAGGACGCGACCCTCGCCACCTGGAACCCGTGGGCGATTGCCGAGGCGCAAAACGTCGTGACCCTCGCCAATTCCATCACTGGCACCGCCGGCAAGCAATTGACGATGCCGATCCGCGCGCAGCTCGAATACCCCAAGCCGACCGACATCGACGGCATGGCGGGCTTCGAGATCGCCTTCGCCGCCGTGCCATCGGGCGCTGGCGGCGACGAGTACAGCCTGACCTACACCTGATCGACCCTGGCCCCCTCCAGGGCAGTGCGGACGCCGAGCACGGACAGGCGTGACAGCCGGGAGAGACCGGCACCCCACCCTGGAGGATACCCATGAGCCTGAAACTGACCCGCACCACCACCTTTGCCGCAACCGCCGAGGTGAGCTTGCCGACCGATACGCCCGGCGTGTTCAACCACGGCAGCTTCACCGCTCGCTTCCATCATCTCCCGCATGGCGAGGTGAATGCCTTTCTCGATGGCCTGCGCGGATTGGGCGACGACGAGAACCCGGCCCGCCTGAGCGAGTCGCTCGCTTATCAGCATGATTTCATCAAGCGCGCGCTCACCGCCGTGGAGGGCATCGCCGATGACAGTGGCACGCTGGAGCCTGCCGCAGCCCTGGCCGTCGTGCTCGACAACCAGCCCCTGTGGTTGGCTGCACTGAAGGCGTTCCTCGAAAGCTACAACGGCGCGCCTGCAAAAAACTCCAAGCCGTCGCCGAAGCGCTGAGCGGCAAGCGACGGCACCTGGAGACAGCCGAACTCGCCGAGCAAATGAAGCTGATGGGCGCGCCGGATGAAGCTTTGGCGCGCCTGCTGGGAGACGACAGCAGGCAGGACATCGAGGTACTGGAATGCAACTGGCACGCCGTCATCGTTTGGACGCATTGCACCCCGGCCTTTGCCGGCATGGGTCAACGCATCGGCGTGCCGGCGCTGGAAGTGCGCGCCGCCTGCCTGCTGCTGCGCGTGCCGCGCAACGAATGGCCGGCGGTGTTGGCTGGCGTGCGGGTGATGGATCGGGCGTGCGGGTGATGGGCGTCGCAAGCGTGATCAGCGCCAGCGCAGCGGCACCGACAGCCGGCGCACGATGTAGTGCACGAGCCGGAACGGAATCACCGCGATGATCCCGACGACCACGAGCAAGAAGCCCCACTCGACGATGTTGATGATGTCCACTGCGCACCTCCTGTGAGCCCAGTATGGCCGATTTCGAAGTCAAACTCCGCTTTACCGCCGATGGTCAGGTTGCCGTCGTCACCGCCACCAAGCAGATACAGGGCGCGGTGGCGAGCGTGGGGCCAGCGGCGAAGGTGGCGGGCGAGCAGGCCGGGCAGGGATTTGGCATTGCGGCCAGCGGTGCCATCTCACTTGGAGCGGAAGTCAACAAGGCGCGCAATGCCGTGGCCGAACTGGTGGGCGCGCTGGGCGGCATGGCGGCGGCCAAGCGCCTTGCCGCATCCTTCATTGAGGCAGCCGATGCTGCAGGCCAGTTGGAAGCGCGCATGCGCCTGGCCACCACCGGCCAGGGGGAGTACGCGGCGGTCATGGACCGCGTGCAGGAGATTGCGCGCGCCAGCTACGTATCGATCAACGATATTGCCGAGGTGTACATCCGCAGCATCGAGCCGATGCGTCAGCTCGGCTATGCCACGCAGGAAACCCTCGACCTGACCGAGGCCATGTCGCTGTCGCTGGTGGTATCGGCGGCGGATGCGCAAAAACGCGCCAGTGCGATCGACACCTTGAGCAAGGTAATGCAGACCGGCACCGTGCAGATGCAGGAGTTCTTGTCGCTGGCCAACAACGCGCCGCGCTTCATGAGCGCGCTGGAAGAGTCCACCGGCAAGACCCGCGCCCAGCTCCTGGCGATGGTGTCGGCGGGTGAACTGACGGCTGGCGAGCTGGCCAAGGTGGGGAATGTCATCGAGCAGTTGCGCGATGAAGTGGAGCGCATGCCTACCACGGTGGAGGATGCCACCACCCGGTTCCGCGACGCGTTCCAGATGTGGGCGGGCGCGGCCAATGAGGGACTGGCCTCTACGCACACGCTGGTTGTGGTGATCGACACCCTCGGAGAGCACATCAACGCCGTGATGACGGTGGCAATCAGTGGTGCCATCGCCGCAATCGGGCTGGCGACCAAGGCGGGCGCGCAATGGCTTGGATCGTTGATTGCCTCGCAAGGGGCCGCGTTGCGACTGGCACAAGCCAATGCCGCCGAGGCCGAGGCCACACTGGCTGCCGCGCAGGCATCGGTATTCGACGCCGGGACCAAGGCGAGAATGGCTGCATCCACACAGGCGGCTACGGCGGCATCGCAACGACTTGCGGCCGCAAAAGAGGCGGAAACGGCTGCGCTGGCTCAGGCCAATCTGGCGCAGAAGGAACTGGGCGCGGTCGTCGATGCTTCGCGCGTGAAGATCCTTTCGCTCAACACCGCCATTGGCGCAGCGACGGCGGCGATGATCGGCTGGAACATTGGCAGTTACTTGCGCGACCAGTTCGAGTCGGTGCGCATTGCCGCCGACATCCTCGTCGGCGCCGTGATGGAGCAATGGAACCGGCTCAAGCAAGGCACCTTGATTGCCTGGGAGGCGGTGAAGGGTTACATCGTTGGCTCGCTCAACACCGTGCGCCAGGCGCTGGCCACGATGGTGGGACTCTATGCCTCAGCGCTGGAAAAACTGCCCAAAGGCGAGGCACTGGCCTCAAGCCTGCGCGAGATCGAAGCGCGCCTGCGCCCAACCAGCTCTGCCGCGGAAAACTTTCGTGCAGCGTTGACGCGCATCAACGAATCCGCAAACGCCCAGTCCAGGAGCATCTGGGGCACGGTGGTGGAGATGGTGAGGTACGAGCGACAGGCCACCTCGGCCAAGGCGGCTGCGAAGCAGTACGCCGACACCGGCGTCATCACCGCCAGCACGCTTACCGCTGCATTTGCCGATCTTGCCGCCAGTGTCGAGGGTGAGATGGACAAGCTCAGACAGCAGAACTTCCTGATCGGCAAGGGCGCGGCTGGGCAGTACGAATGGGCCAAGGCCATCGCCCTGGCGAAAGCTGAAACGATCGCCGATGCGGGCGCCAAGGCGCAGTGGATTGCACAGGTCGAGGCGACATACAACCCACTCATTGCGCAGGCCCGAGCGAATGATGCCGCTGCCAAGGCCGCCACCGGCTCCGCCGATGCGAGCAAGCGGCAGGCCGACGAACTCAAGGCGCTGGCCGAAGCCACAGCCACCTTCGCCGCCGAAACCGACCGCATGTTCCGCGATGCGGACATTGCGCAAATCCTGGATGAGGATGCGCGTGCCGCGGCCGAGTTTGCGGCGTCCGTGGCCGACATGGTCGAGGCGGCGAGCAAGGCCGGCATGTCGACTGGATTGATCGCCAATCGCGTCGCCGCCATGACCAAGGCGTATCGAGCGGCTACCCCCGCAGTGAAGGCATTGCAGTCGCAGCTCGATGCCGCGGCCGGCAAAAAGGTGGGCAGTCAGGACCATCTATCCGACCTGATCGCGAAGCTGGGCGGTGCGAGCAAGGCGCAGATCGACTACAACGCGACCATGCGTGACGCCGAGCGTGCCTACGAGAGGGCGGGCGGCGCAGCCGATGAGACGGCCAAGAAAATCTTCGACGGCACCCGTGCCAACGCTGCGGCGACGTTGGCGACGCAAGAGCAGATCGACGCGCTCGATGCGCTCGATGGATACCTCGGGCAGTACGCGCGGCGCTCGCCGTTCGAGCAGATGACGCGCGACCTCGAAGACATGCAATTCCTGCTCGCGAGCCTGCCGGGACTGATGGGTGATGCGTTCGATCCAGCCATTGCAAGAGGTCTTGAGGACGCGATCGCCAAGGTCAATCAGCGGATGCAGGACCAGAACATGGCACTCGTGCAGGACGGCGTGTCGAGCTTGCAGCGGTACGCCAAGGAAGGTACGGCGGCCTATACCGCGCTGGGCATTGCGCAGGACATCCTTGCTTACAGGGCAGCCGTCGCGGCCATCGCAAATCAAGGTGGCGGCGATCCGTACACTGCATTCGCGCGCATCGCCGCCATGATCGCGATGATGGCGTCGATCGGGATTCGCGTGGGCGGGCACGCTGGTGGATTCACCGACACGGCCGCGCAGCGGCAAGCCTCGCAAGGCGCCGGCAGCGTGCTGGGCGACAGCGCCGCCAAGTCGGAGAGCATCGCGCGCGGAGTCGAGATCACCGCCAACGCGACGCAGCAACTCGTGGGGATCAATCGCTCGATGCTGTCGGCGATGCAGGCGATGGCATCCGGCCTGTCCGGCGCGTCCACGCTGATAGCCCGCGGGTCGGGTGATGTGGACTTTGGAGCGCCAGGGCCGGCGAAATTGAACTTCTTCTCGCAGCAGTGGAGCAACCTCGCGAACGGCTTGCTGGGCGGCCTGTTCGGCGGCCTGATGGACAGCATCACGCGCGCGGTATTCGGAGCACGATCGAAGGTCACCGATACCGGCATCCTCATCGGTGGCGGCATGCTGTCGCAACTGTTGCAAGGCGTCAGCGTGGGGGCGTTTCAGGAGACGCAGTCACGGTCATGGTGGTTTGGCTCGACGCACACCAGCACGCAGACGCAGAGCTTGGGCAGTGACGTCGCAACGCAATTTCAGCTCGTGCTTAACTCGATGGCGGACGCCGTGCGCGGCGCAGCCGATGCGCTGGGCATGGACATGGAGGCGATCAATGCGGCGATCGCGTCCTACCGCATCGAAGAGATCAAGATCAGCACGAAAGACCTGAGCGCCGAGGCCGCGCAGAAGGAGCTGGAGGCGGTATTCAGCAAGATTTTCGACGGGCTGGCCGGGGCAATCGTGCCGTTCATCGGGCAGTTCCAGAAGGTCGGCGAAGGGCTTGGCGAGACCTTGATCCGCGTCGCCACCGGCGTGCAGGTGACGAAGGAGGCGGTGACGCAGTTGGGATTTGCGCTCGACGAAACCGACCCGGAGAAGTTCGCGCAAATCAGCGAGGGGCTGATGGACCTGATGGGCGGCGTGGATGAGTTCATCTCCGGCATGTCGAGCTTCGTCAACGCCTTCGCCACCGATGAACACAAGTTCGCCGTCGCGCAGGACGCCATCACGCGCGCCTTCGCGCAGTTCGGGCTTGCCGTGCCGGAATCGCGCGATGCCATGTGGGAGCTGATGCAGTCGCTCGATGCCACGACCGAGAGCGGGCGCGAGCAGATCGCCACCTTGTTGCAACTGGCCGAGGTGTCCGACAGCTACTACAGCATGCTCGATGAGCATGCTGCCCGGCTGCGCGCGATCGAGCAGACGCTCGACGACAACGCCTGGTCGCTCTACCTCGACGGGCTGGAGCAGGGCCAGCGCGACGTGGTGGAACTGACCCGCTACTACGACGACCTGCACGACAGCCTGCTGGCGAGCGGCGCCACGGTCGAGCAGTTGGCGATGGCCGAGGACCAGCGCGCGCTGGCGATGGCGCGGCTGCTGGAGGCGCAGGCGCGGCAGGCTGCCGAGGAAGAGGCCGCGCGCGTTCAGGCGCTCGGGTCGTACCGCGATTTCCTCGCCGGCATCCTGCGCGAGACGCAGCAGCTCACGGATTATCAGGCGGCGATGGCGGATGCCGGGGACTGGCAGGCCGACGCGATCGCCAGCGCCAACGAGCATGCCCGTGCTGCCGGCCTGGCCGGTGCATCCGAGGCCGCGCTCGCCCTGATCGAGCGCCGCGCCGCGCAGATGCGTGCGCAGGCGTTGGCGCAGTTGCGGCAGGAGACACAATCGCTGATCGAGCAGCTCTACGGCGACGGCGGCGTCGCGGCGGCGATGACCGATGGCGTCGATGCCGCGGGCGATGCGGCTGCCAACTACTGGGAGCAGCAGCGCCGCAGCGCCGAGACGCTGCAAAACTACCTCGACAGCATGCTGTTGGGCGACCTGTCGGCCCTCACGCCCGCCGAGCAACTGGCCGAGGCGTGGGGCCAGCTCAATGCTGCCGTCGCAGGCGGCGACGCCGACCAGGCGACGCGACTGGCCGACGTGTACCTGCGCATGCTGCGCGAGATGGAGGCCAGCGGCGACGACTACAATCAGGGCTTCTGGCAGGTGCGCGAGCTGCTGCAAGGCATGCTCGATGGCATCGGCCCGATCCCGGACTCGGCGACGGATGCCGGCAGTGGCGGACTCATCACGGCTGCCGGTGCCGAGCAGATCGCCGCGCAAAACCGGCTCGATCTCGCCGTGCAACTGGCACAACACCTGGCCGACCTGTCGGGCGCGATCGGACAGACGGTCTTTGACCTGATGGACAGCATGGGCGTGGACCTGCGGCAATTGACCGCCGACCTCGGCATCTCGCTCAACACCATCACCGGCGAGACGGTCCTCGCGCTGGTCAACATGGCGGACCTCCTGGGCACCAACCTGCTGGACCTGACCGGACAGCTTGGCGTGTCGCTCACCGACATGGGCGCCGGCATCCGCGAACTGGCCGAGCAGACGGGCGTCAACCTCGATGCGCTCACGGTCGAGAGCGTGCAGGCATTGGGGGCGCTGGCCAATCAGCTCGGCATCGACCTGGCCGACATCGCCACCAGCGTCGGATCCGACCTTGGCGCGCTGGCGGACGATCAAAGCCTGCTGAATCAGGCGCTCGCAGCGCAGATCGACCTGCTGCCCGACATGACCGGCGATGCCTT
>WBZR01001917.1_pt1 | contig 18250 bp, 14 predicted proteins | sample 5204231 | NCBI WGS metagenome assembly WBZR01 (sample SAMN12412403, study PRJNA552823) | activated sludge metagenome | isolation source: activated sludge from anammox sidestream of wastewater treatment plant... | place: USA: Virginia | collected 2017-08 | reverse complement strand
AGAGGAAATGCAGTCCCTGGTTGAAGAACCGTTGGGCTGCGGGCGACTTCGTGATGACCATTCGCCGATGGGTGCCCAAACCATCAAACACCGGCTCCTGGGGAGTTCCCAGCACGAGCGTTGCGGCGAAGGTGAGGCACAGCATTGCCTGATTGTAATGGATGCTTTCGCCGAGTCGTTCCACAAATTTCTTACCATCCTAGGATGAGGTAGACCCTGTTCCCATGAGCGATCTCGATTACATCCTCGGGACCCACGACGAGGAGATCGAGCGGCTGGGGCTCCAACATCGGGTGTGGCGGCCAGACATGTTGGCCTGTTGGTCAGAAGCGGTTCAGGCAATGCAGCACTTCGGAAAGCCGGGCGCCCGAATCCGAGCTCTCGACGTCGGATGCGGACCGGGATATGCGACCAGCGACCTGGCCGAGGCGTTCGGCCCTCCGCACGAGGTGATCGGGTTGGAGCGGTCTGATCGGTTCATCCAGAGCGCCAAGGAGCGTTGCTTGGACCGGAGCAACGTCTTCTTCCGCCAAGTCGACCTCGTGGAGGACGAACTGGGACTGGACGGAGTCGACTTCGCTTGGTGCCGCTGGGTCTTAGCGTTCCTAGCCGAACCGTCGAAAGTGATCGCGAAGCTCGCCGCTGCGATGAAGCCGGGAGGCGTCTTCGCGATTCACGACTACATCGACTATCGGTCCTGGCGGCCTGCTCCGCGGCGTCCGCTCATCGAGGAGTTCGTTGCGGAGACGATGGCGAGTTGGGAGGACGCGCAAGGAGACCCAGACATCGGCCTGCGCCTGCCAACCTACCTGGCAGAAGCCGGTTTCGAGGTCGTGCACGCGCGCCCGATCGTCCACGCGTTCTCGCCAGACGAGGAGGGGTGGAAGTGGCCCGAGGCCTACATTCTGATCCACGCGAAGCGGCTCGTCGAGCTTCGTGGCAAGTCCTCCCAATGGGCAGACGACGTCGTCGCCGAACTTCGCAAAGCAGAGGCCGATCCTTGCAGCCTCATGATCACGCCGATGGTGATCGAGTTGGTGGCGGTCAAGACCTCATGAACCTGAGAGGACCCACGACTTCCAAGCGGCAAGAAACGTCGACTCGTTCGTTTTGAGCGATCGCATCGCATCGGCGTTGGTCGTCACCGACAGCAGGTCAAGGATCGACCTGCGTCCGAACTTGGAATCAACGAACTTCACCATCGATCCCGAGACTCCGTAGCGGGCGCGGCCCGACCAGGCGCTTGCCAAGTCCTTGGGGCCCCGGCCGGCTTCCAGCTCACCCTTGGCCTGGCCGCCGCGTCCGTGCTCGAGCTGGCCCGAGACATAGGTCGCCAGGCCCTCGGCAAACCACCCAAGCTCGTCGAGACCTTCCAGATCCTTGCTCGGACTTGCTTGTGCGTGGTACGAATGAACGAGCTCATGGGTGACGAGATCGGCGATCTCCTGAACATCGCTCGGGTCATGCTCCTGAGCCTCGGTCTTCCACACGCGGGGCGAAAGAACGAACAGCGCGCGCGAGCCGCCCGCTCCGACCATCCATGGCTGCGTCGCCTCCATGCCCCACTCCTTGTTCAGGGCCTCGTCGAACGCCTGTCGAGACGGGCAGATCTTCACGACGACCGGCTTCGAGAAGGGTCGGCCGAAGAACTGTTCGATCACCTTCTCAGCGTGCGCGGCGTGCGACTCGAACGTCGTTTTGAGCTCAGCGTCGGCCGAAGTCACCTCGACGGTGATCTTGCTGAACACAAGGCTGAGAAGGAGGGCGGGGACAAGCATGCGAGGAATGTTAGCCGCCTGTTTGCCGTGCTCTAGGACCAAGGGCCGGTCGGGTATCCTTCCTGCGCTTCGCGAGTTCCTGCGAAGCCGAGGGCCGCTCGGCCTTCAGACGGACTGGTCGGGGCGTGGCGCAGTTTGGTAGCGCGCTTCCATGGGGTGGAAGAGGTCGCACGTTCGAATCGTGTCGCCCCGACCAGAGATTTGAATGGTTCTCACCTGTGCAACCACTTAACCTCTAAGGCGAGTACACCGCCGTGCAGGTCTTAGCGGCGGACATGGTGATCGTGATCGTCCTGCTTGGGGCAGGCTGAACCGTCCCGTCGATCTTCCAGCATACGAACGCTTTGCCGTTCATGCTCGCGGGGGCGGTCATCGAGACGCTCTGACCCAGTGTGTAAAGCCGGGTAAATGTCGTCGTGCCGTTGGCCAGGCCTGCGCGGTCGCGAGTCCAGACAGTGATTGGGACCCCGCTCGAAGGGGTCTCCGAGTCGACCGTGAGCACGGCTCCGTCGTTGTACACGGCCTTGTAGTTGGCGTGGTTGGTGACCGAGACCGTCACGGTCGCGTTGGTCGAGAGCACGAGGCCGTTCTTCTCCCAACGGGCGAAGTATTTGGTGCCGACCACCCTCGGGGCGGTGAACGAGACGCTTGCCCCAGACAGGTACAGCCTCGTGAAGTCAGTGGTGCCGTTCTTGAGGGCGTTGACGTCGGCTTGGTAGACGGTGATCGGGACCGCGCTCGCGTTCCCGGCGGTGAAGGTGAGGGTGAACGCGTCTTTGTAGACCGCCTTCACGGTCGTGTCGGCGGTCATCGGGACGTTGATGGTCCTCGCGGTGCCGATGGGGACTCCGTTCTTCTCCCAATGGTCGAAGGCCTTGGTCCCGCTGATGACGGGAGCGGTGAGGGACGCGGTGACGCCGGACTTGTAGGTCCGGGTGAACTGGGTTGTGCCGTCGTTGCGGTTGTAGTAGTCCCTGGTCCAGACCTTGATCGGGATCGGGGTGGGGGTGGACTGGACGGTCAGGACGTAGCCGGGGACGTAGACCAAGGTCGCGGTCTGGTCGGCATCCATGATGAGGGGTGCGGTCGTGGGGACGCCGTCCTTCTCCCGGTGGTCGTAGAGGTAGCGGACTCCGCCCTGGCTAACCTGGGCGGTCGGGTTGAGGGAGACGTGAGTGTCTACATCGTACGTCCTATGAAAGGTTGTCAGGTCCCCGCCGTTGCCATTGAGGTCGGTCGTCGTCATCACCTGCACCCCGGAGATCGGGAGACTTTCGACGGTTAGTTCGTATGTGCGTCGATACTCCGCAAAGAAGCTTGATCCTTGGCCAGCTAGGATCGTGATCGAAACGTTCGAACTGGTCGGCGACCCATCCTGAAGCCACTGGATGAAGCGGTAGCCAGGAACGATCGCAGGCACGGTTGCCTGGAAGACCGTCCCCTCGGCATACGTCCGTTGGATCGGCGTGAGTCCACTCCCGTAGCCATTGAGGTCGACGACGGAGAGCGTGACCATGACTCCTTGGCTCGGCGTCGCGGCGAAGTCGACGCTCATCGGAACATCGCGGTAGAAGACCTCGGCGACCTTATCGGCATTCAACGTCACGCTGATCGTCGGGTTTGTGCCAGCGTTGGCACCTCCAACCTCCCAGTGATCGAACACCTTGTTCTGAACGGCTGGTTCTGCAGTTAGGTTAACCACGGTTCCACCCGCGTAGCCGAGGGTGAACGGCGAGTAGCCCATTGCGGTGCCGTTCAGATCAGCCGGCGAGACATCGACGCGGGCACCTGACGCCGGATTGTCGGACTGAATCGTAAGTGTCCGATTGGGGACGGCGTACGTCGCATTGATTTCGTAGGTTGAGATTGGATAGCCGGAGAGCAAGCTCAGGTCGACGGTGGCGCGCTCTTGCCACGATCCAATGTTCCCGAAAGTGTCGATCGAGCGATAGACCCACTTCTGGAAGACATAGTTGCCGCTGGCGATCGGCGCGGTCAGAGTCACCCAATCGCCCTCATCCGGAATTCTCAGGAAGTTGGTTACGCCGTCACCCTCACCGTTGCGGTCTAGCCGGCTGAGGGAGATCGGAACTCCCTGGATCGGGACCGAGTTGATGTACAAGTTCGTGTCGGCACCGAACAGCACCTCGACAACGTTGTGGTTCTGATTCATGGTCAGACTGATCGGGTCAGTTTGGGTAGCGACGCCGTCGATCAACCAGTGCCGGAACGTCCGGCCCTGGTACGTGGCGCTCTTCAGTTGTACGTTCGTGCCATTCGCGAAAGTCGCCTGATACGGTGTGTTGAGGTAGTTGCCGTTCAGGTAGAAGCCCGCTCCGGAGACCGGTTGCGCATTGACCGTCAGAACACGGCTGGGCCCGCTTGAGTAGCGTGCTTCGAGGCCGATAGTCGATGTGACGGTTTCGGTGATCGAGAAGGAACTCGTCGCAAAACTGCCTGCGCGCCACCACCCATTGAACGTCATGCCGCTGACACTAGGTGCCGTCAGTGTAACGGCATCGCCCGTAGCGTACGTACGGGAAAATGGCGCCGGGCCGTTGGAGTTCCCGTTCACATCTGCCTTGTTCACAAGGACATACACTCCCGACGGAACGCTTGTAACATTGATGCTGGCGGTCGCAGATGCGTACACTGCCCGCACCGTCTTCGACGCGTCGGTCTGGACGTCGACCGACGTCGTCGATGAGAGGTTATTTCCCTGCGCGTCGGTCCAACGGGTGAACGGCTTTCCGTTCAGGGATGCCTGCGTCGTCAAGCGGATTGACCTGGTGCCCTCATACACGAGCGAGAAGTTGGTGGTTCCACTGCTCTTGCCGAGCTTGTCGGCGACACTCGTCGTCACATAGGCGCCAGTGGTCGGGGTCGACTCGACGGTGACCGTTCGCTCGTTGCCGGCATAGACCGCCTTCAGAGTCCAGCAGCGATCCATCACGATATTCTCGATCGTAGGGCTCGTGGTCTGGAAGCTCCCGTCTTTTAGCCACCACTTGAACGGAGCACCGTTAGCGGTCGCCGGAGCAGTGAGTTTCACGGTGGTGCCTATGGGGAAGGTGTCGCCAGTGGGCGTAGTCCAGGTGGCCGTCGTCGATCCAACGGTTACGCTGATGGGCACTCCAGCACTCGGGCTTTCGGACTGCAGCTTCAGAACCGGCATGATCGTGAAGTTGGCATCGGACACGTCGTAGAAGATGTTGCCAACTGCCTCCACGAAGACCCTCGCCGTGCTGCAGGCGATGGCGGGAAGGGTGACCAACTCACTACCGTCGTTTGGGGTGTTCGTAACCAAGTTCTCGGTTCCGACGACTGACGCATAGCTCTGGCCCCCGTCTCTCGACAGACGGATGTTGACGAGTGCCGCGGTACTGCCGCCCGGGTCCCATCGCACGAGAATCTGGTTGCCACCAGGCAGCGCTTCGCCACCGTTCGGGTAGGTAACTGAGAATGGAGATCCCGCGACTGTCAGTGTCATCTCGTCCCAGCCAAATCCTCCTCCGCCTGGCCGGTAGTCACGAGCGGTGACACGGAAACGGGCCGTGCGTGCTGTTAGCATCGGATCCCAAGTGAATGGCGCGTTAAGCAGAACGTCCCCTAAAGGCGGAATGAACCGGCTCGCAGAACTGACCGGTGCGTGACTACGATGAGTCGCCGATGAGCCCGTCTCCCAGAGCTCCCAACAGAACTGGAGAGAGTCGCCGTTGCCGTCCGAGCCCGTCGCGGTGAGCTTGATTGGAGTGCCGATAGGAACTGTATAATCTGGGCCGGCCCCGGCCGTTGGGGGGACGTTTCCGTTCGGGACGGCGTTGCCGCCGGAGCCGGGATTATCGCGCCAAGATGTAATCTCAAGAAGGCTGATTAGGTGGAAGTAGGTGTCGTGGTCGTAAACGATCATTTGAGATCCGCATCTACCTGCATAGGACATCGCCGTGGATCCACTACCGGGCTCATACGCAGTTTCCGGGGTGCCGCCAGTTGAGCATTGGGCCTCGGTGCCAGCAAACGTATGGTGGGCACCGAACTGATGGCCCACTTCGTGAACAGCTACGGAGGCGTCAAATGGCGAGGAGCCGAGGCTGGCTCCCATTGCCTTTGCTGGGGAATTTCCAACGCCCTGGATAATCGCCAGACCGGACTCTGGACCCGATCCAAGGACGTGTCCGACATCGAAATTAGCTACGCCTACAAATGTTTCGCATGTGAGCTGGTTCTGGACAATCATGAGGCCAAGGTCACCGTTCGTGAAGGGGTCCAACGTGGCATTTGTGTAACAGGAGGTGTAGACAATGTTCAGCTTTATGGCTAAGTCATCTTGGAAGATCACATTCACCGAGTTAATGGTGGAAACAACAGCGTTGCCAGCACCGATGACCCCCCCGTACTCAGCAGTGAACTCAGCAGTCGTGTTGATCGCAAGGCGATATGTCTTTAGGGTATCGCCGGAACTGTCGATAATCAGCGCCGAAGGTAAGACAGGGGTGACTGCACGCGGTTGAGTCAAGCACTGAAATCCGAGGGGCGCCTCGCCATCAGCCGAGGAGTATACGATTGCAGATCCGGGCGAGCCGATCGGGGGGGAGCTGATCCGGTACGAGCGGTCGCCACGTCTGATGTAGCCGTTGAAACCATTCGGGCCCATATCAACCCGCCCGTGCCTCTGCGGATCCCGAACATTTGCGACGCGGTAGGTGTGGGTGTGGGTTTGCTGCTCGATTTCAGGAGTCTGGATCGGGGAGTTCTCGACCTTGAAGACCTCGACGTCACCGTTGGGAGTAGGGAGATCGATGAGGACGAAGCTCTCGAAGGGTGTTCGACCTTCGAGTGGCGCGGTGGCGAGGAGCGCGCGCAGTCGGGCTTCGTCGTATCGGAACGCCTGATACCGGCTGATCCACTGCATCTGTTCGGGCAGCTTGTTGGCGAGGGTCGTTCGTCGCCAGAGCCGAGCCGACGATTGGGGTGCAGCAACAGCAGCAATGGCAAACGCCAGCAAGAGGACGAGCAGGATGGGCTTTCTATTCAAAGTCTTGGCCTTCGGGTCGGGATCTATCTGGGATGCGACTGAACGACCCGATAGGGGACACGAAGCCGAATATCAGAGTTTAGGGAGTCGGGTTGACTTGAGTCCCCCAAGTTCCCTCGAACGCCAGCCCATCCCGGCGCAGCCTCGTGCGGACTTGAATCGGCAGGCCTGGCGTTCCGGTGTCAGGGTTGCCACCCGCGATGAGTTCGGCGAGACCGACCGCCATGTAGGTGCACACCACGTCGCGGCCAGCTTGCTCGACGCGTGTCGGCCTCAGGTTCGGCAGCTTGCCTCCATAGGTCCAAAGCTCGAGATCGCGTGGATCGGCGGAAAGCGTGAAGTTCGGAGGAGGAGTCAGCCTGGCGGTCACCACGTCTCCGTGCGTGGCGGCCTCGCCGTGGATCGGGATCGAGATCGAGACCTGGACGTCGTCGATCCACGCGGCCCGATCCCAACCCAGGTAGCTCCCGTCGCCCGCACCGGTCGAGAAAGAGATTTCCAGAGAATGCGCCCCGCTGGCGAGACCCATCGTCAGGAGGTATGGCCTCCAAACTGGGGAGGCGTCGAAGACGTCGATACTCGCCGATTGGCCCTTCTCCCCCTGGGTCAACGGCAGAGTCGACACGCCAAAGCTGAGCCACTTGTTGCGCGTGGATCCAGGTTGCGGCATGAGCACCCACGATTGGACCCTGACGACGGTGCCTGCGGGAAACGGGCCCACTATCGTGCGGCGCACCGCGCCTCCAAACGATCTGAGATACAGCTTGAGGGAACGCCCCTCGCTTGAATGGCTGACCCGGTCATCGAGAGCATAGAAGTTCGGAACGTCCTGGTGAACGGGCTCGAGCGATTCGAGAGGGAACTCGCCTTGAACGCCGCTGCCGGTGGCGGTCCAGTCTTGCCTCGTGAAGCTTCCGGCGTCGAAGTCCATGTCGCGCAGCCCCTGCACTTGGTGGTCGAGGTCGGCGGCGAAGCCTTCGCCGAACAACTTGCCCGCGCCGTAGCGGACGCCGAATCCGGTGCCCGCGATTGCGGCCAACGCGAACAGGGCGGCATAGCCGGCGAACCTGAGCCTGCTCGCAGCGAAGCTCGCCACATGAGGCTGGCGCAAGACGGGCGGCTCAACGCAGAGCAACGAGAGGTCTCGATCGACGCGTGCTAGGCGGTCGTACAGCGAACGGCAAAGCTCGCACTCCACGATGTGCCGCTCCACCGCCTCCCGTTCCCGGAGACCTAGATCGGACAGCGGCCCCCCACGCAGCCACCTGGTCACCTTCTTGCAGTCGATGCGCTTCATGGCTCGTCTCCATAGATCTCCGCAAATCGCATCCGGGCGCGGGCTAAGCGACGCTTCACCGTTCGCGCGTTCACTCGCATCTCGAGCGCCACCTCTTCCACCGAATACCCGTGCCCGTACACCGCCCACAGCACATATCGCTCGTCGAAGGGCAGCCGCTCCAGCATCGCCCGCACGGTGAAGTGATCCTCGTCCGCGCAAGCACCGTCGCGCTCGTCGACGGCATCGAGCGGGACGTTGCGATGCTCGCAGGACTTGACGAGATCGAGGAAGCGCGATCGGACGATCCGCCGCAGCTGGATGAAGACGGGCAGACCATCGATCGGTTTGGCGAGCCACTCAGACACTGCAACTTGCGTCAGATCCTCCGCGTCGTCAAGGCGGGCGCCACAAAGTCGTCGGGCGTAGCGAACCACGCGAGGCATGCACTCCTCGAGTTCACCGACCAGCGGTTCGGTGGCCGCCCTCTTCATATCCGCATGGAGGATACGACCGAAGGGTGTTTTCGGGGACAAGTGTTGTGCGGATCTTTGTGTTGTTCCGTGTGCCGAGAGCCGGATCCATCAGATCACGGAGGCAAGCCTGGGACTGAAGCCAAAGTCGAGGGGCTTGGGCAGCGAGATGACCGTGGAGGACTATCCATGCGAAAGCGGCCATGAATGGCGGGCGCAACATTGCACGGTCCCACAGCAGACCTGAGAGAAGGTCGCACGTCGAATTGGCTCACCCCGACCAAGTGGCGGCACTCGCGCGCGACCTCGTCTCAGTTACGGCTAGGCTCGAAAGGCGTCAGGCCAAAGGCCGCGGCGACTCGGAACGCCTGGACTCGGTTGTGCACGTGGAGTTTGCTGTACACGTGCCCTAAGTGGTAGTCGACCGTCCTCTTCGAGAGGTAGAGCCGATCGGCGATATCCTTGCTCGACAACCCCGAGAGCGCGAGGTCCAACACCTCGTGCTCTCGGTGTGTCAGTCCAGTCAGCTGCTCAATGGGCGCAGCCTCGATCACCTCTTGAACCTCCGTCGCACGGCGATCGTCGAGATGCCGAAGGCAAGCGCCAGGATGGACGCGGGTTCTGGGACCGCTTCGAATCGTTCGATCGCGAAGTCTCCACTTGGCGAGTTATCGAACTCGAACACGATCACGTCCACGTCATTCCACGCTGCTGTGCCTGCGAATCCGGCGAACGGAGCGTACAGGGAGAACGGCGTCGTCTGATTGCCGCCAGGTGCCACGAGAGAGCTGGTCGAGAGGTTGTAAGTCGTTCCGGTCCACGTCCCCACGTACACCTTGACGTCGTTCGCAAGATCGTTCGACCGGAAGTCGATTCTGAACGCGTTCAACGCCGAGAGGTCGAGGTTCAGCGGATCGGTGGCCAATCCCCCAGATCCGTTGTCCTCGTAACCGTAGCCAACCCTGACCCAGTTGTCGCCCATCGTGCCGCTATCGGAGATGGCAAAACCGGACCCGACGGTCAGGTTGATCTGGACCGAAAGCGGGTTCGACTCGACGAACAGCCGCGTCGTTCGGGTAGCTCCGGGGACGGTCGCCGTCTGGAAAGCCGTGTCCATCGCGCTGGGCGTGACGAGGCTCACCGAATAGGGTCCGGTTGTGAAGTCGTCGATGAGAAGTGCTTGCGATGAGGCCGCGACCAAGGCCGTCGCCACGATCGATCCCACCCTCGCCGATTTGGAAACAATGCAATCCATCTTTGATTCCTCCAAGCGAGCCCCGAACCTCTCGCGATTTCATGGTGCACCATCGGAACCGGCCATGCGAGCCGACGTTTCCCTGTCCTGCAAACTTAGGACACCTCGACTTTGTTGGAACTCGCCTCAGCCTTTGACGATTCATGACTCCGAATCGGGTGAGAACCTGAGGAGGAACCATGAACAAGTTGATGATCGTGTTGACCCTGGTGGTGGCCGGAGCCATGGGAGCCCTGGCTGGGGCGCAGTCACATGCGGGAGGGCAGGTCCACAGGCCTTCGTCGGAATCTGCGAACCACGCGCACACACTCTATGCCTGCCCGAAGTGCGAGATGGCGTCAAACATCGGAGGCAGGTGTCCCGGATGCAAGGCCAAGATGGTCGCGATCGAAGCGACGATGGTCAATGCGTGCCCGAAATGCCACATGGTGGGCAAGAAGGGGGCAACATGCACCCACTGCAAGGCCAAGTTGGTGTCGAGCGCGATGACCTATGCGTGTAAGAACTGCCACACGTCTTCGAAGAAGCCCGGAAGCTGCGCCAAGTGCGGGAAGCAGATGACCAAGGCCGTCTTACCGATGATGGGCAAGGGCTGACGCCTCAATCAACGTCAGCCCATCATCAGGATCCTGACCCCGACGACTCCGAGGGCGATGGCCAGCCCTCGGATGATCCCCGAGCCCTCGAGGAAGTTGGACAGACGGGCGCCGATCTGAGCTCCGACGATGGCGCCACCACCCAATAGGGCCACCGTCTCGAAGCTGCCTGACAGGCTTCCTTCGGCTATGTGGGTGATCGTGCCCACGAGCGCCATGATGCTCAAGATCACGTGGGATGTGGCGGTGGCGATGTGCACCGGGAAGTTCAGCGTCCGATTGAGCACGGGCACATGGATGATGCCGCCGCCGATTCCGAGCATGCTGGAGAAGAACCCGACAAACACACTCAGCACGAGGCCCACCCACATTGGAAAGTGCCATACGTGCTCGATGCCCTCGGCATCGGTCAGTTCCCGCCTTGTATGGCTGGGGTCTGGCTCTTTGCCGGGGTCGGTCCCACTCTCTGGCCGCCAAATCAAGTAGATGCTGGCGAGCACGAGCAGGATCCCGAATGTGAGATTGAACTGGGCTCTAGGGATCCACTTTGTTCCCAGGGCTCCCAGAATCGCACCGGGTAGGGTGGCGAGCGCAAACCAGGCGGCCGACTTCAAATCGACCCTGCCCATGCGGAAATAGGCGATCGAGCCCGACGTCGCGTTACAGAAAACGACTGCAAGGGAGATCGCCGTGATCTGCGCCGGATCGGTCTTTGGCATCAGCACGAGGAGGACGGGAACCAGGATGAAGCCGCCCCCGGCTCCGATCAGCGTCCCCAGCGTCCCGACTCCCAAGCCGAGCAGGATAAGAATCCAGGGATCGTGGGTCATCGGCCGGTCACCAATCCCTTCTGATCCACACCCATAGCCTCACGTCGATCTTACCGACCCTCATGCAAATCAGGCGGCATCTCATCGTTTCCTCATGCTTGATTGCCATATTGCTCCGACATAAGGGGTCGAAGACTCCGAGATGATCGAGAGGTGAACACTATGCGTCGTTACTCTTCACGTGCTGTGCAGGCCGCGAAACTGGCTCTGCCGATGGGCTTCCTGGTGGGCGTGATCGCCACAACGTCGAACGAGGGCATCGCCCAGGGGCCGCCTCCGCCGGTCGGGGGCCCGCTCGTCGGGCTCACCCAGACCGAGCTTCAACGCTTCGACGCAGGCCGTCAGGCTTTTCTGCGGAACGCGGTTCCGCAGTCCGGACTCGGTCCGGTCTTCAATGGCACCGCTTGCGCCCAGTGCCACGCGGCCGGGGCGCCCGGTGGTGCAAGCGCGACGTTGGGAGTCTCGGTCGTCACCCGAATCGGGGCGGTTGTGAACGGCGCTTACTCGGACCTTACCAACGTCGGCGGCGCCTTGCTTCAGCGACGCTCGCTTCGCGAGTTCATTCCCAACTACCCGGTGCCGGGTGAGATCGTCCCCGCTCAAGCGACCATCGTGGGCCGACGCATCACCACGCCAGTCTTCGGAAACGGCTTGATGGAGGCGATTCCCGCTGCCACGATCCTCTCTCGCCAAGATCCTGCCGACATCAACAGAGACGGCATCTCTGGCCGCGCCAACATGGTCTTCAACCCGATCACGAGAGTCACCGAGGTCGGCAGATTCGGTTGGAAGTGTCAAGTCAGCTCCGTGCACGTGTTTAGCGGAGACGCCTACTTGAACGAGATGGGGATCACAAGCCCGTTCTTCAACACCGAAGTGCGCCCGCAAGGCCAGCCGCTTCCTCCCGGTGCGGACACGGTGCCCGACCCTGAGGATCGCGGCGACGTCGTTCGCGTGGCTGACTTCATGCGGTTCATCGCTCCGCCCCCTACGACGGTCGCGTCGGTGGCAGGACGCGCGCGCTTCACGTCCATTGGTTGCGCTTCGTGCCACACGCCCTCGATGACCACTGGTCCGAACTCGGTCGCAGCCCTGGCGAACAAGCCGGTGAACCTCTACTCCGATCTGTTGCTCCACGACATGGGGGCGCAACTCGGCGACGGTCTGCGACAGGGGCAGGCCTCCGGAACCGAGTTCCGCACCGCTCCTCTGTGGGGACTGCGCTTCCGGAGGTTCTATCTGCACGATGGTCGGACCCAATCTGTCGATCAGGCGATCCGGTTGCACGGGGGCGAAGCGGCAGCGACGACGGGCCGCTACAACCTGCTGAGCCTTACGGATCGGAACGCGCTCCTGACGTTCGTTCAAGGGCTCTAACGAACCCACCCTTCAGCCTGCTCTCGCGCTCGCGGGGGCAGGCTTTCCCATGGGGAGAGGCGGGTAACTGCCAGGAAACCGAAACCGGGCGGGCATAAGAGGAATTTGGCCATCCTGGCCTTTGCGCCCGCCAATCCGTTGGCCTATTGCCGAAGACGTAGCGAATCACCGAAACGCCGCATCTTTCAACGAGCATAAGGTCCCGACCCACCCTGGGATCGGTGAGGTACCTTGCGGAAACTCCTCAGGAGGGAGGCCTCTTCTATGTTCGTATCCCTTGCCGCGCTTTGTTTGGGGCAGTTCGGCGACACCACCGAAATGCGCCTGATGCGATTTCCCACGATCTATGGCAGCACGGTCGTCTTCACGTATGCCGGAGATCTGTGGACGACCCAAGTCGATGGTGGAATCGCCCGCCGTTTGACCTCGTTCCCCGCGAGCGAGCAGTATGCTCGATTCAGCCCAGATGGGAAGTGGATCGCGTTCACCGGAGCCTACGAAGGCAACCCCGACGTCTACGTGATTCCCGCCGAAGGTGGCGACCCCAAGCGGCTCACCTATTCGGCCGGCGCAGAGGTCGTGAAGGGCTGGACAGCTGACGGCAAGATCGCGTACATCACCCCGAACGACACGCCCGGTGGGTTCACCCCTGGCCTACGATACGTGAGTCCGGACGGTGGACCTTCGATTCGCACGAAGCTGGACGAAGTTGCCGATGTCACGTTCGGTCCCGAGGGGAAGATCGCGTTCAACCGCAACAACTCGCACAACTTCAACTGGCGGCGATACCGTGGTGGCACCCAAGGACGGATCGGGTTCTCCGACTCTCAGGCCTCCTTCTACAAGGAAATCCCGAGTGGCCGTGAGAACCGATGGCAGCCCATGTGGATCGGCGACAAGGTCTATTACATCGGCGACAAGACGTCGGGAACCCGAAATCTCTGGGTCTACGACACCAAAACGGGCGCCGAGTCGCAAGTCACCAAGAACACGGACGGCGACATCAAGTGGCCGAGCACCGACGGCAAAAGGATCGTTTACGAACGCGATGGCTTCCTGAACGTCTACGACGTCGCGACCGGCGAGAACAAGGTCATGACCGCTCGTCTCGCAGCCGACCACAATGCGGCACGACCCCGACTGCGAAAGCTTGGCGCGACCCTGAGCGGCTTCTCGCTGAGTCCGAGCGCGGCACGTCTGGCCGTCGCCGCCCGCGGCGAGGTCTTCTCCGTTCCCGCAAGGCAGGGCGAGACCCGCCACGTCGGAGGGGACTCGAGCAGCAAGGAGCACGATCCGAACTGGTCACCCGACGGCAAGACCATTGCCTTCATGAGCGACAAGAGCGGCGAGGATCGCATTTACACGATGCCTCAGATGGGCGGCGATTGGTCCGAGGTCCCGACCCCCAAGGAGCACGTGATCACCGGCTTCCGCTGGTCGCCGGACAGCAAGAAGCTCTCCTACACGACCGAGAACTGGGAGCTTTGGGTGTTCGACATGGACACCAAGAAGGCCGAGCAGGTGCTCAAGTCCTCCACCGGCTCGCCGGCGAACTACGATTGGTCGCCCGACTCGAAGTGGATCGCCTATGTCGACGGAGGCAAGAACATGTTTGGCTCAGTCGGCATGTACGAGCTCGCCGCGAAGAAGAACACAAAGGTGACCGAGGGTTACTACCGCGACGACGCGATCAGCTTCGATGCGAACGGCAAGTACCTCTATCTGATCAGCGCACGAACGTTCAACCCGACCCCGGGTGCGTTCGAGTTCGATCTCATGATGACGAGCGCGCAGCGCGTGTATGCGATCGTGCTCTCGAAAGACACGCCCAACCCGACCGTCCGTGCCGGTGACGAGGAGCCTGCCGGCAAGCCGCCCGCGCCCCCGGCGGCCGCCGACAAGGAAGGCGGCATCAAGGTCGACCTCGATGGCCTTGGACAGCGGCTGATCCCGCTACCCTTCGGTCCCTCCGACTACGTGGGAATCGTCGGGATCAACAACGGCTGTCTCGTTATCGGCGCCGGCGGTTCCCTTCTGATGTTCGACTTTGCGAGCCGCCAGCCTCAGGTGGTGATCGCCGGCGGTCTTCAGGGGCTGGATGTGAATCCCGCCAAGAGCAAGATGGCCTACGTGGCCGCCGGAGTGCTTGGGATCTCCGACATCCGCCCCGGCGTCGAGCCAGGGACGGGCCGCGTGAACCTCAACGACGTCGAGTTCGTCGTCGACCCGCGCAAGGAATGGAAGCAGATCTTCTGGGAATCCTGGCGCTGGGAGCGAGATCGCTACTACGACAAGAACATGCTGGGCCTCGACTGGCTGGCGATCGGCAAGAAGTATGAGAAGTTGCTCCCGTACGTCTCCCACCGAAGCGACCTCAACTACGTGCTCGGCCTGCTTATCGGCGAACTCGGAACCGGGCACTCCTATGTGCAGGGCGGCGACATGGGCGATGGCGTTCCCGCCATTCCGACCGGGTGTCTTGGCGCCGATTACGAGCTTTCGAACGGACGCATCAAGTTCGCGAAGATCTACCGTGGCAACAGCTTCGAGGAGGCGCGTCGCGGGCCACTCGGCGATCCCGGTGTTTCCATCGCGGAGGGCGAGTATCTCCTCGCAGTCGACGGTGTGCAGGTCGGCGGGAATGACCCGAACAAATTCCTCGTGAACAAGGTCAACCGCATCGTCAAGCTAACCGTCAACTCGAAGCCGACGATGGATGGCTCGCGGATCGTCGAAGTCCGGCCGATCGCGGCTGAGAACGAGCTCCGATACATCGATTGGGTTGAGACGAACCGGAAGAAGGTTGCGCAGGCGACCAACGGTCGGATCGGCTACATCCATGTGCCCGACACCGGCACCGACGGCATGATCGAGTTCATCAAGGGCTACTACAGTCAGTCCGATAAAGAAGCGGTCATCGTCGACGAACGATTCAACGGTGGTGGGTTTATCCCCACGTTCTTCATCGAGAAGCTGGCCCGGCAGTACATGACGGCGTTCCGCGCTCGACATGGCGACGACGTCGGATTCCCGCCGCAGTCGATCGAAGGCCCCAAGGCCATGCTCATCAACGAGTATGCCGGCTCGGGCGGAGACCTCTTCCCGTGGTTCTTCCGCCATTCGAAGCTGGGGCCGCTGATCGGCAACCGAACATGGGGGGGCCTCGTCGGCATTACCGGAGGCGCTCCGTTGGTCGACGGCGGACAGGTGACCGCGCCCGAGTTCGGGCTCTACGACATGGAGCACGGCGAGTGGATCGCGGAGAACAAGGGAATCGACCCCGACATCGCGATCGACAACCGACCAGACGAGCTGGCCAAGGGCAAGGACCCTCAGCTCGAAAAGGCGATCGACTACCTGCTTGGTGAGCTCAAGAAGGGCCCCAAGAAGGTGAAGAGGCCTGACTTCCCGGTCGTCAAGTCCGGCGGAGGTCGGTAACGAGGTAGCCGGCGGCGATGCGGACCTTCTCGTGACGGTCCGCTCGTCGCCGGCTTTCTCGCCTGCGCGCAAGATTTGGCCAAGAAACGCCTCGGAATCCTTTGCCGCGCCATCAAGAATGGGTAGAACTGCCAAAAGGGAAGGAAACGTCAGCCGGTGCCGTCAGAGGCAGGGCCATGAAGACAGTTAGAGCAACTGAGAAAACCTCCCTAAGCGAACTCGATGGACGCCTGTCGGCTCTCGAAGCACGCATGCGAATCCTTGAGAACCGAGCCATCGGATTTCATCCCGAAGACTCGGAGTTCAACGAAGAGATCCCCAAGCTTGGACTTGGAACAGAATATTGGATCGGTGCGAAGCTGCTGCCCCGCTTGGGCGCCGTCCTGATCATCCTTGCGATCGCGTTCATCGCCATTTCTGAGAGTTCGAAGAACGCGTCCGTTGATCGCTCGATTCTCTTGGCTTTCGAGGCGATCTTGTGCCTCGCTTTCATCGTGGTCGGAGAATGGCGAAGGGATGCCCTGGAGGGATTTGGTCGAACCCTCACGGCGATTGGTGCAACCGGGCTCTACCTTGTTGCGGCCGGTGGCCACTTCGCCTATCACACGCTTTCGGCTTCCGGGATGGCGGCTCTATTTGCCTTTTTTACGATTCTGAGCCACGCCTACGCCGTCTGGAGGAATACCCGTCTCTTCTTCTTCATCGGAGCCACTGGTGGCCTCGCGGCCATGCTCTTCCCGTTGGCGGAGAAGGACTATGGGACGGGGCTCGCGGTTTACGTGACGGTCACGATTGCTGCGGCGGTCGTTTGCGCAACGCGTCGATGGATGCTCTTGGCCTTCTTCGGCTGGATTCTAGGTTTGGGGATTCTCGCCCCGGTGATCGATTCGCCCTACCCGCGATGGAGCGTGCTTGCAGCGCTCTACTTCGGTTCACTCGCCTGCATCGGCGCCTACGAAAGGGCGCATCAGGGCGAAGAGTATGACTTTGCCGCGATCATAACGGGCGTGATGGTGTTCGCCACCGGCCTCACGGGTTTTGCGGTCTTGAGCGGTCTCAGTGGCATGCTTCACTTGGCTGCCTTCGGCGCCTTGGGTACCACGATGGCCGTCTTTTCCCGCAAAAGCAACGCCGCTCAGCGCTGTTTCCTGTTGGGGTCTTGGATTACGACCGCGGTCCTCGCTCCGCTCTGTCTGCCGCTTCAGTACGCGGTGATGATGTATGTGGGCATTGGCGGAGTGGCCGTGGCCATTGCGCCAAGGCTCGGGAGGAATTTGGCTGCGGTTCTGGCAGTCGGTGCGTTCGGGGCATCCGTGTTCGCGTACGTGGGTTGGACGCTATCGAGTCGGACGTTCAGCGAACACCTGCTTTTGGCAACGCTCTTGATTGGCGTTGGCTCGACGGCATCTGCGTTGAGACAGGCAGACCTCGGCTGGACTAGCTTCAGCATCGCGGCCCTTTGGGGGATCTTCGCACGTTGGTCCGTGGTCTTGTCATCGACGGTCGAACGTCAAGCCCACTCGTTCTCCTTGCTCACCATCACCTCAGTTCTTTACGCCTTGGTGCTACTGGTTCTGGGATTCCGATTGAAATCGGGCAAACTGAGAATGTGGAGCGTGGCCGTGATGCTTGTCAGCGTCTTCCAAATCCTTTTCCTGGAATCTGCCACGGGCATCGCCTTCCGCCTGTTCGCCCTCTTGTTCTTGGGAGGCATGATGCTGGTTGGTGGGTACAACTACGTCCGGGACCGGAAGTGGGAGGCCCCCACCTTGCCGCAAGCGCCATCGTAATCCAGACACGGTCGAGCGTGCCGATCGAGACGAACTAGACGCTGCATGGGAGCGTTGGCTGGAACTCCTGAGAAAGACGTGAAGGCAATGGTTTGGACGAGGCGGCTACTGGGACTCTCCATGCTATCGGCTTGCCTCTGGCTCGGGTGGCAGTTCACGTTCGGGCTAGGACTCAGCAGCCCTCCTCCTCGCCGCGGAACTGGGATCCTCGATATCTGGTCACTCGCCCCGATTCCCTTCGTCCTGATCGGACTTGGCAGCATCCTCGGATCTGTGATGGCTTGTTGGCCGACGAGAAAGGACGATGAGTAGAGGGGCCCTGCCGAAGTTTCTTCCCATTCACGGTGCTACAACCTCGCACTTGATGCAGATGGGCTAAGAACGGAGAAGATCATACGTATA
>WBZR01002584.1_pt1 | contig 18253 bp, 6 predicted proteins | sample 5204231 | NCBI WGS metagenome assembly WBZR01 (sample SAMN12412403, study PRJNA552823) | activated sludge metagenome | isolation source: activated sludge from anammox sidestream of wastewater treatment plant... | place: USA: Virginia | collected 2017-08 | reverse complement strand
GTTGAAATCAGCGCCGCGTGATTCAATCGTCGCTACGCGACGAAATATATTATTCGGCGTCTCATGCAGGCCGTAAACGACCTGCCTAAAATCAAACCGTCGCTACGCGACGAAGAGGGTTGAGCAGTTACTTATATTTTTGGTTTGTTTTTCAGGCTCAATTTGAGCCTTTTTTACATGCGCGGTTATGTACGGTTTAGGCGTTGAAGCGCGAGAAGAAAATATCGAAGGATTCAGGCTGTCGCCTCAACAGGCGCGCCTGTGGCTGTTGCAGCAAGGCGATCAAGCGGCGCCATATTATTCTCAGTGCGTCGTGTTGGTTGAGGGAGCGTTGGATGAGCGGCTGCTTGAAGCGGCTCTCAATCGGGTTGTCGAGCGGCATGAAATCCTGCGCACCACCTTTCGCCGGTTGCCTGCGATGACCTTTCCGCTTCAGGTGATTTCAGAGAAGGGCCGGGTTGCGGCGCAGGCTTACGATTTGAACGGCAGGGCGGTTCAAACGCAGGAAGGCTTGATCGAAGCATTGCTTGATGAAGCCGGTCAGACGCCTTTCGATTTTGAGCGAGGGCCGTTGTTGCAGACCGCTCTGGCGCGGCTGGCGTCAGACCGGCATCTGCTGTTGCTCCGGTTGCCGGCGCTGTGCGCGGATGCGGCTGCGCTTGAAAATCTGACGCGGGAACTCAGCCTCTGTTACGCCGCTTGCTTGAACGGCGACGAATCGCTTGAAGAGCCTGCTCAATACGCCGATCTGGCCGAGTGGCAAAATGAATTGCTGGAGTCCGAGGAAACGAAGACCGGCCAGGATTATTGGCGTGAGCGGACGCGGGCAGAACTGATCGCGGCGAAACTTCCATTTGAAAAACGAGGCGCCGATGGCTTCACTCCGCGCTCCCTGTCAGTCGTGGTTGAGCCTGATCTGGCGGCGAAGATCGAATCGCTGGCCCGTGAGCGCGGAGTTTCGATCAAGGTCTTGCTGCAAGCCTGCTGGCAGATTCTGCTCTGTCGCCTGACCGGACAGCCTGAAACCTTCGTCGGCGTTTCTTTCGATGGCAGGAATTACGACGGGCTGCAAGGCGCGCTTGGGCTGTTTGAACGTTATCTGCCGATAGCCGGCCCTTTCGAAGCTGAAGACACATTCGTTGATGTTTTGAACCGGCTCGATCAATCGGCGCGCGAGGCGCAGACGTGGCAGGAATGTTTTGCCTGGGAACGAAGCGACGGCCCGAACGGACAACTTGATGACACGCCGTTCTTCTCCCTGTGCTACGAATTTTCGGAACAACCGGCGATATTCAGAGCAGGCCCGGTCAGCTTTTCCATCGCTCATCAATACGCCTGCATTGATCGCTTCAAGCTCAAGCTTGCCGTGCGGCGTCGCAAGCAGGCTTTGACTTGCGCCTTTTGTTACGACGCCTCGTTCTTCGCGCGCGATGATGTCGAGCGATTGGCCGGTCAATATCTGACGCTGCTCGGCGGCGCTGCCGAATCTCCCGACGCCGCGATCAAGGATTTGACCCTGCTCGGTTCCGCCGAGCGCGAACGAATTCTGCGCGAGTTCAATCCGCGTCCGACAGGCTTCTCGCCGCAGCCCATTCATCAGTTGATCGAGGCGCAGTCCGCGCTCAAGCCGGAAGCTACAGCCGTAGTCGTTGAAGATCAGCGATTGAGTTACGGCGACCTCAATCGCCGCGCCAATCAACTCGCTCATCATCTGCAAAAGCTGGGCGTCGGCACTGAAGACATCGTGGGCTTGTGTCTCGAACGCTCGGTTGAATTGGTGATCGGGATGCTCGGCATCCTCAAAGCGGGCGGAGCGTATCTGCCGCTCGACCCGACGCTGCCCGCCGAGCGGTTGGCCGGGATGGTGGCCGATGCGAGGCCGCGCGCGGTGGTCACGCAGGAGGGATTGCGGATTGCGGATTGCGGATTGCGGATTGTGGATTTGGGAATGATCGCGCAGGAGAGCGAGGAGAATCCTTGCGTCAACGTCGGGCTGGAGCATCTGGTTTACGTGCTGTTCACATCAGGTTCGACTGGCAGACCGAAAGGCGTAGGAGTTGAGCATCGGCAGCTTCACGCGTATCTGGAAGGTGTGCGGGAGCGATTTGGATTGCCGGATGGGGCGAGCTACGCGACGGTGACGACGTTCGCGGCGGATTTGGGCCACACGGCGATCTTTCCCGCGCTGTGCGGCGGAGGAACGCTGCACGTTGTGAGCAAGGAGCGAGCGGCTGACGCTGCGGCGATGGGCGAATATTTCACTCGCCATCAGATTGATTGTTTGAAGATCGTGCCGTCGCATTTGAGCGCGCTGCTGGGGACGAAACAAGGGGCGAGCGCGCTGCCGCGACGGCGATTGGTGTTGGGCGGCGAAGCGTCGGGCTGGGAGTTGATCGGGCGTGTTCGAGAGTTGTCGCCGGAGTTGAGGATTTTCAATCACTACGGCCCGACGGAGACGACGGTCGGAGCGCTGGCTGGCGAGGTTGAACGGGAGGCTGAGTACCAGACAGCGACGGCGCCGCTTGGTCGTCCGTTGAATCAAGCTCGAGTGTACGTGCTGGACGGTCGGATGGAGCCATCGCCGTTGTGGGTTGCGGGAGAAATTTACATCGGCGGAGTTCAGGTAGCGCGTGGATATTTGAACGAGCCGGAGCAGACGGCGACGCGATTCGTGCCCGATCCGTTCAGCGATGAGCCGGGGGTGAGGCTGTATCGGACGGGAGATTTGGCGCGCTATCTGCCGGATGGTCGAGTGGAGTTTCTGGGCCGTGCCGATCATCAGGTGAAGATTCGAGGCTATCGGATCGAGTTGGGAGAGATCGAGGCGGCGCTGGAAGAGATCGAGGCGGTGAATGAGAGCGTGGTCATTGTGCGCGAGAGCGAGAGCGGCGAGAAGCGGCTGATAGCTTATGTGACGCTGAGAGATGGAGCGGAGTTGGAGACGAGCGAGTTGAGGCGCTACGTGAGCGAGCGGTTGCCTGAGTACATGGTTCCGGGAACGATAGTGAAGCTGGAGCGAATGCCGTTGACGGCGAACGGCAAGCTGGATCGTGGCGCGCTGCCTGAGCCTGAGAGCGAAGCGCGCGGAGAGCGCGTCGCGCCGCGGACGCAGACAGAAGAATTGGTCGCGGGCGTCTGGGCCGAGGTTTTAAAGCTCGATGAGGTTGGTGTTCACGATGATTTCTTCGGATTGGGAGGGCACTCGCTGTTGGTCACTCGCGTCGCGTCTCGTGTCTCCGAAGCGTTTCAGGTGGAAATCCCATTTCAAATTTTCTTCGAGAAGCGGACTGTGGCCGAGCTTGCCGAGAGCATCGAGGCGGCCCGTCGAGGCGAGCGCGGCCTGCAAATGCCGCCCATGCTGTCTGTCCCGCGAGACAGGGAACTACCTCTGTCCTTCGCGCAGCAGCGGCTCTGGTTTTTCGATCAGTTGGAGCCGAATAGTTCCGCTTACAACATTCCCGGAGCGGTTCGTCTTGCGGGACGGCTCAACGCGCGCGCTTTGGAGCAAACGCTCGGTGAGATCGTGCGGCGTCACGAAGTCTTACGCGCCAGCTTCCCGGCGATAAACGGGCGTCCGGCGCAAAGGATCGCCGGGGCCGGGTCAACGAGCTTGCAGTTGGTTGATCTGAGCGCATTGCCGCAACTGCAACGAGAAGCTGAAGCCAGCCGGTTGATAGCCGAAGAAGCTGCGCGGCCCTTCAGACTGGATCAAGGTCCGTTGTTGCGTGGCGGGTTGTTGAGGCTTCAAGAGGACGATCACATCCTGTTTTTCACGATGCATCACATTATCAGCGACGCCTGGTCAATGGGCGTGATGGTTCGGGAAGTGGGAGCGCTCTACGCGGCTTTCTCAACGGGCGCTCCTTCGCCATTGCCTGAGTTGCGCATTCAGTACGCCGATTATGCGCATTGGCAGCAGGAGTGGATGCGCGGCGAGGTTCTGGATCGTCAGTTGTCTTACTGGAAGCGGCGGCTGGACGGCATTCCAGCGGCGTTGCGATTGCCGACCGACCGGCCTCGACCCGCCGCGCAGACGTTTCGCGGCGAGCGGCATTACTTCAATCTCTCCCAATCGCTGACCGATGCGCTCAAAGCTTTGAGCCGCCGCGAAGGGGCCACGCTTTTCATGACGCTGCTCGCGGCCTTCAAAGTATTGATGCGCCATTACACCGCTCAGGATGACATGGTGGTTGGAACCAACGCCGCCAACCGCAACCACACTGAGACCGCGAACATGATCGGCTTCTTTGTGAACCAGTTGGTATTGCGCGCCGACTTGTCGGGCAATCCGAGTTTTCGGGAGTTGCTGAGCCAGGTTCGTCGCGTGGCTCTCGAAGCTTACGCCCATCAGGACCTGCCTTTCGAGAAACTGGTTGAGGAATTGAAGCCGCAGCGGGATATGAGCCGCTCGTTGTTGTTTCAGGTCAAATTCGAATTGCAGGAAGGCATCGCTCGCGCACTTGAGCTTCCGGGATTGACGCTCACGCCGATTGAGAGCGAGCACAAAGTAGTCAGACACGATTTGCATCTTTCGATGTGGGAGCGAGAGCAGGTATTGATCGGCGCGTTGCAATACAACGTTGACCTCTTCAACGCCGGAACGATAGCCCGAATGGCGGGCGATTTCGTGGCGCTTCTGGAGATGATCGCGGAACAGCCCGACGCCAGGCTGAGCGTGTTGGAAGAGGCGCTTGTCGCACAGAGCAGACGCCGGCAGATGAAGGAAGAAGAAGAACTGGAAGATGTTGGTGTGAAGAAGCTGAGAACGTTGGGGCGGAAAGCCGTCAGCGCATAAGCAGGTGATAGAAGCATGTACATCCTGAGCATCTCCGGTCACCATCACGATGCTGCTGCGGCGCTTTTCAAGGATGGCCGCATCGTTGCGGCCATCGAAGAAGAGAAGCTGGCCCGCGTCAGGCGCGTCGGCATCAATCAGAGCGGCGGACTGCCTTACGCGGCCATCGAATTTTGTCTGGCGCAAGCCGGTCTGGGAATCGAGGACATTGATCGCGTCACGTATTACCTCAAGCCGAGGCGATTGCTGAATCGGCAATACAGACTCAATGACAGGCTCGCGCAGGGCGATTCGTCCGAGTTGAGCGGACGCAACGCCGCCAGCGATCAGGAATTCCGCGACCGGATGCGGACGCAGCGGCTGATCAAACAGTTGTTGAGCGAATCGTCGAAGGTCGTCGCGGTAGATCATCAACTCGCTCACGCGGCCAGCTCTTTTTACCTGTCAGGCTTTGACCGCGCTGCGATTCTGTCGCTCGGCGGGAAAGGTGATTTGGTCACGATCTCAACAGGGATCGGCGAAGGCGAGAAGGTACGTCTTCTTGACCGCATCGAATTTCCCAACTCGCTCGGATGGGTCTACAGCCTGGTGACGGAATATCTGGGCTTTCAACCCAACGGCGGAGAGCGCAAGACGCAATGGCTCAGCGTGACCGGCGAACCGGAATTCCTCACGGCCTTCGGCGATCTGATCCGGCTGGATGGAAACGGGATTCCGGCGGTGGACGCTTCGTACTTTGTCTCTCGCCTCGACGTGCCGGAGCGGTTTTCAGAGACTTTCTACAAAAGATTCGGCGATTGCCTGCGGCAAAAAGATCATCGGTTCAATGGAGCCAGGCGCGGAGCCTCCTGGGCCGAGGAAATCAAAAGCTTGAACGGAAAGAACGGGACTGGCGCGATGACGCAAAGCTACCGGCGGAACCTGGCGCACAGTCTTCAGAAGCGTTTGGAGCAAGTCGTCCTGGCGCTGGCGGAGAAGGTTCGATTGGAGGTGAAGACGAACGCTTTATGCCTCGCCGGCGGAGTCGCCCTCAACAGCCTGCTGGCGTCAAAGCTGGAACGGGAGAGCGGCTACAAGCATCTCTTCGTTCAACCGGCGGCGGGCAACGCCGGTTGCAGCCTGGGCGCGGCGCTCTTCCACTGGCATCACCAGTTGAACGGTGGAGAAGCCCGCCCGTTGGAACACGTCTACCTGGGGCCGGAGTATTCGGACGAGGAGGTCAAGCCGGTTCTCGACAACTGCAAATTGATTTATCGGTTCATCGTCAACGATGAAAAGCTTCTGGACGAAACCGCCGAACTGCTTCGGAAAGGAAATATCGTCGCCTGGTTTCAAGGCCGCGCCGAATTCGGGCCTCGCTCGCTCGGCGCCAGAAGCATCCTGGCCAGTCCCGCGCAAGATTGCATGAAAGAGAACCTGAACCTGTTCGTGAAACACAGGGAGGCTTTTCACCCATTCGCGGCCTCGGTACCGGAGGAGCAGGCGAGGGAATTCTTCGAAAGCCCCGGCCCGCTTTCAAGCTTTCTGATAAGCGTATCGCGGGTCAAAGATGACAAGCGGCGCCTGATGCCTGCCGCCTGTCTCGCCGGCGGACTCGCGCGCGTACACACTGTGAGCCGGAAGACCAATCCGCTCTTCTGGCGGTTGCTCAATAAATTCGGCGAAAAGACAGGCGTCCCAATTCTCCTCAACACATCGTTCAACCTTTTAGGCGAGCCGATTGTTTGCACGCCCCGCGAAGCCGTTCGCGGCTATTGTTGTTCGGGCATAGACGCATTGGTGATTAACAGATTCCTCCTCAGAAAGTAACCACCACCAGTTAGTGACGAATAATGGCGTTTGAAAATTAACTACAACAACAGCGTAGGGGCGGGTTTTCCCCGCCCGGATCCGCTATTGAGGGGCCTGGGCGGGGAAAACCCGCCCCTACACTGTTGTTGCGTTATTTACTCAAAGACCATTATTCGTCACTACCTGGAAATCCATAACAACCCCGCAGCAGGAAGGAGTAACAAGATCATGGTCAAAACAAAACAAGTCAAACTGGAAGAACAATCAGCCCCATCGCCCGTCCCTGCCATCATTCCGAGAGAAGATGCGCCGCCAGTCAGACATATGCTCTCGCTCATGGAACTGGGATCGGGAGAGCTGGCTCGTTTGGTAGATCGAGCGGTTGAGTTCGCCGCGATCCACAGCAAAGGGGGCGAGTTGCCGAAACCGCTGGAAGGCAAGATCGTCGGCGTCTACTTCCGCAAACCGTCCACGCGCACCCGCAGCTCGTTTACCGTCGGAGCGCTGAGGCTCGGAGCGCGAACCGTCGCCTACGGCCCGGACGACCTGCAACTGGTCACGGGCGAAACCATCGAAGATACGGCGCGTGTGTTGTCCGGCTACCTCGACGCTCTGGTCATTCGCACCAACGGCAGCATCGCCGAGATGAAAGCTCTGGCTGATCAGCGCGAGATGGCCGTGATCAACGCGATGAGCGAGAACGAGCACCCCACGCAGGCCATCGCCGATCTGGTGACGATCAAGGAGAGGTTCGGACGGTTGGAGGGCATTCACGTTCTCTACCTCGGCGAAGGCAACAACACCACCACCGCATTGGCTCTGGCCGTCGCCCAAACGCCGGGCATGAAGGTCACTTTTGTAACTCCCGAAGGTTACGGGATGCCTGAGCCGTTTCTGGAACAGGCGCGAATGCTGGCAGCTAGGCACGGCGCGACGGTCGAACACCATCACGGAATGGAAGAACCGCCCAGAGACGTTGACGCCGTATACGCCACGCGCTGGCAAACCATGGGCGTTCCGCATGCCGACCCGAACTGGCGTGAGAAGTTCTGGCCCTACAGCGTCACGCCTGAGTTGATGGCGCTGGTGTCCAAGCCCGGCACGATCTTTCTGCACGATCTGCCGGCGGTGCGCGGCGAGGATGTTCAAGCGGAAGTGCTCGACGGGCCGCAGAGCCTGGCCTGGCGGCAAGCGCGCCACAAAATGTTCAGCGCCATGGCCGTCCTGGAATGGTGTTTGGTCGCCGGAGCATAAAGCCTCGGCAAGGTTGGGAGGAGGTCAAATCATGAGTGAAGGTATTTTGTCGGCGGTCGGCAATACTCCGCTGATCAGATTGACGCGGGTTTTCAAGGACGAACAGTTTCAGCTCTTCGCCAAGCTGGAAGGATTCAATCCGGGTGGCAGCGCAAAAGACAGGCCCGCGTTGAATATTCTCGAAGAAGCGTTGAAGGCGGGCGCCATCGGGCTGCGAACCACAATCGTTGAATCGAGTTCCGGAAATCTGGGCATCGGCTTGGCGCAGGCCTGCCGTTATTTCGGATTGCGCTTCGTCTGCGTTGTTGATCCGAAAACTACTCAACAAAACATTCGCATCCTCAAAGCATACGGGGCCGAGATTGATCTTGTCTCGGAACCCGATCCTGAGACGGGGGAATTTCTTCAAGCCCGAATTGATCGCGTCCGGACGCTGCTTCGGACGACGGAAGACAGTTTCTGGCCGAATCAATACGCTAATCTGGCCAACGCCGGTTCTCATTACAAAACGACCATGCGCGAGATAGTCGAGCAATTGGGCGGGGAGATTGATTACCTGTTCTGCGCGACCAGCACCTGCGGCACGCTCCGGGGCTGCGCCGAATATGCGCGGGATCACAACCTGAGCGCGAAGATTCTGGCGGTTGACGCAGTGGGCAGCGTGATCTTTGGCGGCAAGTCGGCCAAACGGCTCATCCCGGGGCACGGCGCGTCCAGACGCCCTGAGCTTTTCCAACCGGGCCTGGCTGACGAATGCATCCACGTCACGGATTTGGATTGCGTGATCGGCTGCCGGCGTCTTGTGCGCAGCGAAGCCATACTGGCGGGCGGATCATCGGGAGGCGTGCTGATGGCGGTGGACAAGGTCAAGCGTCGCATCCCACGCGGAGCGACGTGCGTCGTTATTTTTCACGACCGCGGAGAGCGTTACCTCGACACGGTCTATTCGGATGATTGGGTCGAAGAGCATTTCGGCGAAGTATCAAATCTGTGGCGGGAACAGATGGAGGCGGAAAAATGCATGGCGGCGACATATTGATTTTGAAAGGCCCCGACGTTCAGGCGCTGCTCGCCGGACGCGAGGCCGAAATAATACGCGCGACGCAGATCGCTTATGAGGCGCATGCGCGCGGAGACAGTTCGCTGCCTCACTCGACGTTTTTGCGCTTTCCCGGCAACGAGCGGGACAGGATCATCGCTCTGCCCGCTTACCTGGGCGCCGAGTGGGACGTCGCGGGCGTCAAGTGGGTGGCGTCTTTTCCCGGCAATCTGGAAAGAGGGCTGGACAGGGCGTCGGCTTTGCTGATCTTGAACTCGACGCAAACTGGAAGACCCGAAGCCATACTCGAAGGCTCAATCATCAGCGCGAAACGAACCGCGGCCAGCGCGGCGCTGGCCGCGCAGTGGCTGCACTCCGGCAGGAAAGTGAACCCCGTTGGGATGGTCGGTCTCGGATTGATCAACTTCGAGGTCGCCCGATTTCTGCGAGCGGCGCTGCCGGGAGCGTATCACTTCATTATTTACGATCTGGACGCGGCGCGGACCGAACAGTTCAAACGCAAACTCCAACAGGCGTTCGGCGATGTCGAGGTAGAGATGGCCAGAGACATGAAGACCATTCTGCGCCGCTCCTCTCTGATTTCACTGGCGACCACTGCGACAACGCCGCACATTGATGACATTTCGGACACGAAGCCCGGCGGCACAATCCTTCACGTCTCGCTGCGCGATCTCGCGCCGCAGGTCATCTTGTCCTGCGACAACATAGTTGACGACGTTGATCACGTTTGCCGCGCGCAGACTTCGATTCATCTGGCGGAACAACTCACTGGCGGCCGGGATTTCATCCGGTGCGCCCTAGCCGACATTCTGATGGGCAGGGGCGCCGCCCGAAGAGACGCCGAAAGCATCGCCGTGTTCAGCCCATTCGGACTGGGAATACTTGACCTGGCGGTTGGCAAAATGGTCCGCAACCTCGCGCTCGAACAAGGCCGGGGAACGGTCATCAGTTCGTTTCTGCCTGAATCGTGGGTTGAAGGGCATCATTTGTGAGAACACGTTTCAGCGCAAAGGGACAAAGGATCAAAGGTTCAAAGGTAGAAGTAAAGAAGGAAGCGGTTCCTGTTCTCCAATCTTTGACCCTTTGATCCCTTGACCCTTTGCGTTGAGAAACTCAACCAAATCCATTTCAGATATATCTATGCATGAAACAAAGTCCACGGCGCCCGGCCTGGGAAAAATGGGCGCCGTCAAGCGAAAGACCGTCAGCGTGTCGCCGGAAAGTTTGATCAAGACAGAGTCGCTCAAGCCGGGCGTTCAGCTTCCACTGGTCATTCGCCCCGGCGTCGCCGGAATAAACATTGTCGAGTGGGCGCGTGGCAATCGCGAGTTCATCGAGGCGCATTTGCTCAAACACGGCGGAATACTTTTCCGCGACTGGCGCGTGAACTCCGTTGATGAATTCGAGCGGTTTGCGATGGCTGTCGCTGACGAAGATTTGATGGACTACTCCTACCGCTCGACCCCGCGCAGCGCGGTGAGCGGCAAAATCTATACTTCGACCGAGTACCCTGCCGACCAATCAATTCCTTTGCACAACGAGATGGCCTATTCGCGCGCCTGGCCGATGAACATCTGGTTTCACTGCGTCAAGGCCGCCGAGACCGGCGGTGAGACGCCGATAGCCGACAGCCGCGCAGTCTTCGCGCGCATTGATCCACAGGTCAGGGGGCGCTTCATCGAAAAGAACGTGCTCTACGTTCGCAACTATGGCGGCGGCCTCGACCTCTCCTGGCAAAACGTTTTTCAAACCACGAGCAAGTCGGAAGTCGAAGCGTTCTGTCGCGGCGCCGGGATCGAATTTGAATGGAGAGATGGAGATCGCTTGAGGACGCGCCAGATTTGCCAATCCGTCGCCAGACATCCCGCAACCGGCGAGATGGTCTGGTTCAATCAGGCGCATCTCTTCCACGTCTCGAATCTGTCGCCGGAGATTCGCGACAGGTTTCTGGCGGAATTCAAAGAAGAAGACCTCGCGCGCAACGCCTATTACGGCGATGGAAGCTCGATAGAGCCATCAGCGCTCGAAGAGATCCGCCGGGCATACGAGCAGGAGACAATCATCTTCCCCTGGCAAGAGGGAGACATCCTGATGCTCGACAACATGCTCGCCGCGCACGGGCGAACGCCGTTCACCGGCGCGCGAAAGATCGTCGTGGCGATGGCCGGGGCCTGCTCTCAGCCCGAAGTGATGGAGTAAGAAGACGCCGATGAAAGATCAAACGACCATTGAAGGATTCAGACTCTCGCCTCAACAGGCGCGCCTCTGGGCGTTGCAGCAGGGCGATCAATCGGCGTCGTACACGGCGCGTTGTTCGATCCTGATCGAGGGCGCGCTCGATGAGCGGCTTTTGGAAGCGGCGCTCAATCAGGTCGTTCAGCGGCATGAAATCCTGCGCACCACTTTTCGCCGGTTGCCCGCGATGACGCTTCCGCTGCAGGTGATCGGGAGCGTAAGCGCGCTCACGATTCAAACTGAAGAATTGAGCGATTGCGCGGCGGATGAGCAGACCGCCGAGCTTGAACGGTTGGAGCGCGAGTTGAGCCGGACGCCGTTCGATTATGAGCGTGGGCCGCTCCTGCGAGCGCGACTCGTCAAGCTGGAGCCGGAGCGACATCTGTTGATGCTCTGTCTGCCTGCGTTGCTGGCCGACCGCGCGAGTCTTGAAAATCTGGCGCGGGAAATCAGCCACTTTTACGCCGCTTACTTGAACGGAGGCGAACTGCCCGGCGCGCCAGCGCAATACGCCGACCTGTCCGAATGGATGAACGAGTTGCTGGAATCGCCGGAGACGGAGGCCGGGCGCGAATACTGGCGGCGGCGCGACAGTTCGATTTACCCGCTCATCAAATTACCGTTCGAGAGTCGCCGAGGCGCCGATGCGAATAAACCGGCGGAATTCATGCCGGAGCTTCTGTCCGTGAAGGCGAGCGCCGAACTTGCGACAAGGATCGAGGCGCGTGCGCGGGCTTTCGAGAGTTCGGCGTCGAGCGTTCTGCTGGCCTGCTGGCAAACGCTGCTCTGGCGGCTCACGAATCAGACGGAGATCATCGTCGGCCTGGCTTTTGAGCAGAGAAAACACGGAGAACTCAAGGACGCTCTGGGACTCTTTGCGAAGTATTTGCCGGTTCATTGCCGTCTGGGAGCGGGCAGGCGATTTAACGACGTTTTAGAGCAGGTCAACAACTCCGCGCGCGAGTTGTACAAATGGCAGGAGTATTTCACCTGGGAGCAAGCCGCCGGCTCGAATGGACATCTCGATACCGCGCCTTTCTTCGCTGCGTGCTTCGAGTTTGCAGAACAACCCGCCATCTTCCAGGCAGGCCCGATTACCTTTTCAGTCTTGCGGCATCACGCCTGCGTTGACCGGTTCAAACTCAAGCTCGCCGCGATCCGCCGCCCCGATTGCTTGAGCCTGGATTTTCACTACGACGCCAGTCTCTTCGCGCGAGAAGACATCGAGCGCCTGGCTGAACAGTTTCTGGCCTTGCTCGGCAGCGCCGTTGCCGCTCCCGAAGCTGCGATCAGGGATTTGAATCTGCTCGGTTCCGCAGAGCGCGACCGGATACTGTGCCAGTTCAATCCGCATCCGACGCGTTTCTCGCCGCGCACCATCCATCAGTTGATCGAGGCTCAAGCCGCGCTCAATCCCGAAGCTACAGCCGTGGTCGTCGAAGATCAGCGATTGAGTTACGGCGAACTCAATCGCCGCGCCAATCAACTCGCGCATCATCTGCAAAAGCTGGGCGTAGGCCCTGAAGACATTGTGGGCTTGTGTCTCGAACGCTCGGTTGAATTGGTGGTCGGGATGCTCGGCATTCTGAAAGCTGGCGGAGCGTATCTGCCGCTTGACCCGACGCTGCCCGCCGAGAGGCTGGCCAGGATGGTTGCCGACGCGAGACCGCGCGCGGTGGTCACGCGGCGGGGAGTGGGGAGTGGGGAGTGGGGAGTGGAGAGTGGAGATAAGAGCCTTGGGATGAAGGTAGCGGAGAATTTCGGAAGTCATCCACCCGGCCTGGAACGACATTTTTCTGTCCTGCATTTTTCTGTTGAAAGCGGGTTTAACAGAAAAATGGGGGACAGAAAAATATTCTCCTCAAGCCGGGGGGATGACTTCCGGAACTGTCCAGTAGTTTGTTTGGACGTTGATTGGGAGGTGATTGAACGGGAGAGCGTGGAGAATTCGGTGAGCGATGTTGGGCCGGAGCATCTGGTTTACGTGTTGTTCACATCAGGTTCGACGGGCAAGCCGAAGGGCGTAGGAGTTGAGCATCGGCAGCTTCACGCTTATCTGGAAGGCGTGCGGGAGCGATTGGGATTGCCGGATGGAGCGAGCTACGCGACGGTGACGACGTTTGCTGCGGACTTGGGCCATACGGCGATCTTTCCCGCGCTGTGCGGCGGAGGGACGCTGCACGTTGTGAGCAAGGAACGCGCGGCTGACGCCGCGGCGATGGGCGAGTATTTCAGGCGCCATCAGATTGATTGTTTGAAGATCGTGCCGTCGCATTTGAGCGCGTTGCTGGCGTCGAAGCAGGGAGCGTCGGTTTTGCCGCGACGGCGATTGGTGTTGGGCGGCGAAGCGTCTGGCTGGGAGTTGATCGGGCGTGTTCGAGAGTTGTCGCCGGAGTTGAGGATTTTCAATCACTACGGCCCGACGGAGACGACGGTCGGAGCGCTGGCTGGCGAGGTTGAGCGAGAGGCTGAGTATCAAACAGCGACGGCGCCGTTGGGTCGTCCGTTGAATCAAGCGCGAGTCTACGTGCTGGACAATCGGATGGAGCCATCGCCGGTGTGGATTGCGGGTGAAATCTACATCGGAGGCGCGCAGGTTGCGCGTGGATATTTGAACGAGCCGGAGCAGACGGCGACGAAGTTCGTGCCCGATCCGTTCAGCGAAGAACCGGGGATGCGGCTGTATCGGACGGGAGATTTGGCGCGGTACCTGCCGGATGGTCGAGTGGAGTTTTTGGGCCGGGCTGATCATCAGGTGAAGATTCGAGGTTATCGGATCGAGTTGGGAGAGATCGAAGCTGCGCTGAAAGAGATCGAGGCGGTGAATGAAAGTGTGGTCATTGTGCGCGAGAGCGAGAGCGGCGAGAAGCGTTTGGTAGCGTACGTGTCGGCGAGAGATGGAGCGGAGCTGGAGACGAACGAGTTGAGACGGCGGTTGAGCGAGCGATTGCCGGAGTACATGGTTCCCGGAGCGATAGTGAAGCTGGAGCGGATGCCGTTGACGGCGAACGGCAAGCTGGATCGGGGCGCGCTGCCTGAGCCGGAGAGCGAAGCGCGCGGAGAGTACGTCGCGCCGCGAACGCAGATCGAAGAATTGGTCGCGGACATCTGGGCTGAATTGCTCAAAGTCGAGCGAGTGGGCGCGCATGACAATTTCTTCGAGTTGGGCGGTCATTCGTTGATGGCCACGCAGCTTACCTCTCGCGTGCGCGAAGCCTGCGAGGTTGATCTGCCGTTGCGCGCTCTGTTCGACGCGCCCACAGTGGCCGGGATGGCCGAAAGCCTCGAAGCCGCGATCAAAGCCGGAAAGAGTTTGCAGGCCGCGCCTATCGAACGTCGTCAGACGGATGCGGATTTGCCGCTTTCATTCGCGCAACAGCGGCTCTGGTTTCTGGATCAGTTGGAGCCGGGCAGCGCCTTCTACAACATCTTCGCGCCCGTGCGGTTGAAAGGGCGGCTCAATCTGCCGGCGTTGGAACGGACGCTGACTGAAATTGCGCGGCGTCACGAAGTGTTGCGCACGACGTTCCCGATGGTGGATGGACGTGCGGTTCAGATGATCGCTCCGGCTGCGCCGCTCTTTTTGCCTGTGACGGATTTGACCCATTTGCCGCCGGAGCGCAGAGAGACCGAAGCGCGGCGGATGGCCGAAGAGGAAGCGCAGCTTCCATTCGATCTGGCGCGCGGCCCGTTGATGCGGGCGCGATTGTTGCGGCTGGACGAAGACGAGCATCTGGCGATGCTCACTCTTCACCACATCATTTCTGACGGCTGGTCAGCCGGGATTTTGATCCGCGAGGTCGCCGCGCTCTACGAAGCTTTCAACGCGGGCGATTCATCGCCGCTTGCCGAACTGCCGATTCAATACGCCGACTTCGCCGCGTGGCAGCGTCAATGGTTGCAGGGCGACGCGCTGGACACACAGCTTGCTTACTGGAAACGAAAGCTGAGCGGCGATCCGCCTGCGCTGCAATTGCCGACCGATCGTCCTCGGCTGGCGATGCAAAGGCATCGCGGCGCGCGCCAGTCTTTCGAGCTAAGCGCAAACATTTCTGAAACGCTCAAGTCGTTCAGCCAGCGGGAAGGCGTCACGCCATTTATGACCCTCCTCGCGGCGTTCAAGGCCCTGCTCCATCGCTACACCGGGCAGGACGACATCATCATCGGCTCGCCCATCGCCAACCGTAACCGCATCGAGATCGAGCGTCTGGTCGGCTTCTTCGTCAACACGCTGCCGCTGCGAACCGATCTGTCGGGCGATCCGAGTTTTCGAGAACTGGTAGGCCGCGTGCGCGAAGTGGCGCTTGAAGCGGCGGCTCATCAGGATTTGCCTTTCGAGAAGCTGGTGGATGAATTGCAACTCGCGCGCGATCTGAGCCGCGCTCCGTTATTTCAAGTTGTCTTCGTGTTGCAAAACACGCCGCGTCAGGCGCTGGAATTGCCGGGGCTGACGCTGACTCCGATGGAGATCGAGGGCGAGACGGCGAAATTCGATTTGATGCTGGGATTCAGCGAGACCGATCACGGCTTGACCGCGAAGGTCGAATACAACACCGATTTATTCGACGCCGCCACCATCAGCCGGATGCTCGCGCATTTTCAAAACCTGCTTGGAGGCGCGATTGCCGATCCGCAGCAACGGCTTTCGGAACTGCCGCTGCTGACTGAATCGGAAAACAAACAGTTGTTGGAGTGGAACAGGTCTGACGCGCATTACCCGGCGGAGGCTTGTCTTCATCAACTCTTTGAAGCGCAGGCGGCGCGAACACCCAACGCTGTCGCGGTCACGTTTGAAGGCGAGCGGATGAGCTACGCGCAACTCAACGCGCGCGCCAATCAGTTGGCTCATCGTTTGCGCGCGATGGGCGTCGGGCCGGATGTTCTTGTCGCTCTCTGTCTTGATCGCTCGCCGGATATGGTCGTCGCGATCCTGGCTGTTCTCAAAGCGGGCGGCGCTTATCTGCCGCTCGATCTGGCTTATCCCAAAGACCGGCTGGCTTTCATGTTGGAAGATTCGCAGGCGACGGTCTTGTTGACCGAGCGGCGGCTGCTCGATCAATTGCCTGCGCATCGCGCGCGGACAATTTGCCTGGACGGCGATTGGGCGTTGATCGAAGGCGAGAGCGCGGAAAATCCGGCGAACAAAATCGCAGCCGAAAATCTGGCTTATGTGATTTACACCTCAGGCTCGACCGGCAAACCGAAAGGCGCGCTGGTCACTCACGCCAACGTCGTCCGCCTCTTCGCCGCGACGCGGGATTGGTACCGGTTCGATGAACGCGATGTGTGGACGCTTTTTCATTCTTACGCTTTCGACTTCTCGGTTTGGGAGTTGTGGGGAGCGCTGCTGTACGGCGGGCGGCTGGTCGTGGTTCCTTACTGGGTGAGCCGCTCGCCTGAAGCTTTCCACGAATTGTTGCTCAGCGAACAGGTGACGGTGTTGAACCAGACGCCTTCGGCCTTCCGTCAGTTGATTCGTGTTGATGAGAACGCCGACGCCGCGCGGGAACTGGCGCTGCGGCTGGTCATCTTCGGCGGAGAGGCGCTTGAGCTTCAGAGCTTGAAGCCGTGGTTTGATCGTCACGGAGATGAGCGCCCGCTGTTGGTCAATATGTACGGGATCACTGAGACGACGGTGCATGTCAGCTATCGGCCAATTAGCGCGGCTGATCTGGAAGAGGTCAAGGGAAGCGTGATCGGCGGCGCGATTCCAGACCTGCAGATTTACGCGCTGGATGCGAAGCTGCGGCCAGCTCCAATCGGAGTGACAGGCGAGATGTATGTCGGCGGCGCGGGAGTGGCGCGCGGCTACCTCAAACGCCCGGAGTTGACCGCCGAACGATTCATCCCCGATCCGTTCAGCGTCGAGGCCGGAGCGCGGTTGTATCGAACGGGAGACCTGGCGCGTTATCTGGCCGACGGCGATCTGGAATATCAGGGCAGGATTGATCATCAGGTGAAGATTCGCGGCTTCCGCATCGAACTTGGCGAGATCGAGGCCGCGCTCGCGTCGCATCCGATGATTGGCGAAGCCGTTGTGTTGGCGAGAGACGATAAGCCCGACGAGAAGCGGCTAGTGGCTTATCTGGTCACCAAGCCTGACGCCGCGCCTTCGATCAGCGAGTTGCGCGAATTTCTGAAACAGAAGTTGCCGGAGTATATGACGCCGGCGGCTTTCGTGACGCTCGACGCGTTGCCGTTGACTGAGAACGGCAAGCTGGATCGTCGCGCGTTGCCCGCGCCCGATGCGGCGAGGCCGGAGTTGGAAGAAGCTTTCGTCGCTCCGCGCAATGCGCGCGAGCAGACGCTGGCGGAGATTTGGGCCAGAACGCTGGGGCTGGAACGAGTCGGCGTTCACGATAATTTCTTCGAGCTTGGCGGCGATTCCATCCTCAGCATTCAGATCATCGCCCGGGCGAATCAGGCCGGATTGCGATTGACTCCCAAACAGGTCTTTCAATGCCAGACCATCGCGGAGTTGGCGGCTGCGGCTGTGGCGGCTCCGGCCATCGAAGCCGAACAAGGATTGATTACAGGCCCCGCGCCGCTCACGCCGATCCAGCGATGGTTCTTTGAGCAGCGTCTGCCCGACCGCGACCACTGGAATCAGGCGTTGATGTTTGAAACGCGGCAGGCTCTGAACCCGGCGTTGATGAAGCAGGCGGTGGAGCGATTGATCGAGCATCACGACGCGCTTCGCTTGAGGTTTACGCCGGAGCAAACAGGCTGGCGCCAAAACATCGCCGGTTTGGACGCGGCGCCGCCGTTCTCGGTGATCGAACTCGGCGGCTTGCCAGACGCCGAACGAATCGCCGCGCTTGAAACGAAAGCGGCTGAACTGCAAGCCAGTTTGAATCTCTCCGAAGGCCCGCTGATGCGGGTCGTTTACTTTGAGATGGGAAATCAGGAAGCGGGCCGATTGCTGATCATCATTCACCATCTGGCCGTTGACGGCGTGTCGTGGCGGATTTTGCTGGAAGACCTGCAAGCGGCGTATCAGCAGTTGAGCAACGATGAAGAGATCGCGCTCTCGCCCAAGACGACTTCGTTCAAGCGCTGGGCTGAGAAGCTGGCGGAGTATGCCCAATCGGAGACGGTGAAGGCAGAGCGGGATTATT
>WBZR01001927.1_pt2 | contig 18253 bp, 17 predicted proteins | sample 5204231 | NCBI WGS metagenome assembly WBZR01 (sample SAMN12412403, study PRJNA552823) | activated sludge metagenome | isolation source: activated sludge from anammox sidestream of wastewater treatment plant... | place: USA: Virginia | collected 2017-08 | reverse complement strand
AATCCCGGATGAGTTCGTCGTAGGTTACGGATTGGATTATAAGGAAAATTTCAGACACCTGCCTTATATATGCAAACTGAAGGCGGCGTGACTAACCTATCTTGAAAAATACTTCATTAATAATCTGCTTGCCGAAGTAGTTATTTACCCTCGTTACCAGGTCCATCTTGTAAAAGCTGAGTTCCTGCATCCAGGCATTGCTGTCTACTATAATGCACAGCTTTTTGTAACGAATACCGTCAGGCCTCGTGTGAGCCGCTATTATGCTGCCGGCAATCTGCTCCCATTTATCGGCAATAGTAAATTCGAGCACCTTGCCTTCAAGACCATATTGCCTTAACAGTTTTATCAGTATACCAGCTGCCTTTTGCATTTGTTAACGGAGTCCCTCAGGTGAACGGCATTAAATTGTCATCCGGCTTGCACTTATCCTTATTTTGCTGTAATATTCCAAACACATGGCCATTTTCAAAAAGAATATCTGGATCCTTCTCATCCTCATTCTTATTGGCGCACTCCTTGGCAATGTACTTGGAGAAATATTGCGGGCAATCTCACCAGAAGGCCCTGTCAGGAATATTTTTACCGAAGGCTTCTATATCGGTATTACCCCGCCCGTTACCCTGGACATCAGGATATTGACATTCACAATCGGTTTTAGCCTGCGTGCAAATTTATTAACCCTCCTCGGTTCAATTCTCGGAATATACATATACAAATACGTTTAGCATTATACACCCATACATTACCTGACTCCAACACATCTTTCCTTGAGTGACCTGATTTTATCCCTAAGCTCTGCCGCCCTTTCAAACTCAAGTTTCCTGGCCGCATCCTTCATCTCCTTTTCCAGAGACTTCAATACAGCAGTCAGCTTCTCTTCCTGCAAATATTCATCTTCGGTCTCTTTTACTGCAGGTACTGTAACATAGTCTGCCTCGGATATTTCATACAACGTCTCCTGAATCCCCTTTATCACGCTTACAGGTGTTATGTTATGCACTCTGTTATATTCCTCCTGAATTGTACGCCTGCGGTTCGTTTCATCTATAGCCTTGTTCATTGAACCCGTAACTGTATCAGCATACATAATAACCTTGCCGGAGACATTCCTTGCCGCTCTGCCTGCTGTCTGTATCAGTGAGGTGTGCGATCTGAGATAACCCTCCTTATCAGCATCCAGTATCGCGACAAGCGATACCTCAGGTATGTCAAGCCCTTCCCGCAACAAATTTATGCCTATCAGGACATCAAATTTTCCCATCCTCAGGTCCCTTATTATCTCCACGCGTTCAATCGTATCTATATCAGCATGAAGATACTGAACCTTAATCCCGAGCTCATGATAGTATTCTGTAAGGTCTTCCGCCATCCTTTTAGTCAGTGTGGTGACAAGCACCCTCTCTCCGCGTTCTGACCTCGTCCTTATCTCACCAAGCAGATCGTCAACCTGCCCCTTTGCGGATTTGACTGTTATAACAGGATCTGTGAGGCCTGTGGGACGTATTATCTGTTCAACCACCTCCCCTCCTGACTTTTCAAACTCATAAGGACCCGGCGTCGCTGAGACATATATTGCCTGATTCACGCACCTCTCAAATTCCGTGAATTTAAGCGGCCTGTTATCAAATGCCGACGGAAGCCTGAAGCCATATTCTACAAGGCTCTTCTTTCTTGAATGATCCCCTTCGTACATCCCCCTCACCTGCGGAACTGTAACATGGCTTTCATCTATAACAAGCAGGAAGTCCTGAGGAAAATAATCAAGCAGCGTGGGCGGGGGCTCACCTGGGCTTCGCCCGCTAAGGTGTCTTGAGTAGTTCTCGATTCCATGACAGTAGCCGATCTCTTTTATCATCTCAAGGTCAAAGTTAGTCCTCTGCTCAATCCGCTGTGCCTCAACGAGACTGTTTTTCTCTTCAAAGTATCGTATTCGTCCGGCAAGCTCCGTTTTTATTGACTCGAGCGACCGTTTCAGCCTGCTGGGAGGAATTATATAATGGGTGCCTGGGTATATCGCGACCTTGTCGAGGCGTTTTTTAACAACGCCTCTCAGGGGATCAATCTCTGATATTGAGTCCACATAATCACCGAACAACTCTATTCTTATACACGACTCTTCTGATGAAGATGGATAAACTTCAATCACATCACCACGCACCCTGAAAGCGCCCCGGTGCAGGTCATAGTCGTTTCGTTCATACTGTATCTCTACAAGCCTTCTCAGTATATCCTCCCTGTCAATCTTCATCCCCTCTTCAAGATAAAGAAGCATCCCCTGATATGCCTCCGGGGAACCAAGGCCATAAATACATGAGACTGAGGCAACTATGATCACATCATTTCTCTGAAGAAGGGATGTCGTTGCAGAGTGCCTCATCCGGTCTATGGCATCGTTTATTGATGAGTCCTTTTCTATATACGTATCTGTATGCGGTATATATGCCTCAGGCTGATAGTAGTCGTAATAACTGACGAAATATTCAACGGCATTCTCAGGAAAGAAGTATTTAAACTCATGGTAAAGCTGAGCCGCAAGTGTCTTGTTTGGCGCAATCACAAGGGTAGGCTTCTGGACTTTTTCTATGACATTTGCAAGTGTAAAGGTCTTGCCGCTTCCGGTTACACCGAGCAGTACCTGGTGTTGTATACCCTGTTTTATTCCTTCACTAAGGACTTTGATTGCCGCTGGCTGATCCCCCTGCGGCCTTAAGGATGATTTGAGACAAAATTGCATAAGCTACATCAGGGGGGCAGGTCTGCCCCCCTTTCCAACATTCTAAACCTTTGCTTCTCTCAGAAACTTTGCTGCCTCTTCCGGCGAGGTTGGATTAATATAAAATCCTGAGCCTGACTCAAACCCTGCTATCCTGACCAGCTTCGGCATAATCTCAAGGTGCCAGTGGTAGTACTCCTTCATCTGGCTCCGTAATGGGCATGTATGGATAATAAAGTTATAGGGAGGCACATTCAATACCTTGTCGAGCCGCTGAAGCACATTCTTCATAATCCTTGCAAAACTGCTGTACTCCCACGGCTGGGCCTCATCAAAACATGAATTGTGATTCTTCGGTATTATCCATGTCTCAAATGGAAATCTCGCTGCAAACGGGGTTATAGCAAGGAAGTGCTCATTCTCTGTAACACTCCTGTCTTCAGAAAACGATTCCTGCCGCACAATGTCACAATATATGCATCTTTCCTTATAATTATAGTAGAGCCTTGCACCCTCAATCTCTTCAAATACATGTCTCGGTATAACAGGCAGTGCAATAAGCTGGGAGTGAGAATGTTCGAGAGAAGCACCTGCCGCCTCTCCCTCATTCTTGAAAATCAGTATGTACTGAAACCTGCTGTCTTTTTTCAGATCAACTACCCTGTCCCTGTATGCCCAGATAATATCCTCTATCTTTCTCTCAGGGAGGGTGGATATATTTGTATCATGGAGAGGGGTCTCAATTATAACCTCATGCGCACCCACACCGTTCATTTTGTCAAAAAGACCAATGCCCGTTTTATCAAGGTTCCCTTCAATCTTGAGGGCCGGGAATTTATTAGCTACAACCCGGAGGCTCCACCCTGAACTGTTTGGAGCTGAACCAGGCTCACGATAAGCCAGGATTTCCGGTGGGGTAACCTTTTCATTGCCCGGACAAAAGGGACAGAAACCACCCTTTCTCTTGGGCGGAGCCTCCTGAAAATCTGACGGCCGTCGTCCTCTTTCTGAAGATATTATTACCCATCTTCCGGTTATTGGATCTTTGCGTAGTTCGGACAATGTATTCCTCCTTATTAATTATTCAGCGTCTCGCTTATTCCAAGCATCTTCATTTTTCTATGCAGGTTGCTCCGTTCTATCTTCAGGTCCTCTGCCGTCTTTGTAATATTCCATTTATTTTCCTTCAATTTTTCCAATATGAAATACCTTTCAAAACCTGCACGCGCATCCCTTAAGGAGCCGAAGCTGACATTGAAAAAAGAAGTCACGCCTTTCTGCTGATCACCTGCGATTATTGACAGGTCATCGGGATTGATGTGGTCTCCCGCTGTCATGATCGCTACCCTTTCCATAAGGTTCCTCAGCTCCCTGACATTTCCCGGCCAGTCGTACCCCTTCATTAATTCTATCGACTGCTCCGTGAGCACCTTATCCTTCAGCCCCTGCTCCCTTATGACTACTTTCAGGAAATGCCTGGCCAGGAGCGGGATGTCTTCCTTTCGTTCCCGCAGGGGCGGTGCATTGAGTATAATAACATTAATCCTGTAGAAAAGGTCTTCCCTGAAGTTACCTTTTTTTATCTCATCTGATAGATTCTTATTTGAGGCTGTAATAAGCCTTACATCCACCCTGATATTTCTTGTCCCGCCGACCCGCTGAAATTCCTGCTCCTGCAGGACACGAAGTACCTTGGCCTGTGTATTCAAGCTCATATCACCTATCTCATCAAGAAACAGTGTGCCGCCGTCCGCTATCTCAAACTTGCCTCTCTGTACTGAAACAGCGCCGGTGAAGGCCCCTTTCTCATGACCGAATAATTCACTCTCGATAAGTGTCTCAGGGATGGCAGCGCAATTGACTGCAATGAACGGCTTGCCGGCACGCTGGCTTGCACGGTGTATGGATCTGGCTACAAGCTCCTTGCCTGTGCCGTTTTCACCTGTTACAAGGACCCTGCTGTTTGTTCTGCCTACAACCATTATCTGCTCTTTCAGTGACCTTATTGAAGGGCTCTCCCCTATGATCTCATACCACTTTTCGATCTTCCCCTTCAGTTGAACATTTTCAAGCTCAAGGCGCTGCTGTTCGATGGCATGCTTTATAATCAAGTGCACCCTCTCCATCGAAAGGGGCTTTTCAATATAGTCATACGCCCCCAATTTGGTAGCCCGGACTGCTGTTTCTATTGTGCCATGTCCCGACATGACTATAACCGCAACCCCCGGATAAGCATCCTGAATCTCTTTCAGAACTTCAAGTCCGTCAATATCGGGCAGCCAGACATCAAGCAAGACCACAGACGGCGTATCGTCTTTTATCTTCTTTAGCGCCTCACTCCCGTTTTCTGCAGTGGAAATAGTATATCCTTCGTCATCGAGCACAGCAGAGAGGGCATCTAAAATCCCTTTTTCATCATCAACTATGAGAATATGGTCGGACATGTGCTACACCGGCAGTTCAATAACAAATTTTGTGCCCCTCGGGACATTGTCGCTGACCATAATCCTGCCATTATGGTCAGAAACTATTCGGTTTACAATAGCCAATCCTAAACCGGTCCCGCTTTTCTTCCTGGAGAAATAGGGGATAAAAATCCTGTCTTTATCCTCTGGAGGGACTCCGGCGCCATTATCAACTATTTCGACTCTTACGTTGTTGTTCCTTCCATCGAACTCCGTCTTTATGACAACCTCGCCGTTTCCATTAATCGCCTCCACTGCATTCTTGAATAAATTTACAAATACCCTCTTAAACTGCTCCCTGTCAATATTAACCACCGGCAGAGAGTCAGAAAGGATTTCCTTAAATACAATCCCCTTATGGGCGTCCCGGTACAACATCAATGCCTCTATTATGACCGAGTTCAGGTCATTGACAGATGGCTTTGCCACAGGCATTCGTGCGAATCCTGAGAACTCATCGAGCATCATCTTCAGGGCATTAACCTCGCTGATGATCGTGCCTGTGCAATCGTCGAAAATTTTATCATAGTTCTCCGCCCTTTCATAATGTTTTTTCCTGAGCCTTTCAGTGCAAAGCTGTATGGGGGTAAGGGGATTTTTTATTTCATGAGCCAGCCTCTTTGCAACCTCCTGCCATGCAGCAATCCGCTGTGCCCTGATCAGTTCCGAAAGGTCATCAAAGACAACTACATTGCCCGAGAAATTACCATTAGTATCATACAGTGTAGTCATCTTGAGCCTCAGCGTGATACTCCTGTTATTCATATTGAATTGTATCTCTTCGTCTTTTATTGTGCCGCCTCCGCCCCGGATCCTTCTTATTACTTCCTTCGCTGTTTCCGGAGGGATGCGGCTCAGTATCTCCTGAAAGCTTCTTCCCTTTATCTCTTCCCTGCGAATATCAAGCACCTTTTCCGCTGCGCGGTTGAATGTCGTGATGTCACCATTTTTATCTACTGATATGACTCCGGTGGCAATATTCTCAAGGACTGTCTCCATATACGCCCTTCTCTGCTCTATCTCGATGTTCGAATTCCTGAGTGAACTGTAAGCCTCCTCCAGCTCGGATTTGCCCTGCTTGAGGTCCCCTGTCATCCTGTTAAATGAATTGATCAGCACACCTATCTCATCCCTTGATGTCGTCTCCACCTTGACATCGAGATTGCCTTCAGCCACAGCCTGTGTTGCCTCTGCAAGACTTTGAATCGGGGTAGTGATATTCTTTGCCAGGTAGTAACCAAACCATGTTGCAGAAAATATGATCAGAAGTGTTATGATGAGAAATGACAGGATATAGCTGCTCTTGATTGGTTTTTTCAACAGCGCCATCTGATTGTATTCTTCAAAAAGCCGCGTAATCTCCACCATCTTTTCCACGAGCCCCTTTCGGATATGGGATACAGCAATAATGGCTCCGGATACAGACCCGCCGTCAGCCGGAGATGAATAAACTGGCAAAACAACGATTACTGCATCCCCGGATTCAAGGGTCTTTACAATAACTGATTTCTCACCGTTCAATCCTTTCTGTATAAGCCCTTTTGACGCCCCTGTGTATCCGCGCTTTACAAGAGTCTTGTCAAGAGAACGGCCAAGCAATTTCCCCTTTCCATTAAACAGCTCAATGCCGGAAATGTTGTGCTCCCATCTTTTGACTTCAATATCCTTTACCAGATCAGCTCTTTGACTGGTAATGTCCGATCCTTCTGCGGACATGGCCTTTGCTATAACCTCTGCTGCGCGGAGGGTGTCAGCCTTTTCACGGTCATAATAACTCTGTGCCACATTGAGTGAGTTTTTAAGTGATTTTTCCACCTGAATGTTGAACCAGTTATTTATACTGTTCGTAATCAGTCCACTTGCAACGATGAATAGCAGGGCCGAAGGGATCAGAGAGAATCCGACAAAAGATGCAATCAGCTTTGTCCTGAACTTATTGCCAAGCAGATTCTGCTGCCTGTCAAGGACATATTTGACCACATTCCTTGAAAGTAATAAAAGGAGGACTACTATAAGTATAATGTTTACGTTAAAAAGTGTGAGTATCAGTATATTATTGTGAAGGAGCGATGTCCCGCTCTTTGAAACAATAACCTCTGCAACTGTCAGGGCTATGCCTAACGCAAGAAAGATTGATATAATTATTACAGGCTTTTTCATTTCAGGTCTTTTGTCATGAACTCTCTCGAATTATTCCAATCCGTGCTGAAGCGTGAGTAGGGCACAAAGAAAAACAGATAGCGCAGGAGGAAGGGAAGCTGTCCTGCCTTCATCTCTGCCTTTACACTCACATAGTATTCCGATCTGTTATTGAGGATGCTGAGTGGTGCAAGACGTACGCTGTCTAATCTCGATAGCTCTTCAACCATGATGTCGTATGAGTCATATAACTGCTCTGAGGTTGTTTCTTCTGATGTCCTGGTGACGAGAAATTGTTTCTTGAGGATATCATACTTTATCAAATACCGTACTGTACCCGACACCTTCTCTTCATCGAGCCAGTTAGGCATCACCCTTTTTATTACCATATAGTAAAAGAATTCTTTACTTACACCGTTGATTATTTCCCTCCTGATCTCAGGGGTAAAGCCTCCCCTGAGACGTGCAGAGACCAACAACTCGCTATTTCCTTTCGTAATCAGGATATCTGAAATGCTTTCTGCTGCTGCCAGTCCTGCTGACGTCCAGAGAAATATGCAGGTTGCCAGTATGGCAATCGACCTGAAAATCATTCTTGCTTAAAAGTTTCCTTCCTGTTCATCAGAGATGACAGTATGTCTATTGGCAGCGGGAAGATTATGGTGGAATTCTTCTCTGTCGCTATTTCCGTCAGGGTCTGAAGGTATCTTAGCTGCAGCGTAGTGGGATTTATGCTTATAATTGCAGCGGCTTCAGAGAGTTTCTGCGAGGCCTGAAACTCGCCGTCTGCATGAATTACCTTCGCGCGCCTCTCCCTTTCCGCCTCTGCCTGTTTGGCCATGGCCCTCTGCATCTCCTGGGGCAGGTCAACGTTCTTGATTTCGACATTGGACACCTTGACACCCCACGGCTCGGTATGCCTGTCAAGTATACGCTGGAGCTCCTGATTTAACTTATCCCTCTCAGACAGCAGGTCATCGAGATCTGCCTGTCCAAGTACGCTTCTGAGTGTAGTCTGTGAAAGCTGTGATGTCGCATAAAAATAGTCCTCAACTTCGATTATAGCCCTTTGGGCATCGAGCACACGGAAATAGACGACTGCGCTTACCTTTACAGAGACATTGTCTTTCGTGATTATATCCTGCGTAGGGACATCAAGCACCAGCGTCCTCAGGCTTACCTTGACCATCTTTTGAATGCCTGGGATAAGGACGATCAGGCCAGGTCCCTTTACCCTCCAGAAGCGGCCAAGCATAAAGATGACACCGCGCTCGTACTCCTTGAGTATCTTGATAGCGCTGTAGAAAAACATGGCTGCTATTATTATGATGATAAGAGGGCTTAGAAAAAGCTCCATATTGCACCACCTTTCTGATACGAACGCAATATATGTCTTTATTCAAGTCTAAAGCCATTCATTACGTTCATACGTTGTGACCACAGGCAATACGATTGTCATGTTATATACTTAAATTATACCTTCTTTACAATGATGGTCATGCGTTCTGTAGCAACGATTTTGATCTTGTCTCCCTTGCTGATATGCTCATCACTCCTTGCATTCCATATCTCGCCATGAACATAAACCTTGCCCTCCGGGGCAATGTCAGAGGCAGCCTCGCCTTGTTCTCCAATGAGACCCTCGCTGCCGCTCAGCGGCTGCCGTTTGTGCGCCTTGACAGCAAGCCCTATTGCAACGGCAAAGAAGAGGGCGGTCATCAATGCCGCCGGGAGTATAATCAGCCATGAAATCCTGAAAAATGGCGCATCTACCTTCATCAACATAATAGAGCCAAGCACCATAGATATTACACCCGCTACAGACAGTAGTCCATAGCTTACGATTTTTATCTCAGCTATGAACAGAATTATGCCAAGTATTATTAATAAAAGACCCGCATAATTTACAGGGAGTGTCTGAAAGGCATAAAATGCAAGTATAAGACATATCGCGCCGACGACGCCAGGGAAGATGGCGCCTGGACTGGCAAGTTCAAAGAAGAGCCCATATATGCCGAGGATCATCAGGACATAGGCAATATTGGGGTCGCTGAGGGCGTTCAGTATCCTGTGCCTCAGGCCCATGGGAAGTTCCTCCATAACCACACCAGTTGTCTCGATATTGAACTTACCACTGTTTGTAGTCACCTCGCGGCCGTCAATCTTTCTTAAAAGCTCATCCCTGCTTTCAGCAATCAAGTCTATTACCTTCAGTTCGAGCGCTTCCTTCTCGGTTATAGATACACTCTTTCTGACAGCATCTTCAGCCCACTGAATATTCCTGCCGCGCTTTCCTGCAATAGATTTGATATATGCAGCGGCGTCATTTTCTACCTTCGACTTCATTGTATCATCCATCTGCCCGCCGCCGACTGCAACGGGGTGTGCAGCGCCAATGTTAGTTCCGGGAGCCATTGCAACTACATGCGCAGACAGGGTAATAAAAACACCGGCAGAGGCGGCCCTTGCGCCGGCAGGTGATACATAGACGATTACAGGGACATTGGAACTCCCTATCTCCTTCACGATATCCCTCATCGAGGTATCAAGCCCGCCCGGTGTGTCGAGCTCAATCAATACTGCAGTGACATCCTTTTTATTGGCATCTTTGATGACCCCAACAAGATATTCTCCGGCAACAGGATTAATTACACCGTCGTATTTAGCGAGGTAAATCCGTTTCTGGGCTGAAGAGGCAAGGCTATACAAACCTGCTATGAGCAGAATACATGGAATGATAATTTTTAAATTGTGAAGTATCTTTCCTGCCTTCATCCGAAAATCCTCACCCTTGTTCGCCAACCTTCTTCTCTATAGCCTTGGCCTCCTGCCACAACTCCTCCATGGCCTCCAGGGAAACGTCCTTCCACTCTAATCCCTGCTGTGCGATCGTCTCCTCAATATGCCTGAACCTCGACATGAACCTGCTTATAGTCTTGCGAAGGGCATCCTCCGGACTAACCTCTATAAAACGCCCGATATTGACAAGTGCAAACAAGAGATCCCCAAGCTCACTCTCCATGCGCTCACGGTCCCCGCCCTTGAATGCCTCCTCAAACTCCCCCATCTCCTCCTGTACCTTTGCAAAGACCTGCTCAACATGCTCCCAGTCGAACCCGACCCGTGCGGCCCTTGCCTGCAACTGATGGGCACGAAGGAGGGCAGGCAGGTGTGCAGGCACCCCTTCAAGGATTGATGTCCTGTCATTCCCCTTTTCACCCTTCTTTATCTCCTCCCACTGCTTCAGCACCTCTTCAGCGTTGTCCGCCTTCTTGTCCCCGAAGACATGCGGATGCCGTCTCACCATCTTCTCACAGGAGGCGCTCAATACATCTTCAATATCAAACTCTTTGTCTTCCTTGCTGATCCTCGCATGGAAGAGTATCTGGTAGAGCAGGTCGCCCAGCTCCTCCCTGAGCTTCTTTGCATCTTTCTCTTCAATGGCCTCCAATACCTCATAAGCCTCTTCAATCAGATAAGGCTTTAACGACTCCCTCGTCTGCTTCTTATCCCACGGACACCCGGTTTCACCCCTCAGCGTATCCATTATCTCCACAAGCCGGTCCCAGTTCTGCGACATGATTTCTCCTTATATCCGATTACCACCTTATAACTTCAACCGTTCGATCTCTTGCTTTATTTCATCAATTACTTCTTTATTTCTAATTTCCTTTTTATCACTAACTCTTGATGAAAATACGTAAAATACTTTGCCACCATATTTCCGGCTAAATTTCTCATGAGTTCTGGCTTGCAAATCCTTTTCCTTGAATATCTGGGATAATTGAATGCCTTGATTCACTGGTTTAATCTGAATCCCAGTATACTTTTCTTTAATCTTAATAAAGAAATCCACGTTATAAAGCCTGTCCCATTCATCAGGGGCTGGTTCTATTTTAACTCCAAGCTTTTGTTCCAGCTGCCCGTAAACGGTTTTTATCTCTGTCATATAACCATCAAAAGTCCGGTCAATTACAAGTTGCATCATATAATCAATGCAATCTTTTTCTGTAATTTCCTCAACCTCAGACTGAATGACTTCAGTAATTTTGACATAAAGCTTCTTACCAAGGGCTTCAATATGCTCTCTGGAACGTACATTCTTAAGGTAATACTCGCGCCATTCATCAAGTGTCTTAGGCGCACATTGCCTGATGCTTTCAGAAGTCGGGCCGACATTCCGTTTGAAATTTAATTGAAACCGGTTCATTGCACTGTTAAGAATCCACTCTTTAGCCATTTTGTGTTCCAAGTTTTAAGAATCTGTCTCTGTATTTGAAATTGAAAGAAGTATCTATATCCACCAATCCTTCTTTGATTATATGGGCATTGATAAAGGTCTTGTTTCTCAGGTAAAGGTAACAAAGGAGGTTGTTCCGGTCATCATATTTCTGATTGTCAAACTTCATAAAGACCTTTTGCCCCTTTGTTTTCTCAATCAGATACTTGATCGCCAGCCCATTAGCAGCCTTCTTTTCTCTTACACCTATAAGGCGAACAATCAATTCATTGTTCAACCTCAGTAACTCGGGACTGATTACTTCTTTTACTGAGTATAAGATTTCCCTGTCACTGCCATTCTTATCAATTCTTGAACCAAATTGAAGTTTTTTAGGATCTATCCTTTTATCAAGCTTATGAGGGTCTTTAAAGATATACGGTAGATTTTCGATTTCTCTGCTAAGATCTGTCGTTACATTATCCTTTTGAAAGACATATTCTGTATTTACAATATCCGGTTGCTCAATATTCAGTTTATCTTTAATTGTTGAAATAAAATCCTGGTTTATTTCATACCCTACTGAATTGCGGCCTAAATTATAGGCAGCGAGAGATGTAGTGCCACTGCCGAGGAATGGGTCAAGAACCGTCTCGCTGGCAAATGAAAACATTTTTATCAACCGAGCAGGTAATTCTTCAGGAAACATGGCAATATGACCGTCTTGCTTTGCACCGGCAAAGTACCAGTGTCCCGAAAAGTAGGTATTCCATTCATCTTTTGGTATTATGGAACTCTCCCTTTGTGCTTTAGTGGGTACCGGTGGAACACCTTGTTTCTTGAAAAGCAGGATAAATTCATAATCAAGCTTCAAAATTCCATTCCTTGGATATGGGAAACTTCCCATTATAGTAGCGCCGCCGGTAGTATTGCATGTAGTTACTTTCTGCCATATGACAGCCCCCATATAGTCAAAGCCAATCGTTTCACAAAACTTAATTATTTCTGTTCTTATTGGGATTACCTTATACCGGCCGTAATAGACCGAACGGGCAAACTGGTCTCCGATGTTTATACATAGCCTGCAACCTGGTTGTAATACCCTGTCGCATTCTTTCCAGACAAGGTTTAGATTATTGATATAGCTTTCATAGCTTTCGTGGAAACCAATCTGTTTTTCAGATCCGTAGTCCTTCAATTGCCAGTATGGAGGTGATGTGATGACCAAATGAACGGACTTATCATCTAATAGATTCATTTGTCTGCTGTCACCGTTTATTATTTTATGTATAGTTCTCAAACCATCTCCAATATTTATTCTTCCTGCATACAAAGTAGTCAATGCTTAATTATGAAGAGTTAGGGATTGTGTGTCAACTTACTCTTTGCACTGACAGGCCTTATGTTGTCTGGAGAATTATGAAACGAAACTTCCGCACATTTCATACAAATTATCTCATATGCTGAGTATTGCTACTATAGAAAAAATCATCCCTGCAACATCCGCAGGATTGTTAATTATCCAAACGTGTATGGATATACTTTTAATATACCCATAGCTGAAAGTCAGATGGTTTCTGGTAAGAGACAATGATCCCTTCCTGAAATTAATGCTTCCACAACTCGGCGAAATATTGTATATTTCTATCGTTATGAAAATCAAATATTTTTCAGACACCGACACTGCATTAGTTGAGTTTTCCGACCGTGAGGTTGCTGTAACCAGGGAGATTAATGAGAATATCTATATTGATTTAGATGCTTCGGGTAATTTGGTTGCAATGACCATTGAGCACGCCCATGAACAGGCGAGCCTACCTTATCTGTCTTACGAACAGATAGAAGCACATATGGAACCACAACGTATAACAAGCCGATCCAATTGATGCTTTACTGTTATGCGCTATGCGAAATCAGCGGACCGCGCGTCAGAAATGTACACTATAACCTGTGAAAAGGTGATTGATTATTCATGCATACACAGCCGGTGAATGAGGATCAGATATAAAAAGTAAAGACCTGATCCCGTCGTTTATGGGACATTCCGCAGATTATGCGGAGCAATTCAATGATTGATAGGCATCTGAGAATGCATACGCCTGCCTCCATTCGTCCAGTCGAACAAATTTTCCGTGACCGAACTATTGATCTACCCGCGACACCTGGCGTATATGCTTTCTGGTGGATTGCTGATAAGGATCAGCTCATGTCCTCCGACCGACACATCACACTCAACGGCCCTGGCGGACGCCCAGTCAATGTCGAATACAAGGATTGGTGGCCACCTGAACTCGCCTACCCATGCCTCTATGTTGGAAAGACCACCAATATCAGGAAACGATTTTCCCTTCATATCAAGCGCGATTGCACTGGGAAGCTCCATCAGGTCCGATCCGACAATAAGAAGTTGAAGCCCTGCACAACATCCTGTCAGTTGCGCTACGGCATTGAACACGTCTTCCGCACAAAGCCAAACCCTTTGGAAATCATCTTGAGGTCAGTTGGTTTCTCGTATTCTATCGACTTTGAAGATAACAAGATTGCTGAACGGTTTTACGCCGAAAACTTGTTGGTTGGCCAGTGGCGACCATGGTTCAATATTGACTCCGAGCGCTGAGAAATGCTTAACAATCTGCTGGACCGATGGCCGGAGCTGCCTCGGTTATCACCAGTGCTACTCTCCCTTTGTCTCTGCAATCGTTGAATCCCATGCTTCTTCTATCTGAAGACTCGTAGGTGTACTAATCGCCAACCATTTCCTCCAGAAGCAAATGCTTACAAGAAATTGCTATAAGATGTAAATCCCAAAAGGAACATAGAATTATCAGGGATACTTTAATCTACCAGCACTACTGTAGCATGAAATGGGCTTCCTGAAGGGTCGTATTTACCGAACACGTTTACTCTGTCTCCGTTCTCCAGCACTTCAAAGGGAACCTGTTCGACGCTTACCTGAGTATCCCCTTCAGAGTTTATTCTCAGGATCACGGCATAGGGCATTACATGGATATTAAGCATTACCGTTGGACAGTTAAGGCCAGTCGGGCAATCCTGGCTGAGTAGAAAGGTCCGGCTGTCAGGGTCAGGTTCAAAGAGGGTGCCTTTGAGATGTGTCAGGGTGAACTCCTGAGGTTTTACAATGATCAGTGCGGCATGAAAGAGGTCAGGCTCTGCCCCCAGGTCCAGCACACCTTCTATAAGTACCCGTTTTCCTGCAACAAGATCTTCCGGATTAAGCCGCTGGCGGGTGACCGCCTCAAATAGTAATGTCTCATCATATACCTGAACCTGGAGCTCCCCTGTTACCCCAAAGCCCGGATCAGGTCTGAAGCCAAAGCGGCCCCCCTCATCTATTCCACTGGTAATCTCACCGGCAAGGCGGATGAACCGGCCGATCTCTATGAGGCCGGCTTTGAGATGCAACTCGTCCTCAAAAGAGAGAAGTCCCCGGACATGAACACCCTGTCCTGCCTCAAGTGAATTAAAATCGCCGGGCTGCCCGCCCTCATCAAAGATGTGGGTATCATCAGTGACATCCACGCGAATCAGGTATCTCCTTGCGGGGCTATTCACATCCACGGGACCATCCTCTTCCAGGTCCGCTCCCAGGCCGGTCTTTGACAGATTGAAAATCGGATGGGTTCGCCAGAGGAGGAAGGAGTGGGTCGAAGGATCTATTGAGATAATTTTACCCCTCACGGACACCAGACGGGTATCAAAATCGTGAAGGACATCCACAAATACGACAGGACGGAACTGGTAGACTGGGTCATTCTGGTTTGAAACATGGATAAAGATGGACTTCTCTGCATCGCAATCAAGGCTGACGACAAGGGCCTCACCAGCAATCACCTCGATCGGGTGCTCCGGCACCAGGTCTATTTTTCCATTGGCAACCAGGTGGATCTGACTGCCGGTAACCGGCTGTCCGTCTGTTTTGACAAACTCAGGCTCGCTTACCATAAGGCGGATCTTGCCATAGGTGCCTGCAGGGACATCCTCAGTAACTGTAAACAGGTCCTCAACCTCTTGTAGGGCCAGCAAGTTGACTCTGCGTTCACCGCTGAAAAGGATGACAGATCCCCCATCATCCGACAGGAGGCTGACTTCATTAACGGTTACATTGACCTCTGAAAAATCAGAAGCAGGTCCATCAGTAAGCAGGATGGCCACTTTGCCGGTCCTGACTGAGCCTTCACTGTTGACGCTGGTTGATGAACCGCAACCGGTGAGGATGCTGGTCAGGAATAAACTCAAGCTGATAAATATGAGGAAAACACTACCGATGCTCTTCATGGTCTTCATAATCACCCTCATAGATGATACTGGACAGGCAACACCAATATTACATCAGTCGCAATGTCATGTCAAAAGATTTTATCTCTTTTCCGATTAATAATTTACCAGTCATTGAGGGAGACTTTTCTCAGGGTTTTAGTTAAACCTGAATTCAGCCGTTTAGTATATCGGGATCCATTAAGGAGGAAACAATGGGAACTACCGAAAAAAACAGGAAGGGACTCCATTATCAGATAGCCGCCGATCTCCTTGTAAAGTCAAGGGGGGAGGCAGATGCATCATTCGACATCAGCCGTCTTCATAAGGCAATAATGAAGGAAATTGCAGGTCATGATGATATCTTTGGAAAATTCCGGGAACTCCTCGAATCATTTCGCGACATCATTCCGGAAGAAAAACAGCGCTACCAGGCAACACTTAAAGCATTATCATGCACTTCGGGCCTAAGTCAACAAGATATCCTTACGGCCGCTGAAGGTCAACTTTCTGAATTGAAAAAACTTGAAAAGGGGTTCACATCTGCTCTTCCCAACTGGCGCAGCGAGATCAAGTCCATGGAATCAAAATACATGGAAATAAGAAGTGAGCTGTCAAGACTGCGTGAGGAAATATCGCAGCTTGAGAAAGAAGAAGAGACAATCCTAAATAGAATGTCCGCCTGTGAGGGAGAATGGAAATCTGCCGAAGAGGGCGTAGAGAATGCTCTTGCAACTATCGCATCAGATATAAGCGGAATCATGGAAAAGCTTGAAGAATTTACTGCTGAATCCGTCAAGAGTCATGAACGCGTAACGGACAGGAACGGTGAATGTAATGTCCGTAAGATTTCGGATCCGCAGGAGCAGGATGTTAAAGGAGAGAGAAATTGCCCCATGTGCGGACGCCAGATTAAATGGCATGAACGGGAAAAGGCCTGGAAATGCTTTATCTGTTCATATGAAGAATCAGAATCTGTTAAAATCAGTGTATTGTAATTTTGTTAACAATGAGGCACATTTATTAAAATTACTTCTCAATTAGTGATCTGCCGGTCATCTCAGCGGGTTTTTCAATCCCCATCAGGTCAAGGAGGGTCGGGGCTATATCTGCAAAGATGGCTGTGCCGGGCCTGAGTTTAATCCCCTTTTTAGTGACAATAAATGGTACTAAATTCGTGGTATGGGCTGTGTGCGGGCTGCCGGTATCGTATTCAATCATCTGCTCTATGTCGCCATGGTCTGACGTGATGCAGGCTGTGCCATTTACATCCCTTACAGCAGTAAGCACCCTGCCGAGGCACTCATCTATCACCTCAACCGCCTTTATGCCTGCGCTCAGAACTCCTGTATGTCCCACCATGTCAGGATTAGCATAATTAACCAGAATAAATCCGTATTCACCTGAGCGTATCCTCTTCCCGAGCTCTTCTGTAACCTGGTATGCGCTCATCTCCGGTTTCAGATCGTACGTTGCAACTTCCTTTGGAGATGGAATAAGAAAGCGGTCTTCACCCTGAAAAGATTTTTCCTCGCCCCCATTAAAGAAGTATGTGACATGGGCATACTTTTCTGTCTCTGCTATCCTGAATTGTCTGAGCCCGGCCTTACTTACAACCTCGCCAAGAATGTTGGTTAATTTAACCGGATGAAAGGCGGCTGGAAGCGGCATCTTCTCATCATATAATTTCATTGTCGAAAAACTGGAGAGGGATGGAGTTTTCTTTCTGTTAAACTGATTAAAGTCAGCAAGCGTCAGGGCCTTTGTAAGCTCCCTTGCCCGGTCAGCCCGGAAGTTGAAAAACAAGACTCCGTCGCCATCCTGAATCGCCGCAACAGGGCTGCCTGTTGAATCAAGCATAACAGTTGGCAGCATAAACTCATCCGTAACACCACGAGCATAGCTTTTTTCAATGGCGCTAACCGGATCTCTCTCCGTCAAACCCTCTCCTGCTGTAAGCGCGTTATAGGCCTTTTCGACCCTGTCCCACCTGTTGTCACGGTCCATAGCATAATAACGGCCGGAGACCGTAGCGATCTTTCCAACACCGGCCTTACTTATAAAGTCCTGCAGCGACTTGAGGTAGCCTGCGCCGCTTTGAGGAGGTGTATCGCGCCCATCCATGAATGCATGTATGAAGACATCCCTGAGCCCTTCCTTCTTTGTCATATCGAGAAGGGCAAAGAGGTGTTCTATGTGGCTGTGAACACCGCCGTCTGAGAGGAGCCCCATCAGGTGGAGTCTGCCGGAAGATGCCTTTGCTTTGCGAATAGTCCCGAGCAGAACCTGGTTCTTTTGGAATTCACCGCTGGCTATAGCCTTATTAATCATCGTCAGGTCCTGATATACGACCCGGCCTGCGCCTATATTGAGATGACCGACCTCTGAATTGCCCATCTGGCCATCAGGCAATCCTACAGACTCACCTGATGCATCGAG
>WBZR01002582.1_pt1 | contig 18260 bp, 16 predicted proteins | sample 5204231 | NCBI WGS metagenome assembly WBZR01 (sample SAMN12412403, study PRJNA552823) | activated sludge metagenome | isolation source: activated sludge from anammox sidestream of wastewater treatment plant... | place: USA: Virginia | collected 2017-08 | reverse complement strand
ACACCGGGAGCTTCCGGTTCCGCAACACGACCGCTGAGGCCCTCTCGATTTCGGCGAGGCTTCTCGAGCTTGGCGCCGACATCAACTTGGTCAGCGAAGAGGTCTTCCAGAGGAAGCCGCTGTCCAGCGCCAGGCTGCTCGGATTCATGCTCGAGCGGATGCAGATCGAGGCTTCGGACCGGTTATGCACCAGCGTCCTCAGCTTCAACGACTTCGCGGTGACGGGAGCGAAGGACGAAGACACCGAAGGCTTCGTGAACGAGTTGCTGTCGATCCGAACCGTCCAGATCGCCGCTCTGTTCCGAGAACCCAAGCCGGGCAAGATCCGCGTGTCGATCCGATCACGTGGCGACTACGACGTCTCAGCGGTCGCGAGAGCCGTTGGCGGCGGCGGCCACCGCAACGCCGCAGGATGTTCCTTCGATTCCACGGTCGAGGAAGCCTTGCAGATGGTGCTTCCCCGGTTGCGAGAATGCTTGGCATCATCCTGATCGATAAGCCACTTGGCGCGACGTCTCACGACGTCGTCGCTCGGCTCCGGCGCACCTTCGACACCCGCCGGATCGGCCATGCGGGAACCCTCGATCCCCTTGCGACCGGGCTCCTCGTGGTGGCGGTCGGACCCGCAACTCGATTCCTGCAGTATCTGCCACTCGAACCCAAGGTGTATGACGCGACGATTCGCTTCGGCAGCGCGACGACGACCCAAGACGCGGAGGGGGACGTGGTCGAATCGCACCCCATCCCCGAAGACCTTCTTAGCGCATTCCACCGTTCTGTTCCTCAGTTCTCGGGTCTGATCAAGCAGGTTCCGCCGATGTACAGCGCGGTCAAGAAGGACGGCAAGCCTCTGTATACCTATGCACGACGGGGCCAAGACGTCGAGCGTGAACCGAGGACGGTCCACATCGGCGGTGCCGATGTCATCGACGCACGCGATGGCGAGCTGGTCGTGCGGATCACGTGTTCCGGGGGAACGTACGTGCGAACATGGGCCCACGACATCGGTCAGGCGATCGGCTGCGGCGCCCACCTCGTCGCACTTCGGCGTTTGAAGGTCGGGAGGTTTGAGCTGGACGACGCGGTGGCGCTCGACGCGGCGTCGCGGGATCGGCTAATCCCCTTGAGCGAGGCGTTGCCGCCGACTCCGCTCGTCACGCTCGATCCGTCTCAAGTCGAGGCGATTCGGCACGGGCGTGCGATCTCGCTGGATCCGTTGCCGGAGGGTCCGGTCGTTGGAATGCTGGCGCCTGGGGGCGACGTAATCGGAATGGGACGGCTTTATGGGAACCTGCTGAAACCCGAGTGCGTCATTCCGGCGTTAGAATAGAAGCTTGGCAATGACGGCTGACAGGACGAACCAGACGGACCGGCGGCTCTACTCGTTCCGCCAGGTCGACACGCGCCATCCCCTCGTCGGGCAGCTCCTCTGGTTCCTCTTATGGCTCGGGACGACCGCGTTCGCCCTTTATCTGAGCCCGGACCCTCATAACCACGGCACCCATCAGCAACTCGGTCTGCCCCCGTGCCCGTCGGTGCTGTTCTTCCATCGTCCCTGCCCTGGCTGCGGGCTGACGACGAGCTTTACCGCCTTCGTCCATGGCCATTGGGCACAGGCGTTCCAGGCCCATCTTCTGGGTCCGTTCCTGTACATCCTGTTCACGATTACCGGGATCACGTGCGGGTGGTGCTGGCTGAAGCGCGTCCGCTTCGATAACGACACGCCTCGGTTCAACTGGGCACTGGGCGGGCTGGTTGGCGCATTTCTGGTCTTTGGGGCCGTTCGATTCGCCTTGATGCCCAACTACCAGGCGTTCCCCGCCGCTCGGGCAGACGTCGTCACGGCCCAGCGGTAGCGATTCCCGGTCCTACCAGCTGCCGCCGCCGCCACCGCCGAACCCACCACCGCTGAAGCCTCCACCGCCAAACCCGGACGAGCCGCCGCTCGCCCCGGAGGATCGTGGGGGAGTCGCCGCGGCGCTGCCCATCGAGTTCGAGATTGTGAAGATGTCGCTCGCGAAGTACGTCGGCCTGAAGGGGTAACCCTGCGGCGCCATGTACCACGAGGGGGGCTGAGTGACAATCCCCTCGAACCTCTGGCCCCACTCGCGAGCGAGCCCGAACGCGATCGCGTGGGGCAAGTACTTCTCGAACATCAGAGCGTCGGGCTGCTTCTGCGACATCCACTCGATTTCGTCGCTCCGAGCTCTACGAACAAACTCCTCAAAGCCTTGCAGCTCCCGCCTTGCGATCGCTCCTTGGCGGGTTCGACGCGGCATTCCCCTCGAGAACACACCGAGGATGATGGCCGAAACGACCCCACCCACAATCGCCGGAATCGGATTCCGATACGGAGTCAGCAACGTGCAGACGACTCCGGCGCCAATGACGCACACCAGTCCTCCGATGAACCACGCCGTACGAGCGGTTTGCGGGCTCGTCACGTAGTAGCCCTTGTCGACCAATTCCTCATAGAGGGCGTTCTTCAGCTCAAAGATGTGAGGAGCCACGTGCTCACGCAAGTCCGAGTCGTCGACGATCGGTCCCGCCGCGTGGAGCTTGTGGCGCAGTTGGCGTTCGAACTCGGACAGCTCTGGACCAGGCTGCTTCTCGTTGACGTGAATCTTTGCCGTCCGGCGCTTGAAAATGAACCCTTCTTCGTCGGGCTCGATCGTCAGGTACCCCTTGACGGCGAGGCTAAAGATTCCGGCGGCCACGTCCCGCATGTCGACTCGCTCGTCGAGTAAGGTCCCCGCCGCAGAGCCGGACAGCCCGTCTGGCGGATCGAATTGGACGGCGATCGGCCCGGCGTCCGGGTCTCGGCCGTGACGGAACCACAGCAGCGCCATCAGGGGCAAAATCGCCAGGGGGAGCAGGAACCCGCTGTTCGCCCGCAAGAAGGTCCAGGCCATCTCTCCCGGCCCCGGCTTCTCGATGAGGCCGTACGGCATGTCCAGGACGACCGTGAGGCCGTTGTAGGCCCCCATCGGGGATGCGCGCTCCACGCGGAGCGTTCCATTCGACAGCTGGGTTGTGGTTTCGAGCTCCTCGCTGTACACCGGCCTGCCAACTTTGTCGACGATCTGGTTCGCCCGCGAGCCGTAGGGTCCGACGAAGACCTTGGCTCGCATGTCCTTCGTCTCCGAGGCGGTTGGGAAGTTGAGCTTGCAGGTGACCGCGCCGATCTCGGTATCCCACTCGGTCCCGGTCACGTTCCAGTAGAGCTCGCTGGTGGCGCCCCACCCCTCGTTTTTCTCGAACCAGTTCATCATGCCGCGGCATCGATACCGAAGCACGTAGGTCTTCACGGTGCCCGCAGGCAGATACACGTCCGGGTCCCCGATGCGAATCCGCACGTTTCCACCCTCATAGGACACCTTGGTCGGCTGGCCGCTTCCGTTCTCGTCGGTGACGTCCACCTGTCCGAGCATCATTTGACGGCTGATGCCGTTTCCAGCGTCGTAGTCGATCGGGATCACGCGGAAGATCCCGCGGCGCGACTCGTTGAAGGTCACCGCGATGCGCTCCTCGACGCTCAGCGTCGCGTTTGCCTCGAGGGTGAGGTTGACGTCGAAGCGATCGATCCGATACGGCTGGGCCAGAGCGAGAACCGACAAACAGCCGGCAAGGAGCGCAAAGAGGGCGCGCATATAGCTCTAGGACGGGGCACGCCGTCAATGGGTGGCAGGTTCGCCTACGCCTTTCGGAGCTTGCGAATCGCTTCGATCACTTCTCCCTGTTCGGCATGGCGGCCCACCTTGTGTTTCGAGAAGACGAGAACTCCGTCCACTTCGACGTCGAACACCCCGCCTCCCCCAGGAATCAGCTCGATGCTCTCGACTGGGTGGGTATCCCCGATCGGGGCTTTCAGTTCATTCACGATCGACTCCGCCAAACTGGCGGCTCTCGGCGTGTGATTTCAGGCCACGCAAAACGTGATGCGAACTCTCATCCCCTCATTATGGAATGGCCTCATAGCTCCCGCGCAGGAGTGACGACCTTGCCCGTCTTGGCACTCTCGACCGCTGCCAACGAGATCGAAAGCGACATGAAGCCGTCGTATGCGGTGACCGAGTCCGACTTCTCGCCGCGGCAAGCGGCGACGAAGTCGCGGAGCTGGTTGAAGTAGGGATCGTCCGAGGCGGCAAGCGGACTCTCAAGGCGCGTCCCCCCCGCCGAATGGGTGCGCAACGACGCGGTCAGACGCGAATCGTATTCGATCATCCCGCCCGACCCGCACACCTCGAAGGTGACGCGGAAACCGCTTGGATCCATCCAGGTCGACTCGACGTGAGCGACCGCGCCCGAGTCGAAGGTGAGCGTCGTCAACGCGTAGTCGACTCCGTGTCCTCCACGCGCGACGCCGACCGACCTCGAGTACAGGCACTTCACCTCTCCGAGCGTCCATCGGAGCCAATCGAAGTCGTGCACCGCCAGGTCGACGAGCACCCCTCCGGATCGGGAGTGGTCGAGGAACCACTCAGCCCTCGGTGGGCCGCCTCCACGGCGCATCCGCGCCGCCGCAGGCGTCCCCACCGCGCCGGAGACGACAAGATCATGCCCTTTGCGGAACTCAGGGAAATAGCGGACGACCTGACCCACCATCAAGAGGACGCCGGCAGCGTCCGCCGCCTTCGTCATCGCCGCGGCGGCATCCAGGTTCCCGGCAATCGGCTTCTCCACCAAGACGTGGCGACCGGCCGCGATCGCCTTCATGGCGCATTCCGGATGGTAGTCGGTCGGCACGCACAAGTCGACCGCGTCGACACTCGACACCAACGATTCGAAGCTGTCCGAGAGATGAATGGAGTGAACGTCCGCGAACTGCTGAGCCCGATCGGACAGCGTATCGAACACGAAGAGCTCGATTCCTCCGATCGTCTTGTAGTGGCGAACGTGAACGTTCCCCATTCCACCCGCGCCGACGATTCCAACTCTCATAGTGGCCCTCCCCGTTCGATGATCGCAGCTCCAACACCGTCGAGATCGACCGGGCTCGGATCGGGAATCGAGCCTGCCGACGTGCCGGTCGCTTTCGCATAGGCTTGGGCCGCCATAACGTTGGCCCAGTCCTCAAACACGCTGCAAAGGTCGGCGGCGAGCCCGCCCACCTGATTGGCCCTCAATCGGGTCGACTGCTCGGCGTAGGCGAGGATCAGCAGGTCCGACAGGGCGCCAACATGAATCTGATCGGTTCCGGCAACGGCGAGGGCTTTGGCGGCAAGCTCCGAAGCGAAGGAGTCGCCGGCGGATTCGAGCGAGCCGTGGCCATGGGCGGCACGCCTTCGCATGCGATCGGCGAGAAAGACCCTGTTGATCTCGTTGGTGCCCTCGTAGATGCGGCTTACCCGCGCGTCGCGATAATGCCGCGCAATCGGAAACTCCTCGGTAAAGCCGTAACCGCCGAAACACTGGAGCGCCTCATCCACGATGAAGGCTTCGGCTTCGGTCGCGAGTACTTTGCAGGCAGAACACTCGATCGCATACTCCTCGGCGGCCTTGCGATTGCCGGCCACCGTACCCGCGAACGTGCGAAATCCCTCGTCCACGAGCGCACCGGTGCGATAAATCGCGGACTCGGCGGCGTACATGCGGGCCGCCATCAAGGCGAACTTCTCACGGATCAACCCGAACTCAGCGATCGGACGCCCAAACTGACGTCGATCCTGAGAATAGGCGGCGGCGAGCTCCATCGCGTTGCGAGCGGGACCGAGCGACATCGCCGACAGCTTGAATCGTCCCAAGTTCAGCGCATTGAACGCGACGTGGTGGCCAAGGCCCGGCTCGTAGAGCAAGTTGTCCTCCGGCACTTCCGCGTCTTCGAGGACGACCCGCGCGGTCGACGATCCCTTCAGGCCCATCTTGTGCTCTTCACGCGAGATGTGAACCCCCGGGTGGCCCCGCTCGACGAGAAAGGCGGTGAACTTGTCGCCATCGATCTTGGCCATGACGAGGAAGAACTCGGCCCACTTCGCGTTGCTGATCCACATCTTGGTGCCGTTCAGCACCCACTTGCCACCCTTGAACTCGGCGCGCGTCGAGGCCGAGAGCGCGTCGCTCCCGCTGTTCGGCTCGCTGAGGGCGTAGGCGCCGATCCACTCACCCGAGGCGAGCTTCGGGATGTACTGGCTCTTCTGGGCGTCGTTGCCGAACAGGGAGAGCCCGAGTTGGGCGATCCCACTCGTCACCCCGATCGTCACGCTGAACGAGCCGTTCAGGCTCAGATATTCGAGCATCCGCGCCGCGAGGTTCTTCCCGAGGCCTAGTCCGCCGTAAGCTTCGGGGGTGTCGGCCCCGCAGAAGCCCAAGTCCCCGGCGCGCCGAATGAGGCTGGGCATGAGGCCGTCTTCCTGATGGTCGAGCCGCTCAGCCACGGGAAGGACTTCCCCGCGGCTGAACTGCTCCGCGGCCTGGATCATCAGCTTCTCGTCGCTCCCGAAGTCCTCGACCGTGAAAATCCTGGTGGGCACGCGGGACAGAAACGACCCGCCAGGCTCGCTCAGGGAGGACCTCGTCGACATAGGCTGAGATTGTGGCACGGCGACTTACGACCGTCCCGGGATGCCCGGCTCGGTGAGAAGCGCAGGATCGAGTGCTCGGGCAAGCGTCTCTTCGTCAAGAAGCCCGCGCTCGCGGACGACGGCAGGGATCGACTTCTTCTCGGCGAGCGCCTGCTTCACGACCGACGCCGCCTCCTTGTAGCCGATGAACACGTTCAGAGCGGTCGCCAGTGATGGTGACGTCTCCGCGTAATGGGCGCATCGCTCAGCGTCCGCCTTGATTCCGACCACGCAGTTGGCGGTGAAGGTGCGCAACGTGTTCGTGAGGATCTGGATCGCGAACTGGGCGGAGAAGGCCATCCCCGGCATCATCACGTTGAGCTCGAGCTGGCCTGCGGCAACGGCAAGATCGATCGCCTGGCACTGGCCGAGAACCTGATAGAGCACGATGTTGAGGTTCTCCGCCATGCTCGGGTTGATCTTGCCCGGCATGATCGACGACCCAGGCTGCACAGGAGGCAGAACGATCTCGGCGAAGCCGGTTAGCGGCCCCGAGCACAGGATGCGCAGGTCGTTGGCGATCCGCGTGAGTTCCTGCGCAAAGATCCGCAGACCAGCCGCCAGCGCAGCCATCGCAAGGTTGCTCTGCATCGCCTCCCGCATGTCGGGCGCGTTGCGGAAGCTGAGTCCGGTCGATCGATTAAGGTTCTGGACAACTTTCGCGCGGTAGTCGGGATGGGTGTTGAGGCCGGTGCCAGCGGCCGATCCGCCGATCCCCAACTCCTCCAACTCAAACGCGGCTTCCTCGATCCATCGCTTCGCTTTCTTGAGCGCCACCGCGTACGCCGTGAACTCCTGGCCCAAGCGAATCGGGACCGCATCCTGCAGGTGAGTCCGGGCCGACTTGAGAATGCCGTCGAACTCCCGTCCCTTGGCGGCAAACGCTTCGATCAGCTCGTCGATCGCCGGAAACAGGTCCTCGAGCATGAGCCGAGCCATGATCCGCATCGCGCTCGGGAAGGTGTCGTTCGTGGACTGCCCATAGTTGGGATGATCGTTCGGGTTCACGCGCGTGTACTCGCCCTTCTTCCCTCCCAGAATCTCCTCGGCGCGGTTGGCTAGCACCTCGTTGGTGTTCATGTTGAGGCTGGTGCCCGCTCCCATATGGAACACGTCGACCGGAAATTGGTCGCGCAACGCACCGGCCAAGATCTCGTCCGCGGCCTGAACGATCGCGTTTCCGACCTCGGGCTCCAGAAGTCCAAGGCTCGTATTCGCTTCCGCGCAGGCCTTCTTTAGGAGGACGAACGCGTCGATCATCTTCGGGTGCTCGGTCAAGCCGCTGATCTGAAAGAGGTTGCGGCTCCGCTCGGCCTGGCTGCCCCAGTAGGCTCCGGCGGGAACTTGGACGTCGCCGAGACTGTCCTTCTCGATTCTGGTCTCCATCGAGTCCGAGTTTACTTGCGATGACCCGCCCCGAACGGGTCACAATCGGTGGCATGGCCTACTGGCTCATGAAGTCGGAACCCGACGTTTACGGCATCGACCACCTCGAACGCGAGCATCGCAACATGTGGGAGGGATGCCGCAACTATCAGGTTCGCAACTACCTGCGTGACCAGATGCAGATCGGCGACCTCGCCTTCTTCTACCACTCGAACTCGGATCCGAGCGGAATCGTTGGCGTCATGCGGATCGTGAGCGAGCCCTATCCTGACCCCACTCAGTGGGACCCGTCGAGCCACTATCACGACCCCAAGAGCCCACGCGACAATCCGCGCTGGTTCGTCAGGGACGTCGAGTTCGTCAGCAAGTTCGGGCGCGTCGTCTCCCTGGCCGAGTTGCGCGAGACGCCGGGCCTGGAGGAGATGCTGGTGATCCGCAAGGGGCAACGCCTGAGCGTCCTGCCCGTCACCGAGCAGGAGTGGAACGTCGTTCTCGGGCTGCCCGGTGTCTAGGGAATCACTTCGATCGCGCCGGCCATTCCAAGTCCCAGCGTGTTGCCTCCACCAGAGCTTCCATGGAACTTGCAGTGGTAGTAATACGTATGGCCGATGGCGGCGCCGGCGGGAACCGTCCACGCGAACTGCTGGCCATTGCTGAGCCCTGCCGCACCCGAGTCCGGACCGTCGGCGGTGTCGCCGGTGATCGTATGGACGCCGAGGTCGTTGTTCGTCCAGAGCACTTGTTGGCCGCGTTTGGCCTGAACCGTCACTGGGCTGAAGTTCGCGCCGATCGAGACGGCGACGGGAGGCGGAGCGCCAACCGGGGTCACCGCGACTTCGAGTGAGTTCTGGCTCTCACCCATCGCACTGTCGGCGCTGACGACATAGTAGTACGTCTTGCCGTTCTGCAGGCCCGTATCGGTATAGGCGGGCAGAGTCGGGCCGGCAACTAACTGGTAACCCGTGCTGGGCGTTTCGGAACGCTTGACGTTGTAGTGGGTGGCCCCGCTGCTCACGTTCCAGGTTAGGATCGCTTGCCCGTCCCCAGGCAAGCCGACAACATTCGTCGGAGCTTGCGGGATCGAAACCCCGGGGATCCCGCCTCCGCCGCAGGCGAGGACGACGACCAACGAGGTCAGCAACGCAAAACCAGCTACGAATCGACGCATGGCGAGCAGGTTACCAAACCGCCCGCCATGCGCAAATGAACTTTCCCTGAAACTAGCCGCGACTCGGCCGTCGTCCCGCGGCCTGGACAAGGCCCTCAAGGGTCGCGACGCTCGGGGTCGGAATCGCCTTCAATCCGCTCTTCACGAGGAGTGCGTTGAATGCAGGGATGTCCTCGGCGTTCAGCTTCTTCCAGCGCATGACAACGTCCTTCATGCCGGACATCGCACCGTCGAGGGCGGCGTTCATCGGCTCATTCGGCGCCATGTCACCCGATCCCGACGACTCCATGAGCCGGAGCATCGCGCCGTGAACGGACGCGAAGGTCGAAGCGGTTGCCTGTTGGCCTCCTCCTCCGAACCTGCGCCCTCCGCCGGTTCCACCAATCGCGGCGAGCTTGGAGTCCAACTCCGACGCTGCCTTCTCGACGTCGCCTGACGGTCCAGCCTTCACGATCGTCGCGATCGAGCTTCGCATCGCCGCAACTTGGGCATAGGCGTCCCAGGCTTCCTTCGCCGCAGCATAAGCCGCCATGTCGAAGGCGCCTTGGCGTCCGAGATCGGCGGCGGATGCAGGTGATCGGGGGTCGTTCGTGATCTTGACCGTACGCTCGAACTTCGCGCCGTCGACGGTGAGCCGAATCGTGTACGAACCAGGGAGCACCAGCGGGCCCTCAGGAGACGGGGGCGTCTCTCCCGGATTCCCATTGATCGAGAAGCCGTGGGAGAACGCGGGAGGACTGTCGAAGCGAAGGTCCCAAACGGCGCGATTAGCGCCGGCTTCTGCCGGCAACGGCTTCGGCAGTCCGACCCAGAAGTCGGGAATCGGAGGTGGCGGCTCGTCCAGCGGTGGAATCGGAGAGCTGGACAAGTGCCGCACGACTTTGGCCGAGGCGTCCAGTACCTCGATGGTGATCGGGCCGGCTGGCTTGGCCTTGAGCCAATAGTCGATGAACACCCCGACAGGGGGATTCACGGCGTGCGGAACCTCGGGCGGGAAGGGCGTGTCGGCGCCAACGTTACGCCGAACGCGAATCGCGCTGCCCGGCTGGTAAAGGTGGACGGCTTCCGACGTGGTCGCTGCCTGCATCTCTCGCAGAGGCGAAAGATCGTCGAGAATCCAGAAGCTCCGGCCGTAGGTGCCGACCACCAGATCGTTGCCGTGCACCACCATGTCCCGATAGGACGTGTTGGGTAGGTTGAGCGCGAGCGACTGCCAATGGTCGCCGTCATCGAACGACACGTAGACAAAACTCTCGGTGCCGGCGAAGAGGAGACCCTTCCGGACGGTGTCGGCCCGAATCACCCGCGAGAAGCTCCCGCTTGGGAGGTCGGTCGGCAACCCGGCGACGATCTTGGTCCAGGTCTTGCCGAAGTCGTGGGTCCGATAGAACCAAGGGGTGTAGTCGCCGGTCCGGTGATAGTCGATCGCGAGATACGCGACCGCCGGATCGTGGTGCGACGCGTCGATCGCACAAATGTCGGCTTGGCTCGCATTGGGCAGACTTGGGATCGACACGTCTTCCCAAGTCTTCCCGTGGTTCTGGGTCAGCTTGACGAGCCCGTTGTTTGTGGCGACCCAGATGACGTTGCCGTCGACGCTGGATGGCGAGATCGCCTCGATCGAGCCGCCGGGCGCGTTCGCTTGCTGCTCCTCCATCTCGCGCTCCTCGTCGTCCCCAAAGCCCATCACCACGGATCCACCGGCGCGCGGCGGCGTCGCTTGGCCCGGCTTCGGAGGCTCGACTCCCTTTGCATAGCCTAGGTCGGGGCTGAGCTTCTTCCAGTGCTTGCCTCCATCCGTCGTCGACATCAGATACTGGAATCCTGCGAAGAGCTCGCGCGGGTTCGTCGGCGAGAAGATGAGGGGCTGGTTGCCCACCTTGCGCAGCTTGGCGCCCGAGTCGACGATGGGACTGACGTCGCTCCACTGTCCGCTCGGATAGGTCACCTTGACGATTCCACTCGAGCCACCACCTGCGTACGTTACACGGGGGTTGAGGGGGTCGGCGACGATCGAGCCGAACTCGTATCCAGGATGCGCCACCCAGTCAAACGGCGTCACCGCGCCCAGGTTCCCCCGGCTTGCGGTGCCGATCGAGCCGCTGTCCTGCTGCGTCGCGTAGATCCAATAGGGGTACTGGTTGTCGACCGAGATGTGATAGACCTGAGCGGTCGCCTGGTTGTACCAAGAGCTCCACGACAGACCGCCGTCGAGGGTGACTGTGGCGCCCTGGTCCGCACCGAGGAAGATCCGGTTTCCATCGGTCGGATCGAACCACAGCTGTTGCGGGTCGTCACCTCCCGGCGCTCCCTTGAATCCGGTAAACGTGTTGCCACCGTCGAGCGAGCGATAGAGACAGGTGTTGACGACGTAGACGACGTCCGGGTTCTTGGGGTTGACATAGACGCCGCAGTTGTAGCCGCCTTGGCCGTTGGCAACCCGACGGTCGGTCGGGTCCATCTGTCGCCAGGATGTCCCGCCGTCGTCCGAGCGGTAAAGGCCGAAGTTGCCCACGAGGAAAATGCGCTGAGAGTTGGTCCCGTTCGCGATCGCGACGCTCGTGCGACCCGCCAACTCAGGCAAGCCGCCTCCAGTGATCTCCTTCCAGGTGAGCCCTTGATCGGTGGATTTGAAGAGCTTCGTGCCGCTGGAACCGCCGAACGCTCCTCCGAATCCGCCACCTCCGCGGCCGCCGGTCGAGGGGGCGATGTAGTGGCGAACGGTCGTCGCGAGCATCACGTTGGGGTTGTCGAACGCCCAGGTGATCTTCTGGACGCCGGTCTCGTCATCGACGAACAGCGTGCGCGTCCACGTCTTTCCGCCGTCGGTGCTTCGGAACAGTCCCCGAGACTCGGACTTCGCCCTGATGTTGCCTTGAGCGGCCACCAGCACGAGGTTGGGATCCTTCGGATCGACGAGGATGGACGGAATCTGACGGGTTTCGTCCAGCCCGAGATGCTGCCACGACTTCCCCGCGTCGGTCGATTTGTACACCCCGTTGCCTTCGTTGATCCCGCCGCCGGTGATCAGGTCGCCCATTCCGACGTAGATCACGTTCGGATCGGAGGGCGCGACCTCGATCGCGCCAACACAGGAAGCCTCCTTGACGCTGTCGAAGATTGGTTCCCAGGTTGTGCCGGCGCTGGTGGACTTCCAGACGCCGCCTAGCGGCAGGCCCATGTAATAGACCCCTGGCTGCCCGACCACCCCGGTCACGGCCGACACACGGCCACCACGAAATGGGCCGACGTTTCGCCACTTGAGGCTCGAATACAGCTCAGGATCGACGGTCTGGGTTCCTCCGAACCCGGAAAGCCCGACGAACATCGTCAGCCAGACGCGAAGCAACACGATTCCACGCATATCAGCAACCCCTGTCGATTCGTACACAGTTTGACCAATCGCCGGTTCCACTCGGCGTGCACGCCACAAACCCGAGCGGTACACTCCAATTGGCATGCCGAAGCGAGTCGAAACCATCGTTCTCCACGACAGTTCCACGCCGGTCATCGGGGACATTCAAACAGGGGGCGTCGTCAAGCTCCTATCGATCGACAGCCTTCTCAACCAAGCGCGAGCCCACTCGCTCTGGCCGTTGACGTTCGGGCTGGCATGCTGTGCGATCGAGATGATGTCGACGGTCGCATCACGATTCGACCTCGCCCGGTTCGGCTCGGAGGCGTTCCGAGCGACGCCCCGGCAGGCCGACGTCATGATCATCGCCGGACGCCTCAGCAAGAAGATGGCGCCCGTGCTTCGCCAGATTTACGACCAAATGCCCGAGCCCAAATGGGTGATCTCGATGGGGGCGTGCGCGTCCTCGGGAGGCGTCTACAACAACTACGCGATCGTGCAGGGTGCGGACCAGGTGGTGCCGGTCGACGTGTACGTTCCCGGATGCCCACCATCGCCCGACGCCCTCATTTACGGGGTCCTCAAGCTTCAGGAGAAGATCAAGACTCGCAAGGGCAACAAGCTGATCGAGCTGACCCCTCGGACGCTCGAGCAAGACATGCCCGCGGAGGTGCTCGCGTGAGCGTCAACTTGTTCAGAGACGTCGTTAAGCCGATCGCCTCCGGCTTCGGAATCACCGCCAAGCGGCTTCGCACCAAGAAGGTCACCGTCTTCTACCCCGAGCAGTTGCGCGAGCAGTATCCGCGCACGCGCTGGCGTCACTTTCTCACCCGCTACGAGAGCGGTCTCGAACGTTGCATTGGCTGCTCGCTCTGTGCCGGCGCCTGCCCCGCGCGGTGCATCAACGTCGTCGCCGCCGAGAACACCGACGACGCAAGGTTCTCGCCCGGCGAGCGCTATGCGGTGCGGTACGAGATCAACATGATCCGCTGCATCTTCTGCGGTTACTGTCAGGATGCATGCCCAACCGGGGCGATCGTGCTGCGCAAGAACTTCGAGCTTGCCGACTACAAGCGGGAGAGCTTCGTTTACACGAAGGAGATGCTCCTCGAGTCGTATCCTGGCGAGTGCGACGCCCCCTGGAAGGGCAAGTACCAGAAGTAGGGCGTAGACGCGGGTTCGGAGCAGAGCCCGCCCTGCGACGTCCCGCGCGGAAGTTGACCGGGCCCCGGGGCGGGACGTCGCTTTGGCCCAAGAGGCCTCCGCTCAGAACCCGCCCCTACTGCCTGGGTCCTTCGCCCCAAACGCGCAACCTCCGTGTAGGGCTTTCGAACCAAGCCCGGTCGCACCTGCACTAAGCTAGCGATGGAGGCAAATGCGATGACCACCATTGGCGACAGTTTTTCCATCGTCGCGATCCTGACCGGGATCGGACTGACCACCTGGGCCCTCTTTCTTGCGGCGGGGCTCCTGTTCAACTCGCGAGCCCACACGGCCCGAGAGAAGTACGAGACGCGACCTTGGCTGGGGTTTGGCCTCGGCCTACTCCTGACCGCCACCGTCGGAACGATCTCGGTCGTGTTGGCGTCGGCTCCGATTCCGATCGCCAAGCTGATGGGAACGACGGGGCTGATGATCCTGCTCGCCGTTTCGGCGCTTGGTTCGGCGGGGCTGTGTCAGATCATCGCGACTCGGATCAGAACCCTCGAGCCCGCGCTGTCCCCCTATGCGGCCCTGACACGAGCCGGAATGCTCGTCGTCGTCGCGATGTTCTTCCCCCTCCTTGGCTGGTTCCTGGTGGGCCCGGTGGTCCTCATCACCTCGCTCGGCATCGGCGTCCAGGCACTGATGACTCGGAGCCAGGACGTCCGCGAGGGGGCGTGACGCGATGGATGCGGGTCGGCGCGATTGTCTGAAGTGGGGAGCCGCCGCTGCCGCCGGCGTCGCGCTGGCCGGCTGTGGACCGATCGCGCGCAAGGTCGCCGGGCGTAAGGTGCCGGATACCGCGGCGGTCCCGATTCGCGGCGGGTCGGAGGCTCATCGGTTTCTGAACCGGCTGGCGTTTGGCCCTACACCAGGCGACCACCAGACGTTCGTGGAGATGGGTCGCGATGGCTATTTGCGGCAGCAACTCAACCCAGACTCGGACGACGAGGCCGCCCTCCTCTTTCAGCTCAGCCGGCTCGACGTCATGCGCGTCAGCTCGGCCGAGCTAAGGGACTTACCCGAAAGTGAGGTCATGCGGCAGCTGCGGCAAGGAGCCACCCTGCGCGCGATCTACAGTCGGTGGCAGCTCCGGGAGCGGATGGTCGACTTCTGGACCAATCACTTCAACATCTTTGCGTTCAAGGGGGACGGTGCCTACCGGAAGGGTGTCGACGACCTCGAAGTCGTCCGGGCGAACGCGCTCGGCAGCTTCCCAGCGATGGTCCGCGCGTCGGCGCGCTCGGCTGCGATGCTCGGCTATCTGGACAACCAGGTGAACCGTAAGGGCGTCCCGAACGAGAACTACGCCCGGGAGCTGCTCGAGCTCCACACCTTGGGCGTCCATGCGGGCTACACCCAGAAGGACGTGCGCGAGGTCGCCCGGTGCTTCACCGGTTGGACGATCGAGAACCGGTTCCTTCGGCCTCGTGATCGCTTTCGTTTCGAACCGGACGCCCATGACGAGGGGACGAAGCAGGTGCTCGGGCATACGATTCCATCGAACGGGGGCATCCGGGACGGAGAGCGGATCATCGAGATCGTGACCTCGCACCCAGAGTGCGCGAAGTTTCTCGCCGGGAAGCTCTGCAGATTCTTCCTCGGCGACGCCGGGGAACCGGTTCAGCCCAAGGTCGCCGCCGCCTATTTGGAGTCGAACGGCGACGTGAAGGCGATGTTGGCCCCGATCTTGTATTCGGACCTGCTGGTCGACGGACCGCCCGTACTCAAGCGCCCGTTCGACTACGCAGTCTCGGCAGCTAGATCCCTCAACTTCGAGACCGATGCGGGGGCGGGATTTCAGCTCCACCTCGAGGCGATGGGACAGCCCTTGTTCGGTTGGCCGATGCCCGACGGCTACCCGGAGAGAACTGCCGCGTGGACCGGCTCGATCTTGGCCCGATGGAACTTCGCCTGGGCGCTCTGCCACGGCGAGATCGCCGGCTCCGGGCTGGACCTGAAGCCGGTAACCGGCAAGATCCGAGACTTCGTGCTGGGAAGGCCGGGAGGCGGAGGCGACTCGCGAGAAGACGCCGCTCTTGCGCTGGCCTCACCCGAGTTTCAATGGCGATAGGAGAACGACGATGAATCCAAGCTGCGAGTCGTACCGCGAGTGGAGCCGAAGAGCCGTCTTGCGAGGAGGCGCGTCTGCCGCGGCAGCCATGCTGCTCGGCCCGAGCGCCCTGAGCCAACTGTCGCTCAAACGCGAAGCCAATGGCAGGGATACCCTGGTCGTCATCTTCCTGAGGGGCGGCGCCGACGGCCTGAACATTGTCACCCCCTACCGAGAAGACGCCTACTACCGACTGAGACCGTCCTTGGCGCTTGGCGCACCCGGCTCTGGAGCGAAGGGCGATCGGGTGCTCGATCTAGACGGGTTCTTCGGCTTTCATCCCGCGCTCGCACCGCTGGTGCCGATCTTCAAGGACGGCAACCTCGCGTGCGTCCACGCGGTGGGAAGCAACGATGGGACCCGTTCCCACTTTGAGGCGATGTCGGCGATGGAGCGGGGACTTCCCTACATGGGTCCGGGCGCCTCGCGGTCGAACGGGTGGTTGGCGCGATATCTGAACGCCACCGCCACCGATGGCGACTCCCCTTTGCGGGCTCTGGCGATCGGCGATCTGATGCCGGACACCCTGCGGGGCGCTCCTGGCGCGTCGAATATCCCCGACGTTCGGCAGTATCGGCTCGGCGGCACCCCCGCTTACCGCACTGCGATCGAACGCGCCTACGCCGACGGAACCGACCCCATGACCCGCTCGGGTCGCGAGACGATCACGCTGCTCGAGACGCTCGACCGCCTCGACTATCGCGCATACAAACCTGGCGGCGCGGCGGCCTATCCCGACAGCGACCTCGGCGCCGGCTTGCGGCAGGTCGCGTTTCTGCTCAAGGCAGGGGTCGGGCTCGAGGTGGCGTTTCTCGACAAGGGCGGTTGGGACACCCACTTCGCCCAAGGCGGATCGACCGGCCTTCAGGCGAACCTCCTGACCGACCTCGCTGGGTCGCTTCGCGCATTCGCCGACGATCTGGGCGAACGGTTGGGCAACACGACGGTCGTCGTCATGACCGAGTTTGGGCGGCGCGCCTACGAGAACACGTCGCTCGGCACCGACCACGGGCGAGCATCGGTGATGTTCGTGATGGGCGGGTCAACCAAGGGTGGGCGGGTCTACGGCCAGTGGCCGGGCCTGGAGCAGAAATCGCTCGAAGGCCCAGGCGATCTCCACGTCACCACCGACTATCGGGCGGTACTCGCCGAGGTCCTACGCAAGCGCATGGGTCTGCAGGACGCTCGAGCGGTGTTTCCTGGGTTCGAACCACGTGAGCTGGGGCTGGTCTAAGGGACGAACTCGACGAACCCCCACTGCTCGGGCTGGTGCATATCGATGACCCCTTGGGGTGACCAAACCCAGTTGTGCTCGGGAGTGTCGGGCACCTTGCGGTACGGACCCGCGGCGGTGCGGGGAGAGGCCCCGTTGACGAGGATCCCGCCCACCTCGAGGTCCCATTCGACCCTTGAGAAGTTGACGCGCCAGACGTCGCCGGGGTTCGGGGGGCAAGGCATGCCTGCGTTGGCGCGGAAGCATTCCCACGGAAACGCAATCTCGACCGACCAGCCTTCGTCGAGGTCGCTTGGGGCGTTCAAGGTGCCTCGGACGTGGGTGGCGGTGTTCGCGTAGGTCTCCCAGGCGTTGTCGGCTGAGCCTCCGTCTCGATACGCCTTCGGCAGGTACAGATCCCACGTGGTGTTGAGCGCGTTGATTTCGAACTCGAAGTAGCGGGCGGCGTCGCCGTCGGGGTCGATGAACACCTCGAAGTCGTTATCGTGGAAGATGACGCTGTCGTGCTCGGTAAGGGTCGCCCACACATGCGGCTCCTCCATGTCCGCCGCCACGTAGAAGTGCTCGTCGTCCCACAGCATTTTCGCCCGGGTCAGGAAGCGGGGTGTCGGCTTCGCATCACCCTCAATGTCCACGAACGGGTCCGTCCACTCGGCAAGGCGCCACACCGGATCGTCGAGCTTGCCGTTCAAGGAGGGCATGCGGGGAGTGCGTCGGCAGGCGTAACGAAGGGGCATCGAGCCGAGGTTACTCGAGGAAGTCTTAGGGCTTCCAGCGTGATCGCTCGGGCATGAGCCCGAGATCCGCCGTGTCGCGGGCCAGGCTAGAATCTCGCCATGCGGCCGAAGGCCTCGATCGCTGCCGAGTGTCGATCTCTTAGGTCGTCTCAGCTCACAAGGCAGCTCGAGGACGACTCACGAGAGGGATCGCCAGGACCGCGAAGACAGCGATCCCGGCTGCGGTCAACAGCGCGGTCCCCGGCGTGAACCGATCCCAGATCAGGCCAAACGCCAAGTTCCCAACCAGCGCGCAAAGACCCGAGACCATGTAGAAGACTCCGAGCACGCCACCCTTCGCCTGCTTGGGGGCCAACTCCGCAACCTGTGCCTTTGCCACACCTTGCGTGAGCGCGACGTACACGCCGTAGAGCAGGAACAACGGCCACACCCAACTCTTCCCTGCCAAGGCGAAGCCGACGTAAACCGCGGCATAGGCGGTCCACCCGAGCGCGACCAAGGGCC
>WBZR01002580.1_pt1 | contig 18265 bp, 15 predicted proteins | sample 5204231 | NCBI WGS metagenome assembly WBZR01 (sample SAMN12412403, study PRJNA552823) | activated sludge metagenome | isolation source: activated sludge from anammox sidestream of wastewater treatment plant... | place: USA: Virginia | collected 2017-08 | reverse complement strand
CGCGGATGATTGCCGTAAACATCGACGAGGGCGAGCCGGGGACGTTCAAGGACCGCTATTACCTGGAGCGCGACCCCCATCGCTTCCTGGAGGGCATGTTGATCGCCGCCTGGGCGATCGAATGCGACGACATCTACATTTACTTGCGCGACGAATACGCCGGCGTGCGGGCGGCGCTCACCGCGGAGTTGGAGACCCTGCTGCGCAATCCGCCCTGCCCGCTGCCGGGGAACATACAGTTGCGACGCGGCGCCGGCGCCTACATCTGCGGCGAGGAGTCGGCCATGATCGAGTCGATCGAGGGCAAGCGCGGTCTGCCGCGCCTGCGTCCGCCCTACGTCGCCCAGGTGGGCCTGTTCAACCGGCCCACGCTCGAGCACAACATGGAGACCCTGTTCTGGGTACGCGACATCCTCGAGAAGGGGGCGGCGTGGTTCACCTCCCACGGCCGCAACGGTCGCAAGGGGCTGCGCTCGTTCTCGGTGAGCGGACGCGTGCAGAAACCCGGCGTGCACCTCGCCCCGGCCGGCATCACCATGCAGGAGCTGATCGACGAGTACTGCGGCGGCATGCTGCCCGGACACAGCTTCTATGGCTACTTCCCGGGCGGTGCCTCCGGCGGCATCCTGCCCGCATCCATGGGCAATATTCCACTGGATTTCGACACCCTCAATCAATACGGCTGCTTCATCGGCTCGGCGGCAATCATCGTGCTCTCCAACGAGGACAGCGCCCGCGGCACGGCCCTGAACGCAATGCGGTTCTTCGAGGACGAGTCCTGCGGCCAGTGCACACCCTGCCGAGTGGGCACGGCCAAGGCCGCGAAACTCATGGGAAAGAAGGAATGGGACCCCGAGCTGCTCGAGGAGCTGGCCGGCGCCATGGCCGATGCCTCGATCTGCGGCCTCGGGCAGGCAGCGCCCAACCCGCTACGTTGCGCGATGAAGTATTTCCCGCAAGAATTCAAGAAATGACCCAGCCGAGCTGAACGCCATGGCCGCCAATCCCGCTGATATCCCGTTGCCCGAGACCACCACCTTCACGCTCGATGGCCGCAGCATCCAGGCGCTGCCGGGCGAGACGATCCTCCAGGCCGCCAAGCGCGTCGGCATCGACATCCCGCACCTGTGCTACAAGGATGGCTATCGGCCCGACGGCAATTGCCGGGCCTGCGTGGTCGAGATCAAGGGCGAGCGCGTGCTCGCGCCGTCGTGCTGCCGGGCCCCGACCGCCAACATGGAGGTCGCCGCCAGGAGCCAGCGTGCGGTGAACTCGCAGAAGATGGTGCTCGAGCTGCTGCTCTCGGACATCCCCGGACAGGGCAAGTCGCCGTACTCGCCGCGCTCGGAGCTGGACAAATGGGCCGCGCATCTCGGTGTCCGCGAGCCGCGCTTCGAGGCCCGGCACCAGCCCGCCAGCGATCTCAGCAATCCGGCCATCGCGGTGAATCTGGACGCCTGTATCCAGTGCACGCGCTGCGTGCGCGCCTGCCGCGAGGTGCAGGTCAACGACGTCATCGGCTACGCCTTCCGCGGCCAGCACTCGAAGATCGTCTTCGACCTCGACGACCCGATGGGCGAGAGCACGTGCGTCAGTTGCGGGGAGTGCGTCCAGGCCTGTCCCACCGGCGCCCTGATGCCGGCGAGGAACGCCGGCCAGGCCGACATCGACCGGCAGGTCAACTCCGCCTGCCCTTATTGCGGGGTGGGCTGCCTGCTGACGTTCAACGTGAGCAACGAGCGGATCATGTTCGTCGACGGGCGTGACGGGCCGGCGAACCTGAGCCGGCTGTGCGTGAAGGGGCGCTACGGCTTCGACTACGTGCACAATCCGATGCGGCTCACCAGGCCGCTCATCCGCCGCGCCGATGCGCCGAAATCGCCGGCGCTCATAGCGCCGACGGAAATGGGCAGGTACTTCCGCGAGGCGAGCTGGGAGGAGGCGCTCGATCTGGCCGCCGCGGGACTGCGCAAGATACGCGACGAACACGGCCCCAACGCGCTCGCCGGCTTCGGCAGCGCCAAGGGCAGCAACGAGGAGGCCTACCTGTTCCAGAAGCTGGTGCGCACCGGGTTCCGGACCAACAACGTCGATCACTGCACGCGCCTTTGCCATGCCTCCTCGGTGGCGGCGCTGCTGGAGGGCATCGGCTCCGGGGCGGTGTCCAACCAGGTCGCGGACGGCACGGCGGAGTCCGAGGTCATCGTCGTCATCGGGGCGCGCCCGACGGTGAACCATCCGGTCGCCGCCACGTTCATGAAGAACGCGGCGAAGGCAGGCAGGAAACTGATCGTCATCGGCCCCCAGATAACGGAACTGGCGCGCTACGCGACCCATTATCTGCAGATCCGTCCGGCCTCCGATGTCGCGCTGCTCAACGCCATGATGCACGTCATCGTCAGCGAGGGGCTGCAGAACGACGCCTATATCGCGGCGCACACCGAGGGGTTCGACGCTCTGCGCAAGAAGGTGCTGCAATACACGCCGGAGAAGATGTCGGCCATCTGCGGCATCGACCCGGAGACGATCCGCGAGGTGGCCCGCCTGTACGCCACGTCCAAGGGATCGATCATCTTCTGGGGGATGGGCATGTCCCAGCACATCCATGGAACGGACAATTCCCGCTGTCTCATCGCGCTCGCGCTGATGACCGGCCAGATCGGACGACCAGGCACGGGCCTGCATCCGCTGCGGGGGCAGAACAACGTCCAGGGCGCCTCCGACGTAGGCTTGATCCCCATGGTCTTCCCGGACTACCAGCGGGTCGACAACCCCGAGGCAAACGCCTATTTCGAGAAGCTGTGGGGCGTGAAGCTCGACCCCCGGCCCGGTCTGACCGTCGTGGAGATCATGCACGCGGTGCACGACGGCAAGCTGCACGGCATGTATGTCATGGGCGAGAACCCGGCCATGTCGGATCCGAACCTGAACCATGCCCGCCAGGCCTTGTCGGAGCTCAAGCATCTGGTGGTGCAGGACATCTTCTTCACCGAGACGGCGAGCTATGCGGACGTCGTGCTGCCCGCCTCCGCGTTCCCGGAGAAGACGGGCACCTTCACCAACACCGACCGGCGCGTACAGCTCGGCAGACAGGCTATAAAGCCCCCTGGCGAGGCCAGGCAGGATCTCTGGCTCATCCAGGAGATCGCGCGGCGCATCGGCCTGGATTGGAATTACGGCGGTCCAGCCGACGTCTGGAACGAGATCCGCAAGGCGTCACCGAGCGTGGCCGGGATCACCTGGGAGCGGCTGGAGAGGGAGGACTCCGTCACCTACCCGTGCGAGAAGGAAGGCGACCCCGGCGAACCGGTGATCTTCATCGACCGGTTCCCGACCAAGTCCGGCCGGGCCCGCTTCGTGCCGGCGGATTACTCCTCCGCGGCCGAGTTGCCCGACCAGGATTACCCCTTCGTCTTTATCACGGGCCGGCTGCTGGAGCACTGGCACACCGGCAGCATGACCCGCATGGCAACCGTCCTCGACGCGATCGAACCGGGCCCCATCGTCGTCGTGCACCCCGGTGACGCCGCACGGATCGGTGTCGGCCCCGGTGCGCTCGCCACGGTCGAGTCCCGCCGCGGTCGCGTGACCGCGCAGGTACGCGTCAGCCGCGAGGTCCAGGTCGGCAGCGTCTTCATGGCTTTCGCCTTCAACGAGGCCGCCGCCAATCTCATCACCAACGATGCCCTGGACCCGTACGGGAAGATCCCCGAGTTCAAATTCTGCGCCGTTCGGGTCAGCCGCGCCGCGGCCTGACCGGGCCCGGCGGACGCCCGGGTTCGATTCCACCAGGCGCCGGGCCCCGGGGTCCGGAGCGGCTCGGGTCACACCGGGCGACGGCTCCCGTTCGCGGCATTTGCGCACTGCAGCGCGCGAGTGTCCCGCGATACGTCCCCCCGGCCTCTGGCCGACGCCGCAAATTTGTGGAAAATTACGTGCAAGGGTGCGGGGCGGCCCGCCAGCGGCCGGCCGCGACAATGCTGCTAAGGAGGAGCCTGCAACCATGGCGCGATACAAAGACGTCTTTCAACTGAGTGTGCAAGACATCGAGCTCATCGAGAGGGCGCTCAGGCACGAGATCGGCGAACTCAGCGATCGCCTGCACGTCAGCCCGATGGATTCGGCCCACGAACATCGCGAGGAAGAGGCGCAGATCCGGCGGCTGCACGAGGTGCTGGGCAAACTGCACAATCAGAAGATCTTCTACGGACAGGCCAACCAGACCGGGATACCGATCTCCGGTTGAGAGCGGTGCGCGGGGCTGCGGAGCTTCCAGCTCTGCGCCGCCGCCGGACGCGGGCCCTTCGCCTACTGCGATGCTGCCGCCAAGCACACCATGTACTCGGTGAGCGGCCACCAGGCCGGACGCGGGCCCTTCGCCTACTGCGATGCTGCCGTGGTCGATTCCAGCGGCCCCACCGAGGTGAGCCGCAGGTATTCCTCGAGCACGGGCCCGGCGCCCGGTGCGCTGTCCGCGGGTGCCGGCACCAGCGTGTGGATCTCGTAGAAATACCCCGGTATCTTTTCGGAGACCGTGAATGCGTATGCCTTGTCCTTCAGCCGGCGGAATTTCTCGTTGAGCTCCGCCTTCGGGTCGTCCAGGTAAGGAGTGATCGTAATCCGCTTCGCCGGCAGCTTCCTGCCGTCGAACTCGATCTCCGTATCGGCAATCCGGGCATTGGTCGCCAGGGCGTACTTGATCCTCTGCTGGAAGTAGCGCGTGCCGCCTTCGGTCAGGCGTTTCATCTCGAGGATGTCCCCCTGCAGGAAGATGGCGAGCAGCACGTTGCCGTTGATCGCCTCGTACGGCGGGATATAAAGGTGGCGCTGGCCGGTGAAGAAATCCACGGTTGCCTTCTTCATGCCCTCGGGCAGAAGTTCGGTGATATGCAGGTGCACCCTGTCGGTAAACCCTTCTTCCAGCGATCCCGCCTTCCTGAATTCGTATTTGAGCGTCGCCGGCGCAGCGATGCCCTTCAACTGGTCGCCCATCCAGAGTATGGTCTCCGCCGCCGAAATGGGCGGAAACGACTGCTCCTCGCCGGCCGCTGCAGCCTCACCGGCCCCCGCAGCGGGCGCGCCGCCGCCTTCCGCCGTGGCCGCCGGAGTCCCCGGGGCAGCAGCCTCTTCCTGTTGCGCCCGGGCGGCCGGGATCGCCGCCATGGCAGTCAGCAGGATCCCCAGGGTAATGACAAGCTTCATCTCTGTCGCCCTCGATCGGTAAGTGCCTATTGCTGCGCGGCCGTGCCGGTCTCGCCGGATCCCGCCTGCCCGGTCTCCCCGGCCGGCGCCGGACCGTCATCGTCATCGTCCCCTTGCCGTTCGTCGTGGTCCTCCGACGCGGCCTGTTTGCCGGCTTCCACCTCCAGCAACGGCACGCCGTACTCCGCGAATATCCGGCTGATGTCCTCGCGGTGATTTTCGATGAGATCATTGACCTGCTGCTTCCACTCCTTCTCGCCGTAACGTACGGCCATGGAAAAAGTGAAGTCGAACTGTATGCCGGGCTCGGACTTCATGGGGATCACCACGATCTCCGCGTCCTTGATCTTCTTCGACATGTAGCCCGCAATGGGTCCCCATTCGAACGTTACGTCAATCTTGCCCTGCACCAGATCCTGGTCGATGATCCGCCCCGGATAGTCCGACACGTCTGCCGTCTGGTGCTGATAGGGCACCATGTTGTCGAACAACCCGTGCTTGAAGGCCCAGTCAGTCGCCGGCCCCCGGTCGTAGAGCCCGATGCGCAACTTCTTCTTGCGCTCGTCCGGCAGATTGACGAGGTCCTCGGGGGCCTTGACGTCATCCAGTCCGCGTCCCTTCACGTAGACCATCGCCCAGGTCGAACGGTAATAGGGCGTGGTCGTGGCAGCCATGTCGAATTTCTCGGGCACGCTCATCACGAGATCGCATTTGTACGAGCCGTCGGGATTCTCCTTCTTCAGCGTGTTGCGGATGAATTTGAATCGCTGGGGAAACCAGTAGAACTCCAGTGGCAGACCAAGGCTGTCGGCGAAAACCTTGGCAATCTTGTTCTCGAAGCCTTCCTGCTTCTCGTTGGAGGCAGGGAGGGCATTTGGGTCCGCGCAGACCTTCAGCGCGGTGCGGGGGGGCGCGACCTCCTGTTGGGCCATGGCGGGGCTGCAAATGGCAGCGACAACGGCGGCAACGGCAAGCGTATATCCGACAGCGTTCGTGCGTTTCATGGACATCCTCCAGCGCGGCCTTCTGCGTTATTCAGTGCCAGCTGCAACACACCCGCCCGCCCATTCGTCCGTGCGTGGACGCCGACAGCGGGCACAACGGAAAAACACCGAGGCGGTCTGCCTTTCGTAAGCCATCAAGCCAGACCGCCTCTCGTGTGACTTCAGGACTCTCTTCGCGGTCCTTTCACGAAGCTCCGTGCCTACGGGAACAACTTCGCGAGCTTCTTGCCCATGCGCTTGACGAGCGGATTGGAGCTCGCGTTGATCGCATCGAGATTGGCCGGCTTGCCGTCACCCACGAGGATCACGCCAACCATGCCCATCGAGGCATGTGGGACACACTCGTAAACATAAGCGCCCGGTACATCGAGCTTGACATGGAAATCCTCGTTCAACTTGCCTTCCCACTGCTGCGCGCCCGTCGGCACCTCGATGGACTTGGTGTTGTGGGTGCTCATGTTCTTCCAGGAAATCGTGTCGCCCGGTTGCGCCTTCACCAGGCTGATGTTCAGATCGGGATCGACGGGGTCGAAATTGCGGGGGCCGGCAACGATTGTGATTTCGGCAGCGGACGCAGCCATCGAGGCCGCCAGCGCGAGGGAAAGGATCCCAAACTTGACCATTTTCATGCTTAATCTCTCCAGAGTGATTTTTGATGAACTGCCTGTTGATGTTCGCCCACTGTCATCCGCGGCGCGCCTCCAGTGTTTTTCTTCCATGCGGACGCAAAATCCGCTGAATTAGAAGCCGCGACCCGATGAAAGTTCATCGAGTCGGCTGCCGTCTCGATTGACGGCCCGGCACGCGCGAAAAAGCCATTCAGCGGCGATTCAGGACGCTCGATTCCGGCCCGGACAGGGAGATCGCGTAAGTCGAGAAATGCGGCGGAAGACCGTGCAAATTCGCGGATGCTTTATACGATAGCGCCGCGAAAACTACAATGACCATTCTTCCCGGACCGGAAGCGGGCGTGCCGCTTCGGACCGATTCGGGCGCCAAGCGAGGCAATACCGCCGGCCAAACATGTCCTCGGCAAGGCCCTCGGGGTCACCGGCAGGATCCGAACCGCAGTGAGCCCCCCATGGTCTGCCGGCCGGCAGGACGGACCCCGAAAACGAAAAGCCCGGTACCTCGCGAGAGGTGCCGGGCTCAGGTTAACTGCGGATTTAGATGTTGTTATGAACCGAATTTACGGCTGCGCGAAGACCATCAGCACGCCGCCGTTCTTCGAGACGCTCTTCAGAGCGCGATAGCCGCCGGCCGCACCGAGCGCCCACTCGTCAGGAGCGGTATTCTCCTTGCGGAACGCGACCACCGCACCGGCCCAGCCGCCGATGCCGGAGAGCACGCCGATGTACTGCTTGCCGCCGTGCACCCAGGTATGGGTGTTGCCGATGATGCCGGAGGGCGCCTTGAACTTCCAAAGGAGCTTGCCGCTCTTCTGGTCAACCGCCTTCTCCCAGCCCTCCAGCGTGCCGTAGAACGCGACGCCGCCCGCGGTCGTCAGCACGCCCGACCACACCGACCACTTCTCCGGGATCGACCAGACGATCTTGCCTGCATCGGCATCCCAGGCGATGAAGTTGCCCATGTTGTCGTTGGTCTCGCTGTTGCCGAACTCCGGACCCGGAGACACCTTGCCGGCCGGGAACATCGTCAGGTTCGCGAACACGTACGGCTTGCCGGCCTCGTACAGCGGGCTGGAGACAGGCTCATACGTCATGCAAACGTGATTGGTCGGCACATAGAACAGACCCGTCAGCGGGCTGTAGGACGCCGGCTGCTGGTCCTTGGTGCCCAACGCCGCCGGGCAGATGTCCTTGGAGACGGTGTCCTCACCGCCGGAGTGGGTGGACTTGGACTCCACCACCAGCGGACGGCCGGTCTTCATGTCCACGTGCGTGGCCCAGTTCACCGCCGGGTCGAACTTCTCCGCCACCAGCAACTCGCCGGTGACACGGTCCAGCGTGTAGCCGAAGCCGTTGCGGTCGAAGTGCACCAGGGCCTTGCGATCCTTGCCCTTGACCTTCATGTCCACGAGGATCATCTCGTTGATGCCGTCGTAGTCCCACTCATCGTGCGGGGTCATCTGGTAGGCCCACTTGGCCATACCGGTGTCGACGTCACGCGCGATGATGGACATGGACCACTTGTTGTCGCCCGGACGGACCACCGGGTTCCAGGTCGAGGGGTTGCCCGTGCCGTAGAAGAGCAGGTTCTGCTCCTTGTCGTACGGCCACCAGCCCCAGGTCGAGCCGCCGCCGATCTTCCACTGGTCGCCCTTCCAGGTCTTCAAGCTGGAGTCCTTGCCCACCGGCTTCAGCATCGAGGTGGTCTTCTCCGGGTCCATCAGGATGTCGCTGTCCGGGCCCATCGAGTAGGCGCGCCAGGCCAGCGAGCCGTCCTTGATGTTGTAGGCGTTGATCCAGCAGCGCACGCCGAACTCCGCACCCGACATGCCGGTGATCACCTTGTCCTTCATGATGTGCGGGGCGTTGGTGTTGGTCTGACCCAGCTTCGGATCGCCGTTCTTGATCTCCCACACCTTCTCGCCCGTACCGGCCTTCAGCGCCACCAGCGTGGTGTCGTTCTGCTGCAGGAAGATCATCCCGTCGCCGTAGCCCAGCCCACGGTTGACGTTGTCGCAGCACAGCACGCCCTGCACGCTCTCCTCCTGGACCGGATCGTACTCCCACACGATCTCCAGGGTATCCAGATCGATGGCGAACGTATCGTTCGGGAAGGCCGAGTGGATGTACAGGGTGTCGTTGCTGCGGCCCGTGGCCTCCGCTGGCAGCACCAGCGGGCCACCCTCGTGACCCTGCAGACGGCCGGTGGAGAACGTCCACGCGACCTGCAGCTTGTTCACGTTGGAGGTGTTGATCTGGTCCAGGGCGGAGTATCGCCAGTTCCAGTAATTACCACCTGGGAAGGCCCAGTAGTTCGGGTTATTAATGAGCTTCTCGACGCTTTCGTTGGCGAATACCACGCTCGGTACCGCCAGCGAGAGGGCCGCGAATACCCACTTCTTATTTAATTTTCGCATGACCTCCTCCTTACTCACTAGTTAACTGTTAACAGGTTTCCAGGCTTGATCTCTTACTCCCTTACTGACCCCCAGCTCCCCGAGACCAAGAAGAGAGCTAGCGGAAACTGGGTACTTGCCGTGTGTGCCGGCCCATTCCACCGTCCTCAGCACTGAGCCCGGGCGGTGCGAGCAGCTTAAAGGGAATTGATGCGCCGCAGAAAAGCATCACTGCGTGCGGGCGTGAACGGAGAACAGTGGTCGTTACAGCAGGACGATTCGTTTTAATTATCATCAGTAGACGAACGTTGTGACCTGCAACGTTTCCCGGGCTGACTTGGTGCTCGCCAACCACCCTTCCTTTATAGACACCCCCCTGCCATTTGTCCAGAAAAAAGCCCAGGTTGGGAGGGAACTTTTCTCGTCGCGGGAGGGGGATTTCCCTAGAACGGAGGGATTATACGCACACCGTCCGGGACACAGCAATACTGACCGCGGCTTGCCGGCGGCGGGTGGATTACGGGGACCGTTTTCCAGCCCGCCGGGGGCGTGCATCCCCACGCCCGCAGCAGCGAACAGGGGGCGGGAACCCGCTTCCCGGGCGGACTGCAATCCCGGTGGCATACCTGGAACCGGAAAAGAAAAAGGGCGCTCGTAATGCGCCCATCTTTCCTCACACTGGACCGTCGTACCGGCTATCGCTTACGGCGAGGTCTCCCCCGCGCCCGTCGTCGCAGCCTCCGATGTCGCCGCCGCGTTCTCCTCGCTCGCCGCGCCGGCTTCGCCCTTGCGTTTCACTTCGCGGACGGTGACAAAGCAGGTCTTCTCCGCTTCCTCTCGCGCCTTCATCAGCGCGGCGTAGCCATCCTTGCCGATAGGCATGTCGCGAAAGACGCCGCCCTTGTCGCCGGGGGTATCCTTGTTGAGTATGTAGACGTTGGCGTCGACGAATGTCTCAAAGGACATCTGCTCGGCGATCGAATCTATCTCGCACGAGCATGCGGCCAGAGTCTCTATCTTTGGGCCGCCGTGGCGATCAATGCAGTCCAACGCATAGTTGAGCCGGTCGAGCGTCGGGTAATTGTTCTCGGCATGTGCCAGCACCGGAACGGCGGCCAGCATCAATACTGCTGCCTTACCAAATTTCATCGCTTCCTCCTCAATCGGGAAATTTTCATATCGATCGATGCCATGCCCTCGAGTGCTGCGCATCTTACACCATGCCGGCCGACGATGATGCCCTGTCCACGGCGGGGCAGCCGGGTCTCGCCATGCAGGGAGAGTGTCTCGGCCGGTTTCCCCCTTCGACACCCCGATGCGGAGTAGTTCACTCCGTCGGCCAATTCCGGGGAAATGCGCGGCGGGCTCAGGCGATTGCCCGCGTGCAGTCGTTATACTTCCCTGATGCGATAATCGTGTGCCGCCGGGTGCGAGTACCCGGTCGCTCGACGGCCCGACCACGATGACGCATCACAATTGGGTCCAGCCATTGGAAGACTTGAAAGAGAGAGAATCGAATGAACCGGGTACTGGTCACAGGGGGCGCGGGTTACATAGGCAGCCACGTGGCGCGGCAACTCGGGGAAACCGGACACGATCTGGTGATCCTCGACAACCTGTCGAAGGGGTTTCGCGATGCCGTGCTGTACGGTGAGCTCGTCTCGGGAGACACCGGCGACCGCGAGTTGGTGTCCGAACTGCTGCGGCGTCACCATATCGACACCGTCATGCACTTTGCCGCACACACGGTGGTCCCGGAATCAGTGGCCAACCCGCTGAAGTATTACGCCAACAACACATGCAGCACGCGCAATCTGATCGAGTGCTGTGTCGCGGCCGGGATCAGGAATTTCATCTTCTCCTCGACCGCCGCCGTCTACGGCATTCCGGCATCCGGCAGCTGCGATGAGGACACGGCGACCATGCCCATCAATCCCTATGGCATGTCGAAGCTCATGAGCGAGCACATGCTGCGCGACGCCTGTGCGGCCTCGTCGCTGCGGCACGTGATACTCCGGTATTTCAACGTCGCCGGCTGCGATCCACACGGCCGTATCGGTCAGTCCACGCGTGAGGCGACGCTGCTCATCAAGGTCGCCTGCGAAACAGCCGTGGGCAGGCGTGAGAGCATTGCCATTTTCGGCACCGACTACCCCACCCCGGACGGCACTGGCGTGCGCGATTACATCCACGTGGAGGATCTCGCCGACGCCCACCTCCGGGCGCTCGGCTACCTCGAGAGAGGCGGTGACTCGGCGACGCTCAACTGCGGCTACGGGCACGGGTACAGCGTCCGGGAGGTACTCGACATGGTCGAGGAGGTGGCGGGCGTCAGGCTCGACATACGGGAAGAACCCCGCCGGCCGGGTGACCCGCCCGGCCTCATCGCCGTGGCAAATCGAATACGGAAGACGCTCGACTGGGCGCCGCGGTATGACGATCTCCAGGCAATCGTGCGCTCGGCATTGGCCTGGGAGCGCAAGCCGCGTTATTGACCGCCCGTGTGGTTGCCGCCCTCAGTCGGCGGCAACGCTGGCCGCTGGCCGTGGCTTTGGCGCGAGACCGGGCACATGGACCCAGTCGGGGCGCTTGAAGAGGAAACTCGCTGGCGTGTTGCGCGTGGCCCAGAACAGCACCATGGCGGACAGCACGCTTAGCATGGAAACCAATGCCGCCACGGTCCCCGCATCAGATAAGACGGGAACCCATTGGGTCACCTTCAGGAACACCTGCATGGGGATGAAGAAGCCGAGATAGGTGACGATCGAATGCTGCCCCAGATAGCGCAGCCAATCCATCCAGTCGACCCGGGACAGTAGCGTACCGGTGGTGATTACCGCCGCGGTGCCGACCAGACCCAGTACCAGCGAAATTCCCTGCGACTTCGACAAGCCGACCTGCACCAGATAGGCGTTGACCACGATCCAGACCAGAACGGCGAACAGCGCCACCCGTGGGCGCTCGATCGCGCCGTCGGCCAGGCGGAAGACGTACGGAGCGAATGCGAAGCCGACGTAGAAATAGACGTAGCGCACGCTGAAGTGGTCGACCATCACCCAGTCTCTCGACCCCAGCGGGAACATCTGCAGCAGGGCGGCCGCCGGCAACATCACCCACCACGGCACGCGCCGCGTCAATCGCGTAACGAGGAACATGATGGGCAGTGCCTGGATGAACCACAACATGGCGAAGGGCTTCCAGATTATCCAGGCGATGAGGCTTTCATCGGGCTGGCCAAGCTCGCTCGCCGCCGTGCCTTCCGTGGCGACGCGCGCTGCGAAGAAGATGATGGTCCACACGACGTAGAAATACAGGTAGTGCACGACCTTCTTGTCGAGATAATCCCGCCACGGGCGGTCTATCACGCGCGCGAGAAACAGGCCCGAGAGGAGGAAGAAGTCCGGCATCCGGAACGGCCTGGCGAAGTCGGTCCAATAGTGCATCCATCCCGCCGTACCCGTTTGCATCGTCATGTAGTCGGCGACGTAAAGGGTGACGACGCCGATGATGCAAATCCCCTTGGCGTAATCGACCCAGGCGTAACGGTCGGACTTTGCGGACTTGGCGGTCGAACTCACACTTGCGCTCCAAACACTCCGTGGACCCGGCTGGCGGTTACCTCCGATTATGCCGCGCGGGTTGTTGCTCTGAACCCGTCGGGCACAGGCGCCCCTGCCTCTACTCCAATATAAGGCCGCGAGCAGATACCCGCTGGCGCCGGCAGCCGGCCCACGCCACCCGGAACCACCGGCTGGCGCGATTCTCATCTGCACTCTCACGCCCGACAAGCTTTGCAGGCGCATTATTCGACCCAAGTCGCGTTCTCGGCCAGCATTGCGACCAAGGCCGCTGCGGCAAATCGCCCGGGTGCCCATGGCCGAGCGCATCTCTAACCTGACCATCGGGCAGCCCGGCGCAGTCATATCCGCCGATGGCGCTGCGGAAAGCGTCGCGGCGCATCAAGGCGGTGGCGAGGTATCCCGGCAGCCCGGCCGGCATTGGATAATGGGCAGGGCTCCCGTCGGCTCCGAGCATTCTCCGCGGAGACACGCGGCGCGTTGGATCTATGTCATGTGGGACGCGCTGTCCGAATTCCGCCTTGGTCGGTGAAGCCTTCCGAGCGCATGCCGGAGCCGGCAACCTTGGCGCGAACACGTGCGCCGTCCGGGCCCAAGGCCGGCCCTGCGCGGTGGTTCCACCTCCCACCAGACCGCGTCGATCGGACCGAGCCGCGCGATCCCGCTCTCAGCCCTTGATTCGCTATTCGCGGAAAGGCGGCTGTCAGTCGTTGTCCGCAGCGGTGAAATGCCAGGCAGCCCGGTTCATCAACGGTGCTGCCAGGTCTCCGGTGGGCCTGCCGTAAATCACTATGCTTCTGACGGTTTCCCGGATTTTGAAGCCGAATTGCGCGAGGCTGCGCAACACAGCTTCATTACCGAAATACAGGACATTCACCGCCTCACGGCCATTCTGCCGCTGCTCCAGGAGGAAGGCCGCCAAGAGGCGATCCAAGACTTCCGCGGTGTCTCGGGCAAAAAGGTCTGCGACATGCACTACATCCCTCTCTACTTCATAGGTTATATAGCCATCCACCTCGCCGCTATTCGCGCAGACGAGTGCAGCCGTCTCGTAGTGCGCGTACGGACACTCTGCGAATCGCCAATTGAGGAACACGCTTGTGCGCTCGCCGGCAATAGCGTGCTGTCCCGCGGAACGCTGCCACAATCGGTCGAATCGCTCGTCAAAGATGGAGACCGTCTCCAGCCTGTAAAGGCCTTCGGGCGGCTTAAGATGTCTTTCGCGCGCGATAGCTCTCAGCACCAGGTCGCAGGCGTCGCTGAGCAGGTTGGTGACGGGAGCGGATTTGACGTAACGCCTGACGTAATTCCTGCTCCGCAGCACTCGTACGAGACGAAGTTCGCTGCCCACCACCCTATAGCCCACGCGACTGTCTGGCGACAATTAGATCTGCCGGTGACGACAATTAGTTTTGCCGGTTTGCCGCGACGGTAGTTGTCGTTGCGGTTTTGCAGTGTCATGGCCTCTTCAGGGGAGGGGCCATGAAGAGCGACCGAGAGGTGAAACTGATGCGTCGTGAGCGTGCGAAGGGGGTAGGCCAGGAGTTGGCCGGGGCCCGTGCCGGCATGAGCGTGCGGACCGTGCGCAAGTACGAGAAGCTGGGGAAGCTGCCGAGCCAAGTGATGCGGCCGCATACCTGGCGGACCCGCGAGGACCCGTTTGCTTCGGACTGGCCATGGGTCGTTGGCGAGTTGGAGCGCGATCCGGCACTGCAAGCCAAGACCCTGTTCGAGGTTCTGCAGGAGAATCATCCCGAGCGCTACGGGCCCGGGCAGCTGCGGACCTTGCAGCGACGCATTGCCGCCTGGCGCTGCCTTCATGGCCCAGAGCGCCCGGCAATGTTCGAGCAGGTGCATGAGCCGGGCGAAGCCATCCAGTCGGATTTCACCCACGCCGGTGACCTGGGCGTCAGCATCGCCGGAGAGCGATTTGCCCACCTGTTGTTCCACAGCGTACTGACCTACTCAAACGTCGAGGCCGTCGGGGTGTGTTTCTCGGAGAGCTTCGAAGCGCTCGCCGAGGGGCTGGAGGCAGCGCTGGGGAGTTTCGGCGGGGCGCCCCGCACCCATCGCACCGACAATCTGTCGGCGGCCATCCGGGAGTTGGGACGTGAAGGTCGGCGCGACTTCACCGTCGCCTACCGAGGCCTGCTCGATCACTACGGTCTGATCGGCACCACCAACCATCCCGGCGAGTCGCACCAAAACGGCGACGTCGAGTCCGCTCATGGCCAGTTCAAGCGGGCGCTCGATCAGGCACTGCGGGTGCGCGGTAGTCGCGACTTCGTTAGCCGCAGCGCCTACGAGCAATTTCTCGGCGAGCTGGTGCGCAAGCGTAATGCGACCCGCTCGGTACGTTTCGCTGCAGAGCGCGAGCAGCTGCGGCGGCTGCCGCCGGCGCCGCTGCTGCCCTGCAAGGAGGTGGTGCTCAGGGTCAACCGCTTCAGCCTGATCCGTGTACAGGGCAACGCCTATTCGGTGCCGTCGCGGCTGATCGGCGCGAAGCTGCGGGTGCGCATCCATGCCGAGACGCTGGCTCTCTACCATGGCGTCAACCTCGTGCTGCGTGCGCCGCGGCTCAGCGGACGCAACCGCGCCTGCATCGACTACCGGCATGTCATCTGGTCGCTGGTCAGGAAACCTGGGGCTTTCATGGCTTATCGGTATCGCGAGGAGATGTTTCCGACACTGGTCTTCCGCCGTGCCTTCGATGCGTTGCAGCAGCGACTGCCAGCCAAAGCGGTACACGAATACCTGCGCGTGCTGCATCTGGCGGCGAGTACCTCGGAGAGCGAGGTCGGCGCCGCGCTCGAGCGGTTGCTGGCTGAAGCGTTGCTCCCCAGCTTCGATGCCTGTCGGGCACTACTGCCGCGACCCGTCAGCGATCTCGGCCAACTGACCTCTACGGCGGTGGTCGACCTGAGCGCCTACGATCGTCTGCTGAGCGGAGGTGCTCATGACTGATCGGCACGCCGAGCTCGCCGAGCTACTGCACGTGCTGCGGCTGCCCACCATGGCGGAGGTATTCCCCGACTGGGCACTGCGTGCGGCCAAGGACAAGCTCACCCATGAAGCGTTTCTCAATCAGCTGGTCCACGCCGAGCTGGAAGGGCGCACGCAGCGGCGTACCGAACGATTCCGCCGCGCCTCCGGCTTACCGCCGGAGAAGACATTTCGTCAGCTCAAGCTCTCGCGTTTCGACGCGCCGACCCGCGCTCAGATCGAGCGGCTGAAAAGCGGCGCGTTCCTCGCCGAGGCCGTCAATGTCGTCGCCGTCGGTCGACCGGGCTGCGGCAAGTCGCATTTGGCCTGCGCCCTGGGGCACGCCCTCATCGAGCAAGGCAAGCAAGTGCTATTTTGCTCCACCTACCAGCTTGTACAAGAACTGCTGGCCGCCAAGCGCGAGCTGCGCCTACCCAAGGCGATGGACAAGCTCGCTCGGTTTGACTGCCTCATCCTCGATGACATCGGCTACGTGCAGCAAGACCGCGACGAGATGGAAGTCCTCTTTACCCTGCTCGCGGAACGCTACGAACGAGCCAGCGTCATCATTACCACCAATCTGGTCTTCTCGGAATGGGATCGCATCTTCAAAGACCCCATGACCACCATGGCGGCCATCGATCGTGTCGTCCACCACTCCGTGATATTGGATCTGATGCAAGTGGAAAGCTACCGCGCCGAGGCTGCCTCTCGACGTCGAGGTGTCGCGGCCGAACCACAGAATGTGCAGCCGGCGCCGGCTGCCTAAGGGGGCAAATTTAATTGACGTTATCCGGAAAAACTAATTGACGCTGAACACGCGACGCTGCACCGGCTCCGAGCTCTTGTTCGGAGTGCCATAAAGGAAATCGAATTGCCCGCCATCGCATGCAGAACGGTCGCCTTTTGCAGCATGATGGCTGGACCCACCGTGCGGTGTCTGGGGTCTACGAGAAATCCCCCGGTGATGCCGCCCCTGCAAAGTCTGCCGGCGATGCTGAAGGTTCTGGGGAAAACGGCAGTAGAGCCCGCGATGTTACCGTCCGTCGTGTCCCTAACCACCCAGCAGCTCGCCGCGCCGCCGACGTTGTCCTGATACAGCCAGGTGAACTTGCTCTGCGGCCACTGCGGAAAATTTCTTTTCCAGAAACTGACAATCTCGTGCCCTTCGCGCGGAAGGTCTGCCTGGGAAACCATGTAGCTCATCGGCGTGGATCTTCGGCACGCGCGACGTTCCCCGCTGTCGGCTCCTCGCGCAATCTCACATCCGTCGCCCCAGGAGTGTGCACTCGAGATTCCAGAGAAACTCGTGGCGATCGCTCGCAACGGCCAGACGCTCCATGCACATCGGATCACTATTGAGGGGGACGGGGCTGTTAATGCTGAGCACGGCGGTCGCGTAACCCGCCTCACGTGCTACTGCCGTCGACTCTGCGGAGAAATTCGGATTGAGGCAGGGGTGCGGATAGGAGAGTTGCGTCACGGATTGACCGAGCTTCTCGTCCAGCCTGCGCTTGGATTCCACCAGTTCGACGCGCATTTCCTGCGGACTGACATGGGCGACATTGGGATGTGAGAGAGTATGCGAACCGATAGCATGACCGCCCTCGTGCAATTTCCCGATCCGCTCCCAACTCATCATCAGACCGCCGGGCGTATAGGGCGCGAATTCCAACTCCATCTCTATTGCTCTTACCGCCTCCTCCTGCGCATGCCCGGTCAGCGTTGCGCATCGCCGGCAGAACCGCCGCATTATTGCGATCCGGTCCTCGCGTCTCTCGAAATTGAGCGTGCGCCCGCTTTCCTTGTCCAGCCAGCCGTTACGTTTCGTTGTCCAGATGGCGTGGCGCACCCGTACGAACCAGGGGCTTTGGCCCCATCCAACCGCATCGACCGTTACGTAGAGCGTCGCCAGCACGCCGACGCGATTCAGCAGTGGCGCGGCAATCTCACAATTGTCGGCATAGCCGTCGTCAAAGGTCACCGCCACGGGCCGCTTGGGGACCTCCTTCTCGCCCTAAGGAATAGAGCCACATCATCCATGGTGACCGGATTGAACTGCCTGGCCACGAGTTCCATCTGTTCCCTGAACACATCGACCCTGTGAACGATGCTCGATCCTATCGAGTCGTCGGCCAGATCCGGGTCGTCTCGGATGGAGTGATATTTCAGGATGGCGATGCAACGGGGAGAGACGGCACTGGCGGCTCGCAAAATGCCGGCGCTCAGGATGAGTTTCTTGGTGAGCCACTTGCATCTCTCGGTGACGTTCATTTCGTCTCCCGGACGAGCGCAAACATGATTCCACAACGTGTCGAGTGAATGGTAGAACGACGATGGCTCTCATTCTCACCATTTGCGGCCAGTTCACCTAAGGAAGCTCTGAACAAGTAGCGAAAGATGTTGGCACCGTCTGCATCCGTCTGGAAGTCCTGTGAAAACTCGGCCCGAAGGCCGGTGATTCATCGCCTGCG
>WBZR01002577.1_pt1 | contig 18302 bp, 15 predicted proteins | sample 5204231 | NCBI WGS metagenome assembly WBZR01 (sample SAMN12412403, study PRJNA552823) | activated sludge metagenome | isolation source: activated sludge from anammox sidestream of wastewater treatment plant... | place: USA: Virginia | collected 2017-08 | reverse complement strand
CCACCGAACAACGACAGCCTGACGCTGGCCCGGTCGCTGGATGCGGTGCCCATCGCCCTGATGTCGCGCCGGCTGGTGGAGGCGGGCCTGCCGACCTGGGCATGGACCTCGCGGCGCGTGTCGCGCCATGTGCACGATCCGGACAGCGTGGTGCTCACCGCCCGCCGTGGCGAGGAAGTCACCGGCTTCGCCATCATGGGCTTCGGCGACGAAGCCGCCCATCTCAACCTGCTCGCCGTGGAACCGCGCTGCCGTCGCGCCGGCCTCGGCACGCGCCTGGTGCGCTGGCTGGAGGAGTCCGCGCGCACCGCCGGTACCTTCGAGGTCAGCCTCGAGGTGCGCGCCACGAACACCGCGGCGCGCGGCTTCTACCAGGCGCTGGGCTACACCGAGGTGGACCTGCTGCCGGGCTACTACGACCGCATCGAGGATGCCGTGCGCATGACGCGCGACCTGCGCGTGCTGCGCATCGACCAGCCTGGCTGAGGCGCCCGTCCCGTGCAGGGCCCGCCTGCCACGGCCCGTTCAGAGAAAAAGCAGCGCCTCGCCCGGGCGCGGCGGCCCGTAGAACGCCTGCACGATGCCGGCCTGCCAGAGCTGCAGCGGCGTCGGGTACCAGAACTGGCGGCCGCTGGCGATCCAGCGCTGCAGGAACCAGGGCGGCACGCCACGGCTGGCGAAGTAGCCGAGCTCGGCGGCATAGGCGGGCGACAGCGGACCGCGCAGGCCGTAGCCGGGGTTGCGGGGCAGGTGCAGGCCGATGCGCGCGCTGCTGCGCAGGAGCCGCTGGTGGCCACCGATGTAGGCCGACACGCAGGCGCTGGAGCAACCACTGGTGCTGTCGGTGTCCAGGTCGTGGGCGATGATGATCCCGCGCAGCTTCTGCGCCTCGCTGAGCGAGCCGCCGCCGCTGTTGAGCCGCACCCGGCGCACCTGCGGGTTGGCGGTGAGCGCGGCCTGCACCGCATCGGCCAGGCCGAAGGTGATGCTGCCGCGCACTTCCAGCAGCCGGCCGCTGACGCTGACCTGGTAGTGCCAGCCGGTGATGGGGAACGCCAGCCTCAGGCCGGAATAGCCCTCACCGGCGAACATGACGAAGCGCAGCGCCAGCAGGATGGTGAGGACCGTGGCCAGCCCCTGCGTGACATAGGCCGCCAGCGGCGTGCCCACCTCGGCGGCATGGCGGTCCGCGGCGCGGAAGATGCCGATGACCTGCCAGGCCGGCACCAGCAGCAGGAGCACCACCCCCGCGGCGACGAACAGCGTGACACCGGCCCGCGAATCCAGCCCGCGGTCGAGGCCGAGCGCGCCGAGGTTTCCCTCCAGCGCCAGCGACAGCGCCGTCAGGCCGACGCCGTTCAGCCACCAGGCGACCCACAGCGGCAGCTCGCCACGCCAGTGGCGTATCAGGTAGGCAACCATGCGATGCGGGATTCCTCGCTGCGCGCCGCGGCGAGGCACAGGGGCCGGGCCGGCCGCATCCTAGCACCAACGCTGGCGCCCGGGCGGGGGAGTGGCGGGCCATCCGCCCCTCTGGCAACGTAGCCGCATGCGTAGCAGGCGCCCCCTCATCGGCGTCATCTCGGACCGGCGGGTGCTGGGCCACCACCCGTTCCACCTGGTCGGCGAGAAGTACCTCGATGCCGTGTTGCACGGCGCGGGCGGCTTCCCCGTGTCGCTGCCGGTGCTGGCAGGCGACTTCGACATCCGCGAGGCGCTCGAACACCTCGATGGCCTGCTGCTCACCGGCAGCCCGTCCAATGTCGAGCCCTGGCGCTACCAGGGAACGGCCAGCAGCCCCGGCACCCTGCATGACGCCGAGCGCGACGCCGCGGCGCTGGCGCTGATCCCGGCCGCGGTCGCGGCGGGGTTGCCGCTCATGGCCATCTGCCGCGGCTTCCAGGAGATGAACGTGGCCTTCGGCGGCACGCTGCACCAGGCGGTGCACGAGCTGCCCGGCTTCGTGCGCCACCGCGAGGATGCCGGCCGGCCGCTGGAGGAGCAGTACGCGCCCAGCCACGAGCTGCGCTTCACCGCCGGCGGCCTGCTCGAGCGGCTCGGCGGCCGTGACGGCCTGCGCGTGAATTCGGTGCACTCGCAGGGCGTCGACCGGCTGGCCGATGCGCTGGCCGTCGAGGCGCTGGCGCCGGACGGGCTGGTCGAGGCCTTCGTGGTGCGTGCCGCGCCGGGCTTCACGCTCGCGGTGCAGTGGCATCCGGAGTGGCAGCTGCGCGGCAACGCGCTGTCGCTGGCGATGTTCGGGGCCTTCGGCGACGCCGCAAGGCGCCGCGCCATGGCCTGAAGGCGGGACCCCATGGGCAACCGGCAGCAACTCACCGACTGGCTCACCGCGCACAAGATCTCCGAGGTCGAGGCGATCATCCCCGACCAGGCGGGCATCGCGCGCGGCAAGTTCATGCCCGCCAGGACCTTCGCCGCCCAGGGCGGCATGCGCCTGCCCGAGTCCGTGTTCATCCAGACCGTGACCGGCGAGCATCCCGAGGAGACCGTGCTCTCGCCCACCGACCGCGACATGCTGGCGGTGCCGGACCTCGCCACGCTGCGGCTGGTGCCCTGGGCCAACGATCCCACCGCCGTGGTCATCCACGACTGCTTCTTCATGGACGGCACGCCGGTGGACATCGCCCCGCGCCAGCTGCTGCGCAAGGTGCTGGACCTCTATCGTGCCGAGGGCCTGCGCCCGGTGGTGGCGCCGGAGATCGAGTTCTACCTCGTCAAGCGCAACACCGACCCGGACTACCCGCTGGCGCCGCCCACCGGCCGCTCCGGCCGCGCCGAGACCGTGCGCCAGCCCTACAGCCTCGACGCCATCGACGAGTTCGAGCCGCTGATCGAGGATGTCTACGACTACAGCGAGGCCATGGGCATGCAGGTGGACAACCTCGTGCACGAGGAGGGCACCGCGCAGCTCGAGGTCAATTTCGTGCACGGGGACGCGCTGGCGCTCTCCGACCAGGTGTTCCTCTTCAAGCGCATCGTGCGCGAGGCCGCCATGCGCCACGAGGTCTACGCCACCTTCATGGCCAAGCCGATGCAGAACGAGCCCGGCAGTTCCATGCACTGGCACCTGAGCCTGGTCGCCGGCGCGGATGGCGCCAACGTCTTCTCGCTGGCCGACGGCAGCGAGAGTCCGCGGTTCCGCCACTTCATCGGCGGGCTGCAGCGCTACCTGCCGCAGGTGGCGCTGCTGCTGGCGCCATACGTGAATTCCTACCGCCGCTTCACGCGCTACATGGCCGCGCCGATCAACCTGCAATGGGGCTACGACAACCGCACCGTCGGCCTGAGGGTGCCGGAAACCGGCCCGCAGGACCGGCGCGTGGAGAACCGCGTCGCCGGCGCCGACGTCAACCCCTACCTCGCCATCGCCGCCTCGCTGGCCTGCGGGTACCTGGGCCTGCGCGAGCAGCTGGAGCCCAGCGCGCCGGAGACCGGCAACGCCTACCGGCTGCCGTTCGCCCTGCCGCGCATGCTCAACGAATCGCTGGACCTGCTCGAGGGCAGCGCGCCGATGCGCGCCCTGCTCGGCGAGCGCTTCGTGCAGGTCTACGCCGCCATCAAGCGCGAGGAGCAGGAGCGCTTCTTCCAGGTGATCAGCCCCTGGGAGCGGGAGTTTTTGCTGCTCAATGTGTGACTCCCTGACGTCGCCTGGCGCCTTTGCGGCGGGGGCTTCCGAAGTCGCTCCCCGATACTCGCTTGGTTCGGAAGCCCCCGCCTCCGGGCGCTTCCACGGCCGTGGAGCACATTGAGGCAGAATGCAGGGACACGAGCGTTGAACGGCCCGGAGGCCCGGGGTCACGAACAAGGCGGGTATCGGGGAGCGGCTTCGTGCCCCCGGGCCGCAAGGGCCGCCACCGAGGTCCGAGCCATGAGCACTGAACACAGCCTGGCTGAACTGCAGGAACTGGACCGCCAGCACCACCTGCACCCCTTCAGCGACCCCCGGCAGATCGCCGAGCGCGGCACGCGGGTCATCAGCCGCGGCGAAGGTGTCTACATCTACGACACCGAGGGCCGGCAGATCCTCGACGCCATGTCCGGCCTCTGGTGCGTCAGCCTCGGCTACGGGCGGCGCGAGCTCATCGAGGCCGCGACCCGGCAGCTGGAAACGCTGCCCTACTACAACAGCTTCTTCCAGTGCAGCCACCCGCCCGCCATCGAGCTGGCGGCGCTGCTGGCCGATGTCGCGCCGCCGGGGTTCAGCCGCGTCTTCTATACGAACTCGGGGTCCGAGGCGAACGACACCGTGATCCGCATGGTGCGCCGCTACTGGGATATCCAGGGCCAGCCGGAGCGCAAGACCCTCATCAGCCGCCGCAACGCCTACCACGGCAGCACCATCGGCGGCATGAGCCTCGGCGGCATGCCCGCGCAGCAGGCGCAGGGCGACCTGCCCATCCCGGGCATCGCGCACATCGGCCAGCCCTACTGGTTCGAGGAGGGCGGCGGCCTGCACCCGGACGAGTTCGGCCTGAAGGTCGCGGGTGAGCTGGAAGCGAAGATCCTCGAACTCGGCGCCGACCGGGTCGCAGCGTTCATCGGCGAGCCGGTGCAGGGCGCCGGCGGCGTCATCATCCCGCCGGATACCTACTGGCCGGAGATCCAGCGCATCTGCGACCAGTACGACATCCTGCTGGTGGCCGACGAAGTCATCACCGGCTTCGGCCGCCTCGGCGAATGGTTCGCCTCGCAGCACTACGCCATCGAGCCGGACCTGGTGATCTTCGCCAAGGCGGTGAATGGCGGCTATCTGCCGCTGGGGGGCGTGCTGGTGGGCGACCGGGTCGCCGATGCGCTGGTGGACGGCGGCGGGGAATTCTTCAACGGTTTCACCCATTCCGGCAACCCGGTGGCCTGTGCCGTGGCCATCGCCGCGCTGCAGGTCATGCACGAGGAGGGCATCGTCGAGCGGGTGCGCGAGCGCATCGCGCCGTACTTCGCCAGCCGCTGGCAGTCGCTGGCCACGCACCCGCTGGTGGGCGAGGCCCGCTCCGTCGGCCTGCTGGGCGCGATCGAGCTGGTGGCCGACCCGGCCACCCGCGCGCGCTTTCCGCCGGCGCTGCGGGTCGGCGAGACCTGCCGCGACACCAGCGTGGATCTCGGCCTGGTCATGCGCCATGTGCGCGACTCGCTGATCGTCGCGCCGCCGCTGGTCATCAGCGAGGCCCAGGTGGACGAGATGGTGGACAAGGCGCGGCGCACGCTCGACAGCGTCGCCCGCCGCCTGCGGCCGGGCGCCTGAGGCCGGCGCGGGCGCCGGGCATGACCGCAGGCTACCCGCCTTCCTGGTACCTGGAGACCGCCCGCGGCATCCGCGAGCGGCCGGCGCTCGCCGGCGACGGCGTGGCCGATGCCTGCGTCATCGGTGGTGGCTACACCGGCCTCTCGGCCGCGCTGCATCTCGCCGAACGCGGGCAGACGGTGGTGCTGCTGGAGGCACGGCGCATCGGCTGGGGCGCCTCTGGCCGCAACGGTGGCCAGGTGGGCAGCGGGCAGCGCCTCGGGCAGGCGGAACTCGAGGCCGGTTTCGGCCGCGATGCCGCGCGCCGGCTCTGGGAGCTTGCCGAGGAGGCCAAGGCCTGCGTGCGCGAGCGCGTCGCGCGGCACGCCATCGACTGCCGGCTGCGCAGCGGCCAGCTCGTCGTGGCGGCGAAGCCCTCGCAGGCGGTGGCGCTGCGCGAACAAGCCGACCGGCTGGTACGCGACTATGGCTACGACCAGGCGAGCTACGTGCCGGCCGCCGGGCTGCCGGCGATGCTCGCCAGCCGCATCTACCATGGCGGCCTGCTCGACCGCGGCGCCCTGCACCTGCACCCGCTGAACTATGCGCTGGGCCTGGCGCGGGCCTGCGAGGCCGCCGGCGTGCGCATCCACGAGCACTCGGCGGTCCTCGGTTACACGCGCAGTGATCCCGTCATCGTGCGCACCGCGGCCGGCAGCGTGCGCGCACGCCACCTGGTGCTCGGCTGCGATGCCCATCTAGGGCGCCTCGAGCCGCGCATCGCCAGCCGCGTCCTGCCCATCAACAGCTTCATGCTGGCGACCGCGCCGCTCGGCGAGGCGCGCGCCCGCGCGCTGATCCGCGACGACGTCTGCGTCCATGACAGCCGTTTCGTGGTCGATTACTTCCGCCTCACCGCCGACCACCGCCTGCTCTTCGGCGGTGGCGAGAGCTATGGCAGGAGCCTGCCGCGGGACATCGCCGCGCGGCTGCGCCCGCGGCTGCTGCGGGTGTTCCCGCAGCTCGCCGACGTTGCCATCGACCATGCCTGGGGCGGTGCCGTCGGCATCAGCCGCACCCGGCTGCCGCATTTCGGCCGGCTGCCGCCCAACGTGATCTTCGCCCAGGGCTACTCCGGCCACGGCATCGGCATCGCCACCCTGGCCGGCCGGCTGATCGCCGAGGCAGTCGCCGGGCAGGCCGGGCGCTTCGATGTCATGGCCGGCCTGCCCGCGCCCGCCTGGCCGGGCGGCCGGCTGCTGCGCCGGCCGCTGCTGGCGCTGGGCATGGCGTATTACGCGCTGCGCGACCGCCTGTGAGCCGCCGTGACCGGTTTCTCGTACTGACAGGATTGTCATTCTGACGAGAGCTTGCTAGATTCCCTGGCGAATGGACGGAGAGGGTGGCGATGCCCGCCAGGAAGGCCACTGCAAGGCCCGGCAAGCAGCCCGTGGCGCGGCGCGCGGCGGACCACCGCACGCGCGTGGCCCGGCAGCGCCGGGAAAGAACCCGGGAGCGCATCCTCGAGAGTGCGCTGCATGTCTTCGCCGCGAAGGGCCCCGTCGCGCCGGTCATCGACGATTTCATCAGCGCCACCGGCATCGCGCGCGGCACCTTCTACAACTACTACCGCAGCACCGCGGAGCTCTTCGACGCCACGGCCAGGTGGCTCGAGGACGACCTGATCGTTTCCATCGTCCAGGCGATGGCGCCGCTGACGGACCCGGGCCTGCGGGTGGCGACCGGGCTGCGGCTGTGGCTGCTCAAGGCGCGCTCGGACCGCGCCTGGTGCGCCTTCATCTTCCGCAGCCGCTACCGCGGTGCACTGGTGGAGAAGGAGCTGATGCGCGACCTGCGCGCGGGCCTGCGCGGCGGCCAGTTCTCCTTCGACAGCATCCCGCTGGCGCGCGACTTCGTGGTCGGCGCCACCCTCGAGGGCATGGGGCGGTTGCTCGGGCGACGCGGGCGGCCCGATTTCGACGGCCTCGTCGTCATGATCCTGCGCGGGCTGGGCATGCGGGAAGCGGCGATCCGCGCCGCGCTGGCCAGGCCGCTGCCGGCGATGCGGCGACCGTCGCGGACATTGGGCTGAGGCGGCCTGCGGGCACACACAACATGCGGAGAACACCATGACACAGCAGGATTCATCGGGAACCTTCAATCGCCGGGAGTTCCTCGCCGGCGCCGGCGCCGGCGCGGTCACGGCCGCGCTCGGCACCACGGGCGGGCTGGCGGCCACGGCAGCGGGTGAAGCCGCGGGCGGCGCAGCGCAGCCCGGTGCAGCCGGTCCGCCGTACAACATCCTGTTCCTGCTGACGGACCAGGAGCGGTTCTTCAGGCCGGGCGAACTGCCGGATGGCTTCAGCCTGCCCGCGCACGAGCGGCTGGTGAAGCAGGGCACGACGTTCACCAACCACAGCATCAGCTCCTGCGTCTGCACGCCGTCGCGCTCGGTGCTGTACACCGGCCAGCACATCCAGCACACGCGGATGTTCGACAACACCAATTTCCCGTGGATCGACAGCATGTCGACCAGCCTGCCGACCATCGGCCACATGCTGCGCGATGCCGGCTACTACACGGCCTACAAGGGCAAGTGGCACCTGACCAAGGAGTTCGAGACCGTCAACAAGCTCGGCAGCCCGACCCGCATCTTCACCGCGGAGATGGAGGCATACGGCTTCTCGGACTACGTCGGGGTCGGCGACATCATCGCCCACCACCAGGGCGGCTACCTGCACGACGGGGTCATCGCCGCGATGGCCGGCAGCTGGCTGCGCGGCAGGGGCCGGGAGCTGGCGGGCCAGGGCAAGCCCTGGTTCCTCGCGGTGAACCTGGTCAACCCGCACGACGTCATGTTCTACGACACCGATGGCCCGGGCTCCACCGTGCAGGCCGCGAGCGGCCTGACCGACGTGGTGCGCGAACCGGACGATCCGCTCTATGCCCGGCAATGGCAGTTCGAGCTGCCGTCCAACCACGACCAGGCCATCGATGCGCCCGGCCGCCCGCGCGCGCACCACGACTTCCTGCGCTCGCACGATGCCCTGGTGGGCTCGATCCCCGACGAGCCGTCGCGCTGGCGGCGCCGCCACAATTACTACCTGAACTGCCTGCGCGACGTGGATCGCAACCTGTCGACGGTGCTGGCGGAGCTGGACGCCTCCGGCCTCGCGCAGCGCACGATCATCATCCTGACCTCCGACCATGGCGACATGGACGGCGCGCACAAGCTGCACGCGAAGGGCGCCGTCTCCTATCGCGAGCAGAACAACGTGCCGCTGGTGGTCGTGCATCCGGCCCGGCGTGGCGGCGGCAGCTGCCAGGCCGTCACCACGCACCTGGACATCGCCCCGACGCTGGTGGCCATGACGGGCGTCGAAGCATCGCGCCGCGCGCAGATCACCCGCGCCCTGCGGGGCCGGGACTTCTCCGGGCTGCTGGCCAGTCCGCAGCAGGCGCCGGTCGATGCGCTCAGGGACGGTGCGCTGTTCAACTACAACATGTTCGCCTACCTCGACGGGGACTTCCTCTGGAAGGCGGTCCAGTACATCAAGCAGGGCGGGGATCCCAAGGCGCTGAAGGCGGCAGGCATCGTCCCGGATTTCGGCAAGCGTGGTGCGGTGCGCTCGGTGTTCGACGGGCGCCACGTGTACGCGCGCTACTTCTCGCCAAAGCAGCACAACCGGCCGGAAACCATGGAGGCGCTGTTCCGGGTCAACGACGTCGAGCTGTACGACCTGCAGGCCGATCCGCTGCAGATGGTGAACCTCGCCATGGACCGCCGGCGCAACGGCGAGCTGCTCATGGCGATGAACCGGAAGCTCAACCGGCTCATCGACGAGGAGGTCGGCGAGGACAACGGCCAGATGCTGCCGGGAGGTGCCGAAGCCGGCTGGGAGGTCACCCCGGAAACCATGGCGCCCTGATGTGGCAGCCGATGCCGAAGCAGCCATGCCCGACGTCCTGACCGTCGCCGACACCGGCATCGACGCGCTGCGATCCCTGCTCCGCCCCCGGGGCATGGAGATCGTCGAGGTGCCGCCGGGAGCGCCGATCCCCGGCAGCTACTGGGGCGAGCCCGAGGCCGGGCTGCAGGGGCAGCGGCTGTACGTCCGCGCCGACACGCCGGTGCACTCCGCGCTGCACGAGGCCGCGCACTTCCTCTGCATGGACGAGGCACGCCGGCAGCGGCTCGACCGCGATGCGGGCGGCGACATCCCCGAGGAGAACGCCGTGTGCTACATGCAGATCCTGCTCGCCGATGCCATCCCCGGCATGGGCCGCGAGCGCATGTGCGCCGACATGGATGCCTGGGGCTATACCTTCCGCCTCGGTTCGGCGGCGGCGTGGTTCGCGCAGGATGCGCAGGATGCGCGCGAGTGGCTGGAGGAACGGAGGCTGATGCCCTGAGGGGTGTCAAAGGTGTCAGTCACCTTGTTGGTGACCCCGGGCAGCATGGGTCATTTCCCGGCCAGCAAGCCGTGCAGTTCCCCCAGAACCCACTCTCGCGCACGGGTTCCGCCGGGCACGTCGGACTTCACGCCGTCGATCTTCAGGCGGGCAAACACGATCTGCCGGCCCTCCTTGTCTGCCCAGCCCACGAACCAGCCCTGGGGCCGGTTTTCGTCTTCCAGGCCATCGTCGCCGCGCAGCCAGCCGCTGCCGCTCTTGCCATGCACCAGCCACCCTCCGGCTGCCTGGTACTGCGGGATGGTGGCCAGCACCCTGTCGTAGGTCTGTGCAGATAGGGGCAGCTGGTGCGTAAGGAAGCGCCGCAGGAACTGCACCTGCTCCTCGGGGGAGATGGCCAGCGATGACATCAGCCACGACCGGGTCAGGCCGTCATGCTTGTCCGGATCACCTGCGATGTCCTGGTTGCCGTAGTCGAACTCCCTGACGTATTGCGCAAATCGCGCTTCTCCCAGCCGGGTGGTCAGTTGCTGCGAGAACCACACGACCGAGTCACGCTCCCAGAGTGCGGGATAGACCTCCTTGTAGGCCAGTTCCCTCGGCGAGGGGTGGTATTCCGGCTTCAGTTTCCAGGTGGGCGCCGTCGGCGACAGCAGGATGCCGCTGTCGAACCCCATGATGGCCAGGGCGATCTTGAAAGAAGAGCAGGGAGACACCCGCCGGCCGCATTCACCACTCCTGTAGAGGATGCTGCCGGTGGCGGCATCCGCGATGAGGGTGCATTCGAGCGTGCCGGACTCCCCGGATGCCATGGTGCGGACGGGAAGAAGCGCCAAAACGATGGCCAGCAGGCACGGCAGCAGGAGGCGTGCCGCCGCCTCGTTCAACGGGTTCAGCGGTGTCATGCGGGTTTCCCTGTTTCGATGCCGTGAAGAATATGCGAAATACCGGAGGCGGCGTCCCCGACGACCCCGCTTCGCCTCCCTGCGCGCTGCCGGCCCTTGTGGCGGCGGCCCCGCGGCTGCTAGCTTCGACGGCCTGCGTTCCGCTGGTCCTTCACCGGAGAACCGTCATGCAATACCGCAGCGCCTTCGCCCTGCTCGCCTGTTGCGCCCTCGGTGCCACCGCCTGGGCGGCCCGCGAGGCCAGCCCCTTTGCCGGGCCCGGCTTCCACCCGCGCGGTTCCTGGAGCGGTTTCGAAGGCCACGAGGCGGAGCTCGGCAAGGCGGTGGCGAAGGCCATCCTGGACGTCGCGCCGAAGCCGGCGAGGGAACTCGATTTCACCGGCCGCGAGCAGCAGCTCGGCCAGGGTGTCGCCACGGTGATCCGCACGCTCAACGTGGACTCGCCCTACCAGCATGAGACCAACGACGCACTGGTGAAGATGACGCTGAACTATATCCAGTTCGCCAGGGACCACGGCATGATCGAGGAGATGATCGATCATGACCTGCGCACCGAGATGCCGATGCTCAAGGCCAACGGCCGGCGGGTGGCGGAGAGCGGCGACATCGACATCGCACTGATGGCGGTCACCGAGCGCACCGCCTGCTTCTACCAGCTGGTGGAGGAGGTCCGGCGCGGCCCGCACCAGGTGAGCTACAGGTCACCCTACGGCACGGTGCTGCGCATGACACGCCAGCTCGGCCAGCACACACTGACCGAGCGGGAGATCCACGAGATCTACACCGTGCCGCGCCTGAGGCGGCAGGCCGAGCAGCTCGGCGTGGACTTCGAGGTAACGCCCTGGCAGGAAGACGGCTGGATCACCATCACGGTGAAGCCGCGGGCCAGGCTCTGAGGCCGGGCGTGGAGACTGCTGCCGTCCCCGCGCCCGCCTGCCCGGTGTGCGCCAGCGCATCCGCGCTGCTGGGGAGTGTGGATTTCAGCAAGAACTGCGAGGAGCGCCGCGGCCTGCGCCTGCCGGCGAGCGGGCGCCTCGTCGAATACCGCCTGTGCACGGCCTGCGGCCATGCCTTCGCGCCGGCGTTCGCCAGCTGGACGCCCGGGGACTTCCGGCGCGAGATCTACAACGGGCAGTACACGCTCGTCGATCCGGACTGGACCGGCGCGCGCGCCCGCGACAACGCCCTCTACCTCGGCAGCGCCTTCGGCCCGCGGGCCAGGGGCCTGCACCACCTCGACTACGGCGGCGGCGACGGCACGCTCAGCCGGCTGCTGCGCGAGGCCGGCTGGTCCTCGCAGTCCTACGATCCATTCGTGGACCACGGCATCGACCCGGCCAGCCTCGGCCGCTTCCCGTTCATCACCTGCTTCGAGGTGTTCGAGCATGTCGCCGATCCCCACGGCCTGGTGCATGACATCGCGGCGCTGCTGGCCCCCGACGGTCTGCTGATGTTCAGCACGCTGGTCTCCGACGGCGAGCTCAGCCCGGGCCAGCCGCCTTCCTGGTGGTACGCGGCGCCGCGCAACGGCCACATCAGCCTGTTCTCCAGCCGCAGCCTTGGCGCCCTCGCGCGCCGCCACGGCTTCAGCTGCGCCAGCGCCCAGGGCCTGCTGCACCTGTTCTGGCGCGGCGAATTCCCCGCCTGGGCGCGGCCGCTGCTCGGCCAGGCCTGAAGCCGTCGCCATGCCCGGCAAGCCCGAACCGGCGCGCCTGTACCAGGCAGGCCTCGCGCACCACCAGGCGGGGCGGCTGGCCGAGGCGGAGGCGGCGTACCGGCAGGTCCTCGCGCATTTCCCGCGGCAGCCCGATGCCCTGCACATGCTCGGCGTGCTCGCGCATCAGGCGGGCCGGCACGAGGTGGCGGTGGAGCTGATCGGCAAGGCGATCCGCATCGCGCCGAAGCAGGCGGCCTTCCACAACAACCTCGGCTCCTGCCACGAGGCGCGCGGTGACCTCGCCGCGGCGCTCGTTGCCTTCCGCCGCGCCATCGCGCTGCAGCCTGGCCTGCCCGAGGCGCACAACAACGTCGGCAACGTGCTGCAGGCGCTGGGCGATGCCGCCGGCGCCATCGCCGCCTATCGCCAGGCGCTGGCGCTGCGCCCGGACTACGCCGACGCGCACGACAACCTCGGCGCGGCGCTGCAGGCCGCCGGCCGTCCCGACGAGGCCATCGAGGCGCATCAGCGGGCACTGGCGTTGCGTCCGGATCATGCCGGCGCGCAGTGGAACCTGGCCTACGCGCTGCTCCTCAAGGGCGATTTCGCCGCGGGCTGGAAGCAGAACGAGTGGCGCTGGCGCGTCTCCGGACGACAGGCCGCTGAACCAGGCTGGAGCCAGCCGCTGTGGCTCGGCACGCCCGCCCTGGCGGGACGCACGATCCTCGTGCACCACGAGCAGGGCCTCGGCGACACCCTGCAGATGCTGCGTTACGTGCCGCTGCTCGCCGCGCAGGGCGCGCGGGTGCTGCTGCGCATGCCGGCGACGCTCGCAGGGCTCGCGGCCACCGTGCCGGGCGTCGCCGCCGTACTGGAGGAGGGCGCGCCGCTGCCGCATTTCGACCTGCACTGCCCCTGCATGTCGCTGCCGCTGGCCTTCGGCACGCTGCTGGAGACCATCCCCGCCACCGTGCCCTACCTCCATGCGCCGGAGGCCGCGCGCCAGGCCTGGCAGGCCCGGCTCGGCCCGGCGAGGCGCCGGCGCATCGGCCTCGCCTGGGCCGGCTCCAGCGCGCACCGCAACGACCGCAACCGCAGCCTGCCGTTCGCGCGCCTCGCGCCGCTGCTCGGCTGCGATGCCGAGTTCCATTCACTGCAGAAGGAATACCGCCCCGGCGACGCAGCCGCGCTGCGCGCCGACGGCCGCCTCGTCGACCACGCCGCCGCCCTCGACACGCTCGCCGACACCGCCGGGCTCATCGCCGCGCTCGATCTCGTCATCACCGTGGACACCGCCATCGCCCATCTCGCCGGCGCCATGGGCCGGCCCGTGTGGCTGCTGCTGCCCCACTCGCCCGATTACCGCTGGCTGCTCGACCGCGACGACAGCCCCTGGTATCCCGGCATGCGGCTGTTCCGCCAGCCGGTGGCGGGAGATTGGGCGAGCGTGGTGGAGCGGGTGAAGCGGGCCAGTGCAGATGGCATCGGTTCCGGTCAGGGGTGAATGGCGCTAGACTGCAACACGAACTCGACCCGGGGGAGCCCGTGCGCGATCAGGACCAGGTCTGGCACTGGTCGCGGCGTCACATCTGTTGTCGCAAGCGGGAGGGAAGTGTTCATGCGCCGATATCTGCACTGTTGCGTTTTTGTGCTGTCGATTGGCCTCGCGTCGCCGGCCGTCGCGATCACGTGCTCCAGCCCAACCCTGAAGGGCGCATCCGGAGTCATCGGCAACAAGCACAGTTACAAGACTACTGGCGACTGCAGCTACACCTGGAGCGAGACCGAGTCCAGCCCCGGGAGTTCGACGACAAAGAACTACGCGCTGTCCTTCACCTACCTCGGGAGCGCGAGCTGGGACCGGCAGACTGGTGAAGCCGTGGAGCGGCTCAAGATCACGGGTGATTCGACCGCCGATCGTCATGCGCAGGCGACCTGCTCCCAGGATCCGTTCCTGAAGGATCCGCCCGGCGGGGCCGCAAAGTGCGGTCCCGTGAAGGTGCAGGTGGACGTCAAGTCGGGCGGCATCTACAAGCTGCTGACGAATGCCGAGTTCTGGTCCGCGAAGAAGCTCTCGCTGACCGAAGCCCAGGCGCTCTCGGCCCTGCCCCCGCCGAGCCAGCCTCCGCCGCCGTCGAAGCCCAAGCCCGATGTCGTGGCGAGCAAGTCCATGCCCGCGGATGTGACCGTGGGCGATGCCGCGCCCGTCGGTGGCGCCGTTGGTGGCGCCGGCACGGGTATCGTGCCCGCGGACCAGCCGCCCCAGGACGCGGCGGGCCGGGCGGCCGTGATCGGGGAGATGCAGCGGGGTGCCGGGGCCGCAACGGGCCGGCCAACAGACGCGCGCCGTGCCACTTCACCGGTGGCGGGCAGCGGGCAGCGCGTGGCCAGCGCCGCGCCCGGCCTGGCGCGCGCGACGCAGATGGAGATCGAGGGCGAGGCCCTGGTGACCTCGGGCGCCTACGAGCTGGTTGGCGGACAGGCACGCGTGCAGCAGATGTCGGGCTTCGGCAGCGGCTGGGGTGGCGGCGCGCAGCTGTTCTGGAGCGAGGGTGCGCCGGGTGCGGTACTCGACCTGCTGGTGGACGTGCCGGCTGCATCGAAGTACGCGCTGGAGATCTACATGACTCGCGCGCCGGACTACGGCCAGATTCAGTTCGAGGTGGACGGCAAGCCAAGCCAAGTGACCTTCGACGGCATGGCGCCGCAGGTCATGACGAGTGGTCCGGTGCAGCTTGGCACCTTTCCGCTGCAGGCGGGGCAGCGGCGGGTCAGCCTGATGATCACCGGGAAGTACGCACAGTCGAGCGGTTACTACGTGGGCATCGACAAGCTGCGGCTGTACCCGGCTGGTCCTCTCGACTGAAGCCTCACCCTCCGGTTCGGCAATCCCCGACTCTTCGATGGTCGCCAGGTTACCCGTTGATCTTTTTCCGGGAGAGACACCATGACCAGCACCCGCATGTTCCTGTATACGTTGGTGGCTGCCGCGCTCGGCGCCTGCGGTGACGGAGGCAAGCCGCCGCCAGCGGCCGACGTGGCGCCAGATACAGCGGCTCCGGTCGCGCCCACGCCGGCGCCAGCCGCAGAAGACGGCACGGACGGGATTACCGCCCGTGCCATGCTCGACGAGGCACTGGCCGAGGCGCAGAAGTGGGCGCCCGATGCCGAACTCGTCGGGGTGGCTACGAGCCTCGCCGACGGGCCGCGGCACGCTTTCTGGTTCTACGACGTGCAATCACGCGCCAGGGGTGCCTGCACCCGCATCCGCGCGCTGGCCAGCGGCCGTGTCGAGAATGTCGGCACGGGCGAGGAGTGCGTGCTGATGAAGCCGGTTGCCACCGGCTTCGTCGACAGCCCGCAGGCCTGGGACGCCGCGCGTGCCGCGGGCTTCGATCCCGGAGATTCGGCGCAGTTCGGTCTGCGCTTCCAGCGCGACGAGGCCCTGCCGCAGGCGCGCGAGTGCTGGGTACTGTGGTCGGACGCCGACGGCGACGAGGCGACGGGCCTGACCCGCGGCTGGTGCGTGGATCCGGCGAGCGGCCAGTTCGTCACCCGGCTTTCGGGCAAGGGCCGGCAGGAGCCGCTCAGGTAAGCTGCGTCCGCACGCGGCTGTTCCGCCAGCCGGTGGCGGGAGATTGGGCGAGCGTGGTGGAGCGGGTGGGTGACTCCCTGACGGAACTGCTGTCCGCGTGACCTTGTGCTTCGCGCCGACAGGCGTAGCATCCGGTGGCGGGGGTGCCGCATGTTGGGTGCGGTGCTGCACGTCGAACGCCAACAGGGGAGGACTCCCGTCATGTTCGATTCAAGGCTCACCGGCCAGAAGCTCCTGCACATCCTGTCTCTGCTGGGCTGCAGTGCCGCGGCGATGGCCGCCAGTGACAGCGGACGCATCGAGGAGATCGTCGTCACCGCCGAGAAACGCGAGACCAGCCTGATGGAGACGCCGGCGGCGGTGTCGGCATTCGACACCGACACACTGCACGCGGCGGTAACCCGCGACATCAACGAAGTCGGCATGCTGACACCGACACTGATCGTCAACCAGGAGCTGGTGTCGAAGATATTCGTGCGCGGCGTCGGCACGGAGAACCTGACCTCGGGCGGCGACCCGGGCGTGGCCCTGAACATCGATGGCCAGTACGTGGCGAGGACTTCCGCGGCCAACTTCGATCTCTACGACGTCGAGCGCGTGGAACTGCTGCGCGGGCCACAGGGCACGCTATATGGCCGCAATGCCACGGGCGGTGCGATCAACATCGTGACCCGGGCGCCGACCGCCGAATTCGGCGGCGATGTCCAGGCCGAGTACGGGAGCTACCACCACTACCGCCTCGGCGCGACGCTGAACGCCCCGCTCGTCGAGGACAAGCTGCTGGCGCGGGTCAGCGGTTTCACCAGCCAGCGCGATGGCTACACGCGCAACGAGGCGCCGGGGAAGGACCTCGACGACCAGGACCTCGACGCAGCGCGCCTGCGGCTGCGCTACCTGCCGATGGAGACGCTGACGGTCGACCTGATCGCCGACTTCTCGGATGCCGACAATCGCCAGGCGCCGTTCAAGATCCTCGAGAGCACGCCGTCGCTGTTCGAGCTGCCGCCATACAACGGCTACGATCCGGTCGACAGGCGCGCGGTTGCCCATGACACCGAGGACGTCATGAGCCAGAAGCAGCACAGCGCTGTCCTCCAGGTCAACTGGGACACGGGCAGTTCGACACTGACGTCGATAACCGGCTATCGCGACACCGATTTCTACTCGCTGTTCGACGGCGACTCGACCAATGGCTATTTCCAGAACTTCTACGATGATTCCGAGTTCGACCAGTTCAGCCAGGAGCTGAGGCTGGCCTCCAATTCGACGACGCCGCTGGAGTGGCTGGTGGGCCTCTACTATTTCCATGATGACGGCACGTCGCGGGTGTTCATCGACCTGCCGGCCTTCGGCTTCGATATCGACCATCGTGCAGACATGAAGACCGAGGCCTATGCGGCCTTCGGTCAGGCAACCTACAGTCTCACCGAGCAGCTGCGCCTGACGTTCGGCCTGCGCTACAGCGATGAGCAACGCGACGCGCTGCAGGTCTCGGACTTTGGCTTCGGCAATGTACAGACGCAGGACATGAGCCGTGACGACGATGCCTGGACACCCAAGTTCGGCGTCGAGTATTCGCTGGACGCGGACACGCTGCTCTATGCCAACCTGACCAAGGGCTTCAAGAGCGGCGGCTTCGTCTTCAACGGCTACCAGCCGAGCTACGCGCCGGAGAAGGTCTGGGTGCTGGATGGCGGTGTCAAGGCCAAGCTCATGGATGGGCGCATGCAGGCCAGCCTGTCGACCTTCTACTACGACTACACGGACATGCAGGTCTCGGTATTCGAGCAGTTCGTCGGCACCATCAAGAATGCGGCGGACGCGACCATCTATGGCGTGGAGGCGGAAGTGGTCGCGCGACCCTTGGAGGGATTCGACATCAACGCCGCGGTGTCACTGCTGCACACCGAGTACGACGAGTTCGTCACCCAGGATCCGACGCAGCCATCGGTGCCGTCGGTCAACCTGGCAGGCAACGAGCTGCCGAGGGCGCCGACCTTCGCTGCCACCCTGGGCATGGCGTACACGCAGGCTTTCTTCGACATCGGGTCGATCGTCTACCGGGTGGACTACCGGTACCAGGATTCGAGCTACTTCAACGCTTTCAACCGCAGCCGCTCCGAGCAGCCGGCCCTGAACCTGCTCGACGCGCGGCGCATGCTGCTGCGCAGCTACTACGAACTCGGCGAGCACAAGGCACTGGAGTCGCTGCTCACGAGTTTCGGCGCCTACCTGCGGCGCCAAAAAGACCTGGGGTACCACCTCGATCTGAACCTGAGTCTCGTGCGGTTTACGCGGAAATTGCTCGAAACCCGTCCGGGCAATAAAAAGGTGCTGGAAAAATTGCGAGAACAAATTATGGCCACAGAGCAAGTGGCGGAAAAGGCGTGGCTGCTGGAAAAGGTTGGAGGGTTACTGGTTTGAAGGTTAGAAGGTTTCTGGTTGGAGGGTTGGAAGGTTTCTGGTTGCTCAGTACAAACCAGAAACCTT